>Ga0126378_10002347_pt1 | contig 14015 bp, 15 predicted proteins | sample PanSoiMetPlot_23_FD_92587 | JGI IMG/M metagenome (GOLD analysis project Ga0126378, IMG submission 92587) | Tropical forest soil microbial communities from Panama - MetaG Plot_23 | ecosystem: Environmental > Terrestrial > Soil > Tropical forest > Bulk soil | place: Panama | collected 2016-02-17 | reverse complement strand
TCGAATTGCCGCCGCTCGTGCATGGCGTGTTGTTGAGCCTTGCGGCCAATATCGCCTGCTATATCAGCTTTTCGCTGGTGCGGCCGCTGAGTTCAATCGAACGTGTGCAGGGCGATTTGTTTGCACCGCCGACATTGGCGCCCATGCTCGGCCCTATGGCGCCGGGCTTTCGACTACGCCGCGCCTCCGTCAGCGTCGAGGATCTGATCGCGACCGTCGCCCGTTATCTCGGCGACGAGCGCACGCGCAGATCGTTCGCGAGTTTCGCGGCGGCGCGCCGTATCAGTCTTGAATCCGCGGCCGAAGCCGACTTTCAGCTCTTGCAATATGCCGAATACTTGCTGGCTTCGGCGATCGGCGCCGCATCGTCTCGCTTGGTGCTCTCGCTGCTGCTGCGCAAGCGCACGGTCTCGACCAAGGCGGCGCTGAAGCTGCTCGACGACGCCAGCGCGGCGATCCACTACAACCGCGAGATCCTGCAGACCGCGCTCGATCATGTGCGCCAGGGCATCGCCGTGTTCGACAAGGAGCTGGCGCTGGTCTGCTGGAATCGCCAGTTCGGCGAGATCCTCGACTTGCCCCATGAACTCACTCGCGTCGGCATCCCGCTCGATGACATTTTGCGCCAGATTGCACAGCACGGCGAAGCCAATGCCAGCACCGACCAATTCATCGCCGCGCGCATCGCCAAATACACCTCGGGCGCCGAGCCGTTCCTAGAACGGATCGCCGGACCAGGCCTCGTCATCGAGGTGCGCGCCAATCATATGCCGGGCGGGGGCCTGGTGACCACGTTCACCGATATCACGCCCAGCGTGAAAGCCGCCGAGGCGCTGGAACGCGCCAACGCGACACTGGAGCGCCGCGTGCGCGAACGCACCGGCGAACTGACCCGGCTGAACGCCGCGCTCGAGCGCGCCAAAGCCGAGGCGGACGAAGCCAACGTCTCGAAGACGCGGTTCGTCGCCGCGGCCAGTCACGATATTTTGCAACCACTCAATGCCGCGCGGCTCTACGTGACCAGCCTGATCGAACGCAAAGGCGCGGGCGACGATGCCGCGCTCATCGGCAATATCGACGCCTCACTCGAGGCGGTTGAAGAAATTTTCTCGGCGCTCCTCGACATTTCGCGCCTCGACACCGGCGCCATGAAGCCCGAGCTCGCCGACTTTCGCATTGATGAATTGCTGAATCGGCTTGAAGTCGAATTTACGCCGCTCGCCCGCGAGAAGGGGCTCGAGCTCATCGTGATGCCGTGTTCGCGCAATGTGCGCTCCGACCGGCGCCTGTTGCGGCGGCTTCTACAAAATTTCATTTCCAATGCGATCAAATACACGCCGGCGGGGCGTGTGCTGATCGGCTGCCGCCGCCGCGGCGAGCATCTGCGCGTCGAAGTCCACGATACGGGAATCGGCATACCGCCGGCCAGGCACCGCGCGGTGTTCAAGGAATTCCATCGGCTCGAACAGGGCGCACGGGTCGCCCGCGGCGTCGGTCTCGGCCTATCGATCGTCCAACGCATTGCACGGGTGCTCGATTGCGAGGTGACGCTGAAATCGAGTCCAGACCAGGGCTCGTGTTTCTCGGTCGTGGTGCCGCGCGCGCCGGCGATCCGGTCGGCATTGCCGCCAGCCGCTGCGCTGCGGCTCGAGCCCGGGCGACTCGACGGCATGGTCGTGCTTTGCATTGATAACGAGCGCGCCATTCTCGACGGCATGGAGACGCTCCTGAGCGGCTGGGGCTGCCGGGTGCTCAAGAGCGTCGATCTCGTCGATGCCATGGCGGCACTTGCGGCAAGCCGCCTCGAACCGGACGGGCTTTTGGTCGACTATCATCTCGACGGCGGCAATGGCATTGCCGCGATCAGGGAGCTGCGCCGGCATCTTGGCCGAGCCGACGGACGCGATGTGCCGGCGATCGTGATTACCGCCGATCGCTCGGCTTGCGTCCGCGAGGAGGCACGCGCGGAAGGCGCGCATATTCTCAACAAGCCGATCAAGCCGGCGGCGTTGCGCGCCGTGATGATGCAATGGCGCGTGCAGCGCATCGCCGCGGAGTGAGGCTCACCCGGGCTCATTCCTCATCGCGGCCTAGTTGCAGGGAAACCGCAGGCTCAAAGCCGTCCGGCCTATATACCATGCGGGATATTGGCGCTGCTCAGAGTGTTCCTTGAGATATTTCATGACGGCATCGACCGCTTGCTGCACCGAGACGTCGGCCGGCGGACATGCATGCCCGTCGCTGCCAGCGCGTCGGCCACGCCCGCCACATAGCCGGCGCAATAGCTGAGCTCCATCCCGTCCGTTCCGCCGCACGCGCTATAAATCCGGTTGCCATCGGCAAAAGAGCCTGCGCCTTGTGAAAGCCCGGACGACGGCCACAGGAACGGAACGGCCGCGACGATGGCTGAGCCAGCAACGACTTTCATGAAAGCGCGGCGTCGCATGACAGCCCGGGGCTCAGGAGTACGCCGATACGCGCCAATTACATCAGGGATTTACCGCGAGCGAAATGGGCTTCGACGTCCCAGCGATGCAATTATTTGTGATGCGCATATCTATGTGTGATGTCTGTTTGTGATGTGCACGTCGCCGTTGGGTCGCCCGCCGCCGACGCGTCGCCGCTTTAAGTCGGACACTCGCCCACAGTGGTTATCGAGGGCGCAAATCGCCGCCGGCCTAATCGATTTTGATTCCGAGTTCCTGCACTATCGGCGTCCATTTCGCGATTTCCGCTTCAATGCGGCGCCGGAATATTTCGGGGGATGAATCCAGATCAGGCTCGAATCCAGCCTCCACCAGCATTTTTTGATAGTCCGACTGGGCGAGCAAGGCGTGGTTTGCTTCGGCAATCTGGTCGATGATGGCTTTCGCCGTGCCCGCCGGAGCAAATAAGCCGATGAGCTGCTGCGAAATCATTCCCGGCAGCGTCTCCACTGCCGTCGGCAGATCGCCCGCAGCCAGCAATCGGCCTGGGCTTGTCACGGCGAGGATGCGCAGCCGGCCGGTGCGGTGGAACTCGATCATTTGTCCGGTCACGGCAGGGGTCACCATGGGCACATGGCCGGCCAGCGCGTCGGTGATGGCCGGGCCGGAACCGCGATACGGCACCTGCAGAAGATCGGGAATCCCAGCGAGCGACTTGAACAGTTCGCCGGTAAGATGATTGAGCGAACCGACGCCGGCGTGCCCATAGGACAGCTTGCCACGATTGGCTTTGTCGTAATCGATGAATTCCGCAAGTGTCGCGACCGGAATCGAAGGGTGCACTGCGAGCGCGAACGGCGAGACCGCGATATTTGAAATTGGCTCGAGATCTTTGATCGGATCGTAGAGCGGTCGCGTTTTCAAAATCGCTTCGGTGACGTGCGTGCTCGATCCGCCAAGCAGAAGCGTGTAGCCGTCGGCACTGGAATGCGCGACGCTAGCAGCGCCAAGAGAGCTCCCGCCGCCGCCCTGATTCTCCACCACGACGGTGCCGAACAGCGGCTTTATCCGATCCGCCCAGGGGCGTCCGATGGCGTCGAAACCGCCGCCGGGCGGGAACGGAATGATCAGACGGACGGGCCGCTCGGGATAGTTCGATGCCGCGCGCGCAGTCGTAGCCGACAGTCCACGAACTGCAAGCGCCGCCGATCCGAGTTTCAGAAGATCGCGCCGTCGCACGCGGCTTATTCCCCCGTCCAGCATTTGCCGCAGTAAGCAATCAAGTTAATGGCGCGGTTGCGGCAGGTCCAGCACCGCCAGGAACTTACTTTAGCGGCCCGATTACTTTAATGGCCCGATTACTTTAATGGCCACTGTCCAGTTTCGATCTTGCCAGCTGCGATCACGGCTTGGGTGCGGCTGTCGACGCCGAGCTTTTGCAGGATCGCGGAGACATGCGCTTTGACGGTCGCCTCCGACACGCCGAGCTCGTAGGCGATCTGCTTATTGAGGAGTCCGCCCGAGAGCATCATCAGCACGCGCACCTGCTGCGGCGTCAGCGTTGCCAGCCGCCTGATCAGCGCCGCAGTTTCGGCGTCCGCTGCACCTGCAAGCTCGACGTCCGGCGGCGCCCACATTTCACCCGCCAGCACCCGCCCGATGGCGTCGCGAAGCGCCTCGACGCCGAGCGTCTTTGGCAAAAAGCCTGCGGCACCGAATTCCATGCAATGGCGAATGACGACCGGGTCGTCATTGGCGGAAACGATCGCAACCGGCAGGCTCGGATATTGCGCACGCAAAAACATCAGTCCGGAAAAGCCGCGCACGCCCGGCATTTGCAGGTCGAGCAGGATCAAATCCACCTCGGTGCCGGTTTCAAGCCGCTCCACCACTTGTTCAAACGTACCGGCTTCGGCGACCTCGACGCGGCCAAACAGACCGTTGACCGCTTCGCGCAGCGCGCCGCGAAACAGCGGATGATCGTCGGCGATCAAGACACGATGAGATTGCGCCTCGCTCAATCGTTTGCCTTGTCACTGCCGGCGCAGGATCCGCAGAATTGCAGGAGCACCTCGCGCCGATGCGGGGTGCTGCGGTGCTCGGCGACGTAGATTCCCTGCCAGGTGCCGAGCGCCAGGCCGCCGTTGCGCACCGGCACCTGTAAGGACACGCCGTTGAGCATGGATTTGACATGGGCCGGCATATCATCCGGTCCTTCGACGTCGTGCACCCAGCCGGCATTGGCCGGCGCCAAGCGGCCGAGCGCAGTGACCAGATCGGTGCGCACGTCGGGGTCGGCGTTCTCCTGGATGACGAGCGAGGCGGAGGTGTGCCGCAAGTAGATCAGGACTGCGCCGTCGCGCGCGCCGCTCTGTTTGAGGAAGCGCGTCACCTCCGGTGTGATTTCGAAAAAGCCTTCGCCGGACGTTTCCACCGACAAGGAAGCGGTAGCAATGCTATCGGCTTTGGTACTGCGAATGGCGGAAAGCTTGCTCAAAATCGCTCAGCTCTTGTTGAAGACCTGCTTTTGCGCCCGGGCGAGAGCGTCGAGAAAACGCTGCCAGACGTGACCGACAAATGCGATTGCCTGATCGACCTCGGCGTCGCTCGGCAGACGCAGCGTCAAGCCATTCTGCGCGGCGCCCGCATCCGGTGCGACGCCCGGCGGCAGCGACGGGCCATGCTCCAATAATGCTCGCTTGAGCGTCGCGTTCTCGTTCTGCAATCGGGCGATCTCGCGTTCGAACATCGCGCGATCTTCCGGCGCCGCTTGGCAGGCCCAGCCGACCGGCTGCTCGCTGCACAGCGACGCTTCCCCGGAATGCGTATCCAAACGTAAATAACCGCTCGCCTGTTTGCTGAAAACGTAGCGGCCGCCCTCGGTATTCGGCGTCGGTTCCTCGGCCCGAGCCTGCCCGACCAGAACTGCCGCCGCGACGGCGATCACCATTCCGATTTGCTTCATGACCGAATCCTCTCTCGCGCGAGCGCGCCGACGTTCTAATATTAGAGGGCAACCGATCCTAGCACTCCACCTGGTCACTCTGGCGAGCCTTTGCGGTGCACAAAGGGCGGTGAAACGAAGGGTAGCGGCATGCAATATTTGGCGCTGTTCCAATACCTTAGTACAGGTTGGCGTTTTCTTGACTTGCCGGAACCCGGTGAGTATGGTCCGCGCGGCTTTAAGGTGCGCGCGGGCCGCGATCGCTGCAAGCCGCGAGTGTCGAGACCATGAGCGACGCGCGCGAAAACGGCGACTGGGGCAAGCAGCAAACCAGCGAGGCCGCTCTCTCCGCGAGACTCCAGCGGCTCAACGAAGGACTCGGTCAAGCACGCGGTGCCGCCGGCGACCCTTCGGACGGTTCTGGTGCGCAGCGGGCAGCGACTGCATCGGGCTACGCCAGGGGCTTCCGCCTCTCGAGCGAACTTGTTGCAGGCGTTCTGGTCGGTGCCGGCATCGGTTGGTTGATCGACCGCTCGCTCGGTGTCTCGCCCTGGGGGCTCATTGTATTTCTCTTGCTCGGTTTCGCCGCGGGCGTGCTCAATGTGATGCGCTCCGCGGGCCTCATCGCCAGCCCCGCGGTCGATGAAGACACCCGGCAAGGCTCAGACAGGTAAGGCCGCGCAACGCAAGCTGCCAATGCACAATCAGCGATAGGTCCATGCAGGTCGACCCGATCCACCAATTCGAGATCAAGAATTTCTGGCCGGTTTTTCACATAGGCGGCTACGAGATCAGTTTCACCAATTCAGCCCTATACATGTTCATCATCGTCGCTGTGCTGTCTTTGCTCATGATCGGCGCCACCCGGCGTCGCGCGGTCGTGCCCGGACGGGTGCAATCGATCGCTGAGGTTTCCTACGAGTTTGTCGCCAATACCGTGCGCAGTTCGGCTGGCACCGAAGGGATGAAATTCTTCCCGTTCGTGTTCACGCTGTTCATGTTCATCTTGGCCGCCAACTTGATCGGGCTCATCCCTTATTCCTTCACTGTCACGAGCCAGTTGATCATCACGGTCACTTTTGCGCTGCTCGTATTCTTTCTTGTTGTCGGCTACGGGTTCTGGAAGAACGGCCTGCACTTTCTCAACCTGTTCGTCCCGAAGGGCGTGCCGAAACTGATCTTGCCCGCAGTCGTGGCGATCGAGGTCCTGTCGTTTCTATCGCGGCCGGTCTCGCACAGCGTGCGATTGTTCGCCAACATGCTGGCGGGCCACATCACGCTTCAGGTCTTTGCCGGCTTCGTCATCATGCTCGGAAGCGCCGGTATACTCGGCGTGTTCGGCGCCACGCTGCCGTTCATCATGGTGGTGCTGCTGATGGCGCTCGAGCTTCTGGTGGCGTTCCTGCAAGCTTACGTGTTTGCGATTCTCACGTGCATCTATCTGAACGACGCAATTCACCCGGGCCACTGACGGCCAATTATTGCAACCTGAAGAAGGAGTGTACTCATGGATCCGACCGCCGCGAAATATATCGGGGCCGGTATCGCTTGTATCGGCATGGGCGGCGCCGGCGTCGGCGTGGGCATCATTTTCGGTAACTATCTTGCGGCGGCACTGCGCAATCCTTCGGCGGCGCAGGGCCAATTCGGTAACCTGATTTTCGGCTTCGCCATCACCGAAGCGCTCGGCATCTTCTCGCTGCTGATCGCGCTGTTGCTGCTGTTTGGGCTGTAAAGCCACCGGAAATCGAACGGCCAAGTTCCAAGGCAGACATCATGGCCGAAACCACTGCTCATACCGAGGCGCCCGCGGGACAAACCAAATTCCCGCCGTTCGAATCGGAGCATTTCCCGTCGCAACTCGTCTGGCTGGCGATCAGCTTTGTTTTGCTCTACGTGCTGATGTCGCGAATCGCGCTGCCCCGCATCGGCGGCATCATGGCGGCACGCAGCAAGGTCATCAGTGACGATCTCGCTGCCGCGGAGCAATTGAAAGAGCAGTCGAACGCGGCGCAGCTGGCTTACGAAAAGGCGCTGGCGGACGCCAGGGGCCGCGCGCAGGGCATTGCCGCGGCCACGCATGAGCAGCAAGCACGCGATACCGAGAACTTGCACAAGCGGCTGGAAGCGCAACTCCATGAACGGGTCGCCGCTGCCGAACAATCGATCGCAAAAAGCCGCAGCGCGGCGATGAGCAATGTAAGGTCGATCGCCGCCGAAACCGCGTCCGCCATCGTCGAGCGATTAATCGGCCAGCACCCGCGCGACGAAGACATCGCGGCCGCACTAGGCGACAGCGGCAAAAACTGAAAAAGGCCGGCCATGCTCGAAGCTGAAAACTGGGTAGCGCTCGCATTTCTCTGCTTCATTGGGCTACTCGCCTATCTCGGCGCGCATCGCAAGGCAATTGACGCCCTCGATCGCCGTCAGGGCCGGATAAAGTCCGAACTTGAACAAGCCCGCCGCTTGCGCGAAGAGGCCCAGTCTTTGCTCGGCGAGTTCGAGCGCAAGGCGCGCGAGGCCGAAAGCGAGGCGCAGGCGATCGTCGCCGGAGCCAAGGCCGAGGCCGAGCGGCTTGCGACAGAAGCGAAATCGAGAGCGGAAGACTTCGTCGCTCGGCGCACCAAGATGGCCGAGACCAAGATCGCCCAGGCTGAAGCACAGGCGGTTGCCGATGTGCGGTCCGCAGCGGCCGACGCGGCAGTCGCCGCCGCAGAGAAGATCCTGGCGACCAGCGCCAAAGGAAAGGTCGCCGAGGATCTGCTCGCGCGCGGCATTGCCGAGATCCGGCAGAAATTCAACTAGCCGAAGTTGCAATCACGCTCGTCCCCGCGAAAGCGGGGACCCAATATTTCTGGATTCCCGCTTGCGCGGGAATGAGCGGAAAACCGCAACAGGCAGCTCTCTCTCTGCTTTGATTATCCCGTCGGCGCGTTGGGATTTGGCTTTGCCATCGGCTTTGGTTTTTTGGCGGGCGCAGGCTTCTTCGCCTGATCCTGCGCCGCGGCGCCGAGCGGATCGAAGCCGATATAGACGATGTAGGGATCGGACGAACTGGACGGCATCGGGAAACTCAATCCTTCCTCGATGTGCGTGAAATCGACATTGGGATCGTTGGCGCCGATCGCCACCGGAATACGGATCAGCCTCGTGAGGACGGTCTTGGGCGCGGTGATTGGCGCGCTGACGACCGCGATGCGCAGCGGCACGTCGATCTGACCGGCCCCGCCGGCAGGACCAACAACAATGCGGCCTTGCACCCCGACGCGCATGACCATCTGGCCGTTGACGACCGCGCAGTCGCGGGCGGCGCGCACGAAGATGCCCTGGTACTTCAGCGACATCGCTTCGTTGCTGCCGTCGGGCGGCGGCGGCGGAAATGTCAATGTGGAAGCGCCCTGGCGAATATCGAGGAAAGGACATTCGACATTCGGCTGCGCGTTGGTGACCGGCTGCGGCTCCTTCTGCGTGGCGCCGGAGAAGAAGCTTGCGATCTTGTCTTTGAAGGAGGGCGCTGCGGGCGCTGGTGGCGGGGTTGCGCCAGTCGATGCGGAAGCCGGCGGCACCGAGGCCGTTGATGCGGTCGTCGTCGCCGGCGCGCCGACGCCGCCGCCGCTGCACCCGGCCAGCAATAGTAACGCGAACGCCATCCCGGCCGGCGACCGATGGCGCCAGCCCGACCTAGGAAATGGGATTTGTGTTCCCCGCGTCATCGCCAATTCGCGATCCCAGATTGCTATAGCAAACTCCTGGCGGCTTTCCCAAGGCGTTACCCAGCGTGGTTAAAGGCCGCGGAACGGTCACTCCCTGCCGTGATCGGAACCGTCGCTCACACGCGCGTATAGGAGATGATCCTGCCAGATGCCGTTGATGCACAGATATTCGCGGGCATAGCCCTCCCGCACGAAACCGGTCTTCTCCAGAAGCCGCATCGATCCGCTATTGCTGGGAATACAGGCGGCTTCGAGGCGGTGCAGCCGCAGGCTGGCAAAGGCAAACGGGATGACCGCGCGCACGGCCCCCGTCATGTAGCCCTGGCGGACAAAGGGCAAACCGGTCCAGTACCCGAGACTGCCGGCCTGCGCGACGCCGCGCCGGATATTGGCCAGCGTCAGGCCGCCGACCAGGGCACCATCGCAATTGCGGGCGATGAGAAAGGCGTAGCCCTGGTCGCTGCGCAAATCCTCGGCGTAGCGTTTTATGCGACGGCGGAAAGCCGACCGCGTGAGATCGTCGACCGGCCAGGTCGGCTCCCAGGGCGTGAGAAAATCACGGCTTGTTTCGCGCAACGCCGCCCATTCCTCGAAGTCGGTCAACTGCGGCGTGCGCAGCGTGACGCCGTCGCCTTCGATCGTCGGCAGCGGCTCGGAAAAATTGATGGTGCGGAAGAAAGCCATTGGCTGGTTCAGCCGGACTGTTCACGCCGCGGCACGGCGGGTCAAAGTCTCCGCAATCGCGGCCGCGCTTTCAAGTCCGGAACCGAGGCCGAGAACCGCAGTGGCGAGTTTGCCACGGGTAAGGAGCGCGCGGCCGGCCGCCCGCGCGCTTTCGACCGTCACCCCGTCGACCCTAGCCACCAGCTCGTCGAGCGGTACCGGACGGCCGCGGGTGATCATTTGCCGGGCCAATTGTTCAATGCGCGCACCGGAGCTTTCCAGCGCCATGAGCAGGCCGGCTTTCATTTGCGCTTTGGCGCGCGCCACTTCCGGTTCGGAAATCGTCTCGGCGGTGCTGGCGACCTCGTCGACGATCAGCCGCATCAATTCCGAGGTATCGGCGGCGTCGGTGCCGGCATAGAGGCCGAACATCCCGATATCGGAATACGGTACATGGAACGTGTAGATCGAATAACACAGGCCACGACGCTCGCGCGCTTCCTGAAACAGCCGTGACGACATGCCGCCGCCGAGGATATTCGTGAACACTTGCAGGCTATAGAGCGCCGGATCGACGATCGAGACGCCAGGCAGCGCCAGCGCGATGTGGACCTGCTCGAGTTCGCGCTTTTCGACGTGGGTGCCGCCGCCAAAACTTGCCGGCTCCGGCAGCGGACCGGCCGGCCCATTGAAGCTGCCAAAGTGCTTTTCGACCTCGGCGACTACGGCGCGATGCTCGACCGCGCCCGCCGCTGCGACCACGATATCCGGCGCGCGATAGTTTCGCGCGAGATAGCTGCGCAGCTTGCCGCCGTCGAACGAGCGCACCGTCTTCGCCGTGCCCAGGATCGAGCGGCCAAGCGACTGATTGGGAAAAGCAACGAATTGCAGGTGTTCGAAAATGAGATCGTCGGGTGTGTCCGCCACCGCGCCGATCTCCTGAATAATCACATTCTGTTCGCGTAAGAGCTCCTCATGATCAAACGATGGATCGGAGAGGATATCGGCGAGCACATCGAGCGCCAGCGCCACGTCGGATTTGAGGACGCGCGCGTAATAGGCCGTGCTTTCCGCGCCGGTCGCCGCGTTGAGATCGCCGCCCACGGCTTCGATTTCTTCGGCGATCATCCGCGCGGTGCGCCGGCGCGTGCCTTTGAAAGCCATGTGTTCGAGGAAGTGGGAAATTCCGTGCTCATCATGGTGTTCGTCGCGGCTGCCTGATGCCACCCATACCCCGAGCGAGGCGGTCTCCAGATGCGGCATCGCGTCGGTCACGACATTGAGGCCGGATTTCAACGTGGTCACCTCGACGCTCATGCCGCCGCTCCTTCCTGGGCGGCCCGGCTCGTCGCCAAAATGAACTTCTCGACCGCCGACTGGTCGGCCGGCAGTGCCGTGACACGCTCGTCCCGCTCATTGATATGCGCCAGCCAATTCGGCAGGGCCGGGCGGACGCCGCAAGCCGCTTCCACCGCATCGGGAAACTTCGCCGCATGCGCGGTCGACAGCACGATCATCGGCACGGCCGGATCGCGCGATTCCTTCTCCGCCACGGCGACCGCAACCGCGGTATGCGGATCGATGCAATTGCCGGTCTCGCGTTTGACAGTGCGGATCGTGGCGGCGACTTCATCCTCGTCGGCACGATCCGCGGTGAACAGACCGCGGATCGACGATAGAGCGCGCGAGGACAGCGTGAAGCGCCGCGACTGCGCGAGCGAACCCATCGCCGCCCGCACCGCGGCAGGCTCGCGCTCATAAGCCTCGAACAAGAGGCGCTCGAAATTCGACGCCACCTGAATATCCATCGACGGCGACGTCGTCGGCACCACCGCGCGCGGCTCATAGGTCCCGGTTGCGAGCGTACGCGCCAAAATGTCGTTGACGTTCGTCGCCACGATCAGACGGTCGATCGGCAGCCCCATGCGCGCCGCCACATAGCCGGCATAGACGTCGCCGAAATTTCCGGTCGGAACCGCGAAGGCAAATTTGCGCGCCGGCGCACCGAGCGCCACCGCGGCGGTAAAGTAATAGACCACCTGCGCCACGATCCGCGCCCAATTGATCGAATTGACGCCGGAAAGCCGGGCCTGCTCGCGAAAGCCGTGATGCCCGAACATGCCCTTCACGATCGCCTGGCAATCGTCGAAAGTGCCGCCGATCGCGATAGCGCTGACATTGTCGGCGCCACTGGTCGTCATCATGCGGCGCTGCACGTCGGAGATGCGGCCCTGCGGAAACAGCACGATGAGGTCGATCTGCCGGCGATCGCGAAAGGCCTCGACGGCAGCGCCACCGGTATCGCCCGACGTTGCCACGACGATGGTGCGCCGTTCGCCGCGCCCGGCCAGCGCATGATCCATCAGCCGGGCGAGCAGATGCATCGCCAGATCTTTGAATGCGAGCGTCGGACCATGGAAGAGCTCAAGCAGGAACGTGTTGACATCTATTTGGCTGAGCGGCGCCACGGCCGGATGACGAAAATTGCCATAGGCCTCGCGCGCAAGCCGCGCCAGATCGGCGGATGCAACCGAATTGTCGATAAAAGGCCTGATGATCTCGACCGCGACCTCGGCATAGGAACGCCCGGCGAACCCCGCGATCGCTGCACCATCGAGGCGCGGCCACGCGTCCGGCACATAAAGGCCGCCATCGCGGGCAAGGCCCGCCAGCATGGCTTCGGCAAAGCCGAGCGAGGGAGCCTCGCCTCTGGTCGATATGTATTGCACTGACCCTTTCCGCCGCCGCCGAGCGCCGGCTGGAGAATTCTAAGTTACTGATATCGCAGGCTTATCTGACCGGCCAAAAGGCGTGGCCGCTGCATCGCCGTGCCCGAACGTGGGTCACACTAATAGCAAATCGAACGCCTTCACAAGCAACGCAAGGTACGGGCAAGGCATCGGCAGAAGACCGGCCAGACCGGGCGGTCTGGGCACGCTTTTGACGCAACCGGGGGCCTTTACGGCCGATTAGGCGGAACCCTGGTGTTGGCCAGAGGTGGCGGCCCAGAACCCGAAAACGGCAGCCAGGACCGCGGCCAATCCATACCAGGTCAGCGCGTATTGCAGGTGGTTGTCTGGCAGGGCGACCACGAGCTTTCCGGGTTGCGGCAAGCCTCCGGGCGGCGTCGGAGCCTCCTGTTCGACATAAAACGGGCCTACGGTTTTCGGATCGAAGCCCTTGGCCGCTGCGATCGCGGCCGGGTCGCGCGTAAACCACAGATTATGCGAAGCATCGTCTGCCGGTGTGAACCAGTGCCGCTCCTCCGCCCAGCGCAGCACGCCGGTGATCTCGATCGGATCGGCGATTTGACCTTGAGGCCGCGATGTTGGATCGCGGCGCGCGTCCGGGACGAATCCGCGATTGATTATGACGATGCCGCCATTGGCCAGCCGCGCCGGGGTGAATACCCAATAGCCGGGGCTCGTAACGTCAGGCCGGAAAGCGATCGCGGCGGCGAAGACAAGCGCTTCACGCGCAATGTCGAAGGTCGCGGTAAATTTGACCCGGCGGTATTCGTCGGCGGCGCGATCGAGCTTGGCCCAATCTTTGGATTGCGGCAGCGCTTGCGGCGGTGCCGCCAGACGTGCCGTCAATGTGGCGATCAGGGCTTCTTTCCAGGCTTTGCGTTCGATCTGCCAAGTGCCCAGCGCAAGAAGCACGACGAAAGCCAACAGCGCCGGCAGTAGGAGACTTCGCCATGAGCGATTGCGCGCCGATGGCCGACGCGGCGCCGATTCTGCGCCCGGCTGGGTAGTCATCGCCGTTGATGCTCTTGGTCGTGTTCTCGGTCGTGATCTCGGTCGTGTTCTTGATCGTGTTCTTGGCCGAACCGGGTCTCCGCCGCCCGATGATGATATTGCAGTGCAATCATCAGGCCTTTCATCGGCCGCAGCGGGCCGAGCGTAAGAAGCCCGATGAGCGGCAGCCAAAGCGCCGCATGGACCCAATAAGGAGGTCGAAACAGAATCTCCGTCACCAGCGCGGCGCCGACCACGATTGCGCCGGCGAGGAACATGATGAACACAGCCGGACCGTCGCCGGAATCGGCAAAGCTGTAATCAAGTCCGCAGTGCTCGCAACGCGGCTGCAAATTCAAGAACCCGGCAAACAGCCGGCCTTGGCCGCAGCGCGGACAGGCACAGGACAGGCCAGCCGCGATGGCGCCTGGGAGCGTGGTAATCGTCTCGGTCACTCCAGCAATTTAGGTTTCCGGCTGTCCCCGCGAAAGCGGGGACCCAGCTCTTTACCAAGCGAAAGCGGATTCCC
>Ga0126378_10002346_pt1 | contig 14021 bp, 14 predicted proteins | sample PanSoiMetPlot_23_FD_92587 | JGI IMG/M metagenome (GOLD analysis project Ga0126378, IMG submission 92587) | Tropical forest soil microbial communities from Panama - MetaG Plot_23 | ecosystem: Environmental > Terrestrial > Soil > Tropical forest > Bulk soil | place: Panama | collected 2016-02-17 | reverse complement strand
TACGCTTTACGTTGGTCTCTACACGCCACCGGACGGATCCAATCAAGTTGAATATTCCGCCGGTCTTGAGCGGTTAGTCTCGGTCGGAACGGACACACTTACTCTCCCGAACTCGAGGAATGGAACGGTGGAAGTTCCAATATTACGGCGTGAAACGTTGCCAGCGCAGTCTGGGATCGACCTCTCGAAGGCCCCGAGCCAGTACTTCACGATGAAAATGCAGAATCTCACAGAGCATCTGAATCTCAGCGACGAACAACAGAACAAGATCAAGCCCATTGTCGAGCAGGAGCGGGGAGAAGTGGGAGCTGAATGTTTCACGCCCACGATTCCGCGCAAAGAGAGATTCAAGAAATGGGAAAAAATCGTGCTCGCATCCGATACAAAGATGAAACCGATCTTGACGTCTGCCCAGTGGCAGAAGCTTCAGGATATTCGGAAGGAACAAAAACAGGATTTCAAAAAGATCCTGGAACAGGAAAAGAACTAGAGCAAGGGTCGTCGCCATCGACGACCTGCATCATATGCCTGTCAGGTTTACACTATGATGAGTGTCGCACAGTTCGGACGTACACTGTCAGAAGTGCCAGCATCGTTAAGCTGTTCCGCGGGGAGCCCCATTCATCGCCTACCTTGGGAGTTGCTTTTCTTTTGCGCCTTCATTGTGCTCACCCTATTGGTTTCTTAAGTTCAACACTGACATAAGTAACAGTTATGGCGCCACGGTTTCGCAGACTAGCATCGCAAAGTCAGTATTGGGAGCGTTCATCGCTCGCGCGAGTATTTTCGGTGCGCCATCTTCTAGATTGATGCGACCGCGGCTGGTTAACCTAGGTCGCATACGCGGATAGTTGCACCATGTAATCGCAGGATTTTGCATGGATACGCGACATCGAGCCCGACTTGTCATAGCTGACGATCATACCCTTGTTGCCGAGGCGTTGCGCCGACTTCTTGAACCGGAATTCGACATCGTAGCAGTCGTTAATAATGGTCGCGCATTGCTGGAAGTTGGTGCAGAACTGAAGCCAGACGTAGCTCTGGTGGATATCGCGATGCCGCGACTAAACGGCCTTGATGCCAGCGAAGAACTTAAGCGGCTCGTACCATTCACTAAGATCGTGATCCTCACTATGAGTCTGGATGCTCAATTGGCAGCAGAAGCATTCCGGCGAGGTGCCTCGGCGTATGTTGTAAAGAACGCCGCCGTCGAAGAGTTGCTCACAGCCATCAGAGAAGTCTTGAAAGGACAATCATTCCTGTCTCCGTTAATTACGGAAGACACCGTTCACGTTTTGCTCCGAAATGGCAACCGGTCAGACTCTGACAAGCGCATTACCGCACGCCAGCGCGAAGTCCTTCAACTTGTTGCGGAAGGCATGTCCATGAAGGAAATTGCTAATGCCTTGAATGTCAAACCCGGAACGGTGGCCTTTCATAAATATCGTGCAATGGAGAGCCTCGGGCTCAAGACAAACAGCGACCTGCTGAGATATGCCATCGCACATCACATGATCTCCTGATTTGCAATCCTGTGAATGCATCCCATAAAACCTGATGTCGGGTGACCTTCTCCCAGTTCTGGCAGGCTGCTCATGGTCTCCTGGGCACGGATCTTCGCAAGTCGTCGTATATGACCTGTTGCAAATCTAGTGTGCTGTCCCGGAAATACGTGAACAAAGTCGGGCAATTTTTTCTAGGATTGAGTCGGCTGTAGCCGTCCAGACGAAGGGTCGTCGGGAACGATTGTAGTGCTGCACGAAGGCATCGATTTTCTGAACAAGGTCCTTGACGCTGGTGAACGAGCCGCGACGAATGGCGCGTTGGGCGATGAGTCCGAACCAGCGCTCCACTTGATTGAGCCAAGAGGAGCAGGACTGCGATGAGGCTGCAGAGCGAAAGTCTGAAACAGGCGATGCACGGTAGAGCGAGAAATCCCACGGACGTGGGCGGCTTGCCGGATGCTCCAATGTGTAACCCGTCGCCGGTTGGCGGGAGAGGGTGGGCATGAGCAAGGCGGCAATCTGGTCGTCCCCAATGCTGCGCGGCCGGCCGAGACGCAGCTCATCATAGAGTCCAGCCAAGCGATGCTCGACACAGCGCTGCCGCCACTTGCCCACGGTGGCGTTTCTCCAGCGCAGGCGGCGGGCGATCTGGGTGTTGCTCTTGCCCTCTACCGACCACAGCACCAGTCTGGCCCGCGCCACCAGAGCGTGTGGCAGAGTGCGGGAAGCGGCCAGACTGCGCAACTGGGTTTGTTCGTCGGGGGCAAGACTCAGGGAGGGCTTGGGGCGTCCGATGGTCAGGCAAGGAGCTTATCTCAAACCTGATACTTATGCTATTTATTTATGGGACACAACACGAGGGCATACGCTGACTTACAAGCACTCTTATGCGATCAAGATGCGTTTCTTGATTGCGTAACGGACTAGTTCCGCGTCACTGTGGACGTCAAGCACCTTCATGATCCGGTATTTGTGAAAAGCAACCGTTCGTGTTGCTAGGTTTAGGACGCTTCCGACCTCTTTCATTGATTTTCCTTCCGCCAGAAGTTGCAGGACTTCCCGCTGCCGTGATGTTAGCGGCCTGGCCATTTCTGTGCCCCCCGGAGCTCGGTTCAATAGAAAGGTCACCGTTCCCTTGGCAATCGCAGGTGAAAGATACGACTTCCCTTTTAACACCTCTTGTATCGCGATCTTCAGCTCTGATGCGGCACAAGTCTTTAGCAAATATGCGGCAGCTCCACAACGAAATGCTTCAGCGGCGAGATCGGCATCCTGATTCATCGTCAGATAAACCAGTTTTGCCGAATGAACGGCTTTTTTGATCTGACGCCCAGCGTCGAGGCCATTCAGAAGCGGCATACTTATATCGACTATGACTACCTGAGGCCTCAGGGTCGTCGCCAAGTGTACTAATGTGCGGCCATCCCCCACGGTAGCCACTACGTTGTACTCTGGTTCGAGAAGCTGTTTACAGGCCTCGGCCACGAGAGTATGGTCGTCAGCGATGATCACCTTGGGACGCGGCGTCAAGATAGACATCAGGTTGCCCCAGAGAATTCGGATCGAATTGGAAGGTCAGAGTATCATGGAATCTTACGTAGGTAGCGTGTATTGCGTGAACGGGACTAGCAAAAATACTAGTCCGCGTACCCCCTTGAACCGACCCTATTCGGCCGTACAGCGCAACTACCGACACGAAATGCAGCGGTCGTTCGCTTCCGTCAGAAGCCGGAGCTGGTGCGACGGTGATAGTGTACTTCGTTCCAAAGGGCACCACCGCCTTGGCCTACCCGGGGTGTCACACCGCTATATTGCGGCTTGTGCACAACGCATTTTCTGCCTCGTCTTCAAGGTTTAGCCTTCTTTTCCCGTCTCGGAATTCTGCGCAAACAGACGCTGGATCACAAGCGGGTTATCAAGCTCGAAAATAGCCCGGTCGAGTCGATTCACGAAACTCCAAGCCTGCTTCGCTGTGGGTTGCAGTAGATCTCGTTGTGGCACCTTGTCACGGTTAGCGATGGATTGAATCGGCCACAAACTGAACTGACTCGTGACAAAGTCGAGAATTTATGAAGCGAATCAAACTACTTCGTGGTTAATTCAACACCGGTCCCGTCAAGTCTTTCGAAGGATCCATGGATAATCGCTGGCTGAGCTCGATCACCGAGATAACTGGCGGCCGACACTAATCGTTGAGAAGATCGACAAGCTACGAAACCTTCCGCAAACCCTAAGTCGGGAATTACGAAGCCAGTATCTGCGTGACCACGAACATTCGGAAAGAGTTTGGATGGGAAGTGGAGAACGAGGCAAGTCACTGTGGATCAGAATCCGGCGCTCCGCGACCTTACTAAAGAAAAGGCTATTTTGACGAAAGGCCCTGAAGCAGGCTTCCCTTTCGTTTCAGAAGGGCTCCAGCCTCAGCAAGATGTGTGCTTTTCACAGATGCAGCCATCTTGGGCCGCTGAATGAACAGATCCAGAAGCCACAGTGTTACACCAATTTTCAGAAATGTCTGAATTGGACGGACCCATTTCATTATGAGAATCCCCGTACCAATCAAGCGTCTGCGAAACCTCGCTCGGATGCGAGCTTCGAAGTACCGCAAATTTCTAATGCACCATCGGTACATATCGGACAAAGCGCCTGAAACACAACCTTGGCGCAATGATTGGTGATGAACGAATCACAACGGGCGCAATGCCAGAGCGTGCCTTTGAGCTCTGGTCGGTTTGCCGGGTATTCGGGTGCGGTCAAAACGTTCATAGGTGCAATCTCAACGAATTGCGCTATGCTAGTGTCTCGCACGAATCGTAGGTACTGTTATTTTGCGCAGGCTAGATCGTAAAAGTTCGGTGCCCTGAGATGCTCGCCTGCCAAACGAGACTTCCTCTGTGCGTTCTTACAGTTTCTTGTTACGGGTGATCCATCTAGCATGAAGCTTAAAGTCGAACTGCTCTATGGAGAGTGTCGTCATGCAAGCCGAATTCGTCTGGGCAATCATTAAAGTTAGTTTAGTTCTGGTTTCCAGCCTCTGTATTCTGCTCGTTCTTGCCTGGATAGCATCTAAGAAGTGCTTCCCTGCTGAGCAATCGCCTACGGTGGGTTCCTCCGTCAGTCAACTGAACAAAGACCGCAAGTCTATTGCTGCATGATGACACCGTCAAACAAAGTGGCTCCGATTCGGTAACTATTCAAATAGTTTGATTCGTCTTGGCCGATATTCCGAGTCCGTTGGTGCCAGATATAAGTCGTCTGGATTGGTTGGATCGTACGCCAAACTGCGCACATCGCCGCGGCCGTGACCCGGAGGGTCCAAGTCTCTCCCTTAAGGTCGGATGTAGTAGAAAACCCAGAGTTGGGCCAAGGAAAAGGCCGTGCACGCATCGGCATTCACTCGTCGGTGCAAGAGCACTCACAACTTCTCATGGACGCAAGATGCGCGTGCGGCATGGCGCGCTGGCTGTGAAGAGGACACCTTTGTTCAAACAGGCAAGCGACAAAAGTTGCTGCTGAATATTGCGCAGGTTTCAACTCACTTCGCAGCACGATGACTCAGCGCTTCTCGCAGTGCGATGTGCGCCTGATGGAGCCGAGATTTGCTGGCGGTCACCGTGACCCCCAATCGCCACGCCACTTCCCTGTGTGTAAGCCCCTTTATGTCATGCAACAGAACCACGTTCCTTCTCTTCGCGGAAAGGCTGCCAAGGGCCTGTCTCAAGGCGAGCTTGTCTGCCGGAGTCCGCCACCCTGAACGCACTTCGCTAAGACATTCGTCTGCCAAACTTTCTACGGCGTATAGACCCTTTCGCTTTTGCTTTCTTGAATGCAGCAGGAGGTAATTCCACGTGACCCTGTACAACCATGACCCAAATTGCGCCTCCCCACGAAAACTGTTGATCTTCCGCAGGACTTGCATGAACACGTCGTGAGTCAGGTCTTCCGCATCAGAGGAGTTGCTGGTATGTCGTAAACAGAGCGAGTAGACCCGACGCCGATGCAACCGGTACAACCTCTCATAACCAGCGGTATCGCCGCGTTTGGCCATCGCAACCGCTTCTGCTTCCACCATTTCACAGTCTGGCATGTTTCCCCCATACAGAGTTGGCCGATGCGGATGGTCCTTCCGTCAGATCGACTCTTGTCATCACCCCGAAGGACACTCGGGCACACGTAGAGAAACACGGAGTCAAAAATGGGCAAACTGTCATTACTAACAGCGAGGGATGCGAATCGCACCGATCGTGTTGTTCCGTATAACGGCGGCAAATGCGAATGCCGGAGGCACAGACAGCATGGACGTGTCGGGCCGCGTCGATAACCGCACCATTTGACCCAGTCCGGATCATAGCGTTCAGTGCTTAGTTGAGGAAGTACGGTGAGGGACTAATGGAATCACTTCCCGAGAGCAACGACTCGAGCATCCGTCCGACACTCGACAAACCCGAATGTTTCTCAACAAAACCGTCGACATTTTCGAGGGTCCTGGCGGGCACATCAACTGATCCAGAGAACATCACGATCGGGATAAACGGGCTCCGCAGTCGAATGGCACTAGCCAGTTCGCCTCCATTCATATTGGGCATTTCGTAATCGACCACAACTGCATCTACTGGTCCGCTGGCAAGAAGCATTAAAGCCATTTCCCCGTTCGAGCACGCGATGACCCTGAAGCCTTTAGCCCTGAGATACCTCTGCAAAGTATCCAGAAGGAAATCGTTGTCATCGACGCAAAGGATTAGTTTTGATGGAATAGGCACGGGATGCCTCTCCCGCTTTCATTCGCGAGTTCTCTACCACGTCAACGGGCAGCAAGCTTCCCCACTGACCCGAGGGTAAAAGTAACGGTGAAACCGCTGCTTGCAAACTAGTTTAACTTACAGAACTTGCACTCGAATTGTTGAACTAACGAAGCTACAGACCGGATCGCATCCGGAGAGCGCAAGAGGAATGTGCCAGAACCGCTTGAGTCATTCATCAGCTGGCTGAACATCCGAAATGCGGAACGGAACCTCGAATATCAACGGTTGATTGAGCGGCAATCCATGAACCGAACGGCACCGATGATCCGTTACAGACGAAACCATGCCATGGGCGCACAAGATCGGGAGGCTAAACGCAGCCTGTAGTTGCGATTCGGTATCGTCCGAGCGCCAGCAGCAAGGACCCGAAGCGACCAACTTTCGTCGGAAATTGTGGAGTTTGTTTCTGTGCGGCTTTGGGCGATTAATCTCACTACAACGCCTAGAAGCACACACCAGCAGGATCCTATGTATACCTCTCACAGCTCCCGTTAAGGCAGTCGGTCCGAGTGAGGGTCCGGAGAGCGTAAGAACGAGAAAAGCCACACGATACAACGCTCTCCTACGCGAAAATGCAGCTCGAGACTTGTTCCCAAATGCACATCGACACTCTCCGTATGGAGGGTAGGCGCCAGGCGATGGTTGAACTACTATCACTTCTAACAGTAGTCGATGGCAGAACTACTCAGGTAGAGTGCGGCGGGTGGTTTGTAGAGGCAGGCGGAACGGGAAATAAAGCGCGCCAAGTAGCGAGGCTTCGTCCAAATGTGTGCGTCTTGTTTATTCCTGCCAACGAAGGCTTTCGCTGTTGGGCTTGTCACGCAATTTGCTTTCGGACGGAAGGACAAAACCACGGTTGGCCGTGGGATCAACGCTGCTCTGGGGATGCTGATTCTTCTGCCGTGTCTCTACACAGAGCTTCCTGCCTGGATCGAGATCTCATCTCTCACCGCGTTCCCTGTACCAGAGCTGATAGAGCGGTTGAACCGCCTTCCCGGCCAGACCGTTGTTCTGATGACAGCTTTTGGAGAAGACGCTGCCGGCACGAGGTTCACTTCTCGCGAAGCCGGACCGATGGTTGTCAAAGCTTCTAATGCTCCCGTTTTCAGCTCATCCGACAGGTTTCTGAACCATGGCGAAAAGGGGGGCTGTATCTCGAGCGGCCTTGAACAAGGGCGTATCGCCGTCGGAATGGCACTGCGGATTCTCCGAGGAGAAAAACCTGAGAATATTCCGATTGTTCGCTCCGCGAATACCTGCACGTTTGGCTGGCGCGCTCTAAAACGATGGGGAATGAAAGAAAAGCTTCGGCACTCGGACAGCATGGTTGTGAACCGGCCACCGAGCATCTGGGATTTAGACAAGGGTTACATCGTCCTCGCGACGACGTTGCTTACCGTTCAGACAGGATTGATTTTAGGATTGTTATGGCAGCGCAGAAGACGACGCTTGGCAGAAGCAGAGGTGGCCATTGCCTATGATCGACTTCGCATGGCTGTCGAAGCCGGAAAGTTCCTCGGGTGGGACTGGGACATCCAAGCCGACAGCAATCGCCTCTTCGGTGATCTGCAAACAGTTCTCGGGATACCAAGGAGCACGTTCTGTGAAAGCGCTGAGGATTTTCGCCGTCGCCTATACCCAAGTGATCGGGAAATCGTATCGCGGGCTATGGAGAAAGCCAGACACAGCAAGGTGCCATATGCTGCGGAGTTCCGCGTAATCCGCGACGATCAAAGCGTACGCTGGGTTTCCGCAAGAGGTAGATTTTACTATGCGTTCAACGGCGATGCAGTCCGAATGCTGGGGATGGCAGTAGATATCACCGAACGGAAGATCGCAGAAGAAGCGCTGACCAGTTTGAGCGGCAGACTGATTGAAGCGCAGGACGATGAACGCAAGAGAATTGCTCGCGAGATTCATGACGACTATCAGCAACGGCTGGCCATGATCGCGATCGAACTCGAAGAGATCGCTGAGATTTGCTCGAGTGAAGCGCGCACTCGCCTGCGCGAGCTTTGGGACGGCGTCAGCGAACTAGGAGCCGACCTTCATTCCCTATCGCACCGTTTGCACTCCTCCACTCTGGAGCGCCTAGGCCTTGTTGCTGGAATCAAGACTTTCTGTGAGGAGTTCTCCGATCTGCAGGAAATCACTGTAGAATTCACCCACGAGAACGTTCCGAGTGGAATGCCTTCCTCGAGCGCCCTTTGCCTTTTTCGGATCGTGCAAGAGGGGCTGCGAAACGTAAAACGACACAGCGGCGCAGACAGAGCCGACGTTCGATTAGAACGATCCGGTGATGATCTTCAATTGACCATATCTGATCACGGCAGAGGCTTCGATCCGCATGTTACATTCACCGATCGAGGAATTGGCATTCGAAGTATGGAAGAGCGACTGCGACTCTTGGGTGGCAAGATCGAAATTCGTTCGCGACCCATGCAGGGTACTACAGTTATAGCGTCTCTTCCGTTCAGAGTTGAGGTTCCCCTTGCCAGTTAAGCTTGGTGTGTGCTCTGGCAGCCACTCGTAGCCACCTTTGAAGCTTCTGTAATAGGTCGCCTTTATCGCTGATCTGCTCCAGAGGACTTAGTCCGCTTCTTCCTGATTGCCCGCCCGATATCGGGAAGAAATTCTTTCACCACTCCGAATCCCATATTGCTGGCCATCGTGATCCCAAAGCTGACGGCTCCATCCCCCGCAGATTGCTGGCTGGCAGGTAGCCAGGTTCGTGATAGAAAAGCGCCGGCCGCCACCCCGCCGAGTTGGGAAACGGACAGATGCCGGCTTCCATCATCGTGGCGCGCCAGTATTCCGCTTGCGACCGAATATCCCACGCGAGACCAAACACCTTTCTTGCCTGAATTAAAATAGCGGTTGTCTTCGTGTAGCGCGCTGCTAAGACCGAACGTCACTGTTCGCTGAATCGAATACTGGCCGAGAATGTTGGCCAGCCGTTTGCCGTATCCTGAGGCTCCTTGCTCCCACTCCTCCGGCTTATCTTTCCATTGGTCGATTCCCGCAGAAAACCCCCCTTTCAGATACCCCAACGGATTGACCATCGTCTTCACGTAAATCTGCGTCCGCTGTCGCTGAGTCAAGGGTTGGAAGTCACTGGCCTTCTCGGCTCCAGCCATATTCAAATAGTTAAAGAGATGGTCAATCATTCGACTCACCGCATTGGACTTAGCCTCAGTTGTCTCCGAATCCTTGGTTTGTGCAATTATCGGTGGAGTGAGCGTAAACACGAACAAGGCTAATCCGAAGATGCTCTTCTTGCTCATGGAGTGCAATCGGCTGAACGTTGTAACGCTCTTATAGGTGTTACCGGAACCGGTTTTCGTATTGTTCCCGGCACGAGCCCATTTTCGCAAAATGAACGAAGGTAGCACTAGGGTAGGAGTTGCTATTCGCTATGCAACCTGTCAAAACTCTCTGTTACCCGACCAAGCACGCGCCCACAGGCTCCGTTTTCGCCTATGCTGGCAATTCGAGTTTCTGACCTGTCAACTCTGACAGTTTGCTATGTCGTGGAATCCCACGATTCTCTCAAGATATAGTCCGGGTACCCGTTAAAAACTTCACTTGCCCGACTGCTGCGAGCCGAGCGGCCTTCAACGCCGATGAACTCTTTCCTGCATGCCTTCTTTTCACAGGCTCCTCTCGCTGCGGTAGCACTGGCCTTAGCAGCGGGTTACCTACTGGGCAAAATTCGAATTGGTACTTTCGTGCTGGGTCCAGTGGCAGCCACGTTATTGGTCGCTATCGCAATTGGGCAGATCGGTGTCTCCGTTGCCGGCGAAGTTAAGACTCTTGCGTTCGCACTTTTCATCTATGCGCTCGGCTACATGATCGGGCCGCAGTTCGTAAGCAGCCTCGGTCGCGCAACGCTTAAGCAGGTGCACCTCACAATCCTCTCCACTGTTGTCGTTGTAATTACGGTATGGGCGCTCGCATCGATCTTTGGCCTAGATAAGGGCAGCGCCGCAGGTGTACTGGCGGGAGGAGCGACCGAATCGGCGGTGATTGGCACCGCCAGCGATGCATTAGCCGCTCAGCCGCTTTCGAAGGAAGAAATCGCTCGGTTGACCTCCAACATCGGCGTGGCCTATGCCATCACGTATCTTTTTGGAACGTTCACAATCATCTTCTTTGCGTCCACCCTGGCTCCGAAAATGTTGGGCATTAATTTGGTTCAAGCCTCGCGGGACTACGAACGAGACTTGGGTGGCAAATCCCGCCTTCCGGAAGGACATTTTGATGCCATACGCGGGGTCGTTGCTCGCGTGTACGAAGTGAAGCCAACATCGGGCGGACGGATTGTGCGCGAATTGGAAAGAGAAATGAACGGGGTCGTCATCGAACGAGTGGTGCGTGGTGCAACCGCCCTGGCTGTTGAACCGATGTTGCAATTGCAAGCTGGAGATCGCGTGGCTGTCGCCGGCAGACGTGTGGAGGTGATTGAGCACGTCGAGAAGATGTTGGGTCCTGAGACCGCCGATTCCAGTGGCATGGACCTCATCGCAGAAGTGTGTGACACGGTAGTGACGAACAAAAACCTCGCTGATCATACAATTCGCGAACTTTCTTCACAGATCGATCCTGCGGCACGACGCGGCGTATTTGTGACGAGCCTGACGAGGCTGAATCAACCGCTTCCTATCGCTCCCGAAACAAGGCTATCCCTTGGCGACGTTGCCCGCATCGTGGGCTCGCACCCAGATGTAGAGCGTGCGTCTCGTTTGATCGGACAGGTAGTACCGCCTGCCGACAAAACAGACTTCTTGTACTTCGGCCTTGGTCTTTTCAGCGGCTTCGCACTAGGGTTGGTGGGAGTACATTTCGGCGGTGCACTGCTTGGACTTGGGACGGGCGGCGGATGTTTAATTGCTGGCTTGCTCTTCGGGTGGCTGCGGGCGCGCAGGCCCACCTTCGGTCAATTGCCGTCTGCCGCCGCGCTCTATCTCAAGGATTTTGGATTGGCTGTCTTTGTGGCCTGCACTGGCCTTGCGACCGGGCCTGAAGCGCTCAAGCAGATTGCCAGATATGGCGTAGCTCTACCGATCGCAGGTATCGCCGTTTCACTCGTGCCGAGTCTTTTCGCCCTCTATTACGGAAAGTATGTTCTCAAGATGCACCCCGTGATCCTCTGTGGGGCATTGTGCGGCCGCCAGGCGAGTACACCAGCTCTTAACGCAGTAAGCCTTGCTGCTGGCAGCAATGCACCTGTTTTGGGCTACACCGTTCCCTACACCATCGCGAACATTCTCCTGACTCTCGCCGGTCCAATTGTTGTGCTGATCGTGCGTGGGTAGCCGGATATTCGTGCCTGCAGGTTACGGCGCAACTGTGTCTTCATCGAAGTCGGTCGACGACGGGGGAGGTTCGGTCCTGGCGTCCGTCAGTTCGGAATCAATCAGCAACCCGATTTGGTCCCACACGTGCGGATCGTTCTCGATCTGATGGTGCGCCTTATTGAATGCCCGGGAAAGCCACTTATAGTTGTCGCATCGGATTTGATGATCCTGGTACGTCATCCGATAATTCCCCAGGATCTTTGTCCGGGCTGGGTCGGCAGGAACAATGAGCTTTTGGCCCGGCGTAAACCCTCGAGTCTGATAGAAGTTTACGGCTTTCTCGACATTCGAGGGCACCGTGTGATCATTCTGGTGCCATTTCTTAACGCTGTCGATCTGAATGGTCAGCGCGACCGGGATTTCTCTTCGTTCGAGTTCTCCGGCAAATGCTAATACTTCCGAAGCACCCCAACTATGGCCATAAAGAATGATTTTGACATCTTTTTTCTCCACTGACGTTAGTAAGCCTCCGGCGTTCAGCCAGTCCGCAAGATGCTGCGCGGCTCCCTTAGCATCATGATTTCCAAATATTTCGGCGTGAATCGCGGACCCATATCGTGACCGCAGGTAATGTGCAAATAAAACTTCGGGATGCTTTACATCGTCGGGTTTCACGAAGCCGCCAACAAAGCCCACAACAATAGCCTTTGGCGCACCGCAACCCGCGAATTCCAGATGTGGCCTTAAACACAAAAATTGCATCGCATCCTTTAACGCCGGATGAGTCGAAGGATCCAAGCAAGGATCGAGTACACTGCTCGCATTGGAATACTCGATCTCTCCCTTACACCCAACCGCCTGCCCGTGTGCTACTCCGACTCGAAAAGGCTCGGTTAGTCCCAGAATCAGTAGCAGTAACAACCGCGGGTTAAACTTGTTCATCAACGCAGTCATATCGCTTCAGCCCGATGTAGATTGCAATTCCTTTTAAGCTCTTCATCGCTGATCTGACGCGTGCTTACGAAGCCGAGGTGTCAGTCGCCGAAGAACGAACTCTTGCAGCAAACCCTCGAAAGAGAGCTCGCCAAGTCTGATCAGTGAATTTTGTACGAACAATCCCTTTCGATCACTCTCCGGATAGTACAGGTACGAAATGCCAGCCGAAGCGAACACTCCGGCAACATTTGAATAATTCAGCTGCCATCGCCGGTTATCGCCTTTGCAGATCACCGGACTGCCGATCGCGTACAGGAGCCGTGAGGCCGTACTCCCCGTTCCCTTGTAGAAATAGCGCGGATCTTGCTTCAAAACCGAGGGCAGTATGGCACCGCCGATGTATGTGCTCGTGAGAACGTCAGCATAGGAGGCACCGAAGCGCTTGAAATATCCTTGTGCTCCTTGACCGTATCCGCTGAAAGCATCCGTGGCTTGTTCAACCCCCGCCAGGGCAGCGGTTCCGACGAAAGTGAATGGGTCCACCGTCGTCTTCCATGCGAGCCGAAACTTCTGCTTGGTACTGAGCGGAACCGCCTCCCGCTCGTAAGTCACGTAAAAATTTGGGAAGATGCCCAACACGCGCTGCGTCTCTTGCTGGCGGAGTTGCAAATCCGCCAATTCGACGGAACTCAGTGGCGCGTCGGTGACATGCACTTCGGTCAGCGCAGGCGCCACGGCCAACGAGATCGGAGGAACGATGTACGTCTCTCCCGGGCCCAGAACAGACGCAAACTCTCGCATCGTGAAACCCACAGCTGAAACCGTCAGACGAAATGAACCCGGTGCAACGTTAGTAAAGATAAATTGACCGTTATTCCCAGTTTGTAGCTCTCGAATTGAGCCTGGATCTCCAACGGTCAGATGTACCTTGGCACCGACGCTCACCGCACCGCTCTGGTCGAGAATGGTCCCGCTGATGCAGCCTTCCGGTTGGTGACTCGACGCTTTGTACTCCCGACCGCTGGCGTACGCTTCCTGGGCAGAAGGCTGGCCGGACGGAGAAACTTCATAGGCTCTGGACCTCTCTGCGCTGTCATCCACCGTCATGACCTGCGCCATGACCTGGCCGACGGAACAAATTGAGGTAACCAGCCCTATGATCATTACTGCGAACCTGAAAACGGATTGCCTCATCGAAATTTCCGATCGCCATCTGGCGTGCACAAAGATTTGACGATCTCCTGCAGGATAGGAATACTGGCAAAACTCACAGAACCGGGCTGTGGAAGTGGAGGAAAAACTAACGCGTTGAGGTGTGGATGGAACGTACTTCTGTCTCTGCACTATTCAACTGGGTCCCAGCTTTTTTCGGGATTGTATTCGGAAATACCCGTGGCGGTTTGTGCCGTGTCGGCACCAAGGTCCTTCTGATAGACGACACCATCCTGATTCACAATGAACGTCATAACACCAGAGTTGCG
>Ga0126378_10002345_pt1 | contig 14027 bp, 13 predicted proteins | sample PanSoiMetPlot_23_FD_92587 | JGI IMG/M metagenome (GOLD analysis project Ga0126378, IMG submission 92587) | Tropical forest soil microbial communities from Panama - MetaG Plot_23 | ecosystem: Environmental > Terrestrial > Soil > Tropical forest > Bulk soil | place: Panama | collected 2016-02-17 | reverse complement strand
TCCAGACCCGCCCTGATCACCTCGGGCTCAGTCGAGTCCAACACGAGGGGCAACGTGGCCGCGGTCGCCAGCCTGCTCGCAATCTCGGTCATGTCCGAGACGCCGTCTCTGCCGACATAGTCCACACAGAGATCGAGCAGGTGCGCCCCGTCCCTGGTCTGCGCCCTTGCGATCTCGACGCAGTCGTCGAGCCGGCCGGCGATCATCGCCTCGCGGAACGCCTTGGATCCGTTCGCGTTGGTTCGCTCGCCGATCGCGAGGAACGCGGTGTCCTGGCGGAACGGCACGTGCTGGTAAAGGGAGGCGACGCCCGGTTCGGGCCGTGGCCTGCGCGGCTTCGGCTGCCGGTTCGCGATCCGCTCGACCACCTCGGCGAGATGCGCGGGCGTGGTGCCGCAGCAACCGCCGATCATGGAAAGCCCGAACTCGCGCACGAAGGTGTCGTGCGCACTGGCCAGTTCGTCGGGCGTGACCGGGTAATAAGCACCGTTGGCGGTGAGCTCAGGCAGGCCCGCGTTCGGCATGCACGACAGCGGGACCCTCGAGTGTGCGGCCAGGTAGCGCAGGTGCTCGCTCATCTCGGCCGGTCCGGTCGCGCAATTCAGGCCGATTACGTCGACTCCGAGCGGCTCGAGTGCGGTCAGCGCGGCGCCGATCTCGCTGCCGAGCAGCATCGCGCCCGTCGTTTCGATCGTGACCTGGGCTATCAGCACGATGTCGGGCAAACCTGGCGAGGCGCTCTGCCCGAACGCCGCTATCGCACGCTTGGCGCCGACAACGGCCGCCTTGGCCTGGAGCAGGTCCTGGCAGGTCTCGATGATCAGCGCATGGACGCCGCCGTCGAGCAGCCCGGCGGCATTGCGCTGGTACGCGTCCCGCAGATCGTCGAACGAGACGTGGCCGAGCGTCGGCAGCTTGGTTCCGGGTCCGATCGATCCAAGCACCCAGCGGGGCCGCCCGTCTGTGTCGGCCGCGTCATCGGCCGCCTCGCGCGCGATCGCTGCCCCGGCGAGCGAGAGCTCGTAGATCCGCTCAGAGATCCCGTATTCGCCCAGGTTGCCGAGGTTGGCGCCGAACGTGTTGGTTGATATCGCGTCGACGCCCGAGACAGGTAGCCGTCGTGGATCGATCGGACGATGTCGGGCCTGGTGACGTTGAGTATCTCGTTGCAGCCCTCGTGTCCGGCGAAGTCATCGAACGTCGCAGCACTGCCCTGCAGCATCGAGCCCATCGCGCCGTCGGCGATCACCACCCGCTCGGCGAGGGCCGTGCGCAGCGGCCCGGGCTGCGGATCGGCGGTGTGCGACATGATGACGACTATCCTATTGTCCCTGCGGTGTGACGGCGGGACCACGACCCCAACGAGAGCGGGCACGGTGACCACACCGCGGAGTGCGGGTCCAGGGGGACGACGCCCCGAACGCCCCCGACGAGCACATAGGCTTGGGGCCGTCAGGTATCGTCATCGGCCCGCGGCCACGAGGCGCAGCGGTGGAGGTGGATTCCGATCGAGTTCGACGGCATCTCGGCATTGACCTCGCCGGCGGTCATCGCGGCCTTTGAGGGCTGGAACGATGCGGGAGAGGCGGCCAGCGCCGCGGTATCCCATCTGAGCACCGTCTGGGATGCCAAGGCGATCGGCGAGATCGATCCCGAGGACTACTACGACTTCCAGGTGAGCAGGCCGGTGCTAGACGTCACCGACGGCAAGACCCGCAAGCTGTCCTGGCCGACTACCCGGCTAGTGCATGCTCGCCCTGCGGGGGTCGACAGGGACATCGTCCTCGTGCAGGGCATTGAGCCGAACATGCGCTGGCGTGGCTTCTGCCGTGAGCTCGTAGATGGCTTCACCGAGCTTGGCGCTGAGCTGGTCATCCTGGTCGGCGCGCTGCTCGCCGATTCACCGCACACCAGGCCGGTGCCGGTGAGCGTGGCGGCGTCCGACGAGAAGCTCGCGGCAACGCTGCAGATTGAGCCCGTCGACTATCAGGGGCCCACCGGGATCGTCGGCGTTCTCCAAGATGCCTGCGCGAGCGCAGGTATCGCCGCGGTCTCGCTATGGGCGGCGGTGCCGCATTACGTCGCACAGCCGCCGAGCCCGAAGGCGACGCTCTCGCTTTTGCGCGGCGTCGAGGACGTGCTCGACGTCCCTATGCCGCTCGGAGACCTGCCCGACGAGGCGCGGGCCTGGGAGCGTGGCGTTGACGAGCTCGCAGAGCAGGACTCAGAGGTGGCCGAGTACGTGCGCGCGCTCGAGGAGGCCAAGGACGCCACCGACCTGCCCGAGGCCAGCGGCGACGCAATCGCTCGCGAGTTCGAGCGCTACCTGCGCAGGCGCGGCGACCGAGGCGAGCACGGCGGCGCCCGCTAGGGTCAAGGAACGACATCACAATTTGTCGGGGTACATGCAGATGTCCGCCAGGTGCCCGGGCGTCCCTGCCAGCTTCGCGTCGTTGGTCAGCAGCGGCAGTGCGAGGTGCTCGGCAAGCGCCACGTACATCGCGTCACAGGCCGTGAAATCGTGCCGCAACTCAAACGCCCGGGCCTGCAGCGTCTGCATAGCATGGCGGACAATCCGCAAGCCTGAGTAGTCGCTGAGCATCAGATGCGCTCGGGTCGGTGTAATCCGCACGTTAGGCTTCGTTGTTAACGCCAGCCCGCGGACGACGCTTGACACCTCCGCATCGATTAACGCGGGCGCGTGCACCGTTCGCGAGAGACGCTGGCGCAGCAGGTCGTCACCATCCACGTTTGACAGCAGCCTGATGACGATCGAGCAGTCGACAACACAACTCACCGGCGGCCGTCCTGTTTGAAGGACCGCAGGTCATCCTCGGAGCAGTTGACTGGCTCTCGGGATGCGATGCTTGCCATAACATCCTCGATCGGCGGCATCGCGGCCTCGCGCGTGAGCAAATCGCGTAGGTAAGCGGCGAGCGACTGCCCTTTGGATTCGGCGCGCGCCTTGAGCGTGGCGACAACTTCTTCTGGCACGTCGCGCACTTGGACCACAGTAGAAATCACAACTCGAAGATAGCACTTCGCATGCGCGATGCATGCATGCCTCACCTCACTCGATCGGCGGCCGTGCTTCTCTGGGCCGCCTCGCTCAGATCGGCGGCTGTCCTGGCTGGGCCCGCCTCGGTTAGATCGGCGGCCATGGCACCGCGGGCCAGTCCTCTGGCGGATAAGGGTGGACGCGATGCTGGAGCAGCATTTCTGTCCTGACCTTGACCGCCCTGATCTCCCTGTCTGTGAGCCACTGGCGCAGGTGGGTGCCAAGCTCGCCGTCGAGTTGCGCAGCCAGGCGCTCGAGCGCCTCCACGGCGTCGGAGGTGAGCGGGTCGCCCCGCCACTGCCACAACACCGTGCGCAGCTTGTATTCCTCCGCGAAGCAGACCCCGTGGTCGCAGCCGTATAGGTGGCCGCCGGGTGCGGGCAGCAAGTGGCCGATCTTCCGGTCGGCGTTGTTAATGACCGCGTCGAACACCGACATCGCCCGCAGCCCGTGGTGGCTGCCGCTCCTGGCCAGCGCGATCAGGTCAACCGAGGGGTCGGGGTCGATCCAGAGCTGACACATGCCAGGGCCGAAAGGGCCGTCGCGGTAGACGGTAGGCGGAACAATGTCCCAGCCTGACGCGCGCGAGACCGCGTAGGCGGCAAGCTCGCGGCCGGCCAGCGTGCCGTGCGGGAAATCCCACAACGGCCGCTCGCCGGCGACCGGCTTGTACACGCATTCCGCCTGCTGGTCCTCGTGGGTCACGATGCAGTACAAGGTGGCATTGGACGCCTCGACGAGCCGCCCGGCAATCTCAAGCTCGCCGTCAGTCAGCAGCTCGATGGCGGGATCCTCGTTGCTCGCAGGGTCAGCAGGCGACTCGAATCCCCGCTCTGGTGATCGCTCAGTCGCGGCCAACCCGGTGTCCGTTCTGGCGTGGACAGACATGGCCGGACGCGTCGAGTGGTAGTCCGCAAAGCGGGCATGGCGGTCGCCCGGCGGTCACGAGCTGGAGCGCGCGCTTGGCGAACGCGCGGGCCGCCGCAGCGGTGATGGTGACCCGCAAGATCGCCGGTCCGTCTTCCGGCAGGTCCTCGGTCAGCGGCTCGATCGGCTCGTCGCTGAGTTCCTGCGCCTCGATAATGACGCGCTCGCTGTCGCCGTCCCAAGCCAGCGCGATCGCACCGACCCTGAAGTCCTCAAGCAGCGGCTGCTCAAGCGGGGCATCGTCGGCGAGCGCCTCAGGCGCTACCGCAGGAATCGCGGCCGATCCGCCGGTTCGCCGCAGCACCTCGTCAAGCAACTCGTCGAGTCGCTCGGCAAGCTGGCTGACCTGGCCCTTCTCGAGCGCGACGCTGGTGATCCTGCCGCTGGCGGTCGCCTGCAGGTAGAAGGCACGCTGACCAGGCTCGCCGACGGTTCCCGCGACGAACCTCTCCGGCGGGTCATACGCATACACCGGCATGGTGCCTATCCTCCCGCGCCGCCGCCCACGTCCGCATCACCCGGCCGCAGGGCCGCTGCCACCTCTGAAGTCTGGTCCGACCTGATCAGTGCCTGCACGCTTCCGCCAGTGTCGTTCATCCGCTCGACGAACGGGCGGAGCGGCGTGTAGCGGATGACGCTCAGCGAACACGGATCGACTTGGATCCGCTGGTACAAGTCGAGGTGCAGGCCAAGGCTATCGGCCAGGATCGCCTTGATCACATCGGCATGCGAGCAGATCAGGTAAACAGCGTCCGGCCCGAGCTTGGCATTCCAGTCCCGGATCGCGGCGACGGCGCGGTGCTGAATGTCCGGCAGCGTCTCCCCGCCCGGGCCGGGAAAGGTCACCGCACTCGGGTGCGCCTGCACGACCCGCCAGAGCGGCTCACGCGCCAGCTTGCGCAACGACTGGCCGGTCCAATCGCCGTACCCGACCTCGATCACCCGCTCGTCGGTAGTGACGGCCACCGCGGCCGCCTGCCTCTCGGCGATGGCGGCAGCCGTCTGGGCACACCGCTCCAGTGGACTGGAGACGATCGCGTCGAGGCGCACCTGCGCGAGCCGGTCGCCGAGCGCCGCCGCCTGACGCTGCCCTCTGTCGTCGAGCGGGATCCCCGGCGTCCGGCCGGCCAGCGCCGTGCCGGTCGCAGCCGTCAGGCCGTGCCGAACCACAAGCACCAAGGTCACGCACCGACTCTACGGCGTGCGCACCCTAATCCGCGCCGAGCGGCCGGTCCGTGATGACGAAGCTGACCGAGCCGAAGGTGACCTGGTCGCCCGGCTTGACCGGAACCCCGGTGGTCACCCGCCAGCCGTTCAGCCTCGTGCCGTTGGTCGAGCCGAGGTCGGATAGCAGCCACTGGTCGTCCTCGGTGTACAGCCGGGCGTGCCAGCGGGAGACGCTCAGGTCGGCCAGCGTGAAGTCGCAGGCCATGGCTCGGCCGATGGTGAAGCGCCGGTCGGCCTGCGGTGGCAGTCGCAGCGGCGGCAGCGAGGCTGGAGGCGCCGGAAGCCCGGCCGGGTGACGAGCCGTCAGCAGCCTGGTGCCGAACCGGCCAGAACGGCCGGCCCTGGCCGGCCGGAGCAGAGCCGCGAGCTTGTCGCGCAGCCGCGGCGCGCCCTGCTCTGGAACGGGACTTGGCAAGTCGGTGAAGAGCTCGCGCAGTTCTGAACGATCACGCGCGTTCAGTGCGGCGTCCATCCGGCACAAGAAGGTCTCCTGGCTCAACCTGCCCTCGGCGAACCTGTGCCTGAGTTCGCCGATCGCCTCGTCGCGTTCGGCATCGGAGGCGCGCATCCCGACATTGTCGTCCGCGAGCCGGTCACGTGACGCCCGCATACCAGAAAGTATCGGGTCGACCAGGCCGGACGCACAACTGCTGGTTCGCGGCTTTCTAGCCGGTTGTGCCCGCGTCAGTGGCGGTCAGCGACGCAGGCGTCGGCAGGTCAGCCGGGCCCTGCAGCGGGAAGTGGCATGCCGCCGAGTGACCCGGCCCGAAGGACCGCAGCTGCGGTTCTTCGGTTGAGCAGATCTCTTGCGCGAGCGGGCACCTGGTCCTGAACCGGCAGCCTGACGGCGGATTGATCGGGCTCGGCAGCTCGCCGACGATGCCCGCTCCGCGGCGCGCCCGCGCGGCCTGCGGCTCGGGCACGGGGATCGTCGCGATCAGGCCCGCCGTGTAAGGGTGCGCCGCGCGCTGGTAGATGTCGTCACCGGAGCCGATCTCGACCAGCTTGCCCAGGTACATCACGCCGATCCTGGCGGCCATGTACTTGACGACCGCGAGGTCGTGGGAGATCACGATGAACGTGAGGTCGTGGTCGGCCTGGAGCCGTCGCATCAGGTTGAGCACCTGCGCCCTGATCGACACGTCGAGCGCGCTGACCGGCTCGTCGGCCACGATCACCCGCGGGTTAAGCGTGAGCGCCCGGGCCAGGCCGATCCGCTGCCGCTGGCCGCCGGAGAACTCGTGCGGGTACCGCTCGACCGCGTTGCGCGGGAGTCCGACCTCATCAAGCAGCTCGTAGACCCGCTTTTGCTGGTCCTCTCGCGATCCCATCTTCTGAATCGCCAGCGGCTCCCTGATGATCGCGCCGACCCGCATCCTCGGGTCGAGCGACGAGTAAGGGTCCTGGAACATGAGCTGCAGGTCTTTGCGGTTCCGCCGCAGATCGCTGCCGCTGAGCGCGGAGATCTCGCGTCCGGCGAGGAACACCTGACCCGAGTTCGGGCGCTCGAGCGCCACGATCATCTTGCCGATCGTGGTCTTGCCGCAGCCCGATTCGCCGACGAGGCCGAAGGTCTCGCCGGCGTTGACCGTGAACGATACGCCGGAGACCGCGTGGACGGCACCGGACCGGCGCTGCAAGATGGCGCCCGAGGTGACCGGGTACTCCTTCACAAGGTCGCGCAACTCGAGCAGCGCGGAGCCGCGAAGCACCTGGCCGGGTTCGGTCGCGAAGGTCTGCGTCTCGGGCGAGGCGGCCGGCTTGCTCACCGTGACCGCCTTCTTCGCGCCGTCGCTGGCGGCGGCGCCGAGCGGGCCGTCGACCGGGTGCCAGCAGGCGTACAGGTGATCGCCCGTCTCTCCGGTCAGCGTCGGCTCATCTGACCTGCACTTGTCTGTCGCCCTGCTGCACCGGGCCGCGAACCTGCAGCCGCCCGGGGGGTTCGACAGGTCAGGCGGCAGGCCCGGGATGTTCAGCAGCCGCTGGCTGGCATCCTGGCTAAGCCGCGGTATCGAGGCGAGCAGAGCCTGCGTATACGGGTGGTGCATGCTCGTGAACAGCTCGTCGGTCTCCGCCGTCTCCACGATCCGCCCGGCGTACATGACGTTGACCCGGTCGGCATGGCCGGCGATCACCCCCATGTCGTGCGTGATCAGCAGCATCGCCATTCCGAGCCGCGACTTCAGGTCATCGAGCAGCTTGAGTATCTGGGCCTGGATCGTGACGTCAAGCGCGGTGGTTGGCTCGTCGGCGATCAGCAGCTTGGGCTCGCAGGACAGGGCCATCGCGATCATTACGCGCTGCCTGAGTCCGCCGGACAGCTGGTGCGGATAATCGGCGAGCCGTTCCTTCGGCCTGGGCAGACCGACCAGGCTGAGCACCTCGGCCGCGCGCTCAAGCGCCTCGATCTTGCCGACCCCGCGGTGCAGCCGCACCGGCTCGGCGACCTGGTAGCCGATCGTCTTGGTGGGGTCGAGCGACGTCAGCGGGTCCTGGAAGATCATCGCGATCTCGTTGCCGCGGATCTTGCGTAGCTCGCTGTCCGGCAGGCCGACGAGTTCCCTGTCAGCGAGTTTGACCGATCCGCCTACGATGTGGCCGCCTGGCGGCAGCAGGCCCATGATGGAAAGCCCGGTCATCGACTTCCCGCAGCCCGACTCGCCAACCAGGCCGAGCGTCTCGCCAGGCTCGATGGTCAGGCCGACGCCGCCGACCGCCTGTACGACGGACCTGCTGAGCTGGATGTGCGTGGACAGATCGCTGATCTCGATGACGGGGGGCATCCGCGGGGGTACCTCTCAGCTCACTGGGTGGTGGGTCGCAGGGTAGCTCATCAGCGGCGGCGCAGCCGGACGTCAAGCGAGTCGCGCAACGCATCGCCGATCAGATTGCAGGCCATGACGACCAGGACGATCGACGCGCCAACCGGGTAGACCAGCCACCAGTAGCCATTCGACATGACCTGAACGCCGTTGGACAGCATGTCGCCCCAGTCCTGCGTCGGGTAGTGCAGCCCGAATCCGAGGAATCCGAGCGCGGCGACCGCGAGGATGGCGTCGGCGACGTTGAACGTGACGTTCACGATGATCACGCCGAAGGCGTTGGGAATCAGGTGGCGTCCGATCAAGCGCGATCTGCCCGACCCTGCTGTCCTCGCCGCCGCCACGAAGTCCCTGGTCCGCAGCGTGAGCACCTCGCCCCTGACGAGCCTGGCAGGAACGAGCCAGGTAAAGGCGCCGATTATCAGGCTAAGCCCGAGCACCGACGCGCCGTAGCGCACCGCCACGATCAGCACAATGAACAGGAACGGTACCGACAAAAACACGTCGACCACGCGCATCATCGCCGAATCCACGATGCCGCCCGCCAGCCCGGCGATCGCACCCCACAGCATGCCAATGAAAATGCCGATGAAGGCGGCCGCGAACCCGACCTGGAGCGCCGCTTGGCCGCCTTTCATCAGGAGGCCCAGTTCATCGAAGCCCTGGTCGGTAGTTCCGAGCGGGTATCCCGCCTGCGGCGGCAGGTTGGTGTGGAGCAGATCGGAATTGCTGGTGTTGCCGTGGTAGACGAGCGGACCGACGAAGCAGAACAGCACGTAGAACAGGAGTATGCCGATGCCGATAACGGCGAGCTTGTTCTGCGCGAACTCGCGGAGCGCGAGCCGCAAGCCGCTCTGGACCGGGCCGACCTCGCCGCCCTCCGGGGCGCGCGTGATGTCCAGCGGGGTGAGCGAGGGTGCGATATTCGCCACGCCTGCCTCCGTAGGTGTGTACGCGGTCAGGCGAGCCTGATCCGGGGGTCGGCGACCGTGAGGGCGATGTCAGCGACGAAGTTGCCGGTGACGGTCAGTATCGCGCCGGCCAGGGTATACGCCAGCAGCGCGTTGTAGTCCACGTTGTTCAGGCTCTGCAGGAACAGCAAGCCGAGACCCGGATAGTTGAACACCGACTCGGTGATCAGATTGCCCGACAAAAGGAAGGGAATGGACAGGCCGATCAGCGTCACCATCGGCAAGCAGGCGTTGCGCAGCAGGTGCCTGGTCAGTACGAGCCGCTCGGGCAGGCCCTTGGCGCGCGCGGCCTTGATGTAGTCCTGCGCGAGCGTGTCGATCGACGTCGATCGCATGTACCTGGAGAAGCCGGCGACGGAGATCAGGGTCAGAGTGGCGATCGGCAGCGTCATCGAGTGCCAGTCGGTCATGACGTGCCAGATGGACAGCGACTGGCTGGCCTCGAAGCTGAAGATCGGGAAGCTCAGCGCGAACACTTGGATGAGGATCAGGGCGAGGAAGAACACCGGCATCGCATAGGTGATGAAGGCGAACGATGTGACCACGTTGTCGCCGATCGAATTGCGCTTGACTGCCTGGTAGATGCCGAGCGGGATGGCGATCAGGACGGCGAGCACGAGGGAGATGCCCGACAGGTAGGCGCTGCGCGCGACGCGCTCCTGGAACAGCGCGACCACGCTCTGGTTGGCCTTGTAGGAGTACCCGAGGTCGCCATGGATCAGGCGGTTCATATAGCTCAGGTACTGAAGCAGCCAGGGCCGGTCATAACCGTGCTGCTTGTTCCACGAGTTGACGGCAGCCTGCGTCGCCTTCGGGCCAAGGATGTCCTGGGCCGGCGACGGGTAGATCAGGTGCAGCAGCAAGAACACGAAGATCGACACGCCCAGCACGACGATGAGCGAGGTGAGGATTCGGCGAATCAGGTAGGCGCTCACGCTTCGCCCCTTCTCGCGCCCCATTGCGCGGGCAAACACATATACGGATAACCCGTGCTGGCACTCCCTGCCCTCCTGGTACCACAGGAGAACAGGGAGTGTCCAGCATCGGGGGTTGCGGGACTTACTTGGTGAAGTACCAGGACTCGGGCTGGAGCTGGTATTGGGTCAGCGACTCAAACGAGAACGGCGGACCCGAGATGGTCTTCTTCCACACGATGACGTTGTCGACCAGCGGCTGGAACAGGCTGGGCACCTGAGTCGTGATGTAGTTGGCCTCCGCCTTCACCGCAGCCGGGTTGCTGCCTCCGGTCGATGCTGCGATCAGCTTGTCCGCCTGCGGATCGCAGTAGCCGCCGATGTTGTAGGTGCCGGCGCAGTTGAAGATGCCGTTCGTGGTCGGGTAGGTGGAGATGCTGAACCCGCCGAAGTCCTCCATCGCCCACAGGTTGTCGTTCTTCGGCTGTGCCACGTCGTAGTAGGTGGCGATCATGTGGTTGAAGTTGTCGGATTTCAGCGTGATCTTGATGCCGGCTAGCTTGGCCTTCGAGACCAGGTCTGTGATCTGCTGGCCGATGATCGCCGGCGAGGTGTTGTAGATCAGGTTCCACGCCAGCTTGGTGCCCTTGGGGATCCCCGCGCCGCACTTGCTTGCGTCGGTGCACACGTCCGCGCCGTTCGGGTGGATGGCCCAGCCGTGGCTCTTCAGCAGGTTGACCGCCGCGGTCACGCTGAACGGGTATGGGTCCTTGGTGGCGCTGGCCGGCGTCCACGGGTTCGGCGGGATCGCCGGGATCGGGCCGTAGGCCTGGCCGCCTGCTCCGTAGAAGAACGCGTGGATGTAGCCCGCCTGGTCCTCCAGGTGCGCGATCGCCTGCCGGATGTACAGCTGCTTGATGATGTTGTTGAAGTCCCCGGTCTTGTCCTTGAAGTTGAAGGTCACGTAGTTGAAGCCGTAGCCGGGGTAGCCGAACACGTTGTACTTGCCCTCGATCGAGCTCACCTCAGGCAGGTTGGTGAACGGAACGTAACCAGAATCGATGCTGCCGGCCTTGACCGCGTTCCACTCCGCCGTGTCTGAGGTGAACGGCACGGCCTGCAGGATGGATTGCTTCGAGGCGTGCGGACCGCTGTAGTTCTTGTTCGGGGCCATCGTGAACGCGCCGCTCGTGTTGTTGAACGAGGTCAGCGTGTACGGGCCGTCGACGACCTTCCAGAGCGGGTTGCTCGCGTAGGTCTTCGTCGACTTGGACTGGGCGGCCAGGAAGCTGTAGATCTTCGAGGCGTTCTTCGGATTGGTGAAGTCGATGATCGGGCCGTTGGCGGATGCCTTCGACCAGGCGTGGGACGGCAGCGGCTGGACACCAGCCAGGCTGTCTTGCCAGAACCAGGTCGGGTTGACGCTCTTATTCAGGTTAAGCACGAGCGTGTGGCTGTCGGGCGTGGACATGCTCACGATCTGGTCGGGGATGCCCACCTTCGGGGTGTACTGCGAGTAGTCAGCCGGGCTCACCTTGACCGCTGCCTTGGTCATGTCGATGAAGAACTCCGCGTCCTTCGAGGTGACCGGCCTACCGTCAGACCACTTCCACGGCTTAAACGTGATCGTGACGGTCTTGTCATTGTTGGTCCACTTCGGATCGTTGGCCAGGCTCATGGACTTGTTCTCGGTCTGGCTTGACCCGTTCGGGAAGAAGCTCGTCGGCCGCCACATCTGATACTGGAAGGAGTACGCGGTATACACCGAGCCGTTGGCGCCGGGGGTCACGGGGAAGATCCAGGTCGGCGTGGCGCCCGGAGGCTCGGCGACCGTGATAGTGCCGGCGTGCGGGGTCCCGGTCTGGGCGGGCACCTTGCCGAACGCCCCCTTAATGGTCGGTGCGACGTTGTGATTCGTTGTGCTCTTGCTGCAGGCGGCTAGAGCGGTTGCGCCGACGACGGCGCAGACCGCCATCTTCATCACCGGATGGGCGACTCTCATAAGTTCCCCTTGCTCTCAGGCGGTCACGGTGGGGATAGCGCTCCTGGATGCCATCACGGAGTCAGCATCACGGGCACGCCCGGCCACCTTCCTCGGGTACGCCGGCTGATGCGCAGTGAGCAGTCAGCGGCTTGGCCGAAGCGTAAACCGTTTGACATTCCGAACCCAGGTCTGCATCGTCACAAATTGCTATCAATGCAGGGCTGCGGCTGCGAAAACTGACCGCAGGCGGTCCCTTTGGCTACGCAGCGTGACCGTCGGCTCGGTTGGGATGGCCGCCACTCTGTGACGTCTGAGGACATCGGAATGACTCAGAACCCACGGCGGGGGTTTCGCTAGCGCGCCGGTCCGCGCACCGGTGAACCCCTGCTGTCGCTAGAGCGCGCCGGTCCGCGTTCGGATGGAATACGCCGCCCGGCCCAGCTTCCGGACGGTGCGCCGCCCGGCTGCTCAGCCGCCCATGGCATGCACTCCGCCGTCCACATGGACGATCTCGCCGGTCGTCGCGGGGAACCAGTCCGACAACAGCGCAACGCAGGCGCGGGCCGCAGGCTCGTGGTTGGTCAGGTCCCAGCCCAGCGGTGCCCGGCCGTTCCACATGGACTCGAACTGCTCGAAGCCGGGGATGGATTTGGCGGCCATCGTGCGCAGCGGCCCAGCGGCGACCAGGTTGACCCTGATCCGGTACTGGCCGAGATAGCGGGCCAGATACCGCGAGCACGACTCGAGGCCGGCCTTGGCGACGCCCATCCAGTCGTATGCGGGCCAGGCGAGACTTGCGTCGAAGTCCAGCCCCACCAGGGATCCGCCGTGATCCTTCATCAATGGCAGCGTCGCCATCGCGAGCGCCTTCAGCGAGTAGGTGGACACGTGCACTGCGGCGGAGACGGCCTCCCACGGTGTGGCGAGGAAGTTGCCGCCGAGCGCGGCCGTCGGCGCGTTGGCGATGCCGTGCAGCACGCCGTCGAGCGCGTCGACGTGCTCGCCGACGCGATCGGCCAGCGACTCGAGTTGCTCGGCGCTCGTCACGTCGAGCTCGAGTACCGGCGGCGGGTCGGGCAGCCGTTTCGCGATCCGCTCCACCAGGGTCAGTCGGCCGAACCCGGTGAGCACGACCGTCGCGCCCTGCTCCTGCGCGACTCTGGCCACGTGAAAGGCGATCGATGAATCGGTCAGTACCCCCGTGACAAGAATTCGCTTGCCGTCGAGCAGTCCCATTGCTGAGCCTTTCTTAGCCGCCTGTCAGTGCCCCATGCCGAGCCCGCCGTCCACGGGGATGACCGCGCCGGTGATGTAGCCGGCGTCCGGTCCGGCGAGGAACTGAACGACAGCCGCGACCTCGTCGGCCGAGGCCATCCGGCCGAGCGGCACCCCGGACAGAATCGTCTTCCTGCGCTCTTCGCTGAGCTCGGCCGTCATGTCGGTGTCGACGAACCCAGGCGCAACGACGTTGACAGCAATGTTGCGGCTACCGAGTTCCCTGGCCAGCGAGCGCGCCATCCCGATCAGACCTGCCTTCGACGCGGCGTAATTGGCCTGGCCGCCGGAGCCGAGCAAGCCGACCACCGACGAGATGAAGATGATCCGGCCGTGACGCAGGCGCATCATCGGGCGCACAGCGCGCTTGGCCACCCGGTATGCGCCGGCCAGGTTGGTGTCGACGACCGAGGTAAACGCGTCCTCGCTCATGAGCGCGAGCAATTGGTCGCTGGTGATGCCCGCATTGGCCACCACGACCTCCACCGGGCCGTGTGCGGACTCCGCTGCGGCGAACGCCTGGTCGACGGAGGCCGCGTCCCGCACATCACACTTGGCTATGGTCAGCCCGGGGATGTCATCGCCAGAACGGGAGGTCGCCGTGACCGCGTCCCCTGCGGCCGCGAACCGCCGGGCGATGGCCAGCCCGATCCCCCGGTTGCCGCCGGTAACCAGGACGGATCGGCTCATGCTCGGTTCCTCCCTGGCTCGTTCGCGCGGGTCCGCTATCGCGGCGCCAGTATCGCAGACCGCCCGCTCACGCGTCCTCGAGCCTGAACCCGACCTTCATGCCGACCTGAACGTGGGCGATCTCGCCGTCCTCGATCTGGCCTCGGATCTCGGTCACTT
>Ga0126378_10002343_pt1 | contig 14030 bp, 12 predicted proteins | sample PanSoiMetPlot_23_FD_92587 | JGI IMG/M metagenome (GOLD analysis project Ga0126378, IMG submission 92587) | Tropical forest soil microbial communities from Panama - MetaG Plot_23 | ecosystem: Environmental > Terrestrial > Soil > Tropical forest > Bulk soil | place: Panama | collected 2016-02-17 | reverse complement strand
GGCTTTCGCCTTCGTCGAGCCATTCTTCTTTATCGGCTACCTGATTTCGATCGCGGTGTTCGGCTTGTATCAGGCCATCTTTATGGCCAATGCTGGTGGCGCATGGGACAACGCAAAGAAGATTGTCGAGGTGGAGCTCAAGCAGAAAGGTACAGACCTACACGCCGCTACGGTAGTGGGTGATACGGTAGGCGATCCTTTCAAGGACACCTCCTCCGTCGCGCTGAATCCGATCATCAAGTTTACGACCTTATTCGGATTGCTGGCCGTCGAACTGGCAGTGAGCATCACGGAAAGACAGCCTGCGTTGAGTCATCTGCTTGCGGCAGTTTTCTTCCTGATCTCGTGGATCTTCGTTTACCGGTCGTTTTACGGGATGCGGATTGGGGGAGCGCTGGAGGCAGAGGCCGCACGCGCCGCGGCGAAGTAGACGGCATTCATAAGCGGTTTACTGTGCATCGTCGCCTCGCAACTTCCATCGTGATCCCCAGAGAAGGGATCTTGGGTTGTCTCCGATACCAGCAACGCCAAGGTGCCGTTCGCAGGGCAAGCTCTCGGCTCGGTGCGGTTCTCGTCCGCTCTGCTCACTCTGTTCAGGATGGCATCTGCTTAGCTCTTCCCTGCCCGATTCCCCTTCATAGTGGGCGTGAGGTTCTTTAATCCGATCAGTGCGGCTTGGACCTTCTCCCAATCGCCCGACTTCACTGATCCATTTGCTGGAACACCTTCACCGAAGTACGCGAGAATGTTAGCTCTGAGAGCCGGCGTGACATGCCGGAATCGATCTTCCGCTAATAGGTGCAGCAATGCCACATAGGTTCGATCAGCAAGCGCATAATCCCCGGCGCGGATGAGGCGGCCGGTGTCTAGGTTGCGATTGGGGAATTCCAAATGGTTCGTCCTTACCTGCCGCAAAAGGTTGCGATACTCGACAATAGCCCGGTCCATACTGAGGAAGTAATAATCCTCAGCCACAGGAGTGGGGTTGCGATAACCGAGAATTTTGGCTGGCCCGAACGGGATCAATTTGATCAGAAACCCTAGGATGCGCGCGAAGATTCCTGGACGACGGTACTTGTCGCCAAACTGTTTCCTGTAATCGGCGCGGGAGAGCTCGTAAACGAACTCCCGCTTGGCGACGTCTTGCCGTTCATGAGAAACCTGGGGTCGATGCGTGGCTAGCGCAACTTCCGTCATTTCCGGAACCACTCGGCCGACCGCAAAGCGAAAGGTTTCCAGCGTTAGATCGTCGTAATGTAGGAGAGTATCCATGGCAATGCCGTAGGTGTCCCGATAGGCGCGTTCCAGCAAATTTTCCGAGACTTGGAAGCCGATGAAGTCGTGATATTGCTGAGAGTTGTAGCGGTGCTTGGCTACCTCGAGCACATCGAAACTGAATTCCGTGCGCAAATGGGCTTCACGATTGTTCTCGTAAGTAACCCAATCACCAAATTGGTCGCGCAGCTTCGGGTACAGTATGGGTACGGAAAGGTTGACCGCGGTATGCCCCCACGCATCGGCAGCATAGTGACTGAGAGCCCCGAGGGCAAAAGCGTACTCATTAATGTCTCGGGCATCGCGAATCATCCAGGCAACAAAGTCGCCGGTTCGAACGTAGTGAAGAAAATTCGTAAACAACTGATTTCCAAGGGGATAGTAGCCCAGATCCTGAATAACAGACCCCCCATAGGCAAACGAGTGAGCTGTCTTCATTTGATCGGCGGTGGCCGCCGGAAAACGGGCGACGAGAAGGGGCCGTATGTCGGATTCCCAGGTGACGTCAATGACCTGCTCGTGGGAGAGAACTGAAACTGCTGCGAGCGGCTCGCAGATGAGAACGGCGACTGCCAACACCAGGGTCAGCTTCCAAAGCATAGTGTGACTCAGATGCAAGATTTTGAGCGGTGGTCTCATGGAGTAGGATATCGAAAAGCTTCGCTTCGGCTCGATGCTCAGTGGCGCACCGGTTGAGAGCCAAAGCGATAGAACCAGACTCGCCCGGCTCCGATAAGATTAGTATCGTCCCCCAGGGAAGCCGGCGAGAGTTCGGTCTTTTCAAAAGGAACAAAGCGGCAGCTTCCAGCAACGATCTTGCGAATCGTAGGCAAGAAGAGCTGGATGCTCTTCATGATGCTGCCGCTCAACACTATTGTGTCGGGCACGAATAGGGTCACCAGGTTTGCGATACCCAGGCCGAGATAGTACGCCTCGCGTTCGACAGCGCGGCTGGCCAGCTCGTCTCCTTCTTTGGCCAGTGCACATACATTCTTCGCGCTCAGATCAGAGCGGTGCGGATAATCAGCAGGCGCGTTCAGGCGCATCCAGGCTGTGATCGCGGGTCCGGCGGCGAGGGACTCCCAGCAACCGTGAAAACCGCAGTCACACAAGGGACCCGACGAGTCGATGACATGGTGGCCGATCTCCGGATGAGACTGATCTACTCCGCGATAAACGTGTCCCTCGAGAATGATTCCGGTGCCGATCCCAGTCCCCACAGTCACGTAGATGAGGCACCCTTTGTTCCGGCCGGCACCCCAACCGGCCTCGGCTAGAGCGGCCGCATCCGCATCATTTTCTATAGCCGCAGGAACATGAAAGGCCTTCTCGAGATCTCGAACCAGATTCTCGCCGCGCCAGTGTGGAAAAAAGCCGACATCGCCAAACTCGCCGGTAAACGGGTACACCGGCCCCGTTGATCCAATGCCGATGCCTGCCATATCGCTCCCGGTGCGATGGACAGAGTCCTGCAGCATGGCAGTGATACGCTCGAGTGCCTTCGTATAGGGTCCAGTAGCTTCCGTCGGCGATTCCAATCTGCACAGCAAATACCCATTCTCGTCCACGATTCCCACGGCAATTTTCGTGCCTCCGATGTCCACCGCTCCGACCGTTTTCATTTGGAGTTCACCTGTTGCGCCAGACCTTGTTTTGGATTCCCACCCGCAACTATCCCTCCCGACACGCGGCTGGGAGAACCCAGTGTACAGCCTGACAACGGGGGCATGCTCCGTGGCGTTCAAGTCGCTCTATTTTTACAGCCATGACTTTGCCGGACAAGACCGTGTTTGTGTGACACAAGAGGATGACGTTACAGGCAGTAAACGTATGGGCGGCGCTTTCGCTCTATTCCTTGGGCCGCTTGGAACCGGAGGTTCGGCTATGAATTCGGTCAAGCTGATCGCGGTGTTTTTCTTGCTGGCGTCGTTGATGAAGGCCACCAGCTGGCCGCTAGCTTCTTCCACTTTCCTGCAAGGAACAGTCACCGATCAGAGCGCAAAGCAAGATTCCAGGTACCACGGCGATGCTCCGGAATTCGGAATCAAGACGGAACGGATCAGACTACCGGTCAGCGTGGCGAATGGCCTGGCCGCTGCCCATTCCTGCCGGAACGGTTCTTCCGGTACAACATAGCGGCCACGCTATCACAAATATCGCCCTCTTAAGCTGTGCGACAACGGGCCGACTGTTGTGAAACTCTGCCCAGCCGTCTAGCCGCCGGCAATGGCTCCGATAACCAGGAAAGGCTCCTTTCCGCTTGCCACATCCTCAGGAAGCGGAGCATCCGGCGACTCGTGCGACAGGTCTTGCTCGCAGGCAAAGAAACGCAAAAAGGGCCGACGCTCCAGGGTCGTGTGGTCGCGAATCGTTCCCTGCAGCATAGGATATTTAGCTTCGAGCGTATTCAACAACGATCGCTGTGTCACGGGCCCCTCAATCTCGAGTTTCACCTCGAAACCTACGTGCGCTAGCGTTCGCAGGTGTGCCGGAAGCACAACTCTGATCATGTCAGTGTCTGCACCTCGACGGACAGCACGGCTGGGAGATCACGAACAATCGGATTCCAGCTATCTCCGGCGTCGGACGAGGCATATACCTGCCCGCCGGTCGTGCCGAAATAGATGCCGCACTTGTCGAGCGAGTCCACGGCCATGGAGTCGCGCAGCACGTTCACAAAACAATTGCTTTGAGGCAAGCCTTTGGTGAGCGGCACCCACTCGTTTCCACCGGTACGGCTTCTGTACACTCGCAATTTTCCCTCGGGGGGAAAATGCTCGCCATCACTCTTGATCGGGACGACGTAGATGGTTTCCGGTTCGTGCGCATGGACATCGATCACGAATCCGAAGTCGGTCGGTAGATTTCCGCTGACCTCCTTCCATGAATCGCCGGCATCGTCACTGCGCATCACGTCCCAATGCTTCTGCATAAACAAGACTCCGGGGCGGGAGGGATGCATTGCGATATGGTGAACACAGTGACCCACCTCGGCATTTGGGTCGGGAATGTATTGGGAGTGCAGGCCACGGTTGATCGGCTTCCAAGCCTTGCCCCCGTCATCGGTACGAAAAGCCCCGGCAGCAGAGATCGCGATGTAGATCCGGCCAGGGTCTTTCGGATCCAGGATGATCGTGTGTAGGCACATACCACCGGCACCCGGCTGCCATTTAGGGCCTGTGCCGTGGCCGCGCAGTCCTGGAAGCTCGTGCCAGTTCTCTCCTCCGTCAGTGGTGCGGAACATAGCGGCGTCTTCAATTCCGGCATAAACCGTCTCCGGATCTTCTAGCGACGGTTCGAGGTGCCAGACTCGCTTGAACTCCCAGGGATGCTGCGTGCCGTCGTACCATTGATGGGTGGTAAGTGGTTTAGCAGCTGTGTCGTAAACAAATTTGTTGCTGGCGGGTTTGGGCATGTCGCTTGCTGTGGCAGCAGGTTCGCCAGGCGGCGTTCCGGGTTGCTGCCAAGTTTTGCCGCCATCATCGGAACGTTGAATAATCTGTCCAAACCAGCCGCTAGTCTGTGAGGCATAAATGCGGTTTGGGTCAGCCGGGGATCCCTTCATGTGGTAAATCTCCCAGCCCGCGAAGTGCGGGCCGCTGACGTCCCACTTATCACGTTTGCCATCCGCTGTAAGAATGAAGGCGCCCTTGTGTGTACCCACCAGCACACGTACTTTGCTCATCTTATTCCTTTTATTCCTTTCTTGTGTTTAAGCTCTTTGGCACTTGTTTAAGCAAAAGTCGGGGCAAATCAGCCCTTATGCGCTGCTTCCAAGGCCTTGACTTCAATTTTGTCCATTTGCAGCATCGCTTTCATGACTCGATTGGCCTTTTCACGATCGGGATCACTCATTAGCTTGCCCAAAACCGAGGGGACAATCTGCCAAGATACACCATATCTGTCCTGCAGCCAGCCACACCGGTCCTTCCTTCCACCTTGCGAGAGCTTTTCCCACAGCTCATCTAATTCCGGTTGCGTCTCGCAATTGACAAGGAATGATATCGCCGGGGTAAATTTGAATTGCGGGCCTCCGTTTAAGGCCGCAAATTCCTGGCCATTCAGTTGGAACGAAACCACCATGACCGTTCCCTTCGGTCCTGGACCGGCCTCTCCGTAACGACTCACACTCCCGATCTTGGAGTTCTTGAAAATAGAAACGAAGAACTTCGCGGCCTCTTCTGCCTTGTCGTCAAACCAAAGAAACGGCGTAATCTTTTGCCTCTTGCTTTGCTCCTTACCCTTGCTCGATGGTCGTGGTTCAGCGGTTACGTGCATGGCTGCCTCCTTTCGTTTTGAGTGATGATTGGCATCTTAAGCGGTGTCTCACGGTTGACCGCCGAACCGATCCACCACTATCAGGAAACGAGCCGCTCAGAAGGTTTGTGCGCGTCACACCGATTCGAGGAGCCCGTCTTTGCCGCATTAATTCCTCGTCAGCTTGAAACAATCATGACTTCAGGAATTGTGTAGTGTCGCTCATAATGTGTTGCGACCAAGAAATGTATGTTCTTAAAGAAGTGAGCGAACGCCGCTTATTCGAGCGCAGGCTCACCCTATTAGTTTGCGTCCGAATTCCAGTGTTAAGCCGCCTTCGCAGCCTGCGACCGCATTTGCTTGATGAACTGGCGCACCGCTGCAATATGCCCAGGGGACCGGCTCTCCATGCAGGTTTCATACTGTTGCGCCGCCTTCTCCAGGCGTGCCAGGAACTGCTCGTTTACGAACCGTTCCCGAAATGCCGGCACGACAGCTTTTACGGCCTCCCAGACTCCGAAAAACTCGCCGCTGGTCTCAAAAAAAAGTTCTTCGTGAAGCAGACCGTAGTCCAGCAACGCACAGGCTTGTTCCCAATAGCTCAGAACCATCATCGCCGATATGCCCCCTCGGTTCCGGGCGCGGCGATGCGCATGGGTCGTCTAAGTTCTCCACGATGTAATTCTTAAAAAACCAGTCGCGGGCCTGTCGCAGGCGTGCCTCACGGCGCATGTCGAAGACCTGAAGGTGAAGCTGTGCTTGCTCGTGGGTAGGTTTCGTTGCCATAACCATTGTCTCCTTTTGATTTCATTTCCATGAAGTGGCTGGATTCAACGTCCTCCGAATGGCAGGATTGGGGTTGAGTCCTGTTCCCGCCAGTGTCGCCTGACTTCGGCCAGAACCTGTTGGCGATTCTTTGCCATCCGGTTGATGACTGAACTGGGTGCGCCCGTTGGTTCGTGCTTTGCGCCCCAAATCAGCAATTCCAACAATACGGGCGCAAGATCGATGCCTTTTTCTGTCAAGCGATAATTTAATCTGCGCGCGTCTGTCGATTCTGATTCGACGGTGAGGATTCCGGCCGTCTCTAGCTTTTGCAAACGGTCAGCCAGGATATTCGTGGCAATCCCCTCACCCGATTGCTCAAATTGCTTAAAGGTTCGATACCCACGAACCATCAAGTCGCGGATGATCAACAGTGACCAGCGGTCCCCAAAGATCTCGAGAGAGATGCTTACGGGGCAGCCGGATCTTGGTTTTGACTTAGGCTTCCCCGCCACAGGCAAAGGCTAACAAATGTTACTTGCATATTGCAAGTTATCTCTTTTCCACAGGTATGTCGATACGGGGAGAAGCGATGGAAACTTAACTCTGGAAATAAGGCGGCCTCTCCGGAGGCCGCCTGGGGTTGAGTAACTGATCTGCCTAGAAGGTGATCTTCGCCTGCATTTCAATCACGCGGGGCGAAGCGTCCGCCCCCAATCCCGATCCGAAGATCGTCGTCGGTTGGCTGACGGTTTTCAGGATCTGTCCGAATTGGGGGTTGTCAAAATCGGTAACCGGGAAATTAAAATTCGGATGGTTGAATAGGTTGAAGAAACGCGCGCCAATCGAGAATTGCGCACTTTCCCACTCGGGTATGGCGAAGGCCTTCTCGAGGCCAAAATCGGTGTCGAAATAGCCCGGCCCTCGGAACTGGTTACGGCGCTGGTTGCCGAAGTCAGTTGCCACGCCAGGATCGGCAAAATTGGCCTGACTATAGCAGGCGTTGTGCACACCGTTGGTGATTTGCGCAGCCGATGGGCCGCAATCTGGATTCTGATTGCCAGTAATGAGTGCCAGCGCGCTGGTGCCAGTCGCTGCCGCGCTGCTCCCCCAATTGCTATTGTGCAACGCAGCCGTTAACGCGCTGCTGAAGATGGAATACGGCAGCCCGCCATGAGCAAAGATGGTTCCCGAGAAGGTCCATCCTTTCATCAGGGCGTTGGGCCCGCGGTTGGTGAGATGACGGAAAGCGTCACTCCACACGTAGTTCATGTTGAACGAGTGCCTTACGTCGTAGTCAGAGTTTCCGTAGTTGTACTTGCGGACGTTGGTCTGATCGATGGGAAATACGATGTCCGCGGTCGTCTGATTGTTCAGACCGAATGGATTGAGTGAATTGTTGGAGATATTATCGAGCGAGTGGCTGTAGGTATAGCCCGCCTGGAATTGAAAGCCTCCGGTGAAGCTATGGGCAACGCTGAGCACGATCCCATTGTAGTTGGAGTTGCCGATGTTTTGTGTCTGCGCAACCACCCCAAACCGAGGATCGGGCGCGGAAGCCGGCAGATTACCGTATGGGAACAGTTGGGTTGTGACCGATTGCCCGTTGACGGTATTCTGAATCGAGGGAGCAAATGCGTTCAGCGCCGGGTTGGTCAGTTCCTCATACGACCCGTGGTTACCCACATACTTTGCACTGAGGGTACTGTGCCAGCCTATCGCCTGCTGCACTTCCAAATCCCACTCATAGTAGCGCGGAACGCGCACCGTACCGCCATTGAAGAAGTTAAACGTCGGGACGGCGCCGCCGTTGGCAAAGTTGCTCTGAAAACTTGTGTTAGCAGCGGCTAACGTGGCAATGGCGCTACCCGGTGCCGTAGGTGCTATAGCCCCGGAAGCGGCAAACTGTGGATCGTTCGGTGCATTATCCAGGACCTGATCGATCGCCAGTGATGGTATTGCATCGCTGAAGATTCCGACACCACCGCGAAGCACGGTGTTTCGCGCCCCCAACGGTGACCAGGCAAAGCCAACCTTGGGTTGATAGACAACCGACGTAACCGAGGGGAACGCCGTGTGTACACCAGTGAGAATAGCCTGGTTCACCGGTGCAGCCCTATTCAACTGATCAAAGGGCGCGGAGAGCCGGGTAAAACAGTTGACTTGACATACCGGATTAGACAAGTGGTCGAACCTCATGCTGAGGGTCAGCTTCAGGTTTTGCGTCGCCTTCCACTCATCTGACACATACCAGCCCAACTGATAGAGGGCGATCGGGACATCGGTGTTCTTGGCAAAATTCTGCTCCGCAAAACCGGCGTTCCCATTGGCGAAATCGCCCAGAGTGAGTGGGATGATGAGTGGTGTGATCAATCCAAAATTGTGATCACTTACGTCGTCGCGACGGAAGTTGACCCCAACCTTGAAGTCATGGTTTCCACGCACCCAGCTGAAATCATCGACGATTCCATATTGCGTAACGTTGCGTCCCTGCGGAAAAAAGGACCCTAGATTGTTGATTGGGAACAGCGCTCCGTCATTGATCAGCACGGTAAAGGGAGAAATAGCATTGGCTGCAGACTGGCTCACCATCGTGAACTGCGCGCTATACCATTGCTCGGAAGCGACGAAGTTGTTCACTTTATCAGTGCCGAAGGTATGGGTCTCGCTAAACTGTCCCTGCCACTCCGGCTGGCTGCTATGGGCGTTGAAGGCAGAGGTTAGAGGATCGATGTAGCTGGCTTGCAAGCCAGACTCATGTTGCACCCTGAGGAACAGCTTATCGTTGTTTCCGATATTTTGGTCGTAGCGTCCCACCACGAGATAGTCGTGCGTGCCGGCAGAGCCTGCACCGGTGTAATTAAGGGCGCAGGGATTAGAAGGCCCGAAATTTATGCCTGCCAACGTTGCGACATCGTCGCATCCGCCGTTCGGCAACACGTTCTGAGCGGCTCTTGAACCAGGCGCATTGTTGTAAGCGTTAAACATGTTGTTGATGAAGGGGACCTGGACACCCTGCCCTGTCGCGTTCAGATGGGCAATGACGGCATTTTCGAATGCCTGGGTCGGCACGTTCACCGGCACCGGCGCCGGAATGAGCAGGCGAATACCCTCGTAATCAAAGAAGAAAAATGCCTTATTCTTCTTAATAGGGCCACCCAATGATCCAGCGTACTGGTTGGCGTTAACGAACGGGCGTGGCGCTCCCTGCTGATTAAGGAAGTAATTGTTGGCGTTCATGATTCGCCCGTTCCACCACCAAATCGCATTGCCATGGAACGCATTGCTACCCGACTTCGAGGCATAGTTGATGTCCGCGCCCGCGAGCCCGCCATACTGGCCGCTGTAGCCGTTAGTGACCACGCTGGTCTCTTGCACGTCATTGAGGCCGAGAGTGAGGTTCGTCGCGCCACTGTTATTAATGTTGAAGTAGGGGTCGTTGTCATTGGCGCCGTCATAGGTAAACACGTTCGAGTTCGACGGTAATCCATAGAATTCGTAATTTCCACCGCCGAAAATCGAGCCGCCGGTTGTGTTCATCACAACCCCGGGGGAGGATAGTGCTACTGCGCTAAGATCATTTCCCGGATTCGGGAGCAAAGAGACCTGTCTGGCATTGAACACCGTATCGAGGTTGGCGTCCTCTGTTTCTACAGTGGCAGTGTTACCGGTCACTTCTATCACTTGTTGCTCTGCCGTCAGAGCGAGCTGCAGGTTCGCAGTGGCGTTCGAATTCAGGGTCACTGTCACCGACTTACTGACAGACTGGAATCCCGACGCCTGCACCGTAATCGAGTAATCCGACGGTTGTACGAACGGAAAGGCGTACAAACCGGTGCTGTTGGTGTGCGTAGTCTGAATCGCTCCGGTGGCGCGGTTTTTTAATGTGACGTTGGCGTTGGCAACGACCGCGCCGCTAGGATCCGTGACCGTTCCGGTGACTCCACCGTTAGTCAGATTTTGTGCCGTTACGATTCCACACAGAACTGCAATCACTGCCCACCAGGCTGCCAGGTTATGCAAAGGCCTGATCTTCATTCTTCATCTCTCCTTGGACGAACTTGACAGATGTCCGCATCGCACGAGACAGCGCTTCACAATGGCTTCTTGATTAACTATGCTCGGTTGTGGTGTTATTTCTTTCCACAAATCACCAACAAATAGCTGAACCGCTGTTTCGTTATACGAGGCTGGTTCCTGATGTGAGCTGCACGTTCCGTGCCACGAATTCGTCTCGCGCACGCGCTTTAAATATCTACACACTCTCCAAGACACTACCGCTGACGAAGAGTCAGATCTATGAGGTTTTGGAGATACTACTATGAATATCCATGAGCATCGATGTCTAGTGAGCATGGAAAGCACGTCGGATTAACAACATAACACCGCAACTGTCGATTTAGACGTGCCGTCGCTACTGCTGGGGCACGAAGGAAGGATGTTACAACCGGTAAACTTCGTTGAGGCCGAGAGACGGTTTTGCTGGGCAGCGGGGATCGGCTCATTCGCTCATTCAACAAATGAATCACGATGAATTAATTAAGATAATCGGTCTTCGAGGAATACTGTTGTGCCAATGAGTCCGGTTGCACATCCGCAAAACTAGGGTGCCCGCGTTTCGATTTCAAGGCCAATCGGCAATCCACGCCGTTGACTCCGCATTGCGCACTCAGATTCGAATTCGTCAGCCATCCCACGGCTGCGTTAATCGCGAATGGCACTGGGGAGGAACCCTCCCGGCGTACCGGGTCGAGACTCATCTCGACTTCTGGCCAGGAGCCACGACGTAAAGTCGAGCGCCGGGGGTTACGTTCAAGGTACCAGGGGTCTATTCCATTTTGCCAGCGGCCGGACCCACGCCGGTGGCCTGCTTGGTCTTGGGGTCAATGCCGATCAGCGCCACTCCGCCCACTCCAGCGCGGCTGACGGTAACCACGTGGCCACGAGACCTCAGGTCGGCCTGCACTTGTTCAGGCAGCGTGTGGGGCACAGAAAGGCTGCCCAAGCGGGCGCGGCTCTGGCTGAAGGAGCTGATGAAATGCGTGGTGGAGAAGCGCGGCGCCTTAAACGCCTGCTCGGGACTCATGTCGAATTCCAAATAGTTGAGGATGACCTGAATGGCTGCCTGATCCTGCTGGTCGCCGCCAGCTACAGATATCGCCATTACGGGATGGTTGTGATGGAAAAGCAGCGTGGGGCTCAGCGTGATTCGCGGCCGCTTGCCGGGCTGGATGACGTTGGGAGTTCCCGCAAACGTGTTCAGGCTGCTGAGCCGGCTTCCGTGAATAATGCCCGTATGCCCGGCCACGCCTGCTGTGCTCGATAGGCCGCTGGGAGTCGCAGCGATGACGTTCCCAAACTTATCCGTCACACACATGACGGTGGTTCCGCCATGCCAAGGGCCGGTAATGGTGGGCGGCTTAGTCGGTTTCATATTGTACGGGTCGCCCGGCCGGAGCTCGAGAGACGCCTTTTTCGGATCGATTAGCTCGCGCCGCATTTTGGTGTACTGATCGGAAAGCAACCGTTGCATCGGGACCTTCACAAAGTTCGGATCGCCGTAGTACTCGTCGCGATCCGCCAGCGCCAGTTTCTCCGCTTCAATCACCGTGTGGATATAATCCGCCGAATTGAAGCCCATCTTCTTCAGGTCGAAGCCTTCCAGCAGGCGCAGCGTCTGTAAGAGATAAGGACCCTGCGTCAGCGGACCGCCCTTATAGACCGTGTAGCCACGGTACGTAGTTTCGAGCGGATCCACCACGGGAGTCTTGTGTGCGGCCAAATCCGCCTTGCGAAGGAAACCGCCCTTTTCGATATACCAAGCTTCCAGGGCCTCGGCGATGTCCCCGCGATAGAAGCGGTCCGAGACGGCTTGCAGTCTCTGCTGCCGCGCACCTTTCGCGGCCTTTTCCGACTCCATCAATTTGCGAAAGGTCACCGCCATATCCGCCTGCCAGTTCACGCCGGTTTCGATCCTCTTCCCGCTGCCGGTATCGACATACCAACTGGGGCCGCCGGCGTTCAGAATGGCCAGCGTCGGCTGCACGACCTCCTCGAAGCTTTTGGTTCCGTAGAGTTTCAGCAAGTTGACGACCGCATCTATGGTGCCAGGCACGGCGGCTGCCTTGACGTCACCGTCCGGGATTCCGTGTTCCATGTACCAGGCGATGGCTTTGGGGTCGCGAGGGGCTTCCCCTTGTCCCTCCAGCAGCTTCACGCTTTTCTGGTCAGCGCTGTAAACCAGAATGGGAACCTCTCCTCCCACGCAAAACGCGCCTACATAGGTTACGGACAGGGCCAACAGAGTGGCGGCGCCTGCATCGGCGGCGTTTCCGCCCTGTTCCAGAATCTTGATGCCGGCCGCAGTGGCCGCAGGCTTACCGGAAACAACCACGCCCTGACTACCGGAGGCGACGCTCGGCCGCCACGGGCTGACCGGCGTTTTGGTGGCCTGCGGCCAAGCGAAGGGCGCGAGTAAGAAGAGGGAAACAGATGATATCGAAATGATCTTGCGCATTAGAGGTCAACTCCTTTTTAGTGGCGCGCCATCCATTGCCTGCATGGCATCAGCTATATCAACTCTGTTATTCCACGCTGCCTCGGCTGGCCTGGCCGGGCGCAGGAGAGCTGGAGCGCAAGAGCTCCCCGCTTCGGCGATCAGCCAGTTTTGGAGTTCTAAGATTCCACGGGTGCTGTTTATCTGGTCAACCCCTCCCAAAGTGGTGGATTCAAACCAGTTCAGGCTTGATGACGCTAAACGATAAGCGTTGAGAACAGGCCTGGGTGTGACTGAGATTAGCGGGGTGTGATTTAGCGAAAGCATGTTAGCTGCACGGAGGGCTTTCATCACTCTTAGCTGACGCCATCAGAGGCGCTAACGCTCAAAAATCCCCACCGCCCGGATTTGGAGCGTAATCGACGTGTTTCGAAAACTATAGGCGTTTACACCAACGACGAGTCAAGAAATCTTCCGTCCCTGTTCTATGATCTTCCGCCCGGATTCGCGCCAATCGGGCCATGGAGCGGCTAAGCCCATCGCTCGCGTATATCCGACGAGCTGTCCCATGTGCTCGTGCATGTGGCTCAGTCCTCGCATATAAACTCGGCGAACGGTAGTACGCTCTCCAAAGAAAACATCCTGCCGCTGCAGTTCGGAATCCGGTGTTTGTGTAAATGTTGCCCGCACCGCATCCAGTGACCTTCGCAGTAAGGCAATGGCCGCCTGTTTATCCGTGATGGTCTTCTCCAAGCTGTCATTCTTTTTGAACATGCCCAGCATGCGCGGAACAACATCCTTTCGAGTTTCCCATACAAGTCTGGAGCTGCGTCCACACCTACAATGCCAAGTAGAGTAAGATTACCCGCCGCAATATGCACCAAAATCTCACTCACTGATCGAGCGGTTTCGGCAGAACGCCATCCGTAGAGCTCTGCGGGGAAGGCCTCCGCCAATGCGCTCAGTTGCCGATCCGCAATGTCAAATTCCCAGAGATATTCGCCTTTGAAACCGGGAAGGCGAGTGTCCATGAAACGTCCTCCCTTGTCGCGTTGCATTTTAGCGCGTTGGGCCCAAAGCGAAGCAAGTCAACTTTGATACCAGCGTTAGCGCGAATTGACTAATTGACTGACGGTCAATAAGGGACCGTCATCAGGCGTGCAGGAAATGGTCTCGGGGCCATTCCCTAATGCGGGCAGCGTAGATCCAAAGAGGCGGTGAGTTCGATGAAGCGCTC
>Ga0126378_10002342_pt1 | contig 14034 bp, 11 predicted proteins | sample PanSoiMetPlot_23_FD_92587 | JGI IMG/M metagenome (GOLD analysis project Ga0126378, IMG submission 92587) | Tropical forest soil microbial communities from Panama - MetaG Plot_23 | ecosystem: Environmental > Terrestrial > Soil > Tropical forest > Bulk soil | place: Panama | collected 2016-02-17 | reverse complement strand
GAGCAGCAGCGTCGTCTCGTCGCGAAATCTGATCGCCTCGAAATGCGTTGCAGCAAACCGGGCGGCAAGCCAAAGCGCCGCAGCCAGCACCACCCCGCAAGCGGCGAATCTCAGAAGCGATTGCCCGAGCTCCCGATTCAGTTCGAGGTACCCGGCGCGGACCGCAAAGCCGAGCACCAGGAGCAGATTGACCCAGGCGCCTACCGCGGTGGCGAATGCGAGCCCGATCTGCGCGAACGGCTTCATCAGAAGCAGCTTCAGTCCCATATTGACCGCAAGGCCGGTCAGCGAGGCCTTGACCGGCGTTGCCGTATCCTTGCGCGCGTAAAATGTCGCGACCGCGCTGCGGATCAACACGAAGGGAATGAGCCCGACCGCATAGGCCGCCAGCGTCGCGCCGGCCGCGGCGGCATCGGCCCTGGAGAAGGCGCCGCGCGCAAACATCGCCCGCGTGACCACCTCGGGCACGGCGAGGAAGGCGGCGACAAACGGCACCGACAACAGCAGCGTGAAATCGAAGGCGCGGCGTTGCGAGGCCATCGCGCCCGCCTGGTCATTCGCGCTGATCCGCCGCGCCATTTCCGGCAAGAGCACGGTTCCGACCGCGATTCCGATCACGCCGATCGGCAGCTGGTTGAGCCGGTCGGCATAGTAAAGCGCCGACAGCGCGCCCGCGGGCAGGAAGGTCGCGATGATGGTGTCGGCGAACATCGCAACCTGGGTGCCCATGGAGCCGATCGTTGCCGGACCGAGCGCGCCGAAAAACGCGCGGATGTCCTCATCGAGTCTGAGCGGCGCAAAGCGCGGCAGGCCGCCATGACGCGCGAGATCGCCAGCCAGCAGAAAATATTGCAGGAAACCCGAGATCAGCACGCCCCACGCAGCGGCGTGACCCGGGGTCGGAAACCAGACCGCCACCGCAAGCGTCGCCATCATCGCGATATTGAGAAAGATCGATGCGGCGGCGGCGCTGGCAAAGCGATGCATCACATTGAGCATGCCGCCATAGAGCGTCACCAGGGTGATCAACAGAAGGTATGGAAAGGTGATGCGCGTCAGCTCGATCGCAAGCCGCCGCTGTTCGGCGTCGTCGGTGAAACCCGGCGCCAGCACGCGCATCGCCTCCGGCATGAACAGCCAGGCGACCACGAGCAAAATCACCTGCGACAGGAACAGAAGCGTGAAGATGCGGTCGGCGAACAGGTGCGCCGTGACCTCGCCCTTTTCGCCATGGACATGGGCGTAGGCCGGCACGAAGGCCGCGTTGAAGGCGCCTTCGGCGAAGATCGCGCGAAAATGGTTGGGCAGGCGGAACGCGACAAAGAACGCGTCGGCGACGGGACCTGCGCCCAGAATTGCCGCCAGCATGATGTCACGGGCAAAGCCGGTCAACCGCGACAGCAGGGTATAGAAGCCGACGGTGAAGATGCGCCCGAGCATGCGCTGTCTTCTAACCCAAAGAAAAGCGCTTCAAAACGGCGAAATCAGGTTGAAACTGCGCCACGCACAGCCGCGATGATTCGATCCTGCGTGGCCTCGTCCAGATAGGCATGCATCGGCAGGCTGATGACGTCGTCGGACAAAAGTTCGCTGACCGGAAGCCCGCCCTCCGCGACCGGGAAATGCCGATAGGCGGTCTGCTGGTGCATCGACTTCGGATAGTAGATCGCGGTCGGAATGCCTTGCGCCTTCAGCGCCGCGGCGAAACCGTCGCGATCGGTGCGCTCCGGCAGTCGGATGGTGTACTGCGCCCAGACCGAGGTGCAGCCGGCGGCGAGATGCGGCACGGTGACGACATTGCCCAGGCCCCGCGCATAGCGGTCGGCGACCTCATTGCGCGCCGCGATTTCATCCTCGAAGATCGTCAGCTTCTCGATCAGGATCGCCGCCTGCACGGTGTCGAGGCGGCCGGTCAGACCGAGGCGGACATTGTCGTATTTGTCCGCGCCCTGGCCGTGGACGCGAATGCTGCGCAGCGTCTCGGCGAGCCTGGCGTCATCGGTGAAGATCGCGCCACCGTCGCCAAAGCAGCCGAGCGGCTTGGCCGGAAAGAAGCTGGTCGCGGTCGCGTGCCCGAAGGTGCCAAGCCGGCGGCCCTTGTAGCTTGCGCCAAAACCTTGCGCGGCGTCATCGAGCACGAACAAGCCTTCGGCATCGGCCACGGCCGCAACAGCGTCATGGTCGACGCTCTGCCCGAACAAATCGACCGGAATCACGCCGACGGGCTTGAGGCCGGCTTTCCGCGCGGTCGCAATGCCGCGCTCCAGCGAGGCCGCATCCATGTTGAAAGTGGCTTCGTCGACATCGACGAACACCGGCGTCGCGCCGGTCAGCGCCACCGCCTCGCCGGTCGCGGAAAAGGTAAAGGACGGACACAGTACCGCGTCCCCGCGGCCGACGCCTTTCGCCATCAACACCATCAGCAACGCGTCCGTGCCGCTCGCGCAGGCCACGACATGCTTGGCGCCGCAGAAGGCGGCAAGCTGCGCCTCGAGCCTGGTCACCTCGGGACCGTTGATGAACTGGCAGTGGCCGAGCACGCGTGACACCGCCTCGTCGATCGCCTTGCCAAGGCGCCGGCGCTGCGCGGCGACGTCGATGAAGGGGATGGGCTGCGCACGCGGGAGCTGGTTCATGGCACCTTGCGACGATGGAGACGAGGACATCGGTGGGTCAGCCGACGACGCGGCGCGGCCCTTTGCGGGCGGAGGACGAAGCCGCCGGCCTCGCCGTGGTTTCGAGACACCGCGTGGCGACCTCGAGGCTGGCGACGCCTTCGTCGCCGGTCACGGCCGGCGTTGCACCCGAGCGCACCGCCTGCAGGAACGCGATCAGCTCGGCTCGCAGCGGCTCATCATGGCCGACCGGCAGATGACGCATCGAATAGCTGCCGTCGGGCTTGAAGCCGAAGCATTCGGTGACCTGGCGGGTGAGCAAGTCGCCCATCACGTACTTGCCGCGGGTCGCCACCGTGACGTTGCGCGCCTTGAATGGCGTCAGCCAGTTGGTGTTGATGTGGGCTAGCACGCCCGAGGCGGTGCGGAACTGCAAGAGCGCGATGTCCTCGCGCTCGGCGACTGCGCTGGAAAGCTGCGGTTGCACCTCGACGATGTCGGATTCGGTGAACCAGCGGATCAGGTCGATGTCGTGCACGGCGAGGTCGATGACGACGCCGACATTCGACATGCGCGGCGGAAACGGGCCGACGCGGGTGATGGCAATCGACAGAATGTCTTCGCCGGACAGTGCCTGCTTGATGGCGGCGACGGCCGGATTGAAGCGTTCGACATGCCCGACCATCAAGGTGACGCGGGCGCGCCGCGCCGCGTCGACGATGTCGCGCCCCTCCTCGACCGAGGATGCGATCGGCTTTTCCACAAGCACGTGAATCCTGCGCGCGATGCAGGCGAGCGCGATCTCGTGATGAAGGTGGGTCGGCGCTGCGACCGTGACCGCGTCGACGCCCTCGGCCAGCAACTGCCCGAGCGTGTCGAAGGTCCGGCAATTTGCAAGTTCGGTGGCGCGCGTGCGATGTGCTTCCAGCGGATCGACCACGCCGACCAGGCTGATATCGGGCAGGCCCGCGAGCACGCGAGCATGATTGCTGCCCATCACTCCCGCCCCCACCACGCCAACGCGAAGCGATTCGGCTTTTTCGCCGGACCCGGCCCCCTTTGAACTCATTTCATCGACCCCGATGCCATCCGACGCAAAACACTCTCGTAATCCGATTCTAACATTCGCATGCCTGTTGCGGAAGGCTCGTTTGCGAATGCAAGAACCAATGGACCACCAGAACGATTTCGTGCCGGCGCAGCTCTGGATTTGACGTTCGCGTCACGCGCTTGTAGCGGCCGACTCGCGAACGTCAACTCCGCTCCACTGGCCGCTCTCTAGCACGCCGCCACTTGAGTGGCGAATGCCTGAAGGCGGTCGGGGACACGATTTACTTCAAAAAGTTACACCCGCAAACCATGCCGACATGGGCTTTCAGCGATCGGCACAACGGCATGGCACCCGCCACTGCTTGCCGAATCACACCCTTCAAAAAGCAGAAAGCGGGAGCTCTCGCAACCACTTTTGCCTGACGTCAGGAGCGCCGGTTTCGGATCGGGAAATTGATCACCATTGCGGACTCGCGCCTCACCCGGGGGCGTAGGCGGTCCTCGGCATGCGCACAGAGCGCATCGATCTCCACCTGCGATATGCGGTGCAGTTTGATCTTGAGCTCCATCGCCGTCATGGTGAGGAGTTGCGCCAGGAAATCGAGATTCAATTCCCTCGCCAGACTGATGTGCTCCTGAAGCGAGCGCGCCATCAGATCAAGCTTGCTGTCAATTGAACCGTTCATTTCGCCCCCTCATGAAAAACGCTTGCGGCCTGCTGCGAGATCCAGCTCTGCGTGGTCGTGACGTCCGCATACAAGCCGATCAATTCGACGACGGTCTCATGGACGGAAGCGCCCGGAATCTGGTTGAGGCCGAGGCTCGCCGACGCATCCGCCAGATAAGTCACGCGGTGGCCGCGGTGAAACGCCTCGACCGCGGTCGCAAGACAGCCCGACTCGCCCGAGAATCCCGCCAGCACGAAATGGCCGCCGCTCTCGGTCATGGCGTGCGAAAACTCGCGGTTGGCGTAGCAGGACGGCATGTCGCGCTCGAACACCATTTCAGACGTCAACGGTTCGAATCCCGGAATCCATCTGGAATAGGACAACACCGGATTGAAGAATGCCGAGTGCCCGACCATGCGCAGGAAGGCAACCGGGAAACCCAGCTCCCGCGCATGTGCAAGCGCGATCCGGCAATTCTCGAGCGCCGCTTGGGCTTCCGGAATTGAGAACAGCCTCGGTGAGGCGACGTACTCCCGCTGCATGTCGAGCAGGACCAGCGTCGGGACCAGGGAAATACGCGAATAGGATCGCAGATTGACAACGTTTCTCATTTTTTCTTGCCTGCAGTTGCGCAGCCCGCCCCGCGTTGCGCCGACTTGTCCAGGATTCCCGGCTGATCCCACCTGCCCTCGGGACGCATCAATATGTAGGGATCGACCCCGAGCTTTATTGCGTCCGGATTGGGATCCGCGTCGTAGACGATCTCGATATAGGCGTGGTCGGAGAAGAAGAACTCGGAAGAACCTTCGAGCTGCCGCCAGCCCATGTTGAGATAGTATTTCAACAGGTCCTTCTGCGCGCGGCCGTAGATCCGCCGATAGCCCTTCATGCGACAGAGCTCGACGCCAGCCCGCATCAGGCGCGTGCCGATTTGCCGGCTGCGGAATTCGTGCCGCACCGCGAGCCGCTCGAGCTTGGCGAAGCCGGCAAAGTAGCGGATGCGCAGGCAACCGACCGGCTCCCTTCCGACATAGCTCAAGAGGTGGCTGGCGGAGAAATCGTTGCCGTCGAATTCTTCCTCATAGGGACAGTCCTGCTCGGCGACGAAAGTGGCACTGCGCACCGAGACCACCCGCATGAAATCCTCGATCGAACGGACGACCGTGATCGAGACATGACGATCGTCTTCGATCCCGAGATAGTCGTCGTAGATGGGACGCGTCTCCTTGAGCGCCTCCCCGCGCGGAAACATGCACAGATTCGCCGCCGTTTTGCCCCTGAATGTCACGCCCTGGTGGAAGCCGAGGTTGTCAGCAATGCGGAATCCGCCGAGCGCGACGCACCGGCCCAGGATCGGCGCTTCGCGGTACAGCGGCGTCGACATCTTTTCGAAGATGAGCGGGACGCCCGCTGCAATCGGGCCGGGGGCATACACGCCCCAGCAATAGACAGCGGCCGGCTTTTCGTGCTGACGGGTCAGCAGATGCATCGGCGGATCGCTTGCGTCGAACTGGCCGTCCAACAAGCGGTCGGCCCCTTCCGCGGTCAGCGTCAGAACGGCGACATAACCCTCTGCAGCGGCATCGCCTGCGGCATAGCGATCGCGCCGGGCAATGCCCCAGAAGGAGTCGGGATTATGGCGGGCGACGCGATGAACGACCTCATTGGTCGCGCCCTGGCCCATGGCCAGACGGGCACGCGGCAGCAGCGTTTCGATGTCCTGACATGTGGCATTGAAGACCACCATGCGCTGGGAAATGTTTGTTGTGCCCGGCGATTCCAACCCGAATTTCGCACGTTTTGGGGGGCCAAAGAGGAGTTGCGCGCGACGAGTGGTATGCCGGTCGTGAACGGTCATGGGGGGCTCCGGTTGCCAAGGCCTGCGTTCTGCGAATAGATTATTCGGATCGCAGGGGCACCGTATGCCGATAATTGTGAACCGGGGCGGTCCGGAAAATGAACACACCGACATAAATAATGGGGCAGGTGGGCCCGACTGGGAGTCAGTCCGTACGTTCCTCGAACTGGCCCGCTCCGGCAGCATCCGCTCCGCCGCCGACCGCATGGGACTTTCGCCTAACGCGCTGCGCCGCAAGATCGACGATCTGGAGCGCACCCTGGGGACCGTTCTGGTCACGCGCCATGTCGACGGAATCCGCCCCACCCGCGAAGGCGCCGAAATCCTGCTAGCGGCCAAGCGCATGGAAGAGGCCGCCTTTGGCCTGGTCAGGGCGCGCAATCGTGCGGCTCCCGCGATGAGCGGCGAGGTCCGCATCGGCATCACCGAGGCATTCGGCACGTTCTGGCTGGGACCACGCCTGGTCGAGTTCCAGCGCGCCTATCCGCAACTTGCCGTCGACCTGATGTGCGCGATGCGATCGGCCGACGTGCTCCGGCTCGAGGTGGACGTCGCCATTCAGCTCGATCGTCCCACCAGCCCCGACGTCAAGGTGGTGCGCCTTGGCCGCATGCATTCAATGCCGGCAGCCTCTCCCTCCTATATCGCCCTCTACGGAATGCCGAAGAGCGTCGAGGAGATGCAAAAGCATCGTCTGGCGGTGCAATTCGCCGATCAGACCAAGAGCTTCGAATACTTCACCGGGCTGCGGCCCGAAGAAGATCTGCGCAAGCTCGTAAAATTCAGCACCAACAATTCCAGCGCGCTGCTCTGGGCCATCATCAAGGGCGCAGGCATCGGCTGGTCGCCGACCTATATGCACGCCATGGGCCCGAAGATGGTCCCGATCGACGTCGACCTGATTTTCCCGTTCGACATCTGGTTGACCTATCATCCCGATTCGGCGCGCGTGCCGCGTGTGCGGCGCATGATCGACTGGGTCATCGAGAATTTCGATCCGAAGGTCTTTCCCTGGTTCCGCGACGAGTTCATCCATCCCCGCGACCTGCGCGCGCAGTATCGTGGGCCGCCGCTGGTCAACCTCTTCGAGGGTTTGAGCTGGGACAACGAAGACAACGTCGTCAAGCTGTGAGGCCCGTGGCCCGAGCAGTCGCGCGGGTGCAAATGTTGCTGGTGGATCGTCAAGAAAGCCGAACCATCCCGCCCGGGGCCATCAACCCTCCGCAGGGCAAAGGGCCGGGCGTTCATGATATCGTTCCCTTGGCCCGCGTTCAGGCATGCCGGGGGAACGTGGTGGGGCCTCGCGCGGGCGGCATCGTTACGGGGGGCAAACCCCCGTTCTCCCGTCTAGACTGACGGGATCGCGATCGGTTCAGCTTCTTGCCGATTGTGAGCCGGGCACGCCTGCTGAGCCGCATCGCTGATGATCGTCTTGATGGTTCGGGCACAGCGCCCGCATTCGGCGCTGCATCCAAGACGACCGTAGATTTCAGCTACCCGCGGTGGAAGATATTCGGGATTCAGCGCAATTTCACGGATGTCCTGGTCGCTGAGGATATTGCACGAGCACACGATCATGATGGCAGAATGCCCCCCAATGGGCCCTATCATCGATTAGCAGTCATGGAAAAGGCAAGTCCCAACGCACCATTTCTGCATTTTCCCGGAGAGTGTGTGCTTTTGGCAAAGGGGGCCCCAAGCTCTCCGGCTGCGTCCGCGGCGCCTCATCATGCGAGGTGCGTCGCGAGCTGCTGCCGTTCCGACACCGCTGCCGGGTCCTTCAGTCGGCGCAAAGAGCAAGGTGATTCAGTATCTCCCGGCTCCGTCTTGATCGCTGGCTATGAAGCGCTAAAGCAAGTGCAAAAGGATCGTGACGCGATCCCAGCCTCACGGTAAAGTCGATGCTTCGGAGCCTACCGGCCGAATGCGCCTTGTACTGACCATTATCGCGGCGCTGGAGGCTCTCGAAGCGATCTTGAACCTTCCGCTGATTGTCGATCGTCCAAATCTCTTGTTCGGACCTTGGGCCGAAGTGCCGGAGACTGCTCTTGGGATATTTCTCGCCAAGGCCCTTGTTGTTTGCCATCCCATGCTTGCGATTGCGGCCCTGACGTTTTCCATTACCGGACGGGTTCGCGGCGCGCTGGTGGCGCTGGGAGCGATTTCCATACTGACCTGGCTGAGCTTCCTGCCGACGGTTGTGCAGAACGGACCGCCGCTGCAGGGCTTCGGGGACATTCAGTGGACCGTCGCGCAGCTGTTGATTTTTCCGCTGTTGGCCGGAACCGCGGTGGCGCTCGCAGCGCTCAAATGCCGGTACTCGCTGGCAACTGCGATGATCGTCGTTCCTACCGCGTACAATACTTTCGGAATGATCTTGTTCGTGATCAAAGTTCTTGCTGCGAACGTCTAGTGTCCCGATTCCGAAGTTCGCATCCTTGTGCCGCGCCCTCCGTCTGCGAACTTCGGAAATCGAAGGACACCAGCAACTTATTGATCTAGTGTGGCTTTGGTTCAGAAGTCCGCATGACGAACCTGCGGCAGAAATGATGCGGACTTCTGAACCGCCACACGAGGCAGCCCGCCGGCGACCCCTCATGCCGGGAGCGTCGAGAGACTGCGCACCGCAACGCTCGCAGGGCAGCTTCCAGTCGGGCTGCGAGCCGGCAATAGATCGACACGTCCCGCCATTACCACCGCCGTGTCAGTCGCGGCGGTAATCGTCCTCGATGCGGATGATGTCGTCCTCGCCGAAATAGCTGCCGGTCTGGACCTCGATGAGCTCGAGCAGGATCTTGCCGGGATTTTCCAGCCGGTGCACGGCGCCCATCGGGATATAGACCGACTCGTTCTCGTGCACGGTCTTGACGAGGTCGTTAACCGTCACCTTCGCCGCGCCTCGTACCACGATCCAGTGTTCGGAACGATGGTGGTGCTTCTGCAGCGAGAGCCGGCTCCCCGGCTTCACGATGATGCGCTTGACCTGGTGACGGTCGCCGTTGTCAACGGACTGATAGCTGCCCCAGGGGCGATGCACCTTGAGATGATCTTCGGTGACGTGCGGCGCAATGTTCTTGAGCCGGCCGACCAGCCGCTTCAACCCGTTGGCGTCCTTCTGCCGCGACACCAGCACGGCGTCCTCGGTCGCCACCACGACGAGATCGTCGACGCCCTCCAGCGCCACCAGCGCCTTGTCGCTGGAGACGTTGCAGTTGCGGGAATCCTCGAACACCGCCCTGCCCTGCGCCGCATTCCCCTGCGCATCCTTGTTGGAGAGTTCCCAGACCGCGTGCCAGGAGCCGACGTCGGACCAGCCGCACGATACCGGCACGACTGCGGCGCGCCCCGTCTTTTCCATCACGGCATAATCAATCGAGATTGCTTTCGCCGCGCCGAACGCAGTCGGATCGAGCGTGACAAAACCGAGATCGCGCCCCGCACGCGCCACGGCGCCACTGACGGCTTCGAGGCTCGCGGCGTCGAACTTGCGATACTCGTCGAGCAACACCGACGCGCGGAACATGAAGTTGCCGCTGTTCCAGAGGTAACCGCTTTTGATGTATTCGGCCGCCTTCGCCTCATCCGGCTTTTCGACGAATTTCGCGACCGCACGCACCTCGCCCGAGACCGCCTCGCCCGGACTGACATAGCCGTATTCGGTCGCCGTACGCTCCGGGTTGATGCCGAACGTCACGATACGCCCGCTGCTTGCAGCCACCAAACCTTGCCGGCAGCCGGCGATAAAAGCTGCCGTGTCGCGCACGACGTGGTCGGCGGCCAGCGCGAGCACCACCGCATCGCTATCGCGCATTTGCGCGAAAGCGGCACCCGCCGCAATCGCCGGCCCCGAATCGCGTCGCGCCGGCTCGAGCAACACGTCGGCCTCAGAGCCGATCTCGGCGAGCTGCTCCAGCACCATGAAGCGATAAGCGGCGTTGGTGATGACGATCGGCCGCGCGAACAGCGTTGTATCGGAGACGCGAGCCAGTGTGTCCTGGAAGGTCGAGCGCGCGCCGAACAGCGGCAGGAACTGCTTCGGCCGCACCTCGCGCGAGGCCGGCCACAGCCGCGTTCCAGCGCCGCCGCACATGATCAGGGGGATGATTCGCTCGGCCATCGACGCTCAAGTCCTGTAGTGCTTGCGATACCACGCCACGAAGCCGCGCACACCCTCCTCGATCGGGGTCGCGGGCGCAAAGCCGGTATCGCGCATCAAGTTCCCGATATCGGCAAAAGTTTCCAGGACGTCGCCGGGCTGCATCGGCAGCATCTCCTTCACCGCCGTGCGGCCAAGCTCCTTCTCCAGAAGCGCGACCACATGGGTCAGTTCCTCGGGACGGTGATTGCCGACATTATAGATTCGCGCAGGCGCGCCCCCGGGGGCCTCATCGCCCGACGGAATGCGCTCGACAAGCTTCGATACTACACGCCTGACATCGTCGATATGGGTGAAGTCCCGCCGCATCTTGCCATGGTTAAAGAGCTTGATCGGCCGGCCTTCGGCGATCGACCTTGTGAACAGGAAGATCGCCATATCGGGACGGCCCCATGGACCGTAAATGGTGAAGAAGCGCAGGCCGGTGGTCGGAAGCCGGTAGAGATGACCGTAGGCATAGGCCATCAGCTCGTTGGCCTTTTTGGTCGCGGCATAAAGGCTGACCGGATGATCGGTCCGGTCGTCGACCGAGAACGGCAGCTTGGTATTGGCGCCGTAGACCGATGACGAGGACGCATAGATCAGGTGGCGGCACTGATTGTGACGACAGCCCTCAAGAATATTGAGGAAGCCTTCAAGGTTGGAATCGACATAAACATGGGGATGGCCGATCGAATGGCGGACGCTGGCCTGCCCCGCCATGTGGATTACGTTTGCGAATTTCTGCTTTGCGAACAGCGCCGCTATCGCCGGGCGATCCGCGAGGTCGGCATGCATGAATTCGAAGCGAGGCTCCCGCCGCAGCAGATCGAGCCGCGACCGCTTGAGCGCGGGATCATAGAAGTCGTTGAGATTATCCACTCCGACGACATGGCGGCCCTCGGCAAGCAACTGCTGTGCGACATGAAAACCGATGAAACCCGCGGCACCCGTGACCAATATGGCCTGTTCCGACATCATATCCCCGATAGTGCCGGATCGGCTCTACCCGCGCCGGCCGAGCCTGTTTAGCCGCGCTGGTAAGGCCGTCGCAATAGAAGATCGCCGCCTATTGCCATATGGGCTCCAAAACCATACCAAGGCGCGCGGGCGTGGCCAGTTTGCGCCGCTCTTCCACAAACCACAGGGCATTCGGGCGAAATGCGCCGACTCCTGCTTTCAGCGGCAAAGATCCTGGTCTCCGCGGCGCTACTCTACTTCGCGCTGCGCAAGATCGACTTGTTCGCGCTGTTTGCGCGCGTCAACAATCGCGCCAGCCTGGCCTGGATCGGGATAGCGATCAGCGTGACATTCGTCCAGATCTTCATCGGCGTGCTCCGCTGGCGGGAGATCAGCGCCGAATGCGGCGCTCCGCTCGGGCTGCGGCAGGCGATGCGCTACAATGTGATCGGCACGTTCTTCAACCAGACGCTGCCTTCCGCGATCGGCGGCGACGCAGTCAGGTTGTGGCTGGTGGCGCGCGCGGGCGCCGGCTGGCGCGCGGCGACCTACTCCATCTTCGTCGACCGCGCCATCGGGCTGATCGCGCTCGCGGTCATCATCGTTGCGAGCCTGCCCTGGAGCTATCACCTGATCGGCGATCCGCAGGGCCGCATCGCGCTCCTGTTCGTCGATTTCGCCGCGCTTGCCGGCGGTCTCGGATTTCTCGCCTTCGGCTATCTGCAATGGGCGTGGCTGAAGCGCTGGTGGGGCACGCTTCACATTCACGCCTGCGCCGTCATCGCCGATCGCGTGCTGTTTGGCGCCCGGCGCGGGCCCAAGGTCGCGCTGCTGTCGCTGCTGGTGCACGTGCTGACTGTGGTGATCGCCTGGTGCGTCGTGCAATCGATCGCCGCACCAGCCGCCTTCGGCCAGATTTTCCAGCTGTTGCCGCCGGTCATGCTGATCACGATGCTGCCGATCTCGATCGCGGGCTGGGGCGTGCGCGAGGCGACCATGGGCCTGGCGTTCGGCTACGCGGGGCTGATGGCGAGCGAGGGCGTCAACATCTCGCTGCTGTTCGGCGCGGTCTCCTTCATGGTCGGCGCGTTCGGCGGATTGGTCTGGATCCTCAGCGCGGAACATGCCGCGCAGGGTTCCGCGCCGATCGAGGTTCCCGACAACGCGGTCTAGTGTCCCGGTTCTGACATTCGTATCATGGCGCGGAGAACTCGTTTACGAATGTCAGAACCAAACCAAAGGGACACTCGCATCAATATGATTCCAGTGCGGTTTTGGATTTGACATTCGCTATGACGACTTGCGGACATGCTGTAGCGAATGTCAAATCCACCGCACCAGGGCGTCGGAGCGACATGCGAGAGCCGGGAAAAATCCTTGTCGTCAGTCAGCATTATCCACCTGACACGACCACCACGGCGACCTATGTCGGCGGCATCGCGCAGGCGCTGGCGGCGGACCGCCACGTGGTCGTGCTGTCGGGCTCTCCACAATCGGCTTCGGACAACAGCGCAAATCCCGTAGTGATAGAGATCATCGCCCCGCTTGCTCCCAAACATTCGTTGGCGCGACGTACCGTCGCGATTGTACTGCTTGCTTTCAGGATGTTTCTCGCAACGCTTCGGCGGACGGAACGGCAAGACGTGGTGTTTTGCGTCACCACTCCCTTCACTCTTCCCTACGGCGTCATGCTCGCGGCACGGCTGCGAGGCGCCGCGACCGTGCTCCTGATCTACGATCTTTATCCGGAAGCGCTGCAGGCGGCGGGACTGGCAAGACCATCGTCGCTGACAGCCCGGGTTATTCGCAGCGCCAACGCGGTTCTCTTCCGCGCGCTGGACGCGATCATCACCATCGGGCGCGACGTCGCGCCACTGCTGCTCGCCTATCGGGGCGTGGCGCGGGAAAAAATCCACTTCATCCCGAACTGGACGCTATTGCCGGCCGGCTATCGAGACGTCGCGCCCGACAATCCCTTCCGCACCTGCGGTCCTGCCCAACTGCTGATTGGACTGTCCGGTAATCTCGGCTTCACCCATCATCCGCGCACGGTATTCGAGGCCGCGCGGCTGCTTCGGGACAACAGCAATGTTCATTTCCTGCTGTCGGGCTGGGGCATCGGCTGGAACGAGCTCAATGATCTCCAGGCGGCGGAAAAGCTCGCCAACGTCACCTTGCTTCCTCCAGTGCAGCAGAGCGATCTGATCGATTTCCTGTCCGCCGCGGACATTTGGGTCATACCCTATCGCCGCAACATCGCGGGCGTGTCGATTCCAAGCCGGCTCTACAATCATTTGGCAACAGGGCGCGCAATCATCATCGCCGCCGAGCCGAACGCCGAGGCGGCACTGGTGGTCGGCGAGGAGAATATCGGCTGGGTGGTGCCGCCGGAGGAGCCTGCCGCGCTCGCCGACGCAATCGCCCTCGCCGCACAAGATCGCGCCGACATCGCCGAGAAAGGCCGGCGCGCCGCGGTGGCGGCGGCAAAGTACGGTCCGGAGGTCGCACTTGCCCGCTACCGCGACGTGATCCTGCAAGCCGCGAACCGCGATTTGCGATCATGACTCCGCTCATCACATCGCTCGTTGCCATCGCCGGTGCCGCGCTGCTTTCGGCCGCGATCATTCCCACGATCCGGCCGTTGCTTCAACGCTATGCGCTGGCGCGACCGAACGCGCGCTCGTCGCATCGCGAACCGACCCCGCAGGGCGCCGGCATCGCGGTGATTGCAGCGGCACTGGCGGTCGG
>Ga0126378_10002341_pt1 | contig 14035 bp, 12 predicted proteins | sample PanSoiMetPlot_23_FD_92587 | JGI IMG/M metagenome (GOLD analysis project Ga0126378, IMG submission 92587) | Tropical forest soil microbial communities from Panama - MetaG Plot_23 | ecosystem: Environmental > Terrestrial > Soil > Tropical forest > Bulk soil | place: Panama | collected 2016-02-17 | reverse complement strand
TTACCCCGGCTGTCTTGAGGCGCTCGATCGAAAACGGCTCCAGCGGATAGCCGCCGTTGCCGCTCAATGCGGGGAAAGACTCTGCCAGGTCCTGCGTCTTGCCGACCTCTTCCCTGCGCAACAAGAGAGGTTTTTGCAGCTTGGGATGGCGCAGAAGGATGCGCGTCAGCTCGAAGCCGGCATAGCCGGTCGCACCCAATACAGCCGTTTTGACCTTCGACGCCATTACGCCAACATCCCCTGGATTCGGCGTACCAACTGCTGGGCAGTGCGATTGTCGGGCGAAATCACGAGAATGGTGTCGTCGCCGGCGAGAGTCCCGACGACCTCCGGCCAGTCTTCGGCATCGACGGCGGCAGCCACGGGTTGGGCGCTGCCGACACTGGTTTTCAGGACGATCAGGTTCTGGGCAAGGCGAACATCGACCACAAACTCACGCACGAGCCGCGATACGGACGGAAGAACGGGCTCGACGACGGTGGCGTTTCGAGCGGCGGCATAGCCATCGGGAGTCTTGACCAGCCCAAGCTCACGGATGTCGCGGGACAGAGTGGCCTGTCCGGCTTCGAATCCGCGCTTGGCGAGGAATCCTTGAAGCTCCTCCTGGCTCTCGACCCTGCCCCGGTGGAGCAGTTCGAGAATCGCTTTTTGTCGGGCCGCCTTGCTCATGAATATTTATTCACTCAGTTGAATAACTATGCACAGGTATTCCCTTTCCTGTCAACTAGATATTTCGTTATTTGCGTGGTGCGGACTCGGTTTTTTCGATGGGAGCTATCGACGATTTCGCAGGGCCAGGGCGGGGTCGGCGAAATTGCGTCGCAAGTTGAGGCTGAGGAGCACTGGAAATACCGCATTCACAGACCATTCATAAACCAACAACTCATAACAATTCCTGATGGCCACGATAAATAGTTTCGATTTCCGGGCTTCTGCGTCCTCCGGTTAGATTGGGCAGTCAACATTTCGTCCACCGGAGTGAGACAGGTTTCGATGGCAAAAAGGCTGGTTTTCGGACTCGTCCTCGCGCTGACGTTTATTGGTCCTCGAATGCACGCGCAGACCGCTTCCCCCTCCACCGCGTCATCCGGTTCCGCATCCGCGCAAGAGGCACGCATAGCAAAGCTCGAACAACAGGTGGCGGATGCGAAAGGCTCCGCCGATAACGCCTGGATGCTGACCAGCTCAGCTCTGGTGCTGATGATGACCGGCCCTGGGCTGGCATTGTTCTACGGCGGACTCGTGCGCAAGAAAAACGTGCTCGGTACCATGATGCAGAGCTTCGCGATGATGGCCGTCATCACGATTCTGTGGGGCTTAGTCAGTTACAGTCTGGCGTTCGGTCCAGGCACAGGTTTCGTGGGCGGATTCCACAATTTGTTTTTGCGTGGCGTAGGCGCCGCGCCCGATCCCGATTACGCAGCCACGATTCCCGCGCAAACTTTCATGGTTTACCAGTTGATGTTTGCCATCATCACTCCAGGATTGATCGCGGGCGCCTTCGCCGAGCGCATGAAGTTCAGCGCGATGCTGCTGTTCATGATCTTGTGGTCGTTTCTGGTGTATGACCCGATGGCGCACATGGTCTGGGGAAAAGGCGGCCTGCTGAATGCATCGTTGGGCGGGCGATTCCCCTGCCTGGACTTTGCCGGCGGGACTGTGGTGCACGTGACCTCGGGAGTTTCGGCGCTTGTATGCGCGCTCTATCTGGGCAAGAGGCTTGGTTACCCGAAAGAAGCCATGACACCGCACAGCGTAGTGCTGAGCTTCATTGGCGCGTGCTTGTTGTGGGTCGGATGGTTTGGATTTAACGCGGGCAGTGCGCTGGCGGCTGGCAGCCTGGCAACGAGCGCCTTCGTCGCAACACATTTTGGGGCGGCCGCCGCGGCAATCGGATGGAGTTGCGCGGAATGGATCCGCAATGGCAAACCGAGCGCGTTGGGTGCGATCTCAGGCGCGGTGGCCGGATTAGTCGCGATCACACCCGCAGCGGGATTTGTCGGTCCGATGCCGGCAATTGCGATCGGCTTCGTCGCGGGCGCCTTCTGCTTCTGGATGGTCGCGAAGGTGAAAGCGCGCTTTGGATACGACGACAGCCTCGACGCCTTCGGCGTTCACGGCGCGGGCGGAACGCTGGGAGCGCTGCTCACCGGCGTCTTTGCCGCTTCGGCGATCAATCCGATCTTCAAAGATGCGCAAGGCAACGTGCTTCCCTCCGGCCTGCTCGAGGGAAACGCGCACCAACTCCTGAACCAGTTCGTCGGCGTGGTGATCGCATGGGTGATCGCAATCGTAGGCACGCTGATCATCCTGAAGATCGTCGACGTGGTTGTCGGTTTGCGTATCACCGACGACGAAGAGATGCAAGGCCTCGACCTTACGCAACACGGCGAGGAAGGTTACTCTTGGGAGGTAACTGCGTAAGTACGATTCGCACTTCCGGCGTTTCGACTTTCGCTGCGAAGTTGCATACTAGGTTCGGATCAATCTATGACAAAAGTGGAAGCGATCATCCAGACCTCGAAGCTGGAGGCGGTGAAAGAGGCGCTGCACGATGCGGGCGTCGAAGGCATGACGGTGCTTGAAGTGCGCGGACACGGCCGTCAGAAGGGACATACCGAGTTTTACCGCGGGCGTGAATACACGGTGGACCTCATTCCGAAGATCAAGCTGGAGCTCGTGCTTCCCGACGCGATCGTCCAGAAGGCGGTACAGGCTATCGTCACAGCCGCCCGCACCGGCAAGATCGGAGATGGCAAGATTTTTCTCTCGAAGGTGGATGAGGCGATCCGTATTCGCAACGACGAACGCGGAGAGGGAGCGCTGTAGAGTGCCAGAGCTGAAACGGGCGGATTCCGATCCCAATCCGCCACGGCGCGGCAGGCACTAAGAGCCGAATGGGACCCGGTATGACCACAGCCTCTCTGAGCGGCGAACTGCGGGATCTCTACACCGAAGAATCCACCCGGATCCGCGAGAACTTCGCGTCGAATGGCGACGGCCGCGTGGCAGTGCGCGAGCGCACCCGACTGGTTCAGGCCATCGCACTGCGCCTGTGGCACGAAATCATTTCTCCGGACGACGCCGGGCCCGCTGGTTTCGCGCTTGTGGCGCTCGGCGGTTTCGGACGCGGTTGGCTCTTCCCTCACTCCGACGTCGATATCCTCTTCCTCCATGCGAGCGCGGAAACCGAAAACCTCTACAAGGATCATGTTCGTCGCTTCTCGCAGGAGATGTGGGACCTGCACATGAAGGTCAGCCCTGCGACCCGAGCGCTGACGGAGTGCGACCGCTTCGATGCAACCAATGTTGAATTCACCATCTCGCTGCTGGATTGCCGCTACCTTGCGGGTGATCGGTCTCTTTTTGATCGTCTTCACGACAAGCTGATCCCGAAGTTGGTGATGCGCGAGGCACAGTCCTTGGTCCAAAGTCTGGCGGACGTCACTCGATCACGCCACGCGAAGTATGGAGACACAGTTTTTCATCTCGAGCCGAATGTCAAAGATGGTCCGGGGGGCCTGCGCGATTACAACGTGGCCACATGGCTCTCGCTGATTTCGGCAATGGACAAGCTGCGCGACTGGCCCGATCCGAAGACGTTGTTCCCGCTTTCGACCCGCAAGCAGTTCGATTCCGCGCTCGACTTCCTGATGTCGGTGCGATGTTTTCTGCATCTGCGGCAAGGTCGCGATGACAATCTTTTGCTGTGGGAATCACAGGATGAAGCGGCGGCGCGCAAGATTGGCACACCCGATGCCGACGTCACCGACGCGGCGAGTTGGATGCGGATTTACTTCGGGCAAGCTCGTGCGGTGCATCGCGTCTGCACACAATTGCTCGAAGAGATTCCAGCGGCGTGGTCGTCCCTGTACCGGCAGTTTCAGCACTGGCGGTCGAGGTTGTCGAATGCGGACTTCTCCGTCGTCGATGGCCTGATTTTTCTGCAGCAGCCGAACGCCCTGCACGACCCCGAGATGCTGCTGCGGTTATTCCACTTCATGGCGATGCATGGGCTCCGTCTGAGTACGACCACCGAGTACCGGATCGAACAGGTGCTCCCTTCACTTGCTGCCACGCCCCCACGAGGTGCGGAACTGTGGCTTTATCTTGGGGAGATCCTCGTTCAGCCCCATGCGGCCGACGCTTTGCGCGCGATGCACGCGCTGAAGTTGCTAACGTTGTTGTTGCCTGAATTGAAGGCGATCGACGCGTTGGTCGTGCGCGACTTTTACCATCGATTCACGGTCGATGAGCATTCGTTCGTCGCGATCGACAGCTTGCATCGCTTGAAGCAGTCGCAGTCGGAGTGGGATCAGCGCTACGCCGAGATTCTGGGAGAACTCGAGCGTCCGGAAATTCTTTATCTATCGTTGCTTTTGCACGATGTCGGCAAGGGGATGTCGAACACGAATCATGTCGACGCGAGCCTCGACGTGGCGCGCAGTTGCATGGACCGGCTGGACCTTGATCCATCCGAGCGCGAATCGGTGCTATTCCTGATCGCGAATCACCTGGAGATTTCGGCAACGCTGCGGCGCGACATTTTCGATCATGAGACGGTTCGGGCCTTCGCCGAGCGGATGGAGAACCCGGAGCGCTTGAAGATGCTGACACTGCTCACCTACGCCGACATCAAGGCGGTGAATCCGGACGCGCTTACGCCGTGGAAGGCGGAGAATGTGTTTCAGCTTTACATCGCGGCGTTCAACTACCTGAATCACTCGGTCGACGAACGGCTACACGCAGATCAGGAAGATCAGCACCTGGCGCACATTCGGACGCTCGTCCCTACGGCGGGCAAGAAGCTCAAGATTTTTCTCGAGGGCTTGCCGAAGCGATACCTGACCACGTACTCCGCTACCGATGTGCTCGCGCACGTGGAGATGGCAGGGCGGCTGGGGGCCGACCCGATCCAGTTACTGCTCGAACGTGGACGCCACTGGTTCGAGTTGACGCTGGTGATGCACGACCGCCCGTCGTTATTTGCCACTGTGACGGGGGTGCTCGCGGCGTGGGGGATGAACATCGTGAAGGCGAACGCGTTCTCGAACCAGGCCGGTACGGTGGTCGACACGTTCTACTTCACCGACCGATTCCGCACGCTCGAACTCAACCTGCAGGAGTGGGAACGCTTCAAGCGCAGCCTGATCGGCGTGCTGGTAGGAGAAACGGACCTCGACCGCATGTTGAGCGAGCGGCTGCGGGCCGAGAAACTCGGTACACCCAAGGTAAAGGTCGAGACCAAGATCGAATTCGATGATTCATGCTCCGCGCGAAGCACGCTTGTGCAAGTGATCGCGCAGGACCGTCCCGGACTTCTGCACCAGATCAGCTCCGGTCTCTCGCACGAGAAATGCAATATCGAGATCGCGCTGGTCGATACCGAAGGGCAAATGGCCATCGATGTGTTCTATCTAACCTCGAACGGCCAAAAGCTCAGCGCGGACCACGAACGACGAATTCAAAAAAGACTGTTGGAATCCCTCCGCGCTGAATCGTAGGACCAAGCGGATCGGAGCCGAGGAAAGGTCAGTCCGCGGCGGTGTAGGAATTAACCATTCGTTCACGCGCTTGCATCCGCAAGAACGCCATGTAGAGAACCACTGCGAGGTTGATCAGCAGAATCGTCAGTCGAATCCAGTCCGGCCTTCGCGCCAGTTCATAGATTTCGAAGGGCAGATAGATGGCACCTGAAACCAGCGCGAGCCACTCAGCCCAGGCACGTTCATTCCAGAGACCATAGGCCTCAACAAAACGAAGGCAAGAATATATCAGGGCGCCTACAGCGACCATCCACAGCTTGGTGTCGGTGACCTTGTCGGCGAGGTTCAGGAAGACTTGCGCATAGTGCGCATCGGGGCTGATGTGCAGCCACTCCAGGAAACTCTCGGCCACATCCCATGCATCGCGGTGCACAAGCGACAGCACGCCGAAGCCGGCCAATAGAACAACAAGCCCCTTGAAGAATTCAACCGAGGCGACCGCGCGCAACGCACGCAGCTGGCGAGTGTGCGAATCGACCGTAGAAAGTGGACGCAGACATTCCCCCAAGGCTACTTAAAAATGATAACCGCCCGCCGCCTCAACGAGCGAGGGAAAAACTACGTAGCAACTAGCACGGCACCTTTCGTTATTCGTCGAGCAGGGTGCGGATCCATCCGACGAGGAACATCAGGCCCATTCCCGCCAACATTCCAAGAAATACGCCATTGACACCGGTCATTTCTTTGTCTCCTGGAACGATGCTAGGAATACCGGAGCCCGAGGTCAGTGAGTATCATCTCCGGCAAGAAGTGACCGCTGTCACACCACTGCTGTCCTAGCAAGAACTCGGTCTAAGGGCTGGTTCGGCCCGTTCCCGTGCACCGCTTGACATGTACGCCAAGTTGGCGTACTGTGTACGCTGATATGGCGTACAAGGCACTGACCGTTGAGGAACTTCTGGATCTGATGAAGAAAATCCAGGGAGAAAAGACCAATACCGAATTCGCAGCCGATCTCGGCATTTCCAAGCAGTATCTGTGCGACATGTATAACGGCCGCAAGATACCCAGTGACACTGTTTCGGCTTCGCTTGGTTTTACCCAGAAGGTAATAACGCGATATGTTCCGTCAGCGACCGACGCCAGTGAGGAGACACCCCGTGCACCTGCACTCGCAAAACCAAAAGCAGCGCGTTCTCGTAAACGTGATTCTCGATAAGTCGGGCTCCATGGCCAGCAAGTTGAACGATGTCATCGAAGGCTTCAACGCGTACCTCAGCGGCCTGAGCAAGGAAGACAAGGTCGACTATCTGTTCTCACTCACCTTGTTCGACACGATGGTGACGTACCGGGACGTGGCCATCCCGCTGGCTTCGGTCCGCAAGCTCGACACACAGACCTACGTTCCGGGCGGCAACACCGCGCTCAATGATGCGATCGGCATTTCCGTACGCAAAGTTGAAGGCGACAAGCCGCAGGTGGACAAAGTGATCACCGTGATCATGACCGACGGTGAAGAAAACTCTTCGCGGGAGTGGACTCACGATGCCGTGAAGTCACTCATTGAGCAAAAAGAGAAAGAAGGCGTGTGGACGTTCGTATTCCTGGGTGCAGCACCTGATGCTTGGGTACAGGGCAAGTCACTCGGGATTCCGATGGGCAATGTCGCGCAGTACAGCCAGGATCAATATCGCGACGCTTTCGTGGCCATGGCGGCAGCACAGAACAGAGTTGCAGCGAGTCCGACGAAACAATCACTCAACTTCTTTTCGTCGCTCTCAAAGAAAGCGCTCGAGAAAGCCGGGATCCGTCAGGAGGAGAACAAAGACGCGTAAACCGATTCTTGGGTTCCGGCTAGTACGACTGGTCCCCGATGTGTATCACGATCCTGCGGTCTTTTGTCCAGGCCGCAGGATCAATTGTTCTGCAGGCGACATGACGCGCGCTCGCATGAGCAGGGTACTCACGAGCGACGTAAGCCCTGACGCCGCGAAGATCATCGCCAGAACGACGAACTGATAGATGGCCGCGTACACGGGGCGCGCGCCTGACAACAACATGCCCGCCATCAGACCCGGAATCCACACAATTCCCAGCGAGCGCAGCGAATCGATCGCAGGAATCAGGCTGGCTTCAAACGCTCCTTGAACGTAAGGCGCGACGCTGCTCCTTCCATCGGCTCCGAGCGCCAGAGCCGCTTCCACCTCGCCCACATGCGCGAGCACATCGGAGCGGAAACGATTCAGCGCAAGCCCATTCGTGTTCATCGCATTTGCAATCAGCATGCTGCCCACGGGGACGAGCGCGGTGATTGGCGTATCAATGACGCCCGCGATCACCCATGATCGCAATCACCGATCCCGCTCCGCAGGCGATCGCCCATGTCGACACCTCGAAAGCCTGCGGCATTCCCTTTGCGCGCCGGGCCGACGTGGCACCGGCAGCAACGATCATCGCAGCCAAAAGAAAACCGCTGGTCCAACTAGGACTGCGCAGCAGGAGTAGCAGGATCGAGCCAACTGCGACGATCTGCACGAGACCGCGGACCATCGCGATTGTCAGTTCACTCACCAGTTGAATACCGCGCTTACGTGCAAGCAGCACCACAATGAGCGCGGCCAGTGCCGCGACTGCGGCCTGCGCGAGTCCAAGTTGCAGTTGATTCGACAAAAGATGCTTAAGCACGAATCACCTCGCTGATCTTGCCGGCGCGTGTGATGCGGCCTGCCTCCATCACGAGCGCGCGCTCCGCCAGGCGCGACGCCTGCGCTGGATCGTGGCTCACCAGCACACACGCAATTCCCTGCTCGTCCCCAATCTTCACCATGATTCTCTCAACCTCACGCTTGGAGTCTTCGTCGAGAGCGGAAGTCGGCTCGTCGAGCAAGAGAGCCTCGGGAGAGTTCGCCAGCGTGCGCGCGAACGAGACTCGCTGGGCTTCCCCGCCGGAAAGATTGGCGACATCGCGTGAACCGTAGCCGGCCAGCCCCACGCCGGACAGCAATTCTTCAATGCGATCATCGCTTAGGCTCTCATCGCGCTGGCGCGGTCCGAAGCGAAGATTGTCGGCGACGCTGCCCGGAAAAAGAAACGGCCGCTGCATGACCATGCCGACGCGACGGCGCAGGTCCTGAGGAGGAATTTGCCGGTAATCTTTCCCCTCCAGAAAAACGGTGCCGCTGGTAGGTTCGTCCAGGCGATTGAGCAGGCGTAGGAGGGACGTTTTTCCGGAACCGCTCGCGCCGACGATAGCCAAAGTCTCGCCGCGAAAAACCTCGAACGTCGCATTTTCCACAAGCGCTTTCTCAGGAACGCTGCGGCCGAGATTCTCGGCACGGAGAATTGGTGAGGCGTGCTGCGCAGGAGTATTCACGAGAGCGAAAGGTGGTGGCGGAAAAGATGTTGCAGGATGAGCATCTGGAATGCCGTGGTCAGATTAGCGCGAAAGAAAAACCACAAACTGCAAGAAGGCGAAACACGAGTTCAGACAACGACCAGTCAGCTCTTTCCCTGTCGCACGCTGGCCCGCAACTCCTCGACAATTTCAAAAGCCGCGCGTCGCGCCTCTTCACTTTTGGTCACGTCGAACGAGATCGCACCCACCCGAGCGTGTCCGCCACCGCCGTAGCGCTCGCAAACCTTCGCGAGATTCACCGTCGGCTCGCTGGCAGCCCAGGGATTCGATCCCACCGAGACCTTCACGCGGAAGCTGCTCTTACTTAAACCGACGCTATAAATACTCTCCGGATGCAGATAGTACGGAATGAACTTGTTGTAGCCTTCCAGTTCATGGTCGGTGACGTCAAAAAAGATCGTGGCGTCCTTGCACTCAGTGCGTTCTTTCAGAATTCCGATCGAGAGTTCGTGTCGCTTCAGCAACGGCGGCAGTAGTGGAGCGACGAATGGCTCTTCAAGAATCTGCGCGAGCGGCTTGTTGGCCAGTAACGGGATCAGTTGCGGAACGAAATTCGAATCGGGCGCCGACTCGATCACCATCGTCAGCTTCATAGCGGGGGCCTGCATCTCGACCGCGGTCTTCGCGTCTTCGTACATAGCCCCATCGATGATGTCAGTCCAGTGCACCAGGTCGGCGACCGACTTGGCGTTGAAGCCGAAACGCTGCTCGGCGATCATCGCAATAAAGCTCGTGCAAGACTTGAAGTCTGGATCGTAAAACTTGCGGTTACCCTGATCTTGCTCGAAATGCGCGGCGTCTTCAGAGCTTAGAAAGGCACTCTCGTGATGGTCGAACCACCAGGTGATCTTGGGCGAACTGGAATACTTGAAGTCGACGATTGCGTTTTCGTCGCCATCGAACTGGCGCTCGTCGAAGAGCGCGCCCGCGCGGTGCAGAAGACCAGTGAACTCAAAGTCCACATCGTTGCGGATACGCTCGCGATAAAACCGCGAGAACAGAGCCGCCGAGGATGCACCGTCGAAGCATTTGTCGTGATAGAAAACGCGAACTTTCAATCGAATTCCTTCCCATTCATCAGTGGCCCGACGAGCGACCATGCAGCCGACATCGCCCAAGCGAAAAGCGTATAGGATTACGTCCGCCGCGAGTTCTGTCAAGCACGGCTGAACATTCGTCGATTGCACGGGCCTCGTAAAATCATCTGCTCGCGGTTGAACAGTGTGACGCAACCTGTGGCGCCGCGTCTAAATGCGTTTGGGAGGATTCATGTCGAAATCGCGTAGGCAGTTCTTGGCCGCATCGTCGTTGGGAGTCTTGGGTGCGGCCGCGGTCTACCGTGGCTGGGCGCAGAACCCGAGCGATCTGCCGCCGGGTGCGCCGTCAGCTTTCGGGACAAGTCCGCCTGTCGGCCCCGAGGTATCCGAGGAGACGTTCGCCCAAGCGGAGAAGCTGGTGCAGTTCGATCTCACTCTTCCCGAGCGTGCGCAGGCCGCGGCCAGTTGGCGGCGCACTATGGCTTCTCTCTACGAGCGGCGCACCGGACCGAAAAAGCTGGCTCTGGAATCGAACTTGGCTCCGGCCACCGTGTGGAATCCGACGCTGCCCGGCCTTAAGCCGCAACCCCCGCGAGATCGATTTATCCGCAGCCAGGTCGATCCCGGAGCACTTCCCTCGAACGAAGATGACATCGCGTTCTCGCCGGTCACAAAGCTCTCGCGCTGGATCGAAACCCGCAAGCTCACCTCCAAACGCCTGACGCAGATTTATTTAAAGCGCCTGGAACGATTCGATCCTAAACTGCGCTGCGTGATTACACTGACGCGCGATTCTGCGGTCGCGCAAGCAAAAAAGGCCGATGCCGAAATCTCCGCCGGCAAGTATCGCGGTCCGCTGCACGGCATCCCGTGGGGTGCAAAGGATCTCGTCGATACTGCGGGCATTCCGACAACGTACGGCGCCGAGCCTTACCGCAATCGCATTCCGGAGAAAAACGCCGCGGTGGTCGATCGGTTAAACGATGCGGGCGCGGTGCTGGTCGCTAAGCTGAGTCTAGGTGCGCTTGCGCTGAACGATATCTGGTTTGGCGGCCAGACAATGAATCCGTGGCTGCTGGAAGAAGGAGCGTCGGGATCGAGCGCCGGACCAGGCGCAGCGGTCGCAGCCGGCCTCGTTGGATTCGCGATCGGCAGTGAGACCGGCGGCAGCATCGTGAGTCCGAGCATGCGCTGTGGCGTTACGGGCTTGCGTCCGACCTACGGCCGTGTACCACGCACCGGCGCGATGACGTTGTGCTGGTCTCTCGACAAACTTGGACCGATGACCCGCCACGTCGAGGATGCAATGCTCGTGCTGCACGCGATCTCCGGACCTGATCCGGGCGATGTTGCGAGCGTGCCAAGCCATCTTGATTACGACGCCGCCACGAGTGTCAAAGGCCTACGGGTGGGATATTTTCCGAGCTGGATGAGCGCCCCTTCCGCAACGAAGGTCGACCGCGACGGACTCGAGACAGCCAAAAAACTAGGAATGGTCGCGGTCGAAGTCTCTATACCTGACTGGCCCTATGGATGTCTGGGGACAATCCTGTTTGCCGAAAGCGCAGCGTCTTTCGAAGAGCTCACATTGAACGGCGGACTCCGGGAACTCAAAGTTCAGGTTCCTGATGGCTGGCCGAATGTGTTTCGCATGTCCCGATTCTTGTCGGCGGTCGATTTTGTTCAGGCGGACCGCATGCGGCGTAAAGTAGCGGAGGAAATGGCTCGCGTTTTCTCACAACTCGATCTGCTGCTGGTTCCCTCCCTCCGCGACGAGATGCTCACGATCACCAACTTCACCGGCCATCCGTCGCTCACGCTTCGTGCAGGGTTTGTTGAGGTGTCGAAGGCGAGAAGCGACTGGGCGCCCGATCCGGACCATCCGCTGCCGACGTTTTCGACGCCGCGGCGCGTGCCTCATGGCGTCACCTTAATCGGCAAGTTGTTTGAGGAAGGAACCCTGGGAAGCGCCGGACTCGCGTTGGAGCGGGCATTCGGCGTAGTCGACCAAAGGCCGCCGGGATTCTAACGGCTTTATGAGCGTTCTCGGCAAACTACTTGTTATGCAGGGCGAATGCTCACTGCGTCAGATGCTGCCAGTTGAGGACAAAGTCCAACGGGACCGAGGCCTGTTCGCCGACGGGTTCGGCGGCGATGATTCGCTTGCCATCCGCGAGGATTGAAATCACGGTCAATCCAGGAGGTAACGTGACAAATTCCTTGGGGGCCGAGAATTCGGGCTTTCCACCGTTGTTGCGTACTTGCACTTGATAGATCTTGTCACCGAACTGGTAACGCAGAGTTCCGTCCGGCCCCCAGTCCATCACGGTATTTGTGTCTCGCGCCAACAGCCCGCCGTTGGAGACCTGCCACTTCGCACCGGCATTGGGAAACGAGGTTACGTACAGCTCGACGTTGCCGGTTTCGTTCGAAGAGTAAGCCAGCCACTTGCCATCAGGCGAAAGGCGGGCGTCGTATTCGTCATAGGGACTGGTCAGGATTGGAACCAGCTTGGAATCGCCGTGCAAGTCCATGTAGAAAATGTCAAAACCGGTCTGCGAGCTCTGCTGTGCGAGGAACACGTACCGGCCATCCCGCGAAATCGAATTGACAGTGAGATATCCACGAGGTTCGTCGAGTAATTTTTCTTCTTTGCCAGTTGCATTCAACCACCGCCGCACGAGGACACTGTTGTATCCGCTGCTCGTGGAGATAATCGCGAAGTTGCCGTCGGCCGAGACCACTCCGGTTTGCGCCATCTCGGAATCCGTAGTCAGCCGGGTAATTGTTTTGCGCTGAATATCACCCAGCCACACGCTGTTCCCGTGCCCGCTTGGATCTCGGCGGTACCACACGCTCATTTGGCTCGCGGGAGTGTACGTCCCTCCTGCGAAGGGCGCCGGATCTCCCCAACGCGTGACCTCTTTGCCAGACCCGTCGAACCATCCAATAGCACGATCTGGCTGAGATGCGTGGCGATAAGCCAGCAAGGTGTGGCTCACGGCGAAGTATCCCAGATCCCGCGGATTGTAGTAATCGATGGTCGAGGCAATCGGCACCGGTTTCCCGTCGAAGCGCCGCTTCTCTGGGTCGAATTGCTGCGCAGTCAAAGTGCCATCCCTCAGGTAGAAGAGTTGACCGTCGCTAAACGCAGGATTTGACCCGGCGCTTAGAATCTCAGTCTGGGCGCCACCGTCCAGTGAGCCGGCGAATACCTTTGCAACCGTCTGCTGCCCTCCACGCTGCGTATACAGAAAATGCTTTCCATCCGGCAGGAACATCGGATTCCGTGCCGTAAACTCGCTGTCGTTCTTGTCTTCTGGGGTAATGTTGGTGGGAGTGCCACCACCATCGGAGACCACCTGCAAGGGTCCCGAGATCCTGGGAGCGAACACAATCACCCCGCGCGAACTCCAGCTGGCGCCTCGGCCATCCGGCGCATCGCAGATGGTCTGTGCCGGCCCGCCGTTTATTTGGATCTTCTTCATCCTGCTGTCTGCGAAGAACCCAAGAAATTGGCCATCCGGCGACCAGAAAGGAAATGTCGCTCCCTCCGTTCCTGGCAGGGGATTCGCATCACCTGTGCTGGTTCGACGAAGATAAATGAGTTGCGCGCTGATCTTGGTAGGCTCGTCCTTCTTAGTGGTAAGAAAAGCCACGAATTGACCGTCGGGCGATATCGCGGGAGCCCCGATAAATGTGTCGGCAAACTCACGGCCATTGGGTTGGTCTATCTTGCCGTGTACCATCTGCTGCGCGTTGGTTAACCGCGTCCTGTACTGCAATAGCAGCAGGCCTGCGCCGAGCGCCAGCAGCCAGCCGATTGCCAACGCTGCCATCAGCGTCCGGCGAGAAAGGCCGGCTTTCTTCGCCACCACGGCCGGTATGGCGGCCTTGCTACCAGCCGCTGCGATCCACTGCAGTTGCAGCTTGAGGTCATGCGCACTTTGAAAGCGCTCATCGGGCTCCTTAGCCAAACAGGTGCGAACGACATATTCGATGGCGGGTGAGACTGTCGGCTGCCAGGTTGAAACCGGATCCGGATCTTTCTCAAGAATCGAGCTCGCAACCGACAACTGCGTCTTCCCTTCGAAGGC
>Ga0126378_10002340_pt1 | contig 14036 bp, 14 predicted proteins | sample PanSoiMetPlot_23_FD_92587 | JGI IMG/M metagenome (GOLD analysis project Ga0126378, IMG submission 92587) | Tropical forest soil microbial communities from Panama - MetaG Plot_23 | ecosystem: Environmental > Terrestrial > Soil > Tropical forest > Bulk soil | place: Panama | collected 2016-02-17 | reverse complement strand
TGGCGAGCACGACCCAGGTGTCGACGTCGTCCTTGCCGCCGTTCCAGAGGAACCGGTTCTCGGCGGTCGGCCGACCGGTCACGATCACGTGACTGCCCGCGAAGCACCCGTGCGCCGCCTTGGCCTGCCCCGCGACGATCCGGTAGCGGGTCAACCCGGGCTCGTCCATCCCCCAGACGTACGGGTACGAGCCCAACCAGCCGTGCTGCTGCCAGAAGGTGTGCACCGACCGCAGGTATCCGCACCACCTCTGCGGCTTGAACGGGGAGACGTTGCCGACGTACGTGCTCGGGCTCCAACGGTTGTTCGAGACCGGGATCCACATCGAGGCGAACTGGCCGGGCTGCCCGACGGCGCTCACCATCTGCGCGGCCTTGTCGAGCCACCAGCGCCGGTCGCTCGTGTAGCCGGAGGTCGTGCGCGGGTTGCCGTAGCCCCAGTTGTTCGGCGACAGCCGGTAGGAGGCGAAGAAGCGGAAGAGGTCGGGAAGCGAGTCCTGCGGCGCGACGCCGTAGAGCTGGGCGACCTTGGCGCCGTACGACTGGGGCGAGAAGTTGAAGGCCGTGAGGAGGCTTCCCTGAACCTGGCTCTGCCGCGGGAGCGTCGCCGCCGCGACGCTCACCGTGATCGGCACCGAAGTCGCATTCCCGTCTGCAACGACGGTGACGGAGCCGCTGTACGTGCCCAGCGCGGTTCCGTACGGCACCGTCACCTGCAGCCAGAGCGGCTGGTTCGTGTGCTCGGTCGAGCGCTGCGAGCCGTCCCAGGGCAGAAGCGCGTCGGGTATCGCCCTGCCATTGACGGCGACGTAGTGGGCGAAGAGGAACTTCAGCTGGAGCGGTGCGTCGATCGCCGGCGACTGGATCGCGACCCTCTGCGCGCCGCGGACCAGAACCGTCGCGTCGTCCACTCCCCCGATCGGCATCGCGAGCGACACGGACGAAGCCGCGTGTGCCGGAGCCGCCGAGGAGGCGCCGAAGGCCGTCCCGGACGGATACACGCCGACCGACGCCGCCTGCGTTCGGGCAGCGCCCGATCCGGCGCTGAGCGCGCTGACGCCCAGGACCACGACAAGCACGAGGAAAAGCCGCACGACCCCCTCCATCGGCCTCGGTTTTGTAGCAGGGAACCCTCAGAAGGGGGTCACGGCGCCGAGATGCCGTTCGTAGGCGCCGCTCACGACGATGTCGGCGAGTTCGGAGACCGCGTGCCGCACCTCGTCCTCGGTATTGAAGAAGTGCGGTCCGAGGCGCACGCCGCCCACCGGATCCGGGCGGAAGTCGCAGATCACTCCCCGCTCGCCGAGCTCGCGGTGGCACGCAGCGTGGTCGGGCGTCGAGACGGTGACGGTGCCGCCCCGCCGGTCCGGCTCGCGCGGCGAGACGATCTCGAGCCCGGCCTCGTCGCAGAGCTCGATCAGGAGCTGGGTCAGTTCCAGCGACCGCTCACGGATCCGCTCGACGCCGATCTCCTCGATCACGTCGTAGCCGGCGGTCGCCGCGTAGAGCGCCGGGACGTTCGGGGTGCCGGTGAGGAAGCGACGCGCTCCCGTCGCGTATTCGAGCTCCGGCTCGAACGCGAACGGCCGCGCGTGCGCCTGCCAGCCGACGAAGGTCGGCTCGAGCAGGTCCGCCACGTCCGGCCGCACGTAGAGCCACCCGGCGCCGGGTCCGCCGCAGAGCCACTTGACGCTGCCACCGACCGCGAAGTCGACGTCGAGCCGGGTCAGGTCGAACGGGACGACGCCGGCGGACTGGTAGCAGTCGAGAACGACGTGGGCCCCTGCCTCGCGCGCGCGATCGATGATCGGCGCGACGTCCTGGATCTCGCCGTTCTTGAACAGGACGTGGCTGATCGGGACGAGCAGCGTCCGTTCGTCGATCGCGTCGACCACGGCGGCCGCGTCCTCGACCGCGACGACCTCGAGTTCCGGCTGCGCCTGGTAGAGGTAGCGCACCGACGGGAAGTTCGCCTCCTCGTAGACGACGCGGTTCCGCTCGCCCGAAGGCCGGAAGCAGGAGAGCACGACCGCCTCGGCGACCGTCACGTTCTGGTGCATGACGATCGAGCCGGGCGGCGCACCCAGGATCCGGCCGAGCTGGTCGCCGACCGTGACGGGCATCTCCCACCAGCCCTCGGCCCACGCCCGGATGCCACGCTCGCGCCACACACGCGTGTACTCGCGCACGCGGTCCTCGGCCCCGGCCGGCATCGCGGCGAGCGAGTGGTTGATGAGGTACGTGCAGGTCTCGAGGATCGGGAAGCGGTCGCGGTACCCGGCCGGATCGATCATGGCCGCGATGCGAGCGCCTCGTCCTCGGCCGCGTAGTCGAGCATCCCCTCGAGATAGGTGCCGTCCCAGCTGCGACCTCCCGCGAGCTCGCCGACGACCCACGCGCACGTCTCGCCGACGGCCTCCGGATACGTCGTGACGGGCCGGTACCCGAGCTCGCGCTCAGCCGCGTCCATCGAGACGACAAAGGGCTGCGGAACCGCCCACGGGTTGTCGTACTCCTCACCGGGGAGGAGGACGGGCTCGAACTCGTGGTCGAGCGCCGCACCGACGTCGCGGGAGATCTCGAGCGTCGACGGTGGGTCCGGGTCGCCACAGTTGAACGCACGGTTGCCGGGCTGCGCGGCCGAGAGCCGGATCAGCTCTGCGAGGTTCGCGACCGACGTCGTGTGGAAGCGGCTCTCGCCGTTCCAGGCGAGCGCGACGCGGCGGCGCCCGTCGACGGCGCGCTTGACGAAGAAGAGCTCGCGCGGCAGCTGTGCGCCCGGACCGTGGATCGCGCAGGCGCGGACGAGCGTGGCGGGAAGTGGGCCTGCGAGGAGCGTCTGCTCGAGCTCGGCCTTCCGCGTCGAGTACGTCTCGTCGCCCGGCGCCGCGGTCCGCTGCGTCTCGGGGATCGGGGCCGGCAGTTGCGGGAACTCGCCCTCCCCGTCGAGCGCCCGGCCTTCGTCGTCGGCGTAGACGGAGGCGCTCGAGATGACGACGAGCGAGCCGACGAGCCCGGCGAGGCCGTTGAGCTGCTCGCCGTGTTCGCGTCCGTAGGCGACGGTGTCGAGAACGACGTCTGCGCCCTCACCGAGAGCCTCCCGTAATGCCGCGTCGTCCGCCCGGTCGGCCGCGACGGCTTCGACTCCCAGCTCCGCGAGGCCGTCGGGCAGGGTGCCCGAGCGCGAGAGCGCGACGACCTCCCACCCGTCCGCCGCCAGGGCGCGTGCAGCCGCCCGGCCGATCTGCCCTGTTCCTCCGATCAGAACCGCGCGCGACATCTACAGCTCGACATTCTCCCCGTCCTCCGGTCTGTGGCGCGCGGCGAACAGCGCAACGACCGCAGCCGCGAGCACGATCCCGCCGGCGATCTCCAGCGCGAGGTGGACGCCGTGTCCCGCCGAGTTCTCGGCTGCGACGAAGACCTTGGCGACGATCTTCCCGTTTCCCTTGGCGATCGGGTAGTCCGACGGGTTCGTGCTGCCTCCCGTCGTGACCACCTGGATCACGATCTGCCGGAACTGTGCGGGGATCCCGAGCTTGACGAGCTTCTCCGTCAGCCCGCTCGTGAGCTGGGCGTTGACGACGGCGCCGAGGACGGCAACGCCGAAGATGCCGCCGAGCTCGCGGCTCGTGTTCACCGTCGACGCGGCCATGCCCGACTCCTAGGGCCGGACCAGTGTCAGGACCGACTGCGTCACGCTCACGAGCGCCATCCCGAAGCCGACCCCGGCGATCGCGAGCGGCCAGGTGAGAGCGGCGACGCTCGTGGTCACCGTGAGCTGCCAGTCGGTGAGCAGGAGCCCGCCGCCGGCGAGGAGACAGCCGAGCACCATCGGCACACGAGGGCCGATCCGGGCGGTCCAGCGGCCGGCGAGCGGCCCGGCGACGATCATCGCCACCGCGAGCGACGTGAACACGAGCGCGACCTGGTAGCCCGAGAAGTTCGCGATCAACTGCAGATAGAGCGCGGTGAAGAAGAAGACGGAGAAGACCGCGAGGTTGGCGGCGAAGGCGACCACGTTCGCCGCCGTGAAGGTCGGGTTGCGCAGGAACTCGAGCTTCAGCACCGGGTCCGGCACGCGCCGTTCGACCTGGACGAACAGCACGACCAGCACCGCCGACAACGCGAACAGGAGGACGATCCACCAGGTCCCGTAGCCGCGGTTCTCGCCCTCGATCACGGCGAAGGTCACGGCGAGGATCGCCGAGGCACCCGTCACGAGGCCCGGCACGTCGAGCTGCCGTCCCTCGGGGTCGCTGCTCTCGGTGAGCGTGACCGCAGCGGCGCCGAAGCACAGCGCACCGAGGCCGAGGCTGAACCAGAAGATGCTCCGCCAGCCGCCCGCCCCCTCGACGAGGACGCCGCCGATCACCGGGCCGAGCGCGAGCGCGAGGCCCGAGACCGCCGCCCAGACGCCGAGCGCGACCGCGCGCTTGTCGCGCTCCGGGTAGACGTGCCGCAGCACGGAGAGGGTGCCCGGCTCCGAGGCGGCAGCGCCGACTCCCATCACGACACGGCCCGCGACCAGGATCCCGCCGCCGGGCGCGACCGCCGCCACCACTGCGCCGGCGCAGAAGATCGCGACGCCTCCGAGCATCACCTTCTTCCGGCCGAACAGGTCCCCGAGCGTGCCGCCCGTGAGCATGAGCGCGGCGAACGCGAGCATGTAGCCGTTGACGATCCACTGCAGGCCGCTGACGCTGACGCTCAGCGAGGTCTGGATGTTCGCGAGCGCGACGCTGACGATCGTGTTGTCGAGGAAGGTGAGGAACAGAACCGCGCAGACGGCCGCGAGGGCCGCTCCGCGGGCATGACGCTCGCGCAGCCCGAGCACGCTCATGCTGTGGAGGCTACGACTTGCAGGCGGACGGAGTTGTGCCGCCGAGCGCGATCAGATTGCAGAGGCTCGCAGAGCCGACCTTCCACCGGCCGCCTTCGCGCACGGCGGTGCCCGTCTGCTTTCCGAGAGACGCGCCCGCGAGCTTGACGACGTACACGACCTTCGCCTTGTCCGCGCCCTGGAGCGTCACCGATGAGACGGTCACGCTCACCCTCCTTGCGGCCGGGCTGCTCGCGAAGCCCTTGATCACGGACTCGAACTTCGGGCCGTTCTGGAGGAGCGCAACCTTTGCCGGTACCGATGTGTCGCTCGAGAAGAACTTCTCGTAGGCGCTCGTGATCTTGTCCTGGGTGAGCCGGTTCTGGTGGTTTGCGCTCCCTCCACAGGCGGCGAGCGCGAGCACCGCCACGAGTACGAGTGCGAGCCGCCTCACGCCGGGGAGCCTAGACCTCTTGCAGCGAGCGCGCACCCGGCCCGACGTAACGCGCGGACGGACGGACGAGGACGCCGAGCCGCTTCTGCTCGAGGATGTGGGCCGACCAGCCGGCCGTGCGCGAGCACGCGAACATCGCGGGAGCGAGCTGCGGCGGCACCCCGGCCACGTCGAGGACGACTGCCGACCAGTACTCGACGTTCGTCCACGAATGGCTCGGGTGCTTCTGCGCGATCGCCTCGTGCGCGACCTGCTCGAGCTCCTCGGCCACCTCGACGCGCGGCGAGCCGAGCTCCTTCGCGACGCGCTTGAGCACGCGCGAGCGCGGGTCCTCGGCGCGGTAGACGCGGTGGCCGAAGCCCATGATCCGCTCGCCGCGGCCGAGCGCCTCGGCGACCCACTTCTCCGCGTCGCCCGACTCCGCGACGGCGTCGAGCATCGGGAGGACGCGCGCAGGTGCGCCGCCGTGCAGCGGCCCGGACAGGGCACCGACAGCCGCCGCCAGCGCGGCGCCTGCGTCGGCTCCGGTGGAGGCGACGATTCGTGCGGTGAAGGTCGAGGCGTTGAGGCCGTGCTCCGCCGTGCAGATCCAGTACGTGTCGATCGCCTTCGCCGCCTTCTCGTTCGGCTCGCCCTGCCATTCGACGACGAACCGCTCGGCCGCGGTGTGCCCCAACATGACCGTCTCCTCGGGCACCGGCGGCAGGTCGGCGCCGCGGGCGGATTGCGCGACGATGGAGAGCGCAGCCGCCGAGAGCCGGCGGAGATCCTCCTTCGCCTGCTCGTCGTCGATGTCGATGAACTGGCCGAGCCTCCACTCACCGCTCAGCGCGGCAAGGCTCGACTGGAGATCCGAGATGTAGCCGCCGGTGCGGCGCTCGAGGTCGACATGGGAAGCCGGCAGGCCCGGCTCGAGCGACTCGTCGACGAGCAGCCCCCACACTTGCTCGAACGGCACCTTTCCGACGAGGTCCTCGATGTTGACGCCGCGGTAGCGAAGCTCGCCGCCTTCCCTGTCGGGCTCGGCGATCTCCGTCTCGAAGGCGACGACCCCCGCGAGACCGGGGGAAAAGTCGTTGCTGCTCATGCGTGTATCTCCTCCAGCTCGATCTCGAGGCCGACGCCACGCTCACGCGCTGCTGCGAGGACGAGCGCCGCTGCGGCGAGGTCCTGGACGGCGACGCCGACCGACTTGTACAGCGTGATCTGCTCCTGGGCGGCGCGTCCCTGCGCTGTGCCGGCGACGATCTCGCCGAGCTCGACGACACCGTCGCGGCCGCGGGGTTCGAGCTCCGGGGCTCCCGCGGGAAGCGGGGCGAACGCGGAGTCGCGCTGCTCCACCACCACGAGGTCCGCGCGCTCGACGATCGCCTGGTCGAGCTCGGAGCCGCCGCCGAGGGTAGACCCGACAGAGCTCACGTGGGCTCCCGGGCTCAGCCACTCGAAGCGGACGACCGGCTCCGGCGACGAGGTCGTGGCATGGACGACGTCGGCGCCGCGCACCGCGTCCTCGAATTCGCCCCGGCCGGCGACCCGCACCTCGGCGAACTCACGAGCTCGCGGGAACATCTCCGTGGCCGAGCGCGACTGGACGCCCGTACCCAGAATCGCAAGCACCCGCGCATCCGCTCGCGCCAGCAGGCGCGTGGCGAGCGCCGCGGCCGCTGCCGTCCGCATCGCGGTGATGTAGGTCCCGTCCATCAGCGCCACCGGCGTCCCGGTCGCCTGGTCGAAGAGCGCGATCAGGGCCTGGTGCGTCGGCCTGTCGCGGTTCTCCGGGAAAAGCGTCACAAGCTTGCAGCCGAGACCGCTCGACGGCGCATAGGCGGGCATGACGCCGAGCACTCCCGCGTCGGAGAAGGCGCCCATCCGCGGAACGAGCGACGCCTGGCCGGTCGACAGTTCCGCGTGGGCGGCGGCGAGCGCGTCGAGGAGCGCGTCGAGATCGAGCAGCTCCTCGACTTCGGTGCGGGTCAGGACCAGCATCGCCAGGTGACGGTACTCCTCGTCAGAGACCCTCCGCGGCAGCTTCGCGCACCAGGACGTCGAAGTCGCCCGCGCGCCCGGTGACCCGAAAGCCGTGCCCCTCGGCGACACGGCGCGACCTGCCGTTCCAGTTGAGGATGGACATGCGGAGCCGCGCGTCCGGGTGCCGCTCCAATACGTGATCGAGCACCGCGCCGACGAACTCGCGACCCCGCCCCTGGCCGGTCAGGTCCGGCCGCATCCCGTAGCCGACGTCCACCGTTCCCGCCTCCGCGTACACGCCCGAGACGCGCGCCTCGGCGCCCGTGCAGCCGTAGCCGACGAGTTCCCCGTTCTCGCCCTCGACGGCGAAGAAACCCGGGCCGCTCCCGAGCGAGCCGCGGACGTCGTACGTCGCGTACGCACCCTCGTACCGCCAGTCGAGGGGCCGTACGGCCTCGTCGGGCGTCAGCTCCCGTGCGCGCACGAAGCCTCGGTCAGCCGAGGAGCGTGAGCGTCCAGTCCGGGTGGTGCTGCGCGTCGAGCGAGAAGAGCAGGATCCGCTGCCATTGCCCCAGACACAGGGCGCCTTCGACGAACGGCACCTGCTCCGAGCGCGGGCCGAGCAGGAACCCGAGCAGCCGCTCCCGGGAGTCCAGCTTCCCCGGCACGATCCGCTCGAGGAGCGACTCGATGTCCTCGAAGAAACCGGTCTCCCGCTCCTGAACCCGCACGAGCGAGAGCTCGCTCGTGGCGTGGACGTACACGATCCCGGAGCTCACGTCCGACGCCGCGACCTCCCGCGAGACGTCGTTCGTGATGTCCATGACCGACAGCGACGGGAGGGCCGCGGCGATCGAATAGGGCACCTCGATGCTCGTCACGTTCGCGCGACCTCCTTGGGCAGCCTGAAGTGGACATCCTCCTTCGCGACCTCGATCTCCTCCGGCAGCGCGTAACCGGCCTCCGCCAGCCGCGCAGCCGTCGCCCGGACGAGCTCCTCGGGCGTCGACGCACCGGCGGTGAGGCCGATCGTCTCGTGGCCGTCGAGAAGCTCGGCAGCGAGCTCGCTCTCGCCGTCGACGAGCGTGGCCTGCGCGCCCGCGGCCTGGGCGACCTCGACGAGCCGCTGCGCATTGGAGCTCGTCTCCGAGCCGATCACCAGCACGAGCGTCGCTCCCTGCGCGACCATGGCCTTCACCGCGTCCTGGCGGTTCTGGGTCGCGTAACAGATGTCGTCCGCGTGCGGCCGGCGGAGGGTGCCGAGGTGATCCTCGAGCGCGTCGACGATCGGAGCGACGTCGTCGAGCGAGAGCGTCGTCTGCGTGATCACGGCCACCGGCTTTTCCGTCGCGAGTTCGCGTGCCTGCTCCGGCGACTCGATCACGACCGTCGAGTCGGGCCGCTCGCCGAGCGTTCCGATCACCTCGACGTGGTTCTTGTGACCGACGAGGGCGACGAGGTGGCCGCTGTCCGCGTAGCGCCGAGCCTCCGCGTGCACCTTGTTCACGAGCGGACAAGTCGCGTCGACGACCCGCAGGCCCCGGCGCTGTGCGTTCTCCTTCACCGCCGGCGCGACTCCGTGGGCGGAGAGGACGCAGATCTCGCCCTCGGGGATCTCGGCCTCGGACTCGACAAAGACCGCCCCGAGCTTCTCCAACCGTCGCAGGACGTGGTCGTTGTGGACGATCGCATGGCGGACGTAGACGGGCGGCCCTTACTCCTCGAGCAACCGCTCGACGATCTCGATCGCGCGGTCGACACCGGCGCAGAACGAGCGCGGCGCCGCGAGAAGGACGCGGCCGCTCACGTGGCGACCGCCTCTTCGAGGGCCTTGAGCGCGCGCAGGGCGTCGCGCATGGAGCGGATCGCGTCACCCCGCCGGGTTGCGACCCAGCGGAGGAGGCCCGCGACGTCCGTGCGACCGTCGGCGTGCACGGTGCCGTCGATGCCTTCCAGCGCGCTGTCGGCGTCGTCGGAGATCGCGCGCACCACGCCTGCGAGGCGACCGCTGCGTGCGAGCACGCCGCTCTCCATGTCGACGGCGTCCGCACCACTCGCCTCGCGCAGTCGGCCCCGCGCGGCGGGTTCGTGGACAAAGGCGTCGGCCGCGAGGACGACGCCGTCGCGGGCGCCTTGGACACCGAGGCCCGCGCCCTCCCAGATCGTCGTGCCGCTCTCGTCGACCACCCGCGTGGCGTCGAGCACGTCGCCGACGTGCAGGTCGCCGAGCGCGCCCGCAAGCCCGAAGGAGACGAGCCGCCCCTCGGGGACGCCGTTCGCGGCGGAGATGCCTACGCGCACGGCGTTCAGGCCGAGCCGCCGGGCAAGCCGTTCCTCCACGCTCGTCGCGCAGACGAAGGTCAGCCCGTCAGCGTCCACGCGAGACTCCGCACGGTCTCCTTCAAGCTCCTGGACGCCTCGTACGCGGCCGACGGCTCGAAGCCACAGTGGATCCCGCAGTGCTCGCACCGCGGGTCGTTTCCGGGGCCGTAGGCCTCCCACTCCATGCCCTCGAGCAGGGCCTCGTACGTCGGGAAGATCCCGTCGGTGAGGAGGTAGCACGGGCCCTTCCAGCCGTACGGGTTGCGCGTGATCGAGCCCCAGGGAGCGCACGTCAGCTCGCGCTCGCCGGTGAGGAATTCCTGGTAGATCGGCGTGGCGATCCAGCGGTAGCCGTGCTCCTTCGTGGCCGCGCGGATCGCGCGGAACTTCTCCTCGTGCTCGTCGCGCGTCATCGTCAGCGCCGGGTCGATCTGGGAGTACTGGTAGCCGGGGGCGACGAGCATCCCGTCGATGCCGACCTCGTCGGTGAGGTAGCGCATCATCTCGATCACGTCGCCGACCTCGGTCTCCTTGAAGATCGTCGTGTTCGTCGTGACGCGGAAGCCGCGCGCGCGGGCCGTCTTGATCGCGTCGATGGCGATATCCCAGAGCCCGGGGTAATCGCAGACGTAATCGTGGATCTCGCGCATCCCGTCGAGGTGGATGACGAAGCTCAGCCGGTTGGACGGCTCGAACCAGTCGAGACACTGCTCGAGCCGCAGCGCGTTCGTGCAGAGCTCGATCGTCTTGCCGAGCTCGAGCACCTGCGGGACGACCTCGTCGATCCCCTTGTAGACGAGCGGCTCTCCGCCGCAGATCGAGACGACGGGAGCCGGGCACTGGACGGCGGCGTCGACGCATTCCTCGACCGACAGGCGCGCGCGGTTCGACTCGTACTCGCGGATCTTCCCGCAGCCGATGCAGGCGATGTTGCACGCGAGCGTCGGCTCGAGCATGAGCACGAGCGGGTAGCGCTCGCCTTTCCGCTGCTGGGCGGCGACGTACTTGCCGATCGAGACCGTCGATGCGATCGGGAACTTCATCCAGCCAACCTTTCTCTCAGTCGTCCGAGTGCCAGAAGCGGAAACGTGATGCGGTAGAGGTGATACCGAATCATGAAATCGAGCGGGAAACCCGTGCCTGTGAAGTGCTCCTCCTGCCAGTCGCCGTCAGGGCGCTGCGCGCCGCAGAGGTAGTCTGCCGCCCTGCGCGTGCTCGAATCTTCAGCGTTTCCTGCGGCCACATACCCGATTAGCGCCCAGCCCGTCTGCGACGCGGTGGTGAAATCCGCCCGCCCCCGCCAGGCGGGATCGGCGTAGGAGCGGATGTCCTCGCCGAAGCCTCCGTCGTCCTGCTGGACCGAGTCGAGCCAGGCGACGGCGCGCCGCATCGAGGGATGGTCGTACGGGATCCCGCATGCCTCGAGGCCGGGCAGCGCGGCGCCGGTGCCGTAGATGTGGTTCACGCCCCAGCGGCCGAACCAGGAGCCGTCCTCCTCCTGCTCCGAGAGGAGCCACCCGACGCCGCGGTCGGCCGCCTCCGGATGGACGCCGAGGGTGCCGAGCAGCTCGAGGGAGTGCCCGGTGACGTCGGCGCTCGGCTCGTCGGTCACTTTGCCGAAGTCGCAGAACGGGATCTTGTAGAGCCACATCGCGCTGTTGTCGACGTCGAATGCTCCCCAGCCCCCCTCACGGGACTGCATCCCCACGAGCCATTCGACGCCCCGCGCGACCGCGTCCTCCTCGCCGATGCCCAGCTCGTGCAGCGCCAGCGGGAGAACGGCCGTGTCGTCGATGTCGGGGTAGTTGTCGTTCTCGTACTCGAAGGCCCAGCCGCCGGGCGCGAGGTCGGGACTACGGATCGCCCAGTCCCCCCTGACCCGCACCTCCTCGGAGAGCAGGTACCGGCCGGCGCGGACGAGCTGCGGATGATCGGCGGGGACGCCGCAGGCCCGGAGTGCGAGCAGCGCGAGCCCGGTGTCCCACACGGGTGACTGGCACGCCTCGGGCCGCAGCCGCTCCCCGTCCTCGACCATGAACCCTCGCCAGCCCTCGACGGCCTTGCCGAGCGTCGGGTCGTCGAGGCCGTAGCCGAGCGCGGCGAGAGCGATGATCCCCCACACCCAAGGCGGCTGAATCCCGCCCCACGAGCCGTCCGCCTCCTGCCTCTCGCGGATCCAGCGCTCGGCAACGGTGACGGCGCGACGGCGGAGCGCGTTGGGCCTTCCCGGCGTCCGCGTTCTGCCGGGGATCGCGCCGAGGGCGCTCAGATCGAGGTCTGCGGGCCGCACGGGCCGCAGCGACTGAGCCACCGCGAGCGCGACGAACGTCTGGCGCGCCCAGCACGCGAAGTTGTAGATCGAGACCGGAGACGAGGGCGGCAGGAGGACGAGCTCGGGCGGGATCGGCACCATCCGCTGCCACGGCCACTGCCCGAGCAGCGCCATGAACGCCTTCGTGAAGAGGCGGCTCCGCGGAATCCCGCCCTCGCGCCGGATGAACGCGAGCGCCTGGGGTCCGGGATCGATTCCGGCGAGGCGGCAGGCGACGTAGGCCTCGATCGAGGTCGAGAGGTCGGGCGGCCCCTCGAACCAGATCGACCACGTCCCGTCGTCGCGCATCCGGGCGAGGAGCTCGTTGGCGATCCCGCGGTCGAGCTCCGGCGTGCGCAGCCCGAGGTAGTGGTTCCAGAACAGGTGCTGCGCGGTCATGGTCACGTTGGATTCGAGCTCCCCGACCCAGACGCCGTCCGGCCGCTGCAGCTCAAGCAGGCGCCTCGACCCGCGGTCGATCGCAGCGTCGAGTTGGGTCAGCTCCGCAGTCGCGCTCACGCACGTACTTTGGCGGAAGCGCTGCTCAAGATGTGCTGAGCCGCCAGGCGACCGCTGCGGATCGCGCTCTCCATCGTCGCCGGCCACCCGGTGTCGGTCCACGTGCCGGCGCGCGCGACATTGGGACGGGAGGTCTCGATTCCCGGCCGCTGCACTCCGGGCCGGAGCGCGATCGTCGCGTAGGGCTCGCGGCTGACGCGCGACCAGAGCAGCTCCGCCTTGCCGAGCCGTTCCGTGAGCTGCGCTGCGATCCGCTCGACGAGCTCGCGCCCTCGCACGTCGAGCAGCTCCGGCACGCCGCTCGAGACGACGGTGAGGTACTGGCCGCGGTCCGGGCGATGGCCGGTGAGGGCGCCCCGGTCGAAGACCCAGTGCGCATCGGAGTCCAGCAACGCGGCGAGTGGCGACGGAAGCACCTCGCGGTCGAACCAGAGGTGGACGCTCACGATCGGCGAGTCCTCGAGCGACGGCTCCGGCTCCGCGAGCAAGCGGGCGCTCTCCCGCGGCGGCACGGCCACGACGACCGCGTCGGCATCGAGCGCGTCGAGCGATGCGACGCGGACCTCGGTCTGCACCACCGCTCCCGCCGCCTCGAGGGCGGCTCCGGCCGCGTCGCCGTGCATTCGCCCGAGCGGCCTCGTCGGCAGGATCAGGTCGCTGTTCGCGCGCGGCCCGAGCAGTGCGGTGCGGACGGTGAAGAGTCCCGCCTCGGCGTCGGCCTCGTCGCTCGGGAGATTCAGCGCCGGCCGGACGAAGACGTCCCAGAAACAGTTGACGGACGCATCGGTCTCGCCCAACCGCCTGAGCAGCTGCCCGAACGTCTCCTCCGGCTGCGATCGCGCCGAGCGCAGCCGCAGAGTGGTGACCGGAAGGCGCATGCGGTCTCTGCGTGACAGGTGCCGGTATCGGAGCAGTGCGGGCAGGGACGGCTCGATCGAGGACGCGGCCCCATCCCCGTCGAGCACCGGCAGCGCGAGCCGCTTGCGGAGAAACGAGCCGCCCTCGCCGATCCGGTCGAGGAAGGCGAGGTACTCGGTGAAGCAGCCGAGCGCGATGTGCTGACCGTTGTCCGGCGGCGGCTCGGGGTCGCCGTCTCGCTCGGGCAGCGTCTGGACGGCCCCACCGAGTGTCGGCCGCGCCTCGAGCACCGTCACCGCATGACCGGCGTCGACGAGGTCGAGTGCCGCGGCGAGGCCGGCCAGGCCGCCGCCGACCACCGCGACCTTCACGCGATCAGGCCTCGCGCGACGACGGCGAGCTTGCGCGGCGTCGAGAGCCGCGTCTGCTCGCCGAAGACGTCGAAGCCACCTGCCTCGATCCGGTCGAGCGTCTCCCTGTACAGCCGCGCGAACGTCCCGACGCAGAGGGCGCTCCGGCGGTCGAGCGAGTCGAGCAGGCGGAGCCCCTCGGCGAGGAATGTCCGCGCCCGCTCGGCCTCGAAGGCCATGAGCTCGCGAAACTCCGGGGAGGGCGCGAGCTCCTCGACGCCGAACGCGGCGAGCTCGTCCTGGGGCAGGTAGACGCGTCCGAGCAGCCTGTCCTCGTCGACGTCGCGGATGATGTTGATCAGCTGGAGGGCGATACCGAGCGTCATCGCGTGGTCGGTGTCGTCGGATCCGTAGACGGGGACGCAGGCGAGCC
>Ga0126378_10002337_pt1 | contig 14043 bp, 18 predicted proteins | sample PanSoiMetPlot_23_FD_92587 | JGI IMG/M metagenome (GOLD analysis project Ga0126378, IMG submission 92587) | Tropical forest soil microbial communities from Panama - MetaG Plot_23 | ecosystem: Environmental > Terrestrial > Soil > Tropical forest > Bulk soil | place: Panama | collected 2016-02-17 | reverse complement strand
GCCCGGAGCAGTTGAATCGGACGTGGAACTGGGCTGAGCACTGAGGAGAAGTGCAGCGGCCACAGACTCCGGTGATGCGCGTCTTCCAGTCAGTCGCTTTGTTGTCGAACTTGCAGAGCGTCGCGCCACCCTTGGAAATGGTCGCCCATGGTTTCTTTGAGCCCGGGACATGCGCGACGAGGCATCCCTGTGGAAACGGCACCTGGCATGTTTGCCCAGCCTCGCCCTTCGCCATACCGAAGCTGCAAGACAATTCCGTCGTCGCGCCCAAGTCGTCCATCGGTTGTGCACTCACTTCGGAAGGGATATCAGCGAGTAAGGCCTGAAAGGCCGCGAGCACGAATAACCGTGCGATCGACATGTCAACCATGCTAGCACAGTCTCCCGTCTTGCGACCACCGGAGGGTCCGCGTAGAATCTGTCCCCAGGCACGCCAATCGAAACCACGGAGGTTCCATGCTCGCGACTCGTATTCGTCAGAAGGAAGGTACCTTTTACTTTATAGCGTACAAGGCGGTCGATTTACTGGAGAAGGTGCGCTTTACGAGCCGGTATTTTTTCGAAGGTGAAGAAATCAGCCAAGGCAGGATCTCCGAGCATGACGAAATCGCACAGTTTATCGCCGGCATAGAGCGGAGTGAGAAAGGTTTTCAGCGAGTTCTGAACCGCCAGAAGATCAAACAGATCGTCAATTTCTATGAAACGGTCGTTGCACAACCGATGATTCCTGGGACCGTCCTGCTGTTTACTGACGAGACGCTGCGTTTTCAGAAGGCCGGCGATTCGGAGTCCATCGGACAATTGAGCGAGCCGAAAGGGAAGTATCTGGTGATAGATGGCCAGCACCGGTTAGCGGGGTTACATTTCTTTCGGACCAAGCACCAGGACCAAATCGAGAACGTCGAAGTACCCTGTGTCCTGTTTGATGGGCGTAGCAGCGATTTTGCAACCGAGATGTTCGTGATCATCAATAGCACGCACACGAGGATCAATCGTTCGCATCTCGTCGATCTCTACGAAAAGGTGTCCTGGGAGAGCCCGGAGAAGAAATTTGCTGCGAAGGTCGTGAATCTCCTTTACGCAGAGGATGATTCACCCTTGCAATACAAGATTAATCGACTCGGCGGCCGCAGCAAGCAGGAGAAATGGATTCTTCAATCGGAGGTGTTTAACGAATTGTTTAAAGTTGTCACAGCGCATAAACGTTGGATGGAATCGCACATGGGGATGAGAGCAGATCGCTGTTACGCGCTGGTCCGAGACTATCTGAGGGGTGTCAAGGACGTGATGGGGGAGCTGTGGGGGAACAATGAGCGCTATATGTTTACTCGGGACGTCACGTTAAAAGCTTTGATTCGTGTGCTGGACGATTTGATCATCGATCGCAAGTTGATGAGCGACTGGGATGAGCAGAGATCACACAAGCCGTTTGCTGAACTCCTGAAACCCTGGGCGTCACTGGCCAAAGAGTTCCGCGCCGACGGATTTTATGAACGATTCCCCGCCAAGGGTCAGCTGGAGCGTGTCAGGCGAGTTCATCAGCGGTTGCTCGATGCGATCGTGGGCTAGACTACCTGGCTGTCTCGTGTCCTGGACAGTTGCCCACCTTCTCTGGTCGTTTTCTCTCCCTGTAGCCGGAGCGACCCCTGTGTTCGCCGGCAATGCTTTCGACCATGACAGCTTAACCGTGAATGTCGAGTCCGGGGGGGGCGTACGGGCAATGGCCGAGGTTTTCTTCCCCGCTAAGCCGGAGCTCATTCAGACTATTCTGACCGACTACGCTCATTGGCCCGAACTCTTCGATGTTCGGATGAGAGTGGCCAGCCTGACGATAGAGCATGGCGTCGCCACGACGGATCTTCGAATTAAGCATGCGCTGTTGCCTGGAGAGCGTCGACTCGTCAGTGAATCCCGGATGCTGCCGAGCGGTGGACTGATCACCGAATTGAAGGCTGGTGACTTCAAACGGTACCACCGAGTCTGGAAGCTGGGTCCAGTGGCAGACGGAAGCCGGACAAAAGCCGAGTTTGAGCTGGTCGTCGAGATTGAGTCGCTCGTCCCGGATTGGTTGGTCGCTATAGCGATGCGTCGGGAGTTAGAGGCGCACTTTAGGATTGTGAAAGAGAAGGCCCTCGCGTTGGCTAACGAGGGTAAATGAAATCGGACGACTCGGCCTTATCGAGTCCTTGTTTGACGAGCCCGTCGATGTCGAACGCGCGTTCAATCTTACGAATGTCGTCAAGGTGTGTTTTTGTACTTGGGTGCGGGGGCGTGAAGAGTGAACAGCAGTCCTGATCCGGCTCGATTGAAATCGAGAATGTGTTGATTCGTTCGGCCTGGTCCGTGATCTCGACCTTGTCCATGCCAATGAGGGGCCGCAAGATCGGCAGTTCCGCCGCCTCCTGAATTACCGAGAGATTTTCCGGTGTTTGCGAGGCGACCTGGCCGAGGCTATCGCCGGTCACTAGTCCCCAGCACTGTTCTCTTCGCGCCAATTCCTCTGCGATCCGAAGCATCAAACGCCGGTACAGCACAACTCGAAATGGTGCCGACGCCTGGGCCACAATCTCACGCTGAATTTCACCGAAGGGGATAACATAGAGCTTGGACTGGTACTGATGAGCTGTCAATATCTGCACGAGGTCATGGACTTTCTCTTCTGAAGCCCGGCTGACCAATGGACGGCCGGAGAAATGCACGAACAATGCGCGACAGCCGCGTTTCATCATCCGATAAGCCGCAACGGGCGAATCGATGCCTCCCGAGATCAAACAGGCGACTTTCCCGCTGACGCCAACCGGCATCCCCCCGGGACCGGCCACTTTATCGGCCGAGTAATAGACCTCCTTCGAGAGCAGTTCGATGTGGACGGTGAGATCCGGGTTCGTCAAACTTACTTTTTTGCCGGTGACGGCACATAGGTGCTTGCCAACGGCTCGCTCCACATCCATCGAGGTGAGGGGAAGCCGTTTGTCGGCACGCTTCGCCGTGACGCGGAAGGTTCTGAAGGTGCGTTGCTGAAGATCGTGACCGACGGCCTCGCTCAATTCGCCCAGGTCTGGGTGAGTGAGATCAAGCGGCACTGTACCGGCCATCAGGAAGTTGGCGATCCCAAAAACCCGGAGCAGCCGGTCTCTGACAATTTCGTCTGGAACGCCGGGAGGGAGGATCACTCGGATACGACTGCGAAGATTTTCAACACGTTTCACGCCGAGGCCCTTGAGGGCCCATCGGATATTGCGCACGAGGTGTTGTTCGAAGTATTGGCGGTTACGGCCTTTGAGTGCAAGCTCGTGGTAATGGACTATCACGCAACGCATTCGTAGCACTCAGCCGTCAGCTCTCAGCATCCAGCTCTCGCTTCTGGCTAAGTGAGGAAAGCTGACGGCGCTTCAATGATGACCCTCCCCTTCGAGAAACCGTTCCGCGTCGATCGCTGCCATGCAGCCGGAACCGGCCGCGGTTACAGCCTGGCGATATTTCGAGTCCTGCACATCCCCGGCGGCGAACACTCCGGGAACACTGGTCGCTGTTCCTGCATGGGTCGTGATGTAGCCTTTCTCATCCATGTCGAGTTGGCCGGCAAACAAAGTCGTGTTAGGTCGATGGCCGATTGCGACAAACACGCCGGCGCATGCTAGATCGACGGTCTCACCTGTGACCAAGTTCCTGAGATGAACACCCGTGACGACATCGGCCCCAAGAATATCCTCGACGACTGAATTCCAGATAAACGAGATTTTCTCGTTCTTCATGGCCCGGTCTTGCATGATCTTGGACGCGCGTAGCTTGTCGCGTCGGTGGACGACAGAGACCTTGGTGGCAAATTTGGTGAGGAAGATCGCTTCTTCCATGGCACTGTCGCCACCACCGACGACGACAAGTTCCTTGCCTCGGAAAAAGAACCCATCACATGTGGCACATGTTGAGACGCCGTGCCCGGTCAAACGCGATTCATTCTTGAGCCCAATCTGGAGAGCTGATGCGCCGGTCGCGATGATGACCGTCTTGGTTTGAACCGTTCGCTCGCCTTGGATGGTCACGGTGAAGGGGCGTGTTTTCAGTTCGATGGCGGTGACGTCGCCAGTTACGAACTCGGTTCCGAATCGTTCGGCCTGAGTCCGCATCTCTTTCATGAGTTCAGGTCCCATGATTCCCTTTGCAAAGCCAGGATAGTTCTCGACTTCGGTGGTCGTTGTCAGTTGGCCACCTGATTGCCAGCCCTCGATCAGCAAGGGCGACAAATTCGCCCGTGCACTATAGACCGCAGCAGTGAGACCTGCTGCTCCGGACCCAATAATGGTGACTTGGCGCATGCCTGCAATCTAGCACAGTGAGGGAGGGGAATGCATAGGGAAGGAAGACTGGGCGAAGTTCCGAAGTGTTCTGTAGAGCCGTCGGACGTTTCGGCGCAGAGCCGTCTTTGAGATGGTGCCGTCCAGCACGTAGTCAGCCCGCTGAATTTTTTTTGAAAGAGGCATCTGGCTTCGAATGCGTTGAAGTGCCACAGCACGGGTCAGACCGTTTCGTGCTCTGAGGCGAGTGATTTGCTGCTCGCGGTCAGTGGTGACGACAATGATCTTATCGAATCGTTTGTCGATTCCCGCTTCAAAAAGGAGGGGAACGTCGTAGATAACAACAGCGTGCGGGATTTTTCTCGCAGTCTGCCTCGTCACCTGGGCTTGAAGCTGGGCCACGCGGGGATGGATGATCCGCTCGAGGAGACGAAGTTTGGTTCGGCTTCTGAACACGATATGACCGAGTGCCTGGCGATTGATTGTCCGATCCGGATTCAGCACCGTCTTGCCGAACGCTTTCACGATGGCGCGCCACGCTGGCTTCCCTGGTCGGACAACCTCCCGCGCAAGCGCATCGGCGTCAATCACAACCGCTCCGCATCGCTTGAGCATGTTTGCGACTGTGGTCTTACCGGTCGCAATTCCACCAGTCAGTCCAACAAGAATCATGGCAGCGGAGCATAGCATGCGACTCTCACTGTCACAACAAATCCGGATTGACTTCCGGAGGGGTGCACCTGTATGAGTTTTTGCATGAAAGGGACAGTGATGCTGAGTGTCATAGTGCTCTATGGACTCTGGGGGCTAGGAGGAGTGCGTGCTGATCAAGTGCCGCTGCTCAGTCCACAGACAATCGTCGTGGCCCTCGATGGAAGCGGAGATTTCACGTCGATCCAGGAAGCTGTCGATATGGCCAAGAAGGGCGACACCGTGTTCATCAAGGCCGGCCAATATCCCCAGGATGTGACGATTCACAGTAAGGAAAAGGTAAAGCTGGTCGGAGCGGGACGAGACCTGGTCACGCTCCTGGGGCGTGAAGATGTCGTCGGGGCGCTTCATGTTGGTAAGTGGCCCTATGGAGCAACGGATATCGAAATTAGCGAGATGACAATTAACGATCATGGGGGGCATGCGATCGGCCTTTTCAATGGACATGGGATTATTCTCAGGCACCTCAAAGTTAATGGCATGGTCTTTAGTCAACAAGTGAGAAATGTACGTATTGAAGACTGCACCATCGGAGGAAGCGAAACGACCGGCGTGCAGTTTGCTGATTCACAAGCTTTTCTAATAGCCAATTTCATCCATGATAATGATCACGGAGTCAATGTCGCTGGAAAATCTGAAGTCCGGCTGGAACGCAACGTCATTACGCGCAGTCTGTTTGAGGCGGTGGTCGTCAATGATCGGGCTAAAGCCATCTTAGTAAGCAACACACTTGTGAAAAACGGCGGCGGGGTCGCGTTTCTCGGAACCTCTGAAAGTGAAGCATATGGAAACATAGTCGGCCTGAACAAAGTTGGGTTTCTTTTTGCGGGATCGAGTCACACCAAGACCTCTTTTAATGCGCTCTATAACAGCGATGGTGACTATGTTCGGAGTGGCCCTCCACAGCGATTGGCACCCGAGCTCAAAGCCACATCCGACATTACGGGCGATCCCAGATTTGTAGATCCTGGCCGTGACGATTTTCGTCTCAGGGCAGATACCCCGCTCGTGAAGGTTGGCGAGTTTCCGTATTTGGGAGCCCTCGCCCCGGCTTCGAACTCACCTCAGTAATCAGCTAAATAAATAAATATAATCAATTAGATATGGAGATTTACCCATTAACATGGATTACGTGTGCTATGCTAATAGTACGAATCGAGCACGACCTTCGAATGAGCCTGGCGAAGTAACTATGGAATCGGAAGCTAGGCATGAAAGGCAGACCGTGGCGAGCTACCGACAAGACCGCGAGAAGCGATTCAGCAACGGGATTCCGTCACTGGATGATGTGGAACCGGGCAAAATCGTCGGGGCCGTCCTGCCGATGTCTGAACAGGCTCAGACCCAGATGCGTGAAAGCATCGAAGTAATCGACTACCTCCTCAACCAAGAACGCGTCGTCTGGAGCTAGTCTCCCCTCTCTCATCACCCTCGGTTCTGTTACCAACCGTCCTCTTGACAGAGCGACAGTACGTTCGTACGCTGCCACTGGCGATTCTCTTTTTCTGGAGGCAAAACAATGGCGCGGTCGATTTCCGGCACGGCGTGGCGAGACTATCCCATTCGTACCTTCATGATGGTTTCTGTTATCGTCTCTTTCCGGGTTTCTGCGTGGGTTTTGGCCGATGAGCTTCCCAAGGAATCGGTCCTCCCGCTCCATCTAGCAGGGAAAGCGGTTCAAGCCTCGCTTGATGCCTGCAAAAAGGATGGATATCGGGTGAGCGTCTCGGTTGTCGATCGGGCCGGCGTGCTTCGTGCCATGGCACGTGGTGATGGGGCAGGTCCACATACAGTCGATAGCAGCCGGAAGAAAGCCTACACCGCAGCCAGTCTCCGCCGTGCGACCACAGAGCTAGCCGAACTTGTTAACAAGGTGCCGACGCTTCAAGCCCTACGAGACATGAACAACGACATCTTAATGCTAGGAGGCGGGTTGCCAATTGAAATTGGTGGCGATGTGATCGGTGGGATTGGAGTCGGTGGAGCACCCGGCGCGCACCTCGACGATACCTGTGCGCAGGCTGGACTAGATGCGATCGGTGCTGCGTCAAAAATACCGGCCAAGTGAAACCGCCTCGCGGAACGACCGGCCTACTGTATTTTCTGATCTCGCTCCTTGCCTGCAATAGAGATGTGCCTGTCTCAGCGTCGGTCGACCTGCCATCGGAGCAGATGCGTCTGACGATCACGAGGGTGGCGACTCACCCGCTTCTTCCCCGATACAATCTTCGATTGACTGTGGAAGGTCCTGGGACTTGTATCGCCGAAGCCACCCTGTTTCCAGACACAGGATACGTGAGCCGGCGAAACCTCTATGTGACCCCTACGGGCCTGCTTTACGTCGTGGGTCAGTTCGACGCTCGTGTCGTCGATGGCGTACGGTGCACGGTTATGTTGGTCGAATTTCGACATCTTGAAAGAGATGTCAAATTTCTCGGAACTTTCGATGAACAGGAACAGGGACAGTGGACATTTGTGCCGGCGGCACAACGACCGGAGTTGCCATTTGAAAAACTCTGAACGCCTCAATCGGCACCGAAAGGGTGATCAATCGCCAGGAGCCAGTCTCCGGTCGGTTGCTGGCGAGCAATCTCCACACTCTGGCCTACCATTCTGACAGGGCTGCCGTCCGGGCCGGTCCCAGTGAGTGTCCACTGACCCCTTAGTAGGGCGATTCCGGTACCGTGAATCACGAACACGGTTCGCACTTGCATCGTTCCTTTCAGCGCTAGAAATTGTGCGAGGGCGTGGCGGATAGCGGTATGACCTCGTGTGACCTGACCCGGCTGGGGAATCAGCGCACCTTCCGGCTCGTACAGGGCTATGATCGCATCCACGTTTCCCTCATTGAACGCCGATGAAAACAGATGATGGATATCTTCCGGCCTCTGTACGCCCATCGCAGGCTCCTTGTATCTTCTGTATTACTTGGTACTATGCCTCAACTAACAAATCGGGAGGTGACAGACCGACGCCTCCAAGGTCGGTGAGGCCGCACGAACGCGTGGTCGTCACGTCCCTTCTCCCGGGAGCTCGAACAGTTGCCAGGGCCGCCGGAGCGAGCCCGCATCTCGCAAGATTGGGCGACACGGGAGCGCCACCAAGGAGGTGTCCGTGGAGACAAGGCCGCTCTTCGTTGGTATCGATGTCTCGAAAGGACAGCTGGATGTGGCCCAACAGCCTGCAGGGACGGGCCAAGTGTCCCCCCATACGGAATCCGGCATCGAAAACCTTGTGACGCAGATGCGGACGCTGAAGCCCGCGGCTATTGTGCTGGAGGCCACCGGTGGCCTGGAAGTGCCGCTGGCGACGGCCTTGGCGGTGGGCGGACTGCCCGTGGCCGTGGTGAACCCTCGCCAGGTCCGCGATGTTGCCAAAGCGACGGGCCGGCTCGCCAAGACCGATACGATTGACGCTCAGGTGTTGGCCCGCTTTGCCGAAGCGGTCCGGCCAGCCTCTCGGCACCTGCTCGATGCGGCCACTCAGGCATTCAGTGCCCTGATCAGTCGCCGACGGCAACTCATTGAGATGCGAGTTGCGGAGCAGAATCGGCTGGCCAGTGCCCCCCACCGGATCCAACAGCCGATCCGCAAGCACCTCACGTGGTTGGACCGCCAGGTAGCCGCGATCGAGGAGAAGCTGGCTCACCACATTAAGTCGACCCCGATCTGGCGAGAACGGGACGACTTGCTGCAGAGTGTGCCTGGCGTGGGACCGATCCTGAGCCGCACGCTGGTTGCCGAGTTGCCGGAGCCTGGAACCTTGACCCGCCACCAGATCGCCGCCTTGGTCGGCGCTGCCCCCTTGAATCGCGATAGTGGAACCCTGCGGGGCCGGCGCACCACCTGGGGCGGCCGGGCTGTGGTCCGGGCCGCCCTCTACATGGGCACCTTGGTTGCCGTGAGGTGCAATCCTGTACTCAGGACCTTCTATCAGCGGCTCCGCACCGCCCGAAAAGCCCCGAAAGTGACGCTCGTCGCCTGCATGCGGAAGCTGCTCACGATTCTCAATGCGATGCTCAAACATCAAAGACCCCTGGTCTCCAGTAGTTCAGACGACTTGACATTTGAGACAGTTGCTTTCGTCACATGATCGGGTGCGCGGACACTCCGTTAAGGCACACGAGGCCAGTTTAATGAAAGGTCAAGACAGGACAGGACAAGCAGTGATACCTCGAGAAGCGTTCCTCTGTGTGGCGCACGATACCATGCACTGGTTGCTGAGAAGAGTCAATCAAGGGTGAGCACTGGAGCCTTTAGCCCGATGGAGTATGATCTGTAGGTGCGCCTTGTATCAAGATCACCTAGCCAAAGGGTCACATGGTAACCCGTCTCACTAGCACATAATTTCCGAGCGCAGCCACAGAGTGGTTGAATAAAGGTGTGGTGGTAACAAGTCAATTTCGGCTGCGATAGCAGATCGGAAGGTGTTTCTCGAACCTGGATCTTTCATTTCTGTGTCAAGTTCCGAAGCCTAGTCTGTCGGTGTCAAAGACGATCAACCATCCATGAAACTCATTGGTATCAAGCTGTATGAAGCAGGCGATTATCGGATTTCATCAAGATGAACAAGGTGATTGGGTGGCTGATTTGGCCTGTGGTCATGGGCAGCACGTGCGTCATCAGCCGCCGATGACGAGCCGGCCGTGGGTTCTCACACACGAAGGCCGCCAGCAGCATCTCGGACAGGTCTTGCTGTGCAAGAAGTGTGAGGAGGGAGAGTAATTTCCTTGAATTTGTTTGGCTCGATCTCTGTTGGTGCTATTCCCTCCGATGGGTTTGCGAAGTGATCGCGAATGACCTGAGTCCGACAAAAATAGCTGGGGGGGGAAATATGGCGACCCTGACGCTCGAAAGGCCCCAACCATCGGAAGTGCATTGCGCTAGAACGCTTCATACGATTCAAAAGGGTTACGCGATTTGGATAGGTTTCTTGCTGTTTCTTTACTCAGCGCTGTTTTTCACGCTGACGTTTTTCGGTCCCCATCTCCAACCGTTGGCGACGCTGTACACGGGTGGTGCTCTGGCCGATCGGCAGGAAGCGGCCACGAAGCTCCTCGACCTTAGTGAAACCGTTTGGGTGGCGGTTCTGGTCCTGTTGCTGGGTGCGGCAATTTTTAGCCTCGTCTTGACCAAGCGTGTTGCAGGGCCGCTCCAGATCCTTGAGCATAGCATCAGGCAATGGGCGCAAGGCGACCTGACCGGCAGGGTCCGTTTCAGGAAGGTCGATCGACTCGACCACTTTGCTCAGTCGATCAACAGCGCCGTGCAGACCATTGAAGGCTCGTTCGCCGACATGGCGGATGAGCGAGCTCGTGCCCAGACGGCTGTGGACCGTGTGCTTGCGGTACTCGAAGCTCAGCCGGGAGTTGCTCGAGAAGTCTTACAAGGTCTCGGTGAGGTTAAGAACGCCCTTCTAAAATTAGATGCTACGGCGCAACGATTCCGGTTTGAGCGGCGGTAAGGGTGGATGAGGCTATTATGACGATCAACTCGCGATTCCAAGTGACGCAGTCCGGATTTACGCTCACCGAATTGCTGACCGTGTTGGCCATCGTATCCATCCTCGTTGCCGCGGCTGGGGCGTCCTATCCTCGCTTCATAAGCAAGGCCAAATCAGTGGCAGCGGAAATCGCGCTTTCTGAGATCAATCGTTTACAGCAGACCTATTATGCATCAAACGGCATGTATGCGAGCAGCATAGATGAATTAGGCTTCAAGCCCGTCCCCCCACTGAAGTATTATTCCGTTTCAGTCGAGGTAGTGGGCAAACCAGGAAACGCAGCCTTTCGCGCGCTGGCCATGCCGCTTTCCGGTTCCACTGGGCAAACTCTTTCGGTTGTGCAATACGCTCAGACACAACCGTCGACGGGTAACGGAGCCAGCGGAGTTTTTGGCACTGCTGGCGGCTCAACGGGGATGGCGTTTGGAGGAGAGGGGTGGGAGGATGATGTAGGGATTATTCATCTGGACCCTACGGTAACGCCCAAGGGCGGAATAGAGAAAGTAGTTGAAAACCCAAGGTCAACCGCAGACTCGGCTCCAAGGATGAAATAGATAGCCTAGTGCCGCTGAATCACTGTGACGTTGTTCGGTGGCTGTGCGAAAAGGTCCAAGCCTGGGAGTTTCCAAGGAGACAGCCACGCACCTTGGTATTCGAATCCTCCGCTAACAGGATCTTCAGCCAGCAGTAGAGGCGTATCGAGATCCAGAATCTCGAACCCCCTCATCCCTAGCACCAGGCTGAACGAACAACCCATCGCGATCCTGGTTTCAACCATACCGCCGATCATTAGTTTTAGTCCTGATGACAACGTGTAGGCAGCGATCTCGCGGGCTTCCACCACGCCGGTTTTCATGATCTTGATATTGACATAGTCGGCAGCTCCATGAGCGATAATCTGCTTTGCATCTTCCAGCGATCGGACTGACTCATCGGCAGCCACAGGAATGCCGGTATCCCGTCGGAGCGCCGCGAGACTTTCTAGGTCCTCGCGCGCGACGGGTTGTTCAAGCAACGCCAAGGTCCCGTCAAACCGTTTGACACCGTCCACGAATGCAAGGCATTCGTCGCGCGAGAACCCTTGATTCCCGTCACCGATAAACGCGATGTCCGGCAGAGCCTGGTGTACGGCTTGCAATCGCCGGACATCCTCCCCCACATCTATCCCGATTTTCATCTTAAAAAGGCGAAACCCCCTCCCATACCACTCGCGCGCGAGTTCAAGCGTTTTGTCCAAACTACAAATCGGGATCGTAATGTCCGTCTCTCGGTTGCGAACGTCGGCTCCGCCCCACAGTTTCCACATGGGAATGTGCAACCCGTGGCAATAAGCATCGATACACGCTGTTTCCAATCCACAACGTGCAGCGGGTTGGGTCGGCGCTAGTTCAGATAGCAAGCGTCCAATGCCTTCGTAATCGGCAGCTGAACGATCGAGGATAGCTTTGCCAAGCTGCCGGAGTGCTCCAAGACAGCTCTCACGATTCTCGCCGTCGACCTCTGGGAAGGGCGCCGCCTCGCCATACCCCTGTGCGCCGCTCGAAAGCGTGACCCGAACGAAAACATTTTCCGCGACCAGGCGTGTGCCTGTCGCAACAACAAATGGGTCCGTAAGGGGGATATCAACAGGCCAACACTCAACCTTGATAATGGAGAATGAGGAGGTAGCCATCAATCGTGGGTCAGTCCGTAGCTAGTAGAACGTATAGACCAGGAAGGCATTCACATAGATCGTCGAGCTGGCGAATCTCATTGTCGCGAGAACCTCGGAGGCGTTCCAGGTCAATGGAGGCGTGTGATTCGATGACGGAGGTGACCGACCAGAAGCAAACCAGCCAACTCGCAGTGAGACCTAGCCTCAAGATTACTAAAGGAAATTTCCGAAGTGATAAGTATTCAAACGAAAATATACCGGACAATGGGCAGCTTTTCGAAGAGAGAAAATCCAAGTCGGTAATCCAACGACTGTCAATAGAGTGGCAATGCAGATGCCGAAACGGCAAGCGATTCATCAAGCATAGCGATCGTTGTTCCAGGGCAGGGCCGTGTTGGAATAGCCGCGGACTTCCCAGAACCCTTTCTCATCCCTGTCCGCGAAGGTGATCTCCTTGACCCACTTCGCTCCCTTCCATGCATAGCGCTTCGGGACAATGACTCGCACCGGCCCGCCGTGCTCTTTTGCCAGCGGCTTACCGTTCCATTTATAGGCCAAAAGTACATCGCTGTCGTCGCAGGCTTCGAGGGGCAGGTTCGTCGTATAGTCGTCGTAGGACTTGAAAAGGACAAATTTCGCCAGAGAGAGAGGCTTCACGACGGAGATGATATGTTTGAAACTGACGCCTTCCCATTCGTTGTCGTAGCGACTCCAACTCGTGACGCAGTGAAAGTCTGAAATATCTTTGAATTGAGGTTGGGCGAGGAATTGATCCCACGTCCATGTGACAGGATCAACCACGAACCCCCCAATGGTTAGTCTCCATTCCAAGAGGGGAATATCGGGCTTGAATCCAAGATCTAATACCGGCCATGTTTCTACCTGATGTTGTCCGGGCGGGAGTCGGTCGTCTCCCTCGCCGAAGACTTCGCGCTCCTCGCCGCCGCGTCGCGCTCGTGCCCATTGCTCTTTCGTCTTGATGAGCCGTTCGTTTTGATCCATGAATTGAACTCCTGTGAGCTGAGAGTAGGGCAAACAAGGGGAACCTTACAAGCCAGACACAAGGCTGTGTAGCTGTAAGCCTGAAGGCAGGAAAGAGAATGAAGGCCACAGACCCCCTACTGGATATTAGGGTAGTGAAGACTGAAACTGGTTGTGAATCCAGACCTTATGTCGCTTCCATTGCGCATCGTACCTGATACACTTAAAGAAGGTTCTGGAATTGGAGTGAGAATGGGCACACATTATGTCAAATCCATCCTCCTGAGCGGATGCATGACAGTGATCTTTTGCGGGACGATGTTCACAGATGCGTCCGCAGCATCACGGCAGCAGAAGGACCCATCGTCTGCCGCATCAGCCGACCGGCTGAAGAGACCCTCGGCGAACTCGACTCTGAAAAAGCAGACCAGGCAAAGGATAGAGCAGACTCCCACTCGTGCCAAGGCCCTAGAACACCCCTCCGATACGCTCCAGCGTTCGGCAAAAGAAGGCGCAACTGATGCTCAGAAAAAGGCTCGCCAGGTGCCTCTGCAGGGCAAAATTGGCAAGAAAGCGAAGGCTCAGGCAGCGATTAGGCGACGCGCAGATCTGACGTACCACGGGATACTCGAAGATCCATCACGTTACAATCCCGGACAGAACCGTCAAACGGGCGGAGCACCAGATCCTCAAACGACGGAACTGACCCACGATCATTTCCAAGAGCTGGATCGCAATCGCGACGGAAAACTCGACCCAGTCGAGAGGGCGTTCGGTCGGCTCGACATGGATCGTGACCTTTCTACTCGTCACTGGCAGTAGCCCTTCCGAAGCTTCACTCCCTCGGACAGTTCTGCAGCAATCACATCCAGATCGAGTCCCGGTACGTAAGGTGAAGAG
>Ga0126378_10002335_pt1 | contig 14047 bp, 12 predicted proteins | sample PanSoiMetPlot_23_FD_92587 | JGI IMG/M metagenome (GOLD analysis project Ga0126378, IMG submission 92587) | Tropical forest soil microbial communities from Panama - MetaG Plot_23 | ecosystem: Environmental > Terrestrial > Soil > Tropical forest > Bulk soil | place: Panama | collected 2016-02-17 | reverse complement strand
GGGATCGGGGAGCCCCAGAACCGGTTGCGGCTGATGGACCAGTCGCGGGCGTTCTCCAGCCACTTGCCGAACTGGCCGTCCTTGACGTGGCCGGGCACCCAGCTGATCTGCTGATTCAGCTCGACCATCCGGTCGCGGAACTTCGTGACCTCGACGAACCAGCTCGACACCGCCTTGTAGATCAGCGGATTCCGGCAGCGCCAGCAGTGCGGGTAGGAGTGGGTGTACGTCTGGGCGCGCACGAGGCTGCCTTGATCACGCAGCTTCGCTGTGATGGCCGGGTTGGCGTCGAACACGTGCTGGCCAGCGAAGTCAGGGACCACCGACGTGAATTCCGCGTGCTCGTTCACGGTCAGCACGGTCGGGATGCCGGCGTCATTGCATGCCAGCGCGTCAGCCTCGCCGTAGGCCGGCGCCATGTGTACGACGCCGGTGCCGTCCTCGGTCGTCACGTCGTCGGACAAGATGACCCGGAAGGCATCTTGCGTGCCGAAGCGCGCGGCATCGGTGAGGTAGGGGAACAGCGGTTCGTACCGCCGGCCGGCCAGTTCCGCGCCGCTGAGCTCGCCCACGATAGCGGCGCCTTCGAGCTCGCGCTCGTAGGCTGCCTGCCGGTCGCGCGCGAGGATGTAGCGTTCGCCGTCCTTTTCCAGCACCGTGTAACTGATGTCGGCTCCGACGGCGACGGCCTCGTTCGAGGGCAGTGTCCACGGCGTCGTAGTCCAGGCCAGCAGCGACTCCCCGGTCTCGAGCTTGAACCTGACCGTGACTGACGGGTCTTGCCGGTCCTTATAGACGTCGTCGTCCATCCGCAGTTCGTGGTTGGACAGCGGAGTCTCACATCGCCAGCAATACGGCAGGACTTTGAAGCCCTCGTAGATCAGGCCCTTGTCCCAGAGCTGCTTGAACGCCCACATGACGCTCTCCATGTAGGAGGTGTCGAGCGTCTTGTAGTCGTTGTCGAAGTCGACCCAGCGGGCCTGCCGGGTCACATAATCCCGCCATTCGTGGGTGTAGCGCAGCACCGAGTCGCGGCAGGCCGCGTTGAACTTGTCGATGCCCATGGCCATGATCTCGGCCTTGCCCGAAATGCCGAGCAGCCGTTCGGCCTCGACCTCGGCGGGCAGGCCGTGGCAATCCCAGCCGAACCGACGCTCGACCCGCTTGCCCTGCATCGTCCGGAACCGCGGCACCACGTCCTTGACGTAGCCGGTGATCAGGTGCCCGTAGTGCGGCAGGCCGTTGGCGAATGGCGGCCCGTCGTAGAAGACGAACTCGTCTGTCAACGGGCGCTGGGCGACGGACTGCTGGAACGTGTCGTCGGCGGCCCAGTAGGCAAGCACGCCTTCTTCGAGTTCGGGGAAGCTTGGCTGAGCCGGTACTCCGCTCGCGGCCTGGCCGGCAGCCTTGGCGGTCTCGGCACGGGGATAAACGCTCATCTGGCGGTACGTCCTTGCGGCGCTGGTCGGTCTTGTTCTCGTCAGCGCGAGGACGACGCACCCGCTCCTGCGCGGGCTTACCGCGGTACCACCTCGCTTGCCGAGCGCTCCGTGTCTTCTGGGGACACCGACTGCCCGACCGCTCATCTGGCCGGCTGTGACGGGCCGAACCCGCCCGGTTCTAGTCAGGCCCCGCTCGTTGCCATCTGGCGGGCTGAACAGGGCCCTTTCTTCCGGAAGCTCCCCGGTGATAGCCGGATCATCGCCGTGTGTCATTGAGTGTAACTGGATGAAGCGACTTCCCGCCCGCAGGTATTCCGGTCGTGATCCGGCCCAGGCACCGCCGGGCGCCTCCCTGACCGTGCGACGCGGTTCCGACGGCGGATGGGGGCATCATTTCACGGCTGCGATGCGCTCCAAACAGGCAATTCGGGCATGAAACCGCACGTCCGGCGTGAAACGTGGCGGGAATTACCGGATCGAGCCGATCAGCCGCCGTCGGTGGCGTCATCTGACTACGCTACGAGAAATTCCTGTTACGTCGCGTAGTCGAGCGCCGGGTGGGCAAGTCTTGCGCGTCAGGTAATTCCGAGTCACGCCTTCGGGCAGCCGAGTCGATAGTGCTGAATCGTCCTGAGAGGTCCTGGTGTCGGACGATGGTGGGCAACGCCGTCATCAGCAGCTTCGTCAAGGCGCGCCGCTGGCTCTGGATCTTCGCCGTCAGTCTCGGGCTCTTCCTGGTGCGGTTCCTGGTCCCGACGCCGGTGGCCCAGGCTGATAACCGCGACGGCCCTCGGCTGCTGTGCGGGCTTGGCCTCGGCCCGGTCACCGCGGGACACCCACCGTTTTTCCGCTACGCCTACTTCGAGTACGTCACGCGCGCATCATGCGGCAGCCGTGCTCCTTATCCGTCGTCAGAGCTCATTCCCCTGGAAATTGGCAGAATGCTGACGCCAGTCTTCGGCTTGCGCGGCGCCATGAACATGATCGCGGTCGGAGCACTGATGTGCGTACTGGCGTCGGTGGGGATCGCAAGCCTCGCTGTCGGCCTGCGTGTGCGGTTGTGGGCGCAGCTTGTGATCGCGGCCGTCATCTGGGTGATCATGGCGGATGCGGCGTTCTTCGACACCTACGGCGGGCCGTTCAGCGAGCCTGCCGCGATGGTCGGCCTGCTCCTGGTCGCCGCCGGGGTCATATACCTCGGCCGGGGCAGGCGCTCGACGATGATCGGCCTGGGACTCGCGGGAACGGGCGGGTTCCTCGCGATCTTGTCCAAGGAGCAGTACGTGATCATCGTGGTGCCGATTTGCCTGACCTTGGTGCTCGCCAGCGCGGCGCCTGGCCGGTGGTATCGCCTGCGCCGGTTCAGGACCAGGGCGGCGGTTCCGCCGCTGGTCGTTGCCGCTGTCCTGATCTTCCTGACGCTCGTGTACGTCGGCTGGGACTTCACCAGCAACTATGGCAAGCGGCTCCACTACATCCAGGCCGTCGACATGATCTTCACGGACGTCGTGACGAACCGCGCCACGGCGCCCGCCCAACTTCGCAGTCTGGGCTTGCCCGTCAGCTGGGCTCAGTACGCGGGCCGCTACTACTGGGAGGACGGCTCGGTTCGCGGCAGCCCTGACTTCAGCCGCTACGAAGGACGCCTCGGCGACGCCACCATCGCCCGCTACCTCATCACCCATCCAGGCAGCATCATCAGCATCGGCCAAGGCGCCGCGGAGCAGGCGCAGCTAGTGCGAGACACCGTCCTGGGCGATTACCCGCCCGCAGCCGGCTATCCGCCAGGGCACATCGAATCTCGGGTCATCGCCGTCACCTGGCTCATGCAGCGACTGCCGACCCGGGCCGGCCTGCTGTGGTACGTGCCGCTGTGGTGTGCCATGGCAGCGGTCGGCGTCGCGGCACTGGCCAGAGCGCGCCGTCTGCCCTGGCACCGCGATGGCGCAGTGCTTGTGCTGTGCATGGTCGGCTGCGCGGTGGCGGCGTTTATCCCGCCCGCGTATTTTGCCGGCATCTCTACGACCAGGCATACAGTCGGCACGAATCTGGCCACCGCGTTGGCTTTCACCGTGGCGGCAGCGCTTGCCGTGTCCATGGTCGCCCAGGCAATCAAGCGGCCGCCGACGCCGCGGACTGCTCACCCGTCAGCGATTGTGCCTGAGTTCGCGAAGAGAGGCGCATAGGAAACTGGCCGACCGAGCGCCCGACCTGCTCGAGGTAGCTGGCTGCGACGCCCTTGGGCACACACATGCACCATGCATCGAGGACGAGCTCCTGCATCTCGGTCAGGTCGATGGTGGCCAGGCGCACGTGCACCCAGTGATAACGCAGATCGGACTGACTCGGCATGAGGAACTTGGCTGGCTCGGCGGCGACAAGCGCCTCGCGCTCCTCCTTGGGGAAGCCGAAGCCCATGATCTGCTCGTCACGTGAGAACGCCAGGAAGACGATCCGCCCGACACGGAACTTGACGCGGTCCCTGACCAGCGCTTCGTAAGCGCGCGGTAGCTGGCGGGCGAACTCGCGGACATCGTCGATAGTGACCACGAGATCAGCCTGCCGCACGGCACTGACAGCCGCGCCGACAGGGCGCATGCCTCGTCGTGGTTCGGAAAGGCTTGTCCCCTGCGGGTGCCGCTAGTCTCGAATGGTGAGCACCAGGCTGCCGCTGTTTCCGCTCGGAACTGTGCTGTACCCAGGTCTGGTGTTGCCGTTGCACATCTTCGAGGAGCGGTACCGGCAGCTTGTCGCGCATCTGCTGGCTGGCCCCGAGCCGCGGGAGTTCGGCGTGATCGCTATCCGGCAAGGCCGCGAGACCGGCACAGACGGCGTGTCCGCGCTGTACGACACAGGGTGCACTGCCGTCCTGCGACAGGTCGAGGCGCACGAGGACGGGCGTTTTGACCTGATCACTGTCGGCGGGCGGCGGTTCACGCTGGTTGCACTCGGCGAGCAGGCACCGTACTTCAGTGGCGAGGTCGAGTTTCTGACCGACGAATCCGACGAACCCGGCGAACCGACCGAGGCGGAGCTGGTGGTGCCGGCGGTGCGTCAGTCGTTCCGGTCATACCTGAACGTGCTCGCCGAACAGGGTGGCGCACAGATCACAGTCCCTGACATCCCGGACGAGCCCGTCTTGCTGTCATATCTGGTCGCGGCCGCGATCGTGGTTGACCTGCCGGAGAAGCAGCAGCTACTTGAGGAGCCCGACGCACACCGTCGCCTGCTGGCGGAGCGGCGGCTGCTGGCGCGCGAGATGCAGATGCTCCGCTCGTTGACAGCGACACCGGCGCCAGACCTGCGCTATTCGCCCTACAGCCAGAACTAGCCAACGCTGCGGCGGACGTGCCGGCCTAGGCGCTGTGACCGGCAGCCGACGTCACCAGCGGGACTGCCGCTTCTGCCGTCAAGAGCTGGAAGGTGAAGCTTTCCTGCAGGTACAAAGTCGCGTCGTCGTCGGTGTGCGAGAGGTAGCCGATCGATAGGTCCTGACCGAGATGCAGGACGAAGTCGCCGCCCCGGGACGTCAGCACGAGGGCCCCGGTGATGGCAGGCGCCCAGATCAGCTCACCGTCGAGGACGTTACGCAGGTGCCGGATGACTGGATAGCCGTGATCGCTGGCCTCGCTGACGGCGGTGTATGCCTCGGCGGACAGCACAGCGGTGTAGGGGCCGTCTATTCCGGCGGCCCGCAGTTGCTCCGCGGCCTGTGCGAACGCCATCGGATAGTCAACTTCCGCGGCAGGCAGGATGAGCGGGGCGTTGCTGACGCCCGGCACGATGCCGCCGATGCCCGCTGCTCCGTACCCGGCGAAGATCGCCTGGTCTTCGGCGGCCGCGATCAGCCGCGCGGCCTCTCTGGCAGGCTGCCAGTCGGGGTCGGCAGCCCCGCGCGCCACGTCATCGATCTGCTGGCGGCTGAGCGTGAACGGCACCCGAAACTCAACCAGCGGCAGCACCTGCCGCTGCCTGGCCCGAACGCCCTCGCCCGGCGGGTCGATGTCCGCCAGGTGGCCGGTACCGACCGCCGACAGTGTCGACCCGGCCGGGCCGTGGATGTCCACGACGCGACGGCCCGCGAGATAGCGCTTGAGCGTGCGCGCCGTCTCCTGCTCGATTTCGCCCCAGGCCTCGTCCGAAATCGGCGCGAGCTCGCGGTGCAGGTTGTTCATGTCGATGCATCTCCTCGGAGACTGCCGATCTTGAGTGAGCCTTCGCTGACTCGCTGAGATGGCTGAGCAGGATCAGCGAGGCTGTCCAGCAGCGTCTGCGACGGGACGAAGAACAGGCAGCCAGTCACCGGCGTGCTGAAGTCCAGGATCCTGTCGTAGTTTCCTGGCGGGCTACCGACGAACATGTTGGTCAGCATCTGTTCCGTCGTCGCAGGCGAGCGCGCGTAGCCGATGAAATACGTGCCGTACTCACCGGAGCCGACATGGCCGAACGCCATGTTGTCCCGGAGAATGTCTACTTCCTCGCCGTCCACGACGATTGTCGTCAGGGCGTTGTGCGCTGAGGTCGGCTTCACCGAGTCATCGAGTTCGATATCTGACAGCTTCCTGCGCCCGATGACCTTTTCCTGCTCTTCGACGGGCAGCGCGTTCCAGCGGGTCAGGTCGTGCACGTATTTCTGCACGATCACGTAACTCCCGGCGGCGTAGTCGGGTTCTTCGTCCCCGATGATGGCGGCCCGGACGGCGGCCGAACCCGTCGGATTCTCCGTCCCGTCGACGAAGCCGAGCAGGTCCCGCTCGTCGAAATAGATGAAGCCGTGCACCTCGTCCACGATCGTCGCCGCGCCGTCCAGCCTCGTCATGATCTGGCTGGCCAATTCGAAGCACAGGTCCATCCGGGTCGCGCGGATGTGGAACAGCAGATCACCAGGCGTGCTTACGGCCTGCCGGTTGCCGGCCCGGATCTCGCGGAACGGATGCAGCCCGGACGGCCGCGGCAGCCCGGTCAGCCGGTCCCATGCCGCGGCGCCGAACCCCGTCACGCACGTCAGTCGTCCGTTCAAGTCGCGGAAGCCCACAGCCCGGACCAGGCTGGCGACGTCGGCGCACAGGCCGATGGCGGCGTCCTCGCTGCCTGGGTCCTGGTTGACGACGGCCACCAGGAAGATCGCGGCCTTGGTCAGGGGCGCGACGACAGCCTGTGGCTCGGCGAGTCCGGCCGGCGCCGCCGACGAGAATGGCGCGGGTGCGATGGCCGGCTCGTCAGTACTCACCCCGACATCTTTCCCCCCCGGGAACCTCGTCACCTAACGGGACCGCCAGGAATGGCTTGCCCGCGCACGCGGTTGCTGCGGACAGGGCGCAGTCATGGCGGGACAGGCCGCAACAGGGAGGTCCGATGACGACGACGCACGCCAGCGGGGCAAGTCCGGTGGATTTCGCAACATTCGGTGATTACGGGGACTTTAAGCCCAAGCAGGCAAGTCCGCCGGCGGGCACCAAGCCGGGGGAGTTCGTCCGCGCCGCGTATCCATTCCAGGGAAGGATCACGGCCGACGGGTCGAGCGGCTACAGAGCCGAGCCAGGCCGCTATCACCTCTACATCTCGTGGGCGTGCCCGTGGGCGAATCGCACGGCCATCGTGCGCGAACTCCTCGGCCTCACTGACGTCATATCCCTGTCCGCTGTCGACCCGGTACGCGACGGGCGGGGATGGGCCTTCCGCGCGGGTGACGGCTACGACCTCGACCCGGTGAACGGCTTCACTTTCCTCCGCGAGGCCTATGACGCGACCGAGCCTGGCTACCCCGGGCACATCTCGGTGCCCGTGCTGTGGGACCGGCAGACACGGCGGATCGTCAGCAACAACTTCCCAGACATCACGCTCGACCTCGACACCCAGTTCGGCGCCTGGGCCAGTCCGGCCTACGACCTGTACCCCGAGCACTTGCGGCCGGAGATCGACGAACTCAACGACCTCGTCTACACGACGATCAATAACGGCGTGTACCGCGCTGGCTTCGCAACTACGCAGGAGAGCTATCACGAGGCGGTCACGCGGCTGTTCGCGACGCTTGATCTCCTGGAATCCCGCCTGTCCGGGCACCGCTACCTGCTCGGCGACAGCATCACCGAGGCCGACGTGCGGCTGTGGGTGACGCTGGTGAGATTCGACGCCGTCTACTACTCACACTTCAAGTGCAATCTCCGCAGGATTGCCGACTACCCGAACCTATGGGCGTACGCGCGCGACCTGTATGCGCTGCCGGCCTTCCGCGACAACACGAAGTTCGACCAGATCAAGCGCCATTACTACACCACGCACCCGAAGCTGAACCCGACCCGGATCGTGCCCGACGGGCCCTTGCTCGACTGGACTGAGCCTGCTGACCGCGAGCACCTTTCTCGCCGCTGACGCCAGCGGTCGTCAGCCAAGGAGCACCGGTAACGTGAGTGTCATGAACCAGTACGGGGACGCCGCTGACCTGGTCGAGCGATCAGCGGCTGCGTTCATCAAGGGCATCCCTGAGGATCCGGCCGACGACGGGTTCTTCGGCCCGGCGAGCGTCTCGTGGCGCATCAGCGGTGATCTCGCCGCCCCCGTCGCCGGTCTGCGGGCGCTGATGATCCAGGCCCTGCACCCGCTCGCCATGGCCGGTGTCGATCAGCACAGCGACTGGCGCGCCGACCCCGTCGGCAGGCTGGCCGCCACCTCGGCCTACCTGGCAACCATTACGTTCGGGGAACGGGGTGCGGCCGAGCGCGCGGCCGCCCGCGTGCGGCGCATTCATAAGCAGGTCACTGGCGTCGATAACGAGACAGGCCAGCCCTATGCAGCTGGCGATCCCGCGCTACTGCTCTGGGTCCATGCCGGCCTGGTCGACTCCAACATCGCGGCCAGGCAGCAGTTCGGTAACCCGCTGACCGCGGCAGAGGCCGACAGCTACGTGGAGGAGATGGTGGTCGCGGCGGAGCTGATCGGTGTGCCGGCCGAGATCGTTCCGGACAGCGTGGCCGCCCTCGACCGCTACCTGGCCGCGGTGCGGCCCAGCCTGCTGTGCACGGCGGCCGCCAAGGAGTCGATGGCCTACCTGCTTGACCCACCCGGACTCGACCCCGAGGTCGCCGAAATCTGGCACGACATCAGGGAGGCCACGCTGATCTCGCTGCCGGACTGGGCTAGCCGGATGTACGGCTACTCGGTTCCGGCGCTGACCAGCGCTCGCCGCGACGAGATCCGGCAGGCGCTCGGCGTTCTGGATGCGGTCTTCCTCGGCGAGCCAGGGGTCCTGGAGGCCAGGCAGCGCATCACCCTGCGGATGCGCGCCGCAGTGCGCGCATGAGGCGTCCGTGGCGCGCATTGTTCGCGGTGTCAGCTGCTGCCGTCGCGACGGCAGCGGGGGTTGCGCTTGTTCGTCGGCAGGTCGGGCGGCTGCGGTTTGAGCGCGGCGTGGCCGCCGCCCAGCTCGCGGTCCGCGGTGGGCTGCGCTATGCAGGCAGCGCGCCGCGACTGTTCATCGCAGCCGGTGAGAACCGGGAGAAGCTACGCAACGACCTCGCCATGCAGACCGCCGACGACGTGGTGGCGACGCTCGGCACCATGAAGGGCGTCATGGTCAAGCTCGGCCAGATGGCCAGTTATGTCGACGATGGCCTGGCCCCGTCCGTGCGGCGCACCCTGAGCCGGCTGCAGGACAGCGTGCCACCGATGAGCTCGCAGCTCGCCGCTGGTGTCATCGAGGCGGAGTTGGGTCAGGCGCCCGAGCAGGTGTTCGCCCGCTGGGACCCGGAGCCCATCGCCGCGGCGTCGATCGGCCAGGTACACCGCGCGATCACCACGGACGGTCTGGCGGTCGCCGTCAAGGTGCAGTATCCGGGCATCGCCGAGATGATGGCAGCCGACCTGGACAATGTCTCGCTGCTGCGCCGAATGCTGCGCGTGACCGCGCCGAGCCAGGACGTCGAGGGCCTGATCGCCGAGCTGCGCGAGCGCGTGCTCGAGGAGCTGGATTACCGCCGCGAGGCGGCCAACCAGCAGAAGCTGCACGAATACTTCGCCGGGCACCCGACGATCAGCGTGCCCGGAATCGTGCCCGAACTGTCAGCCCGCCGGGTCGTCACGAGCGAGCTAGTGACGGGGGCGAGGTTCGCTGACATCCTTGGCTGGTCGCAAGACGAGCGCGACCTCGCGGGGGAGACGTTGTACCGGTTCGTGTTCCGCAGCCTGTACGAGATGCACGCGTTCAACGGCGATCCGCACCCTGGCAACTACATCTTCCACGGCGGCGGGAAGATCACGTTCCTCGACTTCGGCATGGTGAAGCACTTTACCGATGGCGACATCTACCCGCTGATGCAGATGGCTCGCAACCTGTGCGTGGATCATGACGCTGCCCGGTTCCGGTCCAGCCTGGAGGAAGCCGGCTTTCTGGTCCCTGGCGCAGCCCTGACCGACGATCAGATAGCTGACCATCTGGCGGTGTTCTACCAGCTCATCCGCGAGTCGAAGACGGTGCAAGTGACCGGGGAATATGCGTCGGCTGTGGTCCGCCGCTTCTTCGACGTGCGCAGTCCCGTGGCGCAGTACGCCCGCATACCCCGTTCCTATGTAATTTTGCAACGGATCAACCTGGGCTTGTTCGCCTTGCTTGGCGAGATGAGGGCGACAGCCAACTGGCGCGCTGTCGCCGAGGAGATCTGGCCGTTCATGCAGGCCCGACCGACGACTCCGATGGGTGTCGCCGAGCAGCCATGGCTCGCCAGCCGGCCGCGGCGTGCTGCCTTGCTAGCCTAAGGCCGGGCTTGGCCGACACCCAGCTAATGCCTGATAAACTAGGTCATTAGCGGCAAAAAGGGAGCAGCGTGAAGGTTCTCATCACCGGCGGCGCCGGGTTCATCGGCAGCACCGTCGCCTCGGCGTGCGAGGATGCCGGCATCACGCCGGTCATCCTGGACAGTCTCGTGACCGGGCAGCGCAGGTTCGGGCGCGGGCGGCACTTCTATGCGGGTGATATCGCCGACGGTGCCCTGCTGGACAAGATCTTCGGAGCGCATCCCGACATCACCGCCGTCGTGCACTGCGCGGCCTTGATCGTCGTGCCGGAGTCGGTGCTCGATCCCGTGCGCTACTACGAAGCCAACGTCGCCAAGAGCCTGGAGCTTGTCCAGCATCTGCTGCGCAACGGGTGCAGCCGGCTGCTGTTCAGCTCGACCGGATCGTTCTACCAGCCCGGGCCGGACGGCAGCGTCAGCGAGGACTCGGCGATTGCGCCGGAGAGTCCGTACGCCAGGACCAAGGCGGTGTGCGAGGCGATGTTCGCCGACATCGCGGTCGGCACGCCGTTGCGCGTCGTGTCGCTGCGGTACTTCAACCCGATCGGCGCGGACCCCAAGCTGCGCACCGGCTTGCAGACGCCGCGTCCTACGCACGCGCTCGGCAAGCTGATCGAGGCCCACGAGACCGGGGAGCCGTTCCAGGTAACGGGGACTGACTATGCCACCAGAGACGGATCGGGGATCAGGGACTACATCCACGTCTGGGATCTCGCCGCCGCGCATGTCACGGCGCTGACCAGTTTCGATGAGATTCTCGGCGACGCCAGCTCGATCGCCATCAATCTTGGCACTGGGACGGGTACTACAGTCCGCGAGCTGGTTGCGGCGTTCAACAGCGTAGTCGACACGCCCGTGCTGACCGTTGACGCACCGCGGCGACCTGGCGATGTGATCGGCGCGTTCACACGGAGCGACCGCGCGAAACGGCTGCTCGGCTGGGAGCCACGGCACAGCATCGCCGAGGGCATCGCCGATTCGCTGCGCTGGTCCGCGGTCCGTGACTCGGTCCTCACCGACTGAAGGCGGCAGCACCATGTCCGTGGATGGTCGGGTGCGGGCGGCGATCGGGACCACCGCGTTCTTAATCCTCGCGCCGGGCGTGGTGACCGGGCTCGTGCCCTGGCTGATCACCGGCTGGCAGCCGGGCAGCACGCAGCCGGCGGCGATGGTGGCGGCCGGGGCTGTGCTGACGGCAGCGGGCTGCGTGGTGCTGCTGCAGGCCTTCGGGCGGTTCGTGCTGGAGGGCGTCGGCACGCCGGCACCGCCCGCGCCTACTGAGCAGCTGGTTGTCGGCGGCCTCTACCGCTACGTCCGCAACCCCATGTACCTGGCACTTCAGGCCATCATCATCGGTCAGGTCCTGCTGCTGGACCGGCCGGCACTGCTGTATTACGCGGCAGCGGTGCTGGCGATGACTGTTGCGTTCGTGCGTCTTTACGAGGAACCAGCGCTCGCTCGCCGATATGGCGAACAGTATGAGGCCTACCGGCGTGCTGTTCCCGGCTGGCTGCCGCGACGGCCCAGTGCTGCCAAACGGTTATCAACTCGCCGCTGAGAATCTGGGGATACCACTAGCGAACCGGATGATCTATATGGCACCGTCACGTTAATCGTTCCTTGATTGGTAAATCGCGGCTCGAGCGGCCAGGAGGGCAGGTGGCCGTCTCGGTGACCGGGGCACCAGCGCAGGTCCTGGCCATCGGCTTCGCGGCCGCTGGCGCGTTCAGTTATGCAGTCGCCTCGGTTACCCAACAGCGGGCCGCGTCGCAGCTGCCGCACTCGAACGCCTTCGACCCGGCACTTCTGTTCCACCTCGCTCGCCGTCGCCGCTGGCTGGCCAGCCTGATCGCCGTGGTCTGCGGGTATGCGTGCCAGGCCGCCGCCCTTAACTTCGGCCGCCTGGTGGTGGTCGAGCCGATCTTTCCCCTCGGCCTGTTGTTCGCCCTCTTGCTTGCCGCGCGCGCCGAGGGACGCCGGCTGGGTCACGGCGAGTGGACCGCTGCCGTCGCAGCGGTGGGCGGTCTGGCGATCTTCCTTGTAGCTGCGATGCCGTCCGGCGGGCATCGCACCGCGCCATCAGGCCCGCTGTCGCTGACCGCGGCTGGTGCTGTCGCGATCGCGACGATATGTTGCCTGGCCGCGGTCAAACTGGCGCCAGGGCACCGAGCGCTGCTGCTGAGCATCGGCGGCGGCATCGGGGCGGGGGTCACCGACGCGCTGACTAAGACCGTTGTCGCGCTCGTCGGAACCGAGCACATCCGGCTGTTCATCGACGTTCGGCTGTGGCTGCTCGTGCTGGCCGGACTGATGACCTTCACGCTGCAACAGAACGCGTTCCGTGCGGCCGGGCTGGCCGCCTCGCTGCCAGCGTTCGCAGTCCTCGAGCCCGTGGTAGGCACGCTGCTGGGGCTCTTCGTCTATCAGGAGCGCGTGGGCGGCGGCGGTGTCCGCATCGCGGTCGAGGTGCTGGCGGTCATGGCCGCTCTGTGGGGAATCGCGCGCCTGGCCAACTCGGTCATCGAAGAGCTGGCCCGGCTGGCCGCTGTGACGACGCCTCCCGCCGATCCAGCTGCCTAACCCCCGGCATCAATCCCGCGGCCTTGCCTGGCGGCTTCCGCTGGCCGCGCCGGTCCGGTAGAAGCCCTCTTCGGCCGCGGTCCCTGTCTGCGCAATCACCTTCGTGGCCCGTCCATGACTCCGACGGAGCTGTCCCGCTAGCGATCCGATGAAAGGAACTGTTGTGCCTAAGTACGTGCTGACTGGTGCGCCGGGTGCTGGCAAGACCGCGATCCTGCGGCTGCTGGAGCGGGCCGGGTACCAGGTAGTCGAAGAGGCCGCTACCGACGTGATCGCGCTCGAGCACGCGCTCGGCCGGCCGGAGCCGTGGATGTCGCCCGGATTCGCCGATGCGATCGTGACCCTGCAGCGGCGGCGCGAGAACCTGGCCGCCGCAGTCGCTGCCGCGGCCACGACGGGCGGCGTCGGCGATGCGACCTTCATCGATCGGTCGCCGGTCTGCACGCTGGCCCTCTGCAGGCACATGGGAGCGCCGGTTTCGGCGCAGCTGGCCGCCGAGGTCGATCGGGTGGTGGCGGAGCGGGTCTACGCAGGAGTGTTCTTCATCCGGAACATGGGGCGCGTCGAGCCCACCGCCGCCCGGCGGATCACCTTCGAGGACTCGCTGGTGTTCGAGGACCTGCACGAGCGGACCTATCGCGAGCTGGGCTTCGAGCCGATCGAGGTGCCGGCCGGCCCGTTGTCCCGGCGCGCTGCCCTGATCTGCGCAGCGGCGGGCCTTCCAGGTCCCGAGTGATCGGCGCGATCCCGCTGGATCCCGGCTGGGAGCCTCGTCAGACGAAGGCACTGAGGCCGGTGATCGCGCGGCCGACGATGAGCGTGTTGATCTCCCTGGTGCCCTCGTAGGAGTAGATCGCCTCGGCGTCGGCGACGAAGCGGCCCACCTGGTGCTCAAGCAAGATGCCGTTGCCGCCGAGCAACTCGCGGGCCCAGCCGACGGTCTCACGCATCCGGACCGTGCAGAACGCCTTGGCCAGCGCCGAATGGTGATCCTTGGCCTGATCGGAGTCCTGAAGCTGGGAGAGCCGCACGCACAGGCACGCCGACGCGGTGACGTTCGACAGCATGCGCACGAGGAGGTCCTGCACGAGCTGGAAGCCGGCGATCGGCCGGCCAAACTGTTCGCGTCGCTTGCTGTAGGCCAGGGCGTGCTCGTAAGCGCCGCGCGCACAGCCCGTGGCCATCCAGGCCACTCCGGCTCGAGTCAGCCGCAGCACCTTCGCGGTGTCGCGGAAT
>Ga0126378_10002334_pt1 | contig 14050 bp, 14 predicted proteins | sample PanSoiMetPlot_23_FD_92587 | JGI IMG/M metagenome (GOLD analysis project Ga0126378, IMG submission 92587) | Tropical forest soil microbial communities from Panama - MetaG Plot_23 | ecosystem: Environmental > Terrestrial > Soil > Tropical forest > Bulk soil | place: Panama | collected 2016-02-17 | reverse complement strand
CGTTTGCGTCGAAATTGTCAGGGTCGAGCCAGCGCTCGAAAGCGGACTTGAGGGCTGGCCATTCGCTGTCGAGGATCGAAAACCAGCAAGTGTCGCGGTTGCGCGCCTTGTAGACCGTGGCCTGGCGAAACAATCCCTCATAACGAAAGCCGAGGCGTAGCGCCGCGGCGCGCGAGGGCGCGTTGAGGGCATCGCATTTCCACTCGTAGCGCCGGTAGCCCAGCTCGTCGAACACGCGGCGCATCATCAGATACATCGCTTCTGTGCCGGCAGGCGTGCGCTGCAATGGCGGCGCATAGTTGATGCCGCCGACTTCGATGACACCGGCCGCAGGTTCGATGTGCATATAGCTGGCGACCCCGACGGCGCGGCCGCTGCGGCGCTCGATAATCGCGTGGCGCAGTGGATCGTCGCCGCTGCCCTCCCGCTCCAGCCAGCTACAAAAATCCTCGAAACGGGGGAACGGCCCGTAGGGCAGGGTAAGGTCCGGTAGGTCCAGTTGCGCCCTTCCCCATCGAGCAGATAAGCGGCGTGCAGCTCGGCCGCGTGGCGCGCGTGATCGATTGGCGCGATGGTGCAGAAGCGCCCCTCTATGGCATTGCGCGGCGGCCGCGGGCGGGCCGTCCAGTGCGGCAAAGGAAAGCCGATCGGTTGTCCCAGATCGTTGCAATGTTCGGTCATCGCCGGCATCTCCTTTGTTGTTAAACTGTGATTGTGCCCTCGAGATAGAGCACGGCGTGGCCGGCGAGAGAGATGCGGTCTCCGCGCAATGTGCAGACCAGTTCGCCTCCGCGCGCCGAGATCTGCCGTGCATTCAGCTGCTGCTTGCCGAGCCGTGACGCCCAATAGGGTGTCAGCACGCAATGCGCCGATCCGGTGACAGGATCCTCATCGACGCCGTGGTTCGGCGCGAAGTACCGGGAAACGAAATCGACGCCGTCACGGCCGGGTGCCGTCGCGATCACATTCGCCCCCGGAATGCAGCGCATTGCGGCAAAGTCAGGCTTCAAAGCCGCAACGTCTTCGACGCGGTTGTAGACGGCCAGAGTACGCCCGCGCGCGATATGGCTCTCCACGGGCCGTAGCCCGAGCGCAGCGAGGACTAGAGGATCTGCGCTTTGCGCCTCTACCGGCCAGGCCGGGAAGTCCATCGCCAGCAGCTCGCCGTCGCGCGCCACCTCCAGCCGTCCCGCTTTTAGCGTGTCAAATGCCACCGAGCGCCGCTCAGGCGCCAGAATCCGCGTCACGACATAACCCGAAGCCAGCTTCGCGTGACCGCAGAGCTCGACTTCCACCGTCGGTGTAAACCATCGCAGCAGGTACCCGTCTCCCTCGGGGACGAAGAAAGCAGTCTCCGCAAGGTTGTTTTCGGCCGCAATTGCTTGCATCGTCGGGTCGGGCAGCCATTCCCGCATCGGACAAACGGCCGCCGGATTTCCGCGGAACAGGTTGCTGGTGAACGCGTCGACTTGGTAGAGCGGGATGCGCATGGCGAGCCCCTGGGAAGTTGTGACCGATTAAATTGGTTATCAGCGCTGCCAGAAAAATTTGGTGCACTCTCGGTGCACGTCGGAACGGCTCAATCCGATATCGCGCAACATGTGATCATCGAGTTGCTGGAGCAAGTAACGGCTCCGCGCCCGTTCCTGCCATTGTGCAACCTGCTGCATCAACTTCGGCAGCCGTCGGGCCGGGGCCTTGGACGCTAAGACATTGACTTGAATCCATTCGATCGCTTGCATGCAGAGTCATTTCCTGGCGGATCCGAACCTCATACGAATCAAATTGACTTACTTGCTACCGTCAACGATAAAGTTGTCATGGTGACAAATTGGTTTCCCGATCTTTCCGGCCATAAGGAACCGCGCTATCGCGCCATAGCTGAGGCCTTGGCCCAGGATGTGCGCGAGGGCCGCTTGGCGGCCGGCACGCGGCTGCCCACCCAGCGCGATCTCGCCTGGAAGCTGCGCGTCACGATCGGTACGGTGAGCCGGGCCTATGGCGAAGCCGAGCGGCGCGGCCTGATCGTCGGGGAGGTCGGGCGCGGAACCTATGTGCGGCCTCCGGCCGGCCCGGCCGCCGTCATGCCAAGCGATAGGTTGGGCGAGGTCATTGATCCCGATTTCATAGACCTGAGCATCAACCGTCCCGGGGCTTCCAGCGAACGGGCGTTGATGGCAGCGGCGCTGCAGCAGCTCGCCGCCGAGCCCGATCTCGCCTCCCTTATCGATTACCAGGCGCCCGCCGGACGGTTTGAGGACCGCGCCGGGGGCGCTGCCTTTATCGAGGGCTGCGGATTGACCACAACGCCGGAACAGGTGATCGCAACCGCCGGCGGGCAGCATGCCATGGCCTGCATAATCAGCGCGGTTACCCGGCCTGGCGACATCTTGGCGGTGGAAGCGCTGACCTACCCTGGTCTGCGTGCGCTGGCGGGCCTCTTCCATCTGCGTCTAGCGCCTGTCGCCATCGACGATGAGGGTGTAATTCCTGAGGCGTTCGACGCCGCTTGCCGCGCTGCGCCGGTGCGTGCGCTCTATACGATGCCAACCCTGCACAACCCGACGACTGCGACGATGCCGGTGGCGCGGCGGGAGGCGCTGGCCGATCTGGCACGGCGGCACGACGTGGCGCTGATCGAGGACGACGTTTACGGATTTCTGTTGGATGCGCCGATGCCGCCGCTCGCCCATTACGCACCGGAGCGCGGTTTCTATCTCACCTCAGCCTCGAAAAGTCTGATGCCCGCATTGCGCATCGGCTATGTCCACGCGCCGAAAACCAAGGTCGAGATGATCGCGGCAGCAGTACGGGCCACCGTCTATTCTGCGCCCCCCTTGATGGCGCGCATCGCCGCTCGCTGGATCGCGGACGGCACCGCGGCGCGGCTGGCCGAGGAAAAGCGCGTCGAGACCCGCCGCCGCCGCCGTATGGCGAGCTCTATCCTCTCCGATGCCGGTTTTACGGGCGATCCCGCCGCTCCGCATCTCTGGCTGACGCTGCCGGAGCCGTGGCGTGCCGATGACTTTGTCGCAGCGGCGCGTCATCGGGGTGTCGAGATCATCCCAGCCTCCGCCTTCGCCATCGCTCGCCAACCGCCGGAAGCGGTGCGCATCTGCCTTGGCGCGCAGACCACCGCTGAGCGCATCGAACAGGCGCTGACGCGATTAGCTGAGCTGCTCGCGAGCGCACCCGAGCGTTACTTGTCGGTCGTGTAGTTCCGCTCGCTGTTGGATCGGCGGGCGTATGAGCGGAGTTTGCGCGCCTTGCTCAGCTCCGCGGTGCGTGTTTCGACAGAATGCGCTGCAGCGTGCGGCGGTGCATCTTGAGCCGGCGGGCGGTTTCCGAGACGTTACGGTCGCACAACTCAAAGATCCGCTGGATGTGTTCCCAGCGCACCCGATCGGCCGACATCGGGTCCTCGGGCGGCTCGGGGGTCGCGTCTTCCGGGGCGAGCAGAGCGCGCTCGACGGCGTCGGCATCGGCCGGCTTTGGCAAATAGTCGATCGCGCCTGCTTTGACCGCCGCGACCGCGGTCGCGATATTGCCGTAACCCGTCAGCATCACGATGCGGGCATCCGGACGGGCCTGGCGAAGAGCGGCAACGACATCAAACCCTCGGCCGTCACCGAGCCGCATGTCGACGACCGCGAAAGCGGGGGGCTGATCGGTCACTGCGGCGATCCCGTTCGAGACGCTGTCGGCGGTCGTCACGATAAAGCCGCGCCGCTCCATCGCGCGGGCGAGCCGTTGGCACAGCGGAGCGTCGTCGTCGACGATCAGCAATGTGCGTTCAGATTCGGGAAGACCCTGCAGCTCTGTTGGGAGCCCCTCGGTATCGGAGCGGTTCGGTCGATCGATGGTTTCCATGATTTGCCTTTCCCCGCCATCCGCAATTCGGCCCCGACTAACGATATGCGCCAGCCGCCGCCGTCGGGCGCGCCTTTTCTACCATCTCCAGATTGGCACGATTCCAAGAAATGGCAACATGCGCGCCACCGTCCGGGAGATTATCGAACTTCAGCAGGGCGCCGCTGCGCTCGAGCAGGCTTTGCGCGATGAAAATACCGAGCCCCATATGATCGGCTGCGCCGGTGCGTGTCGAAATGTAGGGCTCACCGAGGCGTCCCAACAGATGCAGCGGGAAGCCCGGCCCGTCATCTGCGATCTCGACCGTGACCGTCATCTCGTCCCAGAAGGTCGTGACGCTCACCTCGCGCCGCGCGAATTGGACGGCATTCTGAATAAGATTGTGGAGGCCGTGCATGATCTCGGGGCTGCGGCGGACGAGCGGTTCCTCCGGCCCCGGTCGCCCGGCGGTGGCAAAGATCAGCTTTACTCCTTGCTCCTGATGGAGTGCCCCCGCCGTCTCGACCAAAGCCGAAATCGGCAGCCGCGTATAAGGTGATCCGCCATCGTGCTCGGGGTGTTGCGCCAGCTCGGCGAGGATCGTCCGGCAGCGTTCCGACTGACTGAGCAGCAGCGCCGCATCCTCCGCATGCGGACTGTTCTCCGGCAAATCGCGCACCAGTTCCTTGGCGACCACCGCGATCGTCGCGAGGGGGCTGCCAAGCTCATGCGCCGCGGCCGCGGCGAGCGCCCCGACCGCCGAAATCCTTTGCTCGCGCGCAAGGGCGAGCTGGGTGGCGCTGACCGCGTCCCGCAGGCGTCGCGCCTCCTGTGCGACGCTCCAGGTATAGGCGGCGATGAACACGGTCGCGAGCACCAGCGCTACCCAGATGCCGAGCACGAGTTCGGGGGGGAGGACCAGCGGCTCGGTGCGCCAGGGCAGCGGCCGGTGCCACAGCGCAAGCCCACTGATCGTCGCCACGGCGAGGATCGACAATGCAATCACCGGGCGTCGCGACAGGATCGTCGCGGCAACGGTCACCGGAGCGAGGATAAGTATCGAGAACGGGTTGTGCAGCCCGCCGGTCAGATAGAGTAGGAGGCCGAGCTGCAGTATGTCGTAGCCGAGACACAGCGCGGCATCGCGCTCGCCGAGCCGGGCCACCGCCTGGCGGAGCAGGATCAGCAGGATGTTCAGCAAAGCCGAGCTGCCGACTACCGCAAGCGCCGGAAGGAGCGGCAGGCGGTAACCGAGCCCGTAATGGACCGTTAGCACCGTCAACGCCTGCCCGGCGATCGCAACCCAGCGGATGGGTACAAGAGTCCGCAGGCTGATCCGGCTAAAGCCGCTGCCGGGCTCTCCAGAGGTGATAAGTGAGGTGTCGCTCACCGGATCAACTCGTCTGACGGGTTATCACTTGCGAGCGGCTTAGTCTCGCTGTTCGAGGTCGGGTTCGCCAGCCCCACGCTGGTCGAATACGTCGTGACAAGTAATATAAAGGCGATGGGCGGGCCTGCTGTCAAAGTCGAGACCCTCGTGAAATGTTATCCCACCGCCGTTGCGGTGGATGGGATCAGCTTCACGGTCGCGCGCGGGACCACAGCGGCATTGCTCGGCGGCAACGGCGCCGGCAAGACGACAACGCTGTCGATATTGCTTGGTCTCTTGCTGCCGACTGCTGGCAGGGTCCAGGTCCTCGGCGAGGACATCCTGCGGCATCGCTATCGCGTGCTGCCGCGGATGAATTTCTCCTCGCCGTTCGTCGATCTGCCGCACCGGCTGACGGTTCGTCAGAACCTTCAGATCTACGCACGTCTTTACGGTCTGCCGGATCAGCGCCGGCGCATCGATCAGTTGGCGAGTGACCTGCAGATTTCCGCCTTTCTCGAGCGTCCGGCGGGCAAGCTGTCGGCCGGGCAGAAGACGCGGGTCGCGCTGGCGAAAGCGCTGTTGAACGAGCCGGAACTGCTGCTGCTCGACGAGCCGACCGCCTCGCTCGACCCCGACACGGCCGATTGGGTGCGGAGTTATCTCGAAAGCTGGCAGGCTCATACCGGAGCGACGATTCTGATGGCCTCGCATAATATGGGCGAGGTCGAGCGGCTGTGCTCGGAAGTCATAATGATGAAAGCGGGCCGGATCGTTGACCGCGGCAGCCCGCGGACGCTGATCGACCGCTACGGCCGCACCAATCTTGAAGAAGTGTTTTTGCACATCGCCCGCGACGCCCGGGTCGAGTTGCAACCGGTCAAATGACGCGCGAGCTGCGCTCCTCGGCAGGCCGCGTCTGGGCAATGCTCCTGCGTTATCTCTATCTACTGCGCAGCTCCTGGCCCCGTACCCTCGAGCTCCTTTACTGGCCAACTCTGCAGATGCTGATCTGGGGCTTTATGAGCCAGTTCCTCTATGTCAACAGCAGCTATGTGTTCCGCGCGTTCGGCGTGCTGCTCGCCGCGGTCATGCTCTGGGATGTGCTATTCCGCGGCCAGCTCGGCCTGTCGATGTCGTTTCTCGAAGAGATGTGGGCGCGCAATCTCGGTCACCTCTTCGTCACGCCGCTACGGCCTTATGAATGGGTGCTGTCGCTATTGTCGATGAGCATGATCCGCGTACTGCTCGGCATGATGCCGGCGGCGCTGCTCGCCATACCGCTCTATCACTATTCGATCTTTGCGTTAGGGATGCCGCTCGTTGCGTTCTTTGCCGTGCTGTTGATCATGGGTTGGTCGCTCGGCTTGGCGATCTGCGGATTGATCCTGCGTCAAGGCATGGGGGCGGAGGGTCTGGCTTGGACGGTGGTGTTCACTATCTCGCCGATCAGCTGTGTCTATTACCCGGTTTCGACCTTGCCGGGATGGCTGCAGCACGCGGCCTGGGCCTTCGAGGGAATGCGAGCGGTGCTATTCGCCGGGATTTTCCGCACCGATTACCTTTTGAGCGCGCTTTCGCTCGACATCGTCTATGTGGCGCTCGGCGCTATCACTTTTTTCGTCGCGTTCCGTGACGCGCGCCGGCGCGGCGCGCTGTTGCAAATGGGGGAGTAAGAGCTGCTGCCGCAGCATCAGCCCGGCCCGCTGACACCGGCTTCGACGAAGGTGGCCATGCCGTTGTGGCATGCGACAGCCGCTTTCAACATACCGAAGGCAAGAGTCGCGCCCGAAGCTTCGCCGAGCCGCATGCCGAGATCGAAGAGCGGCTGCTGGCCGATCTGTTCGAGGAGGCATCGGTGACCGGGCTCGGCCGAGCGGTGCGCGACAACACAATGATCGAGGGCATGACGGTCGGCGGCAAACAACACCGCGGCGGCGGCAGTCGAGGCAAAGCCGTCGAGCACCACCGGCACCCGGCCGAGCCGTGCCGCCATGACCGCCCCGACGATCGCGGCGAGTTCGAGACCACCCAACCGGCACAGCATGTCCAACGGGTCGCGGGCTGCCGGCCGGTGGAGCGCGACGGCTTCGGTAACGGCTTTGCGCTTTCCTTCGAGCGCGGGTCCGGCTACTCCCGTTCCGGGGCCGGTCCACAACTCCGCGGTTCCGCCGAATAGGCCCGCGCAGAGAGCTGCCGCTGCGGTTGTGTTGCCGATCCCCATCTCTCCCAATGCTAGCGCGTCGATATCCGGTTCGACCGCCATCATGCCGTAGGCGATCGCTTTGGCGCACTCTTCCTCGCTCATCGCCGGCTCGATGACGATGTCGCCGGTCGGCGTATCGAGGTTCATCTCATAAACCTTGAGGCCGGCCTCGAAGACGCGGCACAGCTGGTTTACCGCAGCGCCGCCGGTGATGAAGTTCTGCACCATCTGCGCAGTAACCGCGGCGGGGTAGGCCGACACGCCGCGCGCCGCAACGCCGTGATTGCCTGCAAACACCAGCGTGCGCAGATGATCGAGCCGCGGCGGGTGCCTTGCCTGCCAGGTCGCAAGCCATATCGCCAGCTCCTCGAGCCGCCCAAGAGAGCCGGCCGGCTTGGTCAATTGCGCCTGGCGTGCGGCGGCGGCAGTGCCGGCCTCGAGGTCCGGTCCCGGCAGATGAGCCAACAGCCCACGGATCTCGTCCAGATTTGCGACCGGCTCGGCCATATCAGTCTCCCTTTCGAGGAATGCCTGCAGCGCAGATCAAGTAAAGCCTGTCATTATCGCCGGGGATACCCGGTTTTCGCGGGTATGACGAAAGGCGGAGATGTCGGTTATCGTTGCGGAATGAGCGCTCCAGATAATCCGTTCCGGCGCCGGTCCGGGTTCCTCGCCGGCTTTATGACTGCAACAGGTTTTTTGACGCGGCTTCCGATCGACAGGACGTCACACGAAGATTGGCCGCTCGCCGATTCGGCCTGGGCATTTCCGCTGGTCGGGGCCGGTGTTGGAGCCGCGGCCGCGTTCGTCTTTCTGCTGGCTCAACTGGTCGGCCTCGGGGATTGGCCGACCGCCCTGTTGACGGTGCTTGCAGGCCTCGCTCTAACCGGAGCGTTGCACGAGGACGGGCTCGCCGATACTGCCGACGGATTCCTCGGAGGGAGTGATCGCGAAACAAAGCTGGCGATCATGCGCGACAGCTGTCATGGCACCTTTGGCGTGCTGGCTATAGTCTTCAGCCTGTTGTTGCGCAGCGCGGCGCTCGCCTCGCTTGCCGATGCGATCCACGCAGGACTCGCACTCGTTGCCGCTCACGCCATCTCGCGCGCCGCACTGCCCGTGGCAATGTGGCAAATGGCACCGGCGCGCGCGCAAGGTCTCGGCGCGACAGCCGGAGCAATTCGCGCTCCGAGTGTGATCGGCGCCGTTGCGATCGGTGCGGTGATAGGTTTGGCGGCGCTCGGCCCGGTGCGAGGCGCGATCGGCGTTTGCCTCGCCGGTGTCATTCTGCTCGCGCTGGTTGGAATCGCGCGTCGCCATATCGGCGGCCAAACAGGCGACGTCCTTGGCGCCTTTCAGCAAATCGAGGAAATCGTCATGCTGCTTGTGGCGTCGGCGCGATGAGCGAAGTCACGGCCCGCCTCTGGCTGGTGCGGCACGCGCCCGTGGCGCATGGCGGCCGGATCTACGGCCAGACAGACCTTTCCTGTGACTGTTCCGAAACTACCCTTTTCACCGGCCTTGCCGAAAAACTGCCGCGCGCTGCCGTGTGGGTGACGAGTGATCTGCGCCGCACCCACGAGACGGCATCGGCAATCGTCCGCGCAGGCCTGCCGGGACCGCGGCCGATCCCCGGTCCTGACGCCATCGAGATGGCGGATCTCGCTGAACAGAATTTTGGCGAATGGCAGGGCCTGACCTACGAGGAGCTGCAGGAATCTCGGGCCGGCGATTTCCATCGCTTTTGGCACGCACCCGCGCATGAGGCTGCACCCGGCGGCGAGAGTTTCGTCGCCGTCATCGAGCGAGTGTCACGAGCGATCCACCGCCTGGTCAACGCGCATCCGGGGCGTGACATCATCATTGTCGCGCATGGCGGCACGATCCGCGCCACCCTGGCGCTGGCGCTGGGTCTCGACCCCGAGGCCTCTCTCGCCTTCACGATCGAGAATTGCTCGATCACCCGTATCGATCGGATCGACGGCCCCGGGATGGGCCACGGCTGGCGCGTGGTGACGGTCAACCGCCCGCCGCGTTGAACTCAGGGGCCGCACTTGCCGCCAGTGGCGTTGGAGCGCCAGCGGACACCCTTTCAAGCCTGTGCTTGCGGCTATGTCGTTCGGCAGAGTAGCGCTGTGACGCAACGGGAGGCGATGGTATCGCGTCCAGATTTCGTGCGGCTGAGAAACTGCGTGCAATGGCCCCTGTTCAAGAGGCGAGGTTCCAGGTCTGGAGTGATTGTCATGTTTCGCTCGTTGACGACAACCGCGGTCGTCGCTATCGGATTGGTTGCCTCACCCGCTTCTTTTGCCCAGACGAGCCCGCCGGCTACCTCCAGCTCCTCGGCGGTCGCCACTACGGCCAGGCCGGTGCTCAGCCAGGAAGACAGAACTTTCGTCAACCAGGCCGCCATTGGCGGTATGGCCGAGGTGGAGCGCAGCAAGATCGGACAGAAATCAGCGAACCCGGAGGTGAAGAGCTACGCAAATCGTATGGTACGAGACCATAGTGCTGCCAGTCAGCAGCTGACTGACGCTTCGGCGAGCGTGGGGATCGAGGTGCCAAAGGCTCTCGATACGGAACACCAGCGAATGCGCGAAAAGCTCCAAAGATTGCACGGCAAGGCCTTTGACGACGAATATATCCGCAATATGGTCGAGGATCACAATAAGGCAGTGCGGCTCTTTCAGAAGGAAGAGCACTCCGGGCGTGATGCCCGGTTGAGGCAGCTCACGCCAAACACATTGCCGACGCTCGAGGAACATCAAAAATGGCAATCGAGTTGTCTCACAAGCTGCCGCGGACCGCAGCCCGATAGCTCCAGGGCTGCGATCGCAACGGATCTAACCGAGGTCCGGATCTCGATCTTCTGGAAGCCTCAGTGAGCCACGCCGAGGGTGCGAATTTGCTCGAATAGCGGATGGATTTGAGCGCGATAAGCAGCGGAGCCCGAGCGCGACAACCACAATTGCTCGAAGACGTTGGTCCGGTAATCCGGATATTGTGCGCGGAACGCCGCCGCCGTTCTTTCCGCATCGCTGCGGCGGCCGACCAGTGACAGCGCCGCCGTCAGGAAAAGCTGCGCGCTGCCATAGCTGGGGTTGCGTTCGAGAGATTTGTGGAGCAACCCGATCGACATTTCGATGCGACCGAGCAGAAGCTCCGCAAATCCGCCGAAAAAGAACCAGACGCTGTGCCGGCGGTCCGCCTGATCCAGACGCATTGCACGTTCGATCGCCGGCAGCGTTTCGTCGGCACGGCCGAGAAAGGCCGCATTGTAACCGGCAAAGCCGTGGGCAATCCCCAGCGCCTGATCCATCGCCAAAGCCTGTTTGAAGGCGCGCTCGGCCTCTTGCAACTGTCCTGCGGCGGAATACAGCATGCCTTGTACGCAGTGCGCATCAGAATGTCCCGGCGCGATCGACAGCGCAATTGCCACCGCTTCGCGGCCGAGATCGGATGCCGTTGCCACAGCTTGTGGGTCGCCCCACCATGGGTTACTGACCAGATGCTGACAAGTGCGCGCCAAGCCGGTTAGCGCCTCCACATTGCGTGGGTCGCTTGCCAGCGCAGTCAAGTACCAGCGCTGCGCCTCGGCCGACAACTCGGCGCGCATTCCTTTGGCAAGCGCGTCTGTCGCCCGCGACAGACATTGCGCGACGCCTGGTTCCGCACTGGAGCCGACAACCGCATCGCGGCTTGCTGCTTGCAGCAGTAGGACATGCAGTTCGCGCGAGATCCGACGGGTGATTTTGGGCTGAATCGCCGCCAAATCTTCGGGCCGGAACTCATGACGACCTGCCCACAGGTACTCGCCGCTAGCCGCCTCGCTGATCCTCATATTGACCCGCAACTTCCCCGGATCGCTCCGTTGCGCACTGCCGGTGACAAGGTAAAAGTATTCTCTTGCTGCTTGCAGCGGCTGGGAAAGTCTTCCTGGTGCGCCGTGCTCCTCTGCCAAGGGTTTGAGGTAGAGACCGCGGCCATGGCGCAGGAGGTCCGTGACTAGATCTTCGGTGAATGCTACCGCCAAGATTTGGTGGCCGACATCGCCGGTCAGGTTGCGCATCGGAGCCACCGCTACTGCAATTTTCGGCAGCAGGAAAGGCCACCGCGGCTTTTCGGCCGCCGCAGCAAAAGCCCCAGATTCCCGAACGCTCCGGCTCTCCAGTGACCGACGCGCGGTTACGGAAACCATAATAGGAGTTCGCGTAGCGGCGGCGCGGGCGCCGGCAACTGGCTCCTCGACATTGCCCCGGCGTGCTATTTCATCAGCAAGCGCCTGCGTCTCGGCATCGGGTGTGACCCCGAGTTCGCGCTGCAACGTCTCGATGCAGCTTTTGTATTGCCTGAGAGCCTCCTCTCGCCGCCCGGCTTGCGCGTAGGCGCGGATCAGCGCTCGCTGCCCAATCTCGGAAAGCGGGTCGAGCGCCACCAACCGGCGTCCGGCCTGAACGGCGGAATCGTGGTTCCCGGATGTACCTTGCGCCGCCGCTAGGCGATGCAGGACGTCGCAGGCGATGGCAAGGGTTCGATCGCGTTCCGCCGCGAGCCACTCTTGAAACGGTTCCGACGCGATATGAAAATCGGCGAGAAATTCGTTTCGATACAAATCTGCTGCTGCCTGCAGATCCGAGCGCTGCTGAGAGCGGGACAGTCGCTCGAACTCGTCGAGGTCGATCTCCACATCCCTCAACTGGCAACTGGTAAACCCGGCTACCAAATGGCGGGCGGCGGCAAGCCCAAGCGCTTTGCGAAGCTCCAAGAGGCAATTGCGCAGGCTGTGCCGCGCTTGCTTGCTCCGAACCCTGGTAGGGCCACAACAGGTCGGCCAACCGCTCGCGGCTAACGGGCTGACCACGTTGCGCGGCAAGGTAAGCAATAAGGCCGCGCGCCTTTTTCGGGAGTTTGCCGATCCGACAAATATCACTTGTGATCACTAAAGAACCAAGTAGGGTAGTAGAAAATGTCATAATCGATACCTCGAAGATACCAGCTCCCACTGCGAACCTGAAGTTAGGATTGCTCGGAGCACACCTGATGATGACGGCAATTGCTCTAATGAACGAATGCTCGAGAACAGCGCCACCGCTTGAGCAACAGCGACTTTATCTTCTGAGAGGCGAGCCATCTTTGCCATATATGGGGCTTTGGCATTCCCGCAAAACAGGGGGATCGTTTGCGTTCGTTAGCGAAATAAACCATAAATTATGGCAAAAATACGGTGTTCTGCCACTGACTGTTTCAAATTCGGGGGATTTCAGTCAGAATTTTGCCTCTTTTGCGGCCTCCCTGATCGTCAAAACTCCATCGGGTGCCGTCGCGCAAGCAAAAAAATTTTAAAATAACGACGGCTTTTTTGACATTTACCAGACGTCGAAATGACGGCCAGCTGACTCAATAAGATTAAGGTGTATTAAAGACCTGCTGCTTGCGAATTTTCCGATGCTTCGAACGAGTAGAAGCGAAAACATGCAGGCGGTGCCGCTTCTTGAAATTTAAACTTAATTAGGCCCCGCATATCGGCAAAGCGAGTGGACGTGACGATTAGAAATGGAATCTGTAGAGCACAGATACAAGCTCTCTACCAGCATACACCGGCGGTGTTGACCGTAAATATCGTCAATTCAGCGTTGGTCGCGATTGTATTGGCATCCGCCAAAGGGCAGATCTGCTGGTTGGAGTTCCTCGCACTGACGGTCGCTTTGACAGCGGTTCGCGCATTCGGATGGGCTTGCTATCAGAAGTGCGAGGAACCCGACAAGTCCACACCGAAATGGGCAATGTACGCAACTCTGGGCTCGGGCCTCTCATTCTCCGACACTTTACGCCTTAATTTGGAGCTGACGGAGAAGACCGAGCAGCTCACTGCGACAAATCGTAGGCTCGAGATGGAAATTTCACAGCGGAGAGCGACCGAGGATCAGTTGCGACAGGTGCAAAAGATGGAGGCGATTGGTCAATTGACCGGCGGCATTGCGCATGATTTTAACAATCTGCTGACGGCAATTGTCGGGCACCTCGAGATGGCCGAAAGCCGGGTGACCAATGATTCTCGAACCACGGCGCTGCTCCAGGCGGCCCTCCGGGCGGCTGAACGCGGCGCCACGCTAACCAGGCATCTGCTGGCCTTTGCGCGCCGACAGCGGTTGGAGCCAAGACCGGTCGATGTCGCTGCCGTGATCGGCGGTGCCGAGAAAATCCTAAATCAGACGATTGGTCCCGAAATCCGGCTAGTAATTTGCACAAGAGCCAACTTGCACCGCGCGTGGGTGGACCCCAATCAGCTGGAGCTCGCCATTCTGAACCTTGCCCTCAATGCCCGCGATGCCATGCGCGCGGGCGGCACGCTTTGCATCGACGCGGAGAACCGCCGAGGGGAAATCGGAAATCTGTCATCGGATATCTCGCCCGGTGACTATGTGGTCGTGTCGGTGTCGGATACCGGTACGGGGATGAACGAGGAGACTCTCGCACACGCTTTCGAGCCCTTCTTTACCACCAAGGAAGCCGGTCGTGGCAGCGGTCTCGGATTATCGATCGTGCATGGATTTGCGGCGCAATCCGGGGGATCGGTGCGGATCACGAGTTCCCCCGGCCAAGGAACCAGGGTGGATCTGTGGCTG
>Ga0126378_10002333_pt1 | contig 14055 bp, 15 predicted proteins | sample PanSoiMetPlot_23_FD_92587 | JGI IMG/M metagenome (GOLD analysis project Ga0126378, IMG submission 92587) | Tropical forest soil microbial communities from Panama - MetaG Plot_23 | ecosystem: Environmental > Terrestrial > Soil > Tropical forest > Bulk soil | place: Panama | collected 2016-02-17 | reverse complement strand
TGAGTTGACCAAGAAACCACGTCTTCGGCACAGATGCATGCTTCAGGTAAGGGATAGAGAATTTACTGATGCGGAAATACCAGTTGGGATGTCCTGCCCATTCCACGTCGAGGTCGTCGCGCCAGTCAAAAGCCAGTTTTACGTTCTTGCGCTCGAGTTCGTCGACGATAGCGCGGTTGTAGATGCGCCGGATCAGAATCTGTTTGCCATCCCGCTCGTAGTACAGGCGTGAACCTGCTTTCTTGATGTCAACAATGTCGACCGCGCGCACGCCAAACATTTCCTCGGTGAGCAGGAAATCGGGCAAAGTCTTCTGATGAAGAGGGTCGATTTCCATCAGGATGACATTTTCGGGATCGTGCGATCCGACGATCGCGCGCCGGAGAAGCTCGCGATAGGAGTCGCTTTCCAGGCCGCTTAACAGGTACTTCAATCGCCCGGAAGCCGGAAGCCGAGAGCCGGAAGCCGACTCAAGTTCGTAGATATCGATGTAGGCCCGAGCCAACGGTCCCTGGTACGCGTAGAGGGAAGGGAAGGCTTGCAGTTCCACGAGCTTGGGATGAAGGTCACCATTGGGATCGCGTACAAGCCCGAAGTCAACCTGCACAAACATCGGATGGGGCGCCTCGTTCGGGACCTTGAATTCCGCGGGCACTGCTTCCTCAGACTTCGTCCGATATTCAGGATTTTCGACCAACTGCCGGATCAGGGCTTCGCCGTCCCGTGCCATGCGGTCGATCAATTCCTTGGGGAAAAAGCAAGGAGTCTCTGACAGGCGAAACTGAACGTGTGTTCCGCAGATATCGTCGATGTGGCGGATAAACTTCTGATATTTCCCGGGAGTGAAGTTCTGATTGAACGCTTGGCGGAGCGACGGAATCATAGAAAGGAAGTATCGACTGTCTTAGTCGCGTATGTCCATGCTCTGGATGAAGCCGTTTATCCTGGCCGCATCGCTGCCTGCAGCAGTCAGTCACCAACGGGCCATGTTCTCAAACGAACGGGCCATTCCCATGGTGGGGTAACTGCTCTAACGTAATCTCAGCAAAATAGCGTGCGGACACGATTAAGACCACTTCTGTGCCTTTCCTGACAGGCACTCGCGCCGCCAACTTCGTCTCGGTGTGCACGCGACTATAGCAAGGAGTGCAACAACAGCATGTCGCAAGAGACTGTCCGCTGTCCTTATTGTGTTCTGGACAGCGATTTTCGCCCCATGTCGCGGCGATCCGAGCAATCATTCGTCTGTCCAGGCTGCGGCCACGTGTCGTCGCCCACAGACCCATACGTGCGCTGTACCTGCCAGCGGTGCACGCAAATGAATCGCGTCGCCAGCCGCATTTCAAACGGGCCAACCCAGATCCCGCCTCTCGTGAACTCCTGACGATCCTTTCTGACTGCATCCCTCTCCCCGATTTATGCCGCAGCTGGCCTACTCGCGCCCATGCGGCACGGGTGGCACCCTAATTACATTCGCGCGGCAATCCTGCAGCCCTTCACACGCACGCGGTTGGAGTTGCTTATCGAAGCAGACCGAAACGCCGGTGAGATAGTTGTTCCCGCAACTGATTGTCATCCCTTCCGCTTTCAGCCGCGGATTGGCAGCCAGGAAACCCTCCTTCAATTCCCGCGGCGTAAGCGACAACATCCGTTTCGGATTGCTCAGTTCGGATGGAATCTTCACCGACTCAAACGCACGGCGCACCAGCTTGAAGTAACCCTCCGCGTCGAGTCCGCTGCATGTCCCATGCGTCTTCCATTCATGCGCGATGAGAGATTCATCGGGCATAATGTCGGTCATCTGGGAGGGCGCTCTCAATCCGGGCGCGATCGAGCAATTCTCCGGATAACCATCGACATATTGCGGCCAAAGCCCGTGCACCACAAACCCAAACCGTCCCGACGCGCACTCCGGCTTCTCCGGATGGCCATGGCAAAACTCCGGCGACCAGGAGAGCGCCAGCACATAGAAGTCGAATGCGCCCGGCTGTCCGCTCTGCGTCTGCCGATGCCTGTTCGATCCGAGCAACACTCCGGCTGTGATCAGGAGGAGCAGCGTAATCAGAGCCATCACAGAATGATTTCTGCCCGCCATAGCTAACCGTGGATCCTATCGTACACAGCTGAAATTGAATTAGTGTTTCACTACTGATAGCAGCCTGACTCACTACTCCGGAACTCCCGCACGCACGGTTGCCGAACTAAACCGCGCTGGCTTCAGACTGCTGCAACAACTGCCTGAGAACTATCCTGTCAGGGGATACGAGTACAGTACACGCTGGTACTACTACGCGTTCTCGAAGGATTGACCACAGGTCGGCCCCACAAAGAAGTCTCGGCCATGCGCTGTGAAACGGAGCCAGAATTGACAACTCCCCGATCCAACTAGAGTAGGATACCCCTGCGCAGGAATACATTAAAGGAGACTTAAGCGTGGCGATTCCGTGGATCAAGAAGATTCGAGAGGGCGGGCAGTTAAGTGTGTTTAATAAGGCCAACACGTGGACTGACGCGGTGAATGCGTCTATTGATGCATTCAATCGGCTCTCATTCGGAGTCACCTTGGTCAAGGCCAAAGACGAGAAATCGGCGAATGTTGTCCTTGTGCTCGCAAACGGGCACACCGAATACACCTATCAGGGAACAACCGTGACACCAGGCGCCGGTTTCAGCCCCGATCGCCTTCATGGCAAGACACGCGCCTACTACTACGAGCAGCCTCCCAAAGAGATCTTCTTTGCCGTAACCTTTCTTCCGGGCAAGGTGAATGGAACAAAGAAACAGAAAGAAGTGATCGTGGTCCACGAGTTCATTCATGCTGCAGGAATGGACGAGCACGATGACCGTGGCATCATGTTCGCGCAAATGGGCGAAGACGGGGACGGCCTAATCGAATATCTCCATGACAAGGGATCGAAGGCCATGCCCCCAATCCGAGTCGGGGGCCAAACGGCATGCATCATGAACATGCTCTGGTCCGGCGGCGCCGCCTGCAAAGCCAGCTGATACCCAACGTCCAAGGTAGCCCAAACCAAACGTCGCGCCTTCTGCGACGTTTGGGGATTTTCACCCTTCCGATCGGCACTCCTGAAGTCTTCAGAGGAATTCATCTCGTTTCATGAAATCTCAGACGAATTCACGGCGCCTCCATGGACATCTTGCGCCATGCGGCGCAAGATCCCTCGCGTGGTGGACAGAACTAGGTTTCCCGGGCTCAAAACACACCACAAGAAGAGGGCAATATGAAAAAGCACGCAGTTACCCTTCTCATCCTGAGCGTGGTTTCATTCCCCGGGCTCTTAAGCGCACAAAGCGCATGTGTAATGGATGCTCAGACTGGCAATCAGACCGTCCTGGCCATTAGCGGTGGTCAGCAGCTCACACAAATACAGGCGGATTGCGCCCTGGAACTGATTGACTTCATGGCAGCCGTGACCCGCGGCGTTGATCTGATTCAGGTTGATGAGCCGATGCGCCAGATGTGGCGCGCATACCTGGTCGATCTGTACCCCAGAATCCCGCAGCAGGGCCGTGCGTTTCTGGCGAATGCTCCGATGATGTTTTACGACGTGAACGTCGCTTGGCCCCAACTGGCGCCCGCAGCGCAGAACCAATACCGCCGGGCTTGGGCTGCAGTGCTGCCCCCGGTGCTTGAGTTCGTTCAGCCGGTCGTGGCCGCCACCCGGCAACAGGAGTCCTTGCAGGTGGCCCAAGGTGCTGGCGCGAACTACGGATCAGCCGCCTCGCAACCAACCGATCCCGTAGCCGATTACCGCCGCCAACAGGCAATCAGCAATAGCCTCCAGGTACACAATTCCATCATGACCAACAACACCTTGAACTTGATGAACTCTTTCAACCACATGGACGGACACTAAAAAAATAGGCAGTTTGTTTGAGAGAACAGAAAGCCGATCTGCGCGAGACAAGCGGGTGCCCCATACTAAACGTTGCGTTTTTGCGACGTTGAGTGTGGGGCTTTTGTTGGCAGCGCACGATGTGTCCTGTGATCAATGCCGACCCCTGCCTGATCCACTCTCCCCTGAACAGGATGTTGTGACTTTGGTGGGCTTGCGTCCCGGTTCGCTCAACATCCTTGAAGTAATCGATTTGCTATATAGTCCTGGCTGCCAACCGTGGAGAAAATGCCAGGCATCCTCGAGCGCGTTCGCTGAGTGCGGAGTTCCGCCTTGTTGTCAAAGGGACATAATGGTTGCAAGCCATGGTGTGTGTCGGGCTCTGGTGTCTTCCACTGTGCTCGCAGGCCCCGCCACCAGTCGCCCAAGCAAATTCCGTTACCGCGTTCCTGAGGATCATTGTTTGAGTTCCCCGGAACAGGCGCAGCAGATTCTTAACCGATTGAAGCAAGGAGAGAACTTCGCCGAGGTAGCCCGGAAAGAATCCATCGATTCGACCTCTGGGGATGGCGGGTCCCTGGGCACGGTTGCGCTTTCGTCGCTTCGACCATCGGCAGCGTGAAGCAAAGCTGGGGCCTCGGCGTCTCATCGAAGCTGAAGTCGGACTGTACAACTTCCCCCAGCCGGCAGGCTGGGATCGGGATCTAAAAGAGATCTGCGAGCTGCGCAAGCAGTCCCTGGTCCACGAAAGGGAATCGATGGAGCGTTTCTTCTCTCCTGGACATTCGAAGGAACGTGACTCACATAAGGAATTGAGTCCAGTTACCTGAGCCAAGTCGGGAAATCGCCCTACATCTTCGGGAGACTCAAACGCCTTCGGCGGGGCAGGTACTTCGGTGGAGCCTGGTCTGGATCTGGCCTGCGCAGTCGAAAGACCCTAGCCGGTCATGACCTTCTCCGCGCCGTCATTTCTCCTGCAATCGCCGCCTTGTCGGCCGGAGTCAGCACCTTGCCGGCCACAGGAAAGACATCTTCATCCTCGATGCGGATGTGTTCTTTATAGATATCGATCAATGTAAGAATGGCTTGTTGGAATCGGCGCGACTCTTCGGCCGAAAGAACACCTCGCTCCAGATACGCGCGCCCAAGCCGGTCGACTTCGGCATGCAAGGCATCCGCACGCCGATGATCCTGTTCGAGCGGCTCCAGACTTCGGATTGCTGCCTGTAGTTCTGGATGATTCATCTGCCGTAAGCGCGGGAACAACGATTCCTCTTCGTCCGCGGTGTGCTTCGGAGCTGCTTCGCGAAAATACCGCAAGGCGGCTCCCAGCGCCAGCTGCGACTCGCTGTTAAGGGGACGTTCCGTCGACGCTGCAACTCGCTCCAGCGATGCCAAAAACATCTCGATGCGCCGATGGCAATCGGAGAGCAACCCCGTCGGCTCAGAAAAACTATGACTCTTGCGACCAATTTGAACAGGCATGCTGTTATGAGGATAACCCCACGATCAAAGTCATCCGAAATACCAACATGCAAATCTCAGATGAAACGGGTGGCGAACTCAAGCCAAAAGCAGACTTGAGTGGGCCACCCAGAATTGAGGACTGGCTGGGCTAGTCGCGAACGTGTCAGTTCATTGCTGTTGGAACAACGTCAAAGGAACTGTGTTCCCCTCTGCCGCGCAACCGGCATCGTTGGGGTGCAGGTGGTCTCCGCTGTCGTAAGCGGGAAGAATTCGGGTGGGACGGTCCGGATCCCGCACAACCTGATCGAAATCGATCACCGCGTCAAATGCCTTGCTGCTGCGGATCCAGTCGTTGACCTTCTGACGTACGCGCTCTTTTTCGGGAGTGTAGAACTTAATCGGCGGCTCGGTTTTGGAAAGGGCAAGGTAAGAATCCTCCGCCGGAGGATTGGTGGTGCCGATGACGCGGACTCCTTTCTTGTGGGCGCGGGCAATGAGCTGTCGATAGCCGGAGATGACGTTTTCCGCACTCACTGGCTCGGTTTGAGGCGTCAATGAGCCGGGCATGAGGATGTCATTAATACCAATCCCCACGACGACGTACTTGACGGCGGACTGAGAAAGCACATCACGTTCAAACCGCGACAACGCCGCCTCTCCAAGGGCTGCCCCGAACCGAGTTTGCTGAGGGCTGTCTCTTAACAGCCGATTGCCAATGATGCCCTCGTTCAGAACGCTCACTTCCTTAGCGTCAGCCTTCTGCAGCCGTTCTGCGACTACGTCGGGCCACCGGCGGTTGGCGTCAGATGTTGTGCCGTCCCCATCAGTAAGCGAGGAGCCGAAGGCTACGATGGCTGCCGCGTGAGATGAAGCCGCGACATCGATCCCGGTGAGAAAGGGCCACGAATGGATCTTCTTAGCGACCGGGAATTTCGCTGCGGCGGTGGAGTCGCCAGTCTCGCCTGAGACGTAGCTCGTCTGCAGAGCAAGAATATGTAAGGTGTCGGCCTGCGTGATATTGGGTAGGAACAGACTGACGGCGAGGTCGGACAGCGCCGGTATATCCAGGTCGACCGGATCGCTCACGATGGTAGATCGTGCAGGCACGGTCGCGGACGGCCGCCCGTGAAAGTTCAACGTCCGATCCGATGCGGGATCAATATCTGCCTCGCCAGCCCGGCGAGCAATGTGGGCAGCGCCGATGAGCAATGGATGGTCGCCGAAGGTATTGGACACCTTGATCCGAACCTGAGTTCCGCCAACGCTGGTATGCACGATAAGGCGCAGCGTCTGATTCCGAAAGGTCTGAAGGGCACCGGGCAACGGCGCCTGCGGTGCTGCCGCCCACGTCCCGACCCACCGCGTGGGCTTTGTGGCAGGACCCTGGGCTGTCGCTGGGGTGGACAGCAATCCGATAACGGCGCAGACCACCGCGACTAATCTGAGCATCCGCATCACTTTCTGGACTGTCTGGCTGCCCGCTCAGTTTAGACGGGTGAGTGCATCTCGGGTAAGCTCTTTGGCTCAGGAAATCTCCGGCACGCCGAAATACGGTGATCTGGTGCACAGCCGCTCCTCACACCGCCGCGGAGTGCGACAAAATGTTACACAGCTCGTGAATGATTTCCTGCCGGATTTCATATTCGAGAAGATCGTCATCGCTCGCCGTGCCCAGCATTCTGGATTCCAGGACTTCGTGCTGCTTATGAAGCAACTCATTGAGTTCGAGTCGCAGTTCCTCGCTACGATGGTCTGCCATAAATCCCTCTCTTGACGTTGGTGGCACGCGAAAGGGTCAGGCGGCTCTGCGATGCAGGACTCCCCTGATCGTATCGATTAGTACCGTTACCTTTTCTGATTTCGATATCAGCCCGGAAACACCGATGGATCGTGCAGAGTGTTCCGAAACTTCGTTGGGATTCGCGCTGTACATAATGAGCGGCACATTCGGCATAGTCTGTCTCAGTACGCGGGCGGCTTCCAGGCCGTTCATCACCGGCATGGCAATGTCCAGCACAATCAAGTCAGGATGCAGGCGGCAAGCTTCTTCAATGGCCTCGCGTCCGTTTTCCACGACCGCACAGACGTGCAGATCGGGTTCACGTTCAACAATTTCATACAAAGCAGTTCGAACAAAGGCATTATCATCCGCGATCAGGACTGTGCTACGCATGATGGTCACCTCTCGCTTGGCTCATTCTTACTCACTCGCGGGATAGTTCCATACGCTCTACACCTGAAAACGGCGAACACTCTTCCACAAGAATCTCCTCCGTCGACAAATGTGCGGCCCTGACGTAACTACAGATTCCGAAAATGTAAAGCGCCAAAACATGCCACACCGCTGAAGCTCTTGGTTGAGCGAGACCTACAGCGAACACTGTAATCGGGGAATTTCACGAGGAAATTGAGGGCGCGGAACGCCAGGCGGCCATCTCCTGCGTTACACGAACGGAGCGCGGCACGGACCTCAATCTTCAGGCTAGCTCGCAGAATGTATAGGTCCGTGCTTCCCACAAAGCACGCAAGCTGGGTACCTCAGTCCTGATCATTCCGAAATAATTAGGCAACCTGCCGCGTATTGCGAAGTTGACCTACTCTCCCAGCAAGTCCCACCGATCGCGCCACGCTTTCCACCTTGGAGGGTCGGTCCGCGCGCCCGACTTCCAGGCATCGCCCGTTTCCTGGGCCCCGGATACAGCCGCAGACTCTTGGCGCGCCCGACTTTTTCAATCGGTATCAGATATTACGCATCCATCGGCTGCACGTGCGCCGCAATCAAGTCGATATCTTTTTTCGTATATTGTCTGTTCCCGCCGCGCCGCGCAGCATGCACCGGCTGCACCTCGTATCCCCGCCGATGCAGCCTCCCCGTGCCCTTCACCTGGACGCGCATAGCCCGCCCCTTTCCGTGCCACACCACGAAATCAAACTTCGGATTGTGCCCCCACGGCAGCGCCACATCGAACCCCATCGTTTCGGCTTTCAACAAAAACGCCGCCTGCGGAATCTGCCCCGACCTGTTCGGATTCCCCCGCAACCGCACCCACCACTTCTCAAGGGGATCCACACAAGCAAAAATCCAAGGAATCACACTCCCATTCCCGCTCTCTGTCATTCCGAGCGAAGCAGGATCATCCGTGCCAGCGACTGATCCGGCGCAGCCGAGGGACCTTGAGTTGCTCTCCTCGCCCCACGCCCTCATCACAACCCACTCCACCCCACTGCCCGATTTCTTATGAACCAACTCCACAGAACACTCTTCCCCATCCGCGCCTGAAAAGACGCAGCATGTATCAAAAACGCAATTTTTTGCGCAGAGGATAGAAATTGCGCGAATCAGAAATCACTGATCCCAATCACACATGTGTGTGATCGAAATTACGCCACATGGACCGCTGTCCAGAAGCAATGTCATCTTGAGCGGAGCAAGCCAGCGAGCGAAGTGAACTGGCCCGCGCAGTCGAAAGATCCCCACTCCATGCACAGTGAAGACCCTTAGCAACACACCGTTCTCCATCGACTACGACAAGCGCGCCACCAGCCTATCCGTTCCCGGGATAGCTGCGGGCCTGGTTGATCCAGGTATCGACGTCCTTCTCCGACGCGCCGTTTTTCTGGAGATACACGCGCAATTCCAGTTCAGGCATGGATTCCGATGTGCTCGTGATCGCACCCTTCTCAAAATCGATGCCGACGATGATGAATGTCTCCGGACGCGCGCCCTTGATCTGCACCACACGATATTTAGTCGCCATGGGATCTCCCGCACAGGCAAGGTAAGGGTATCAGACGGAGGTTATTAAACGTCGATGTTTGGTGGAGACGTCGAGGCCACTTTGTCTGACCAGCCGCTGGGTCGTTCTCTCGGGTGATGTGCCATAATCCTTACCCAAAACTTTTTCCCTGTATTGGGGCTTTTGCGGCAGACGAAACGGCCGTCCAGCGTGTCGCCGTATTTCCTCCCTTACACGCAACAAGGATGCAGCCATGTTCTTGCATCACATCGTCTGTCAAGCTACTGATACTCCCGAGGGCCCCGATGGTTCTGCCGCGGATTTCATCTCGCGCCTTACTACTCTTAGTAAATGTAGCCTGGCTTTGCGCGCCGATTTACGGTTTCGCCATCCTCGACCTTAATCGTTTCTCCTGGTCCGAGGTCCAATAGCCGCAATCCAGGCGGATAAAGACTGACGTGTAGGGAATCGTGAGGTCCGTCTTCAGGACCAGGATGTGGAATGTCTTGCCGGCTTCGTCGAGTTTCGCAATGATCTCCTCGTGCGGGAGGGATTGCGGTTCGCTTGTGCTCAGCAGCTTGGCTAGCGCTTCGCGATAGGCGGTTACGCCGGCGGCGTCGGTCTCAGGGACGGCCTTCAACTCTGCATCGGTGAAGATCACGGGGCGGACATGCTTCACTTTACCGAGTTGAACGAATACCTCTTTGATGACGTCGAGATGATCGCTGTTTGTCTCGATGGTCTCGATGCCGGTGCTGGTCTGTAGCGGATACGCTGAGTCTACGATTGCGATCCAATTGCGATGGCCCAGAAGCGGGAGTTCTTCGCGGAGGCGGGATCGCCAGTCGGGGGATTGGGCATGGGCCAGGGTGGCGGTGAGAATGAGTAAGGAGATCAGGGCAGTTCGCATTTTGGGCATGGCTGTTCTTGTGGGTGGGGCTGCGGCCAACTCCCGCACGCACCTGGTGCAGTTTAGCTTATAGGGAATCCTTCGGCCGCGGCTAATCTTTGCGCTTGGGCGCAAGAGATCAATCCTCGCTCAGGATGACAATACTTAGGGACCGGATACAGCTCAGGGGCTAGAGCCCCCATCGTTCTCGGATGTGATTGGCACGCTGAAGCCGCACCCTTCCCGGTTTTGCTCCCTGACACAGTTCGAGGAGGAAGCTTCATAGTCATTCGTGCCTTCCCGAAGGAACTTGTCGAGCTTCGCTCGACCGGATAGCCGAGGCTGTCCCTACGCGTGCATTGCTGACGCCTGACGCCTACTCCTTCACCCCCAGCTGCCAGAACAGGAACGAATACACATCCGTGAACTCTTCGATTTGCTTCGTCACCGGCTTGCCTGCGCCGTGCCCTGCTTGGCTTTCGATCCGCAGGAGGATTGGCCTCGTTTTGCTTTGGCCGTTTTTCGCTTCGGCTTGCATCTCGGCGGCCATTTTTTTGGCGTGCATGGGATCGACTCTGGTGTCGAAGTCGCCGGTCATAAATAGAATCGCGGGATACTCCGTGCCGGCTTTTACGTGATGATAGGGGCTGTAGGCGTAGAGCCATTTGAACTGGTCGGGGTTTTCGGCGGAGCCGTATTCGGGGATCCAGAGTTTGGCAATCTGAAAATTTTGGTAACGCAGCATGTCTAGCAGCGGGACCTGACAGACTACGGCGCGGAACAGGTCAGGACGCTGCGTGATCATCGCACCCATCAGGAGGCCGCCGTTCGATCCGCCCTGGATGGCCAGGTGATTCTTGTCGGTGTACCTTTCGGAGATGAGGTGCTCGGCGGCGGCGATCATGTCGTCGAAGACGTTCTGCTTCTTGTCGAGCATGCCGGCGCGGTGCCAGTCTTCGCCGAACTCGGCTCCGCCGCGCAGGTTGGCTACGGCGAAGACGCCGCCGTGCTCCATCCAGAGATAGGCGGTACGGCTGAAGCTGGGAGTGAGGCTGATGTTGAAGCCTCCGTAGGCGGTTAGAAGCGTGGGATTGCGGGCGGTCTTCTGCAGTCCTTTTTTGTGGACTACGAACATGGGGATGCGGGCGCCGTCCTTGGAGTTGAACCACTCCTGGGCGACTTCGTAGGCCGAGGGATCGATGGAGGGGGCGTCGACTTTCGACCAGAGAGCGCCAATGAGTCCGATATTTGCCTCAGAGTTAGGAGTCTTAACGCTGACCGGTTTTGTGTCGAGCAGGTAAACGCTCGGAGGCACGGTGAAGGAGTGAAATCCAAAAAAAACCTCGTCGTGATTCCAGCGCCCGCCGTGTCCGAATACCGTGCCGATCGCGGGAAGGGAAACGTCACTAATCTTCTTGCCGTCGAGATCGAACAGCTTGAGTTGTGAGCTTCCGTTCTGCTCGTACTGCGTGAAGAGCTTGCCACCATAGACGGCAACGTTTTGCAGGACCGCATCGGTTTGCGGAATGATCTCTTTCCACGCACTGCGATCGAAGTTGCCCGCGTCGGTGACGAAGACGCGATAGCGAGGGGTATCTTCATTTGTGGTGATGTAGACCTTGCCTTCGTAAACCTCGGCGCCGTAGTTGAAATCCTTGCCTGTGGTCAGGCGAGACGGCGGATTTTGGCCGTGCGTGTCCATCAGGAAGAGTTCGGACTTGGTCCATCCCTGCGAGACGTGAATCAGGAGCCAGCGGCCGTCGTTGGAGAGGAAGACGCTCGGCCAGTCTTCGGGATCGCGACCTTCGCCGAAGATGAGGTCGTCGGTGTCGGGATCGGTACCGATCAGATGGAAGAAGACGTGGCGGTTGTACATCTCCTGCCCGGCGGGGACGTCTCCCTTCTTCGGATAACGCGTGTAATAGAAGCCGGAGTTGTCGTGGAGCCATGCAATCGAAGCCGCGCGCGTGCGCTCGATGATGTCGGGGAGAATCGTGCCAGTCTTCGTCTCAATGATGTGCAGCGTCGACATCTCCGATCCGCTTTGCGACGTTCCGTAGGCGACGTACTTGCCGTTGTCGGAGGGCTGGAACCAGTCGAGCGCGATGGTGCCGTCGGCGGCGAGGTGGTTGGCGTCGACGAGTACGCGATCCGTTTGTAGAGACGTTGCCTGCGACGTCTCCCCCCGGTCCCGTACATAAAGGACCGGCTGGTTCTGCATCCCCTCGCGCTTGGTATAGAAGTAATGCTTCCCGGTTGGAATCGGCGGAGTAATGCTACCGATCGAGAGCAACTCGATGAGCCGCTTGTGGATGGCGTCGCGTCCGGGCAGTGGATCGAGAAGGGAACGGGTGTAGGCCATCTCGTCGCCGACCCACTTCTTCGTGGCAGGAGAGTTGCCGTCCTCGAGCCAGCGGTAATTATCGATGACTTTGGTGCCATGGTAGATGTCGGCAATCGGCTTGATCTCAGCCTTCGGAGGTGCGGCGGGTGCAGTAGAGGAAGTTGAAGACGAAGACTGGGAATCGCCGGCGAAGACGGCAGCCGCAAAGAAAGAAGAGAGAGAAATAGAAAAAAGAAACACAGGAAATCGTCCTCCCACCATAACCACCTCGATGAAAGCGTATCAAAAGCGACCGCAACGAGGCGCTGTTTTGAGAACGCATCCCAAAATGTTATGATCATGAAGTCAGCGCGGGCCGTCAGCCTGCGCCACAACACTCCTCAGTAGCTCAATGGCAGAGCATCCGGCTGTTAACCGGAGGGTTGTAGGTTCGAGTCCTACCTGAGGAGCCATTTTCTGCCCAAAATCAGCAAATTCTAGGGTTTAGAGGGAATCCTGTAGAGTGCCTTGCTACCAGTTTGCTACTCTCCGTTGAGAATCTCGTCCTTGCGGTCGATGAGGCTCTGCGGAGCATTCAGGATGATGAGGCCAGCCTGAACGTCGGGCGTAAACATGTTTACCCGGCGATCGGAGCCTAGAAGCTTCGCGCTATGAGACCCGCCGTCCTTCCCCGCGATGACATTCTGGGCAAGTCTGCCACGAACGAGATCCTCCTGCATCTTGGCAGTAATCTGCGCCCCCATCGCCGCCAAGAGTTGGCCCTTTTTGGACATGCCGGCCATCTTCAGAACTTCCGCTGGAACGGCTGCCCAGGCTTTCTTCGCCTGCCTCGGGGTTGTGAAATCAAGCATTACCTTGCTGATGGGCTCGCCGCCAACGTGAACGCGGTCGATAATCGCCTGCGCCATTGCCTTCTTCTCTTCTTTCGTCCGTCTCATTATCGTCCCCCTTCCAACTGCTGCCTGATTGCCCTGTTCCGCAGATCCTGAAGGTTCATATTCCAGGCGTCTAACTCCTGGCTATGCGTTTCCGGATTATTGCCGCGGACAAGTGGCGGAGGAGTCGGCCGCGTATGCTGAACCGTAGCGCCGTTGGCGATCGCAATCTGTTGTTGAGTCAGTGGCTGATACATCCCGCGCTGGACTGCAATTGCATGAGCGTCTGAGAGACTCTCCCGGATATACTGCCACCCTTTTTCGGCCATGATCTTATCTACCGCGTCGCCGGATTCCGGTGTCTGCGGGAATTCCGGGTGAGCTGCCATAAAGGCCATTGATGCCATCTCGTCATTGTTCTGCTGGAGATTTTGGCCCATACCCTTGAAGTGCTGCACCATCTCGTCCGTGCTGCCGAATTCCAGCTTCTTTGAAATGGCACCCATGATCTTGTCTGCGTTCTGATCGATGTACCAATCAGAGATGCTCGAGTACCCCATACCATTCGCTGAGCGCTCAGCCTCCGAGCGTGCGATATTGTTCATGACTTCGTCAGGAGTGCCGCCCACATAGCGCTCGCCCGTCGAGAATCGGGCTTCGAATCCATTGCCAGTATTGACCACCTGTTCTAATTTCGCCTTCTGCTCCTGAGCCCAGCGACTGGTGTGGACCTTAGTCTTAGACACTGCTTCTATGACTTCTTGCGGGCTCCCTTTGAATGTTTCCCCGGTTGGGAGTTTGACCTCTATCGAGCCGTCAGCGTTAACCGTCTGCTGTGAGTAGCGACCATCTTAGAACGTTGGCGCGTGTTTCTGATTTACTGGAG
>Ga0126378_10002332_pt1 | contig 14070 bp, 14 predicted proteins | sample PanSoiMetPlot_23_FD_92587 | JGI IMG/M metagenome (GOLD analysis project Ga0126378, IMG submission 92587) | Tropical forest soil microbial communities from Panama - MetaG Plot_23 | ecosystem: Environmental > Terrestrial > Soil > Tropical forest > Bulk soil | place: Panama | collected 2016-02-17 | reverse complement strand
CGCCTACTGGTCGGTGGCCGACCAGCTCCCCCCACCCCAACCCTCCGGTGCCCAGTAGCCGGACGGAATGTTCACGATCAGGTTTGGTTAGGCCCGGCGGGGAGCCCGGCTCCGCCGGGCCGAGTCCGGGGCCCCCACGAAATCCCGAGATTTCGTGGGGTGGAATTGAGTTGTGGCCAAAGGCTGCCAGACGCTGCCCGTCACCCACCGCCGGTGGGAAGGCGGCTACCGTTTGCCCCAGCACGGTGGGGGTCTGGACCCACACCACGAAATCTTCGACTTCGCGGGGACCCCGATGGAGGGGAGGCCTGCCTCCCCCTGCTAAGGAAGTGAAAGCCGGGGCGCTGCGAGGGCGCCCCGGCCAAACGGGAGAGAAAGAGGTGGTGTCCTAACTCAGGATAGGCTTTCCGCCGCTCGTCAGTTTTTTGAGCTGGCTGAGCGCGAAGTCCTGCGCTTCCTTCGGCAATGAAGCGTACTCCAGAGGCTTGCCATACTGCTGGCCGTCCGTCACAGCCCACTTCCACAGGTTGGCAACTGCTTTGCCCTTGGTTGCATCGGCCTGGTCCAGTCGGAGGATGACCCAGCTGTAGGTGGAGATCGGATAGGCCTTGTCACCAGGTGCGTTGGTGATCGAGAAGTTGGTCGGGCTGATGCCGGTCAGCGACGCCGCTGCGACGGTGGCACCGTCCAGTGAGGCCTGCACGAACTTGCCCGCCTGGTTCTTCAGGTAGGCGTACTGCAGCTGGCTCTGGATCACGTAGGCAAGCTCCACGTAGCCGATCGAGCCATCGGTCGTCTTGACCTGCTGGCCAACCCCCTGGTTGCCGCTGGCGCCGACGCCCACCGGCCAGGAGACCGACTTGCCCTTGCCGACCTTGGTCTGCCAGTCGGGGCTGACCTTGCTCAGGTAGTCCGTGAAAGCGTAGCTGGTGCCCGAGCCGTCCGAGCGGTGCACGACGGTGATGTCGGTACCGGGCAGGCTGACGCCGTTGTTCAGCGCCTGGATCGCCGGGTCATTCCACTTCTTCACAGTGCCGAGGAAGATGCTCGCAAGCGTGGTGCCGTCGAGCTGCAGCTTGGTCACGCTCGGCAGGTTGTAGGCGATGGCCGCAACGCCGATGATGGTCGGGAGCTGAACCAGGGTGCTGTCCCCGCCGGCCGCTGCGATCTCAGTGGCCGTCATCGGGACGTCGGACGCGCCGAAATCGACGGTGCCTTTCGTGAACTGCTGGATGCCGCCCCCTGAGCCGATCGCCTGGTAGTTGACCGAGACCTGGCTGTACTTCTGGTTGTAGGCGTAGAAGGCCCTCGTGTAGAACGGCTCGGGGAACGTGGCGCCTGCTCCCTGGAGCTGGCCGCTTCCGACGTCCGCCGCCGGCGTCGGGTTGGTCGTGCCCGAGCTGACGCCGCCACACGCGACCAGCGCGAGCACAGCCACCGCTCCCAGGAGTGTGGGAAGTCTCCTTTCTATTCGCATGCGCCCACGCTAAGCAGGGTGTAGTTAACGCCGGGTTACATCTCGGTTAAACGTGAAGGGCCGCTGGCATCTGGCCCGGCCTGCATATACTCCGGCCAGTGATCTGGGAGCACTGGCGCCAACGGCGCCGGGGCGAAGATCAGCCGGTCCCGCCCCCGCCTGGCCCGTTTGAGGACCTGCTGGAGGAGGCGCCCGTCGTGGCGCTGCTGCTCGACCGTGACTTCCACGTGCTGGCCGCCAACCGGGCTGGTCGCCAGTTCTTCCGGATCGAGAAAGACCAGCTCCCGTTGAGCCTGCTCGAAGCAACCCGCGAGGGACGATTGCTCGAGGCGCTGCGCTCGGGCTCGGCCCGGGGCGAGCTGCGGCTCTCGCACCGTCAGCAAATCGTGCAGTTCAAGCTGCTGCCGGGACCGCTGCCGGGCGACGTGCTGATGTTCCTCGACGACCTGACAGAGCTGCGCCGGTTGGAGACGGTCCGCCAGGAATTCGTCGCCAACCTGTCGCACGAGCTGCGGAATCCGCTCACCTCATTGCGGCTGGCGGTCGAGAGCATGCAGGGTGAGCCGGTGCCACCGGTGCCGGCCCTCCGCCAGTTCGCATCGCGGGCGCTGATCGAGACCGATCACCTTGCGGACATCGTGGCCAACCTCAGGGAGCTGGTCCAGATAGAGGCCGGGCAGATGGCTCTGTCGCTGACCTGCTTCGAAGTTCGCCCGCTGGTGACTGAGGCCGCGGCGCGGGTGCTGGTCGACCGTCCGCTCGAACTCCGGATCCCCGAGGATCTGCAGGTCACGGCGGATCGGAGCAAGCTGGCGCAGGTGCTGCACAACCTGTTGGACAACGCGAGTAAGTTCTCACCGCCCGGGCTACCTGTCGAGGTGGAGGCTTCGCTGGGCGGAGGCGAGTTCCGCCTGTCCGTGCGCGATCACGGTCCTGGCATCTCGCCCGAGCACTGGACGCGGGTGTTCGAGCGCTTCTACAAGGTCGACCCCGCCCGGCCGCGGGCCGACACCCAGAGCGAGGCTGCCCGAGCGGGGCGGGCACGAGCCACGTCAGGCTCGGGGCTGGGCCTGGCCATCACGAAGCACCTGGTGCTCGCTCAGGGCGGGCGGGTCTGGACCGAAGCCGCCCGCGAAGGCGGTCAGGTCTTCGGTCTGGCGATTCCAATGCCCATCGCGGTTAATGAATAGTTAACCCCCCTTTAACCTGGTCTGTGTATCGTCGGCCCCGTGGAAAGCCCGAACGAGAGCGCTGTAGGGGTGCTGACCGCAGCCGAGACTGCGCCTGTCGTACTCAGGTCACTTCCCGGTACCAGCCCGACCAAGGTCTCCATCGAGGACGTGAGTTTCTATTACGGGAAGTTCTGCGCTCTCAAGGGCATCACGATGGGGATCCCGAAGAATCGCGTCACCGCGATAATCGGCCCCTCCGGATGCGGCAAGACCACGCTGCTGCGAATGCTCAACCGGATGTACGACCTGGTTCCCGGCAGTCGGGCCGAAGGTCGAATCATGCTGGACGGCCAGGACGTGGTGACCACCCGCAATCTGCTCGAGCTCCGCCAGCGCGTGGGCATGGTGTTCCAGCGACCGATCTCATTCCCGATGTCGATCCGTGACAACGTGACCTTCGCCCCACGGCTGCTGGGGTGGAAGCGGTCACGCATCGATGACGTACTCGAAAGGAGCCTCAGGGACGCCGCACTCTGGGACGAGGTGAAAGACAGGCTGGGCGCGCCCGGCGCCTCTCTCTCAGGTGGGCAGCAGCAGCGTCTGGCGATCGCCCGCTGCGTCGCGGTCAACCCCGAGGTGATCCTGATGGACGAGCCCGCCTCGGCGCTGGACCCGATCGCCACGCTCAAGATCGAGGACCTGATGGATCGTTTGGCCGAGAGCTACACGATCGTGATCGTGACCCACAACATGCAGCAGGCCGCCCGAATAGCCGACTACACGGCCTTCATGCTCATGAACCCCGAGCACCGCTACGGCCAGCTGGTGGAGTTCGCCCCCACCGTCGACCTCTTCAGGCGGCCTAAGGACAAGAGAACCGAGGATTACATCACGGGGCGATTTGGATAAGCGATCTTCAGAAGTGCGTGACTCATCGACAATCGCCGCCCAGGGCACTAACGTGCAGAGCGTGCGGCAGGCCTTCACGCGAGAGCTCGAGCTTCTCCGCGAGTCGCTGCTGCGCATGGCCGGTCTGGTCGAGTCCCAGATCGACGACGCGCTGACCGCTCTCCGCGCATTCGACCGCGCCGGGGCCGACCGCGTGCGGATGAACGATCAGGCGATCAACGAGCTGTTCAGGCAGATACGGGAACAGGTCTTCCAGGTCATCGCCACCCAGCAGCCCGTCGCCCGCGACCTGCGCAGCCTGATGGGTGTGCAGTACATCGCGGTCGAGCTGGAGAGGATCGGTGACTACGCCGTGCGCATCGCCCGTCGCACCTCCACACTGACCGGGCTCCCACACGGGCCGCTCCGGCCGGAGTTCGGGCTGATGGGCGAGCTGGCGAGTCAGCAGGTGCGCGACATCCTTGACGCCCTGATCGAGGAGGACGCCGAACGCGCTCGGGAAGTGGCTGCCAAGGACGGCGAGATCGACCGCCTCTACAACCGGCTGTTCGACGACCTGATCGAAGACATGGGCAGCGGCACCGACGCCGAGGACGCGCTTCGGTCGGTGACGCTGATCAACATCTCCCACAACCTGGAGCGGATCGGCGACCGGGTGGTGAACGTGGCGGAAGACATAGTCTTCCTGGATTCCGGCCAGGTAGTAGAGCTCTAATGAGCGGATTCCCGTTACAGACGTGGCGGGTAGGCCCGGCTTTGCCGGGCCGATTGAGTTGTTCCATCTCGCCTCCCAACGCCGCCCCGAGGGAGGGGGTCAGGAGGGGGAACTGGTTCCCCCTGCACGTGAATGAGTGATCGCATTCTGATCGTCGAAGACGACGACGGCATCCGCGAGACCCTGAAGTACCACCTGGACGCGGCCGGCTACCTGGTCACAGAAGCACGCGATGGCGCGATCGGGCTGCGTCTCGCACGCACCTCGCGGCCCGACCTCGTGCTCCTCGACCTGATGCTGCCCGGTATGAGCGGCATGGAGTTCTGCCGCGCTTTGCGGCGCAGCAGCCGGGTGCCCATCATCATGGTCACGGCCAAGGACTCGGAGGTGGACAAGATCGTCGGGCTCGAGCTGGGCGCCGACGACTACGTCACCAAGCCTTTCTCCGTGCGCGAAGTGCTGGCGCGGGTCAACGCCGTAATCCGGCGCAGCCGGGCCGAAGCCGCCGAGCGAGCGATCCCCGAGCGAGATGAGATTGGGAACTTCCTGATCGACCGGCCAGCGCGCCGCGTGTTGATGGACGGCAAGGACGTGAAGCTGACGGCCCGCGAGTTCGAGCTCCTGTCGTTCCTGGTCGCCCATTCCGGCCGCGTGCAGTCGCGCGACGTGATCCTGCAGCAGGTCTGGGGGGCGGACTTCATGGGCGACCGCAAAACGGTCGACGTCCACGTCCGCTGGCTCCGTGAGAAGTTCGTGGGCCGTGTGCAGTTCGAGATCGTCACCGTTCGCGGCACCGGCTACAGGCTGGATCGGCCCAGCACGGCACTGGTCGCGAGCTGATGGCGGTCGCCCAGCAGGCAGGCCTGCGGGCGACCATCCGCCCACGCGACGGCTTTCGCACCGTGACGACGGTGGTCAGCCTCGTCGCCCCGCTCGTTCTCGTCGCCATCGTCCTCGTGGTCGGCAGCAGCGCGCTGCCTGCCATCCGGCACTTTGGAGCGGATTTCCTCACCTCCCGCGCCTGGAACCCGGTCAAGGAGCATTTCGGTGCGCTGCCCTTCATATACGGGACGCTTGTGACCAGCTTCCTGGCCCTGGCAATGGCGCTGCCCGTGGGGATCGGCGTCGCCATCTTCCTCGCCGAGCAGAGCGCAGCTCGCGTACGTGGCGCCATCGGTGTCGGGGTGGAGCTGCTGGCGGCCATTCCGAGCGTGGTCTACGGCATCTGGGGGCTGTACGTGCTGGCCCCCTGGCTGCTGGTCCATGTCAGCCGGCCGCTGGCTGAGCGCTTTGGCGCGATCCCGATTCTCGCCGGACCCGCGCGCCAGACCAACCTGCTGATTGCGTCGATCGTCCTGGCCGTGATGGTGCTGCCCACGCTCTCGTCGATCTCGCGGGACGTGATCAAGGCGGTGCCGGGCGGCATGCGCGAGGCCAGTGTGGCGCTGGGTGCCACCTGGTGGGAGACCATGAGCCAGGTCGTGCTGCCGGCAGCCCGGGCCGGAATCTTCGGGGCTGCCGTTCTGGCCCTGGGCCGCGCGCTGGGGGAAACGATCGCGGTCACGATGGTGATCGGCAACCGGGTGGACATCCCGTCCTCCCTGCTCTTCCCCGCTTACACGCTTGCCAGCGCGATCGCAAACGAGTTCAACGAGGCCACTGGGACTCTGTACCCGGCGGCACTCATCGAGCTGGGTCTGGTGCTGATGCTGGTGACGCTGACCGTGAATGTCCTGGCCCTGCTCCTGGTCCGAAGCGTGTCGCGGGAGGCGCGAGTCTGAGTACCGGACAGAGGCTCCGATGGGCATGGGGCTCCGCATGACGCGCAACCGGCGCCGACTGCTTGCCAACATGCTGGCCCGCGGCGCCATGTGGCTGATGGCCTGCATCGCACTGCTGCCGCTGTCGCTGTTGCTGATCTACACCGTGGCCAACGGTCTGCCGGCGCTGACCCACCTGGAGTTTTTCACCAACGTGGAGCGGCCGGTCGGCATCCCTGGGGCCGGCGTCGCCCACGCCTTTGTCGGCACGGTGATCATGGTCGGGGTGGCCTCGCTGATGGCCATTCCGGTCGGTGTCGTGTCGGGTATCCAGCTGGTCGAATATGGCACTGGGCGCCTCGGCGACCTGGTCCGCCTGGCCTGCGACGTCCTGGTCGGCATCCCCTCGATCGTCATCGGCCTGTTCATCTTCTCCCTGCTGGTCGCGCCCTTCCATTCCCACTCCGCCTTGTCCGCGTCGGCCGCGCTCGCGGTGTTGATGCTGCCGGTGGTGGTACGTACGACGGAGTCGGCGGTCGCGCTGGTGCCAGGGGCCCTGCGCGAGGCCGGTCTGGCGCTCGGCCTGCCCCGCTGGCGGGTCGGCCTGCAGCTGATCCTGCCGGCAGCCGTCCCAGGGGTGGTGACGGGCGCCCTCCTCGCGGTTGCGCGGGCCGCCGGCGAGACGGCCCCGCTCCTGTTCACGGCCTTCGGCAACCGCTTCATGAACTTCGACCCGACCAAGGCGATGGCCGCCCTGCCGCTGATCGTGTTCCACGACGCTCTGACGCCGTACCCGGACCTGGTGCAGACCGCCTGGGGTGCGGCGCTGGTTTTGATCGTGCTCACGCTCCTGGTCAACGTGGCCAGCCGAGTGGCTCTGCGCCGGCAAATCAGTCTCGCTGCGAAGCTATAGCAAGGAAGGCGGGCCTCCCCCCAGACGTCTCACAGGGCTGGCACACTGCAGCCGCGAGGGCCTGTGAGGCTGTTGGAACCGAGCTCTAGAGGCCGGCCGTGAGCAGCCGCCTCCTAAGATCAGGCATCATCGCTCGCGTGATCCCAGCTGTTTCCTCGCTACGCCCCCGGGAACGAGCAGTCCTTGCGCTCGTGATCACCGGGCTGCTGGTGTCGCTCGTGTTCTACGTGCACGGCAGCTCTGGCCATGGCGACCTCTCGCTGTATCACCGCTACGCCCAGGCCTTCTGGCTCGACTCACCGCCATTCACGTCCCTGCCCGCCGAGTACCCGCTGCTCTCGATAGTGCCCTTCACGCTGACGCTGCTCCCCGACTACGTCACCGGTTTCGGGCTCTGGATGATTCTGCTCTTCCTCGCGATTTACGAGGTCATCCGGAGGCGCGAATCGGCGAAAGCCGCCGAGGTCTGCGCCGTCTACCTGGTGGTTGGCTGCTTCGCGACCGTCCTGGGGCGGTTCGACCTGGTTCCGGCCGCGGCCACGCTGGTCGCCTACTGGGCGGCGCGGGAACGGCGCTTCACGCTGGCTTACGCTCTGCTCGCCGTCGGCACACTGCTGAAGCTCTACCCCCTTTTCCTCCTTCCGGTAGTCGCGCTGGAGCAGTACCGGACGCTCGGGCGCGATCCCCTGCGGGCGGCTCCGCCGTCGCCGGTGGTGAGAGGTGTCGCGCTCTTCGCCGGGGCGGTGGTCGGCGTCTTCGCGCTCTCGGCGGTCCTGAGCCCGGAGGGTTGGTTGGGGCCGTTCCTGTACAACACCCACAGGCCGCTTCAGGTCGAGTCGGTGCCGGCCTCGGTGCTGTGGCTCAGCGGCCTGATGGGATTGCCCACGGCGCCGGACAAGTCGTTCCATTCATGGAACCTGGTCGGGCAGATTGACGGCCTGCTCGGAGTGCTGTCTGAGCTGGCGCTCGTCGGCGGCTGCCTGTGGATCTACTGGCGGCAGATGAGCGGAAGGCTGGCGTTTGGCCGCGCCATCACGCTCTGCCTGCTGGTCGTCATCTGCACCAACAAGGTCTTCAGCCCGCAGTACCTGATGTGGGTGTTGCCGCTTGTAGCGATCATGGACCAGGAGTACGACCCTGTCTGGCTGGCGATCTGCGCTCTGACGACGTTGATCTTTCCCTATGGCTACCAGTGGGCCCACACGCCTGGCCCATTCGCGCCACCAAGCTATCCGCTCTGGTTTTCGGCTCTGATCGCGGTGCGCAACGCGCTGATGACCGCGGCCCTGGTGCGGTTCTTCCGCCGGTCAGGGGCAGCCGGCGTGGAGATGGATGTCCTGAAGCCGTCCCAGACCTCCGCGGCTTGAGTTGAGGCTGCCGCGGCCCCAGGAGCAGCCCTTCGAACGACCGCAGTCGGGCCTGACCGGCACGATGCGGGGCCATCCGCGGCTGCTGCTGATCGGCAGTCTCGTGTACCTCAGCATCGTCTTCGGCGTCATGCTCTGGCGCGGCATCGAGATCGAGCCTCAGTGGGTGGCGCTGGCGCTGCTCGTGATCGCCGCCGCCCTTGGCCGCGGCAAGCAGTTCATCTTCGACTTCTTCCCGTTCTTGCTCCTGTTCTTCGCTTACGAGGTCATGCGCGGATTTGCGGCCAAGACAGGCTTCCCGCCTCACGACATATCGGCGCTCGAGCAGGGGGTCTTTTTCGGCCAGATGCCTACCCTGGCCCTCCAGTCGGCCTTCTATCATCCCGACAGCATCGGCTGGCTCGACCTCGGGGGCATGTTCTTCTACTTCATGCACTTCGTGCTGCCGGTTGCGGTGGGTTTCGTTCTCTGGCTGAACAGCCGCGAGCTCTACTGGCGATATGCGGCCGCGCTGCTCCTGCTCTCTTTCCTGGCCTTCATCACGTACCTCTTCTTCCCAAGCACCCCACCCTGGATCCAGTTCCCCGACGAGGTACACAAGGTGCTGAGGGAGACAGTCGAGATCAAACTGCGCCTCGCGTACTTTGTCTCACCGATCTACGAGACGCTGTACCGCTTCGACCCCAACGACTACGCAGCCTTCCCTTCGCTGCACGCGGCGTACCCGGTGTTGGCGGTCGTCTACGCCTGGCGTCCACATCGGAGGCTGGCGCTGCTCCTGATCGCGTGGACCGCCTGCGTCTGGTTCTCCATCGTGTACCTGGGGGAGCACTACGTGGTGGACGCCATCGACGGCGTCGTCTACGTGGTTGTGGCAGTGCTCCTGGTCGAGCGGCTCAGCCGGCTCCGCGCCGCACGCCCGGCGGCCGCCCGTAAGCCGATTCCTTGACCAGCCGGGTCGGAGGAGTTGGGGAGCGGGCGTGTGGTTCTTCGACTCGCGCCAGCGCGCCTGGTGGTAGCACCCTCCGCCTCCTCAACCTGCGCACACCGCAGCCCGGACGGCCTCGATCTGATCCCGCAGTGTGAATCCGAGCGTCAGGAGTGGGTCGCTATCGCGACCCACTTCCCCCGCGAGGCATGCAGAGGCAGAGCGCAAACCGCTCCTTTGCGTCGGGGTACCAGCGAGTGAGCGGCAGGCCGCTCTCACCCAACGCCTGCTCAACGGACGCTCGAGTGAACTTCACACTGATCTCAGTCATCAGCAGCTCGCCGGGGTCGAACTCAATAGTGAGTCTCGCGCCGGGCAGTCTCACACGCTGTCGCCAGCGCGACCGAAGGTACATCTCGATCCGGGAGCGATCACGATCGAACCGGGCTACGTGGTCGAAGGCAGCCGGATCGAAGTCGGCGGCCAGCTCACGATTCAGCACCCTGAGTAGGTTGCGGTTGAAATCTGCGGTCACGCCCTCGGCGTCGTCATAGGCCGCTAACAGTTCGGCCTCGTCCTTCACCAGGTCGATACCGAGCAGGAAGGCGTCGCCCGGTCGGAGGAGAGCGCGCACGTGGTCAAGAAAGAAGCGCCGCTCGGCGGCGTCGAAGTTGCCGATCGTGCTGCCGAGAAAGACGACCAGCTGGCGTCCATAATGTGGGACGCGGTCAAGATGCTCCGCGAAGTCGCCGACCATGGCGTAGACGCTGAGGCCCGGGAAGTCGGCGGCAATGCTGCGTGCGGTCTGCTGGAGGGTCCTCTCGCTGATGTCGAAAGGCACAAAGAAGCCAAGACGGCCGCCCCGTGCGGCTTCGATGAGCATGCGGGTCTTGCGCGCGGACCCTGAGCCCAGCTCAACCAGCGCCTCTGGCGCCACTGCCGCAATCACCTCGGTGGCCGCTCGCCGGAGGATCTCAGCCTCTGTGCGAGTCAGGTAGTACTCGGGCAGCTGCGTGATGGCCTCGAAGAGCTCCGATCCCCGCTCGTCGTAGAGCCAGCGCGGCGGCAGTGTCTTGGGAGTTGCCGTCAGGCCAGCCCGCACGTCGGCAATGAGGTCTTCGCGGGCGTTCCGGCCGAAGGTGTGGATGGCGATGGTGACGGGGGCGGGGATCATCTGGTGGCCCCATCTGCGGCGCAGCGGAACCCGGCGAAGATCTGCCGTTTCAGTCTCGAGTCCCAGTTGCGAAACGTGTTGCGGGCCACGCGCGGTCGCGTCGCCCACGACCCGCCGCGCAGCACCTTGAACCCAGAGCCGAAGAACGGCTCCGAATATTCGGAGTATGGGAACGCCTGGAACCCCGGGTAGGGGAGGAAATCGCTGCTGGTCCACTCCCAGATATCGCCCAGCATCTGCTCGCAGCCCAGCGCGCTGGCGCCGCCCGGATAAGCGCCGACCGGCGCCGGCGAGAGCAGCCGTTGATCCAGGTTGGCCAGCTCCGGAGTCGGTGGGTCGTCGCCCCACGGGTACCTGCGGCACCGGGCCGCCGCCGGATCCCACGCCGCGGCCACCTCCCACTCGAGCTCCGTCGGGAGGCGCTTACCCGCCCAGCGAGCGTACGCCTGAGCCTCGAACCAGGAGACCTGGCTGACCGGCAGGCGAGGGTCGACCGGGAGAACGTGGCCAAAGCGCCTGGTGCTCCATCCCCCGTGTGAGCGCGTCCAGTGCTCGGGAGCCTCGATGCCGAAGATGGACTTCCACTCCCAGCCGTCGGTGCTCCACAGGTCGTCGCGCTCATAGCCGCCATCGGCGATGAAGCGCACGTAGTCACCATTGCTGACCGGAAAGCGGTCGATCCGAAATCCCGCCAGCTCGGCCTCGTGACAAGGGTGCTCGTTGTCGTATGGCTCGTGCGAGTCAGTGCCGATCGTGTACCGGCCCGCCGGAACGCAGACCATGTCGGGCTCGACCATGCGGCCGTCCCGGCAGGGCCGGCAGGAGCTCGCGGTAGAGACCGGGCGTGAGTTGCAGCGTTTGCAGGATCGTCTCGTCGTGCTGATGCTCGTGCTGAACAATGAGGTCGTAGACGAAACCGTCGCGGAGGAGCGGGTCGTCGTCCTCGAATTCGATCTCTTCCAACAGCGCCAGCGTGCGGCGCCGCACTTCAACCAGGTAGGCGGCAGCGCTGGCGCGGTCCAGGAGCTGCCGCCGGCCGCGCACGACGCGCGGTGTCTCGATCGCGTTGTAAGTGTGGAGGAGCTCCTCATCAATGGGAGGGGTGTCCGATATTCGCTGAACCAGCCAGAGCTCCTCGAACACGCCGATGTGCGCGTAGTCCCACACCGGCGGACTCATCAACATGTCGTACTGGGTGGTGAGGCGCTCGTCGTCGACCGGCGCCAGGAGTTCATGGGTGCGGTGCCGAGCTTCGTCGAGATCGGCCGCGATTCGTTGCTTCAGGTCCATCTACCCGAGGCTCCGCAAACGAATCCAGCCTGTCTTGCCGCGGCTCAGAAATCTCCAGCCGTAGATCATCGCTTTCTCCTCATGCGCGATTCGCCAGTCGGTATTGCGACTGTGTCGCGATTACCAGTGCCGAGACTGCTCGGTGGCAGCTACCTGACCGTTGCCACTCTCAGCTTACCCCGGAACACACGTTCGCTCGCCCCGGCATGAGCGTCGGCGCCTGGCCACGCTCGCGATCGGCGGTCTGGGGACCGGCCTCTTGATCAGGAGAGACGCTCGACATAGCGTCAACTGGCTGGTAATTGGCATAACAAGCCGGTTACCACCCTCGGTATCCTCCCTCATAGAAGGATGGGGGTGGCGGCGCTTTTCGCGTGGCTGACGGCCGTGGGCCTCGGTCTTGTCCTGCTCGCGACCTGGCTCGTCCGAATGGGGTCCGGAGACCAGGCGCTGAGCGGCCAGCCTGCCACCAGCCGGCCCCCGCCCTACATCCCGACCTGGCTTGTCATCGTGCACCTCGTGCTCGCCGTGGGCGGCCTGCTCGTATGGGCCTTCTACCTGGTCTCAGACGCCGAGGCGCTCGCCTGGCTTGCACTTGCGATGCTGTTCCCGGTCGAAGTGCTGGGCTTCAGCATGTTCGTCCGCTGGCTCGGTAGCCGGCGCCTCAAGTGGGCGGCCGAGGGCCGCAGCGGCGATCCCTGGCCGGCCGAGTCGTTCATCCCCCTGGTGATCGTCTCCAGCCATGGCGTCGCCGGCACCGTGACGCTGTCGCTGGTTACTCTCGCCACGCTCGGGTTCGGCGGCAGTTAAGCCCTTACACCACCACAGAAGCAGGTCTGTGCCCGATGAGCGCGCGCAGCCCCACCGGTAGCCGCTCTTTGCCGAAGGATGCCTCGACGGCTGCCTGGAGGCCGTGCTCTTCGAGCAATGCCGGGATAAGCGCTGTGTCAATCAATACGTTGTCATGTCGCTCGTCGTCACGACGCCACGAGCCGTCCTCGGTACGGACGAAGGTGGTGATCTCCCGGACAAACCGGTCGGGCGATGGAATCGAGAACCGGGTGACGATGGCCCAGTTATCGCCGACGTCACCAATGTTGTGAGCATCGCGTCGGGCCGCGGCCCACTCGAGGTCGCAGAGGTCGATGGCAAGCACACCGCCGGGGCGCAGCGCTCCCGCAATCGAGACCAGCGCACGTCTTATGGCGGGTTCGTCACTCAGATAGTTCAAGACGTGGCCGACCGAGACGATCGCGTCCGCGTCCGGGAGCGCGTCGTCCGGGAGCACGACCTGGCGAATGTCTTCTGCCTCAACGGCAACCTCGCGTGCCACTTCGAGCATCGCCGGCGATGCATCGGTCGCCAGGACGCGATGTCCTGCATCGAGGAGGTGGCGGGTGAGACGGCCGCTGCCACAGCCGATCTCAACGACCAGGCCAGCTCGCTCGCGTATTGGCATGAGCCGCTCCAGGATGCCTGGTGCGCAGGCGTCCGCATGAAAGCCGAACCCTCGGTGATGCACGAGCGCGAGATCCCGCCGGTAGTAAGGGGCGTCAGGAGCCACCGGATCATGATGCTTTGCGCCACGTCCGCAGCGGGTCAGCCCCATTCGGCTACGGTACTTTGATGACCCAGTCCGAGAGAGCCGCAGCATTTCGGCTGCTCCACGAACGGCCCGGCGCCTTCGTCATTCCGAACCCGTGGGACGCCGGCACGGCGCGAGTGCTGGCAGGGCTTGGCTTCGAAGCCCTCGCCACGACCAGCAGCGGTCTGGCGTTCACGCTCGGCCGGCGCGATGCCGAGGGAGCAGTGACGCGCGAGCAGGCCCTGAGCAGCGCCGGCGCGATCGCGGCGGCGACGTCTCTCCCGGTGTCGGCCGACCTCGAAAACGGCTACGGCGACGACCCCGAGACCCTAGCGGAGACGATCCGAATGGCGGCAGCGATCGGTTTGGTGGGCGGTTCGATCGAGGATGCGACGACCAGGTCCGACGGCCCGATCTATCCGCAGTCCCAGGCGGTCGAGCGGGTGGCAGCAGCGGCGGAAGTGGCGCATTCGCTGCCGTTCCCTTTCCTTCTCACTGCGCGTGCCGAGAACTACCTCTACGGCCGCCGCGATCTCGACGACACGATCATGCGGCTTCAGGCCTACGAAGCCGCCGGCGCGGACGTGCTGTACGCGCCCGGACTGCGTGCGATCGAGGATGTCCGGGCCGTCTGCGCGGCGGTATCCAGGCCGGTCAACGTGCTCGCGGGACCTGGCTTCACTGTCGCCCAGCTCGCCGAGGCGGGCGTGCGCCGAGTCAGCCTGGGCGGGGCCCTGTCACGGGCTGCACTCAGCGCCTTCCTCCGCGCCGCTCGAGAGG
>Ga0126378_10002330_pt1 | contig 14074 bp, 12 predicted proteins | sample PanSoiMetPlot_23_FD_92587 | JGI IMG/M metagenome (GOLD analysis project Ga0126378, IMG submission 92587) | Tropical forest soil microbial communities from Panama - MetaG Plot_23 | ecosystem: Environmental > Terrestrial > Soil > Tropical forest > Bulk soil | place: Panama | collected 2016-02-17 | reverse complement strand
TGGGTCCAGGGCTTGCCGTTTGGCGCATTCAACAAGGCCGGCGTGGTGAAGTCGAAGAACTCATTCATGTCCGTGCATCCAACTTGCGATCCGCAGGAAGAATTCTGCCAGGAGACATCTCGAGCGGTAAGCGGTGTCACCCCAAACGTTTCTTCGATGAACGCGAGGATCGCGGTGTAGTCGCGCGGTACGTGAGACACGAAGTTAGGCTTCGCGTAAGGAGAGATTACGATCAGTGGAACGCGGAAGCCTGTGAGGTTGAAAGATCCACCCAGCTTGCCGACAGCACAATATCCCTGAGAACCATTGTTCGGGTCGGGGCACTGGCCGGGAGCGTAATTATCTGGCGGCGGGACCATGAAAGGTGGGACGTGATCGTAGAGGCCTCCGCCTTCGTCGTAGCTCAGGATAAAAACTGAGTCCGCCCAGGCATCGCTTTCCATCAGCGCCTGAATGATCGATTGCACGTAGGCGGCGCCACTCTGGATGTTGTTGTCTGGATGTTCGTCAAGTCCACTGCTACCGGAGGCGCTGTCGATAAAGATTACCTGCGGCAGCGCTTTATCGGGATCGCAGGTTACACCGCTGCAATTACCACCGAGACGATCGATCAGATCACTTTCCGGAAAGACTTTCGGCTCGATCTTTGGATCGGAGAAGTCCTGGAAGTTAGCAAGGAACACTCCGTCGTGGTAGTAGTACAGCCAACTGACATTAGCGGTATTCAGGGCGCGGAAAATCGTGGGGGCCGAATAGAGCGGATGTCCCGAGTTGTCGGGATATTCGTGGCCGAACGATGTTCCAGCCATCAGGTACATACGATTCGGCACAGTGTTCGCGAGGATCGGCGAATGCCACGCATCGCTTGTCGGAAAGAATGTGGCGAGGTCGTAGTAGTAGGGCAAGTCTTGCTCATTGTAGTAACCCAAGACTCGCGAGCCAGTGGGGTCATACAGATTCGCGACCGACGACGTCGTGTCGAGGAAAAGGTTCATGGCGAAAGAACTGTTGGTGAAGGTGGTCGTGGTGTCCCAGGCAGGGTCGCCGCCGGTCAGGGCTGTGTCGTGATGGCTTTCGTCCCACGCCGGCGTGAGATCTTCTGTGCAAACAGTGGGTTCGTGGAAGGGCTGCACTTGAGCGTTGTTGTCATTGTGATTGGTAAGCGTGACGGTCGGGTTGAAGGTGTCGATGGTTTGCGTGTCAGTAATACCGAATTGCGCAAGGCGGCCCGGACGATAGGCTCCGAGTGCTCCAAAGTGCATATCGAACGAGCGGTTTTCCTGGAGCATGAAGAATATGTGTTTGATCACTCCCGCGGTCGCGGAACTCACGGTAACGGTTGCCGATTGCGTGATCGTGCTGCCATTGCTAGCGATCGCGTTGGCCGTGTAACTCGTGGTCGCGGAAGGCGTGACTGTTGCAGATCCCTGCGGTATTGCGCAGGGATTACAAACGGCTTTGCCGGAACCATCGACAACGGTGAACGAGGTCGGTGGACCGCCCACAATTTGCCAGCCCAGCATTGCGTTCTGGCCAGGGGTGATGTTGCTGGGCGACGCGCTGAAATTCAGAGTAAGCGGAACCGTAACGGTCACGGTAGCCGGACTGGAGTTCCCGCCGGGTCCCGACGCAGTGAGAGAGAAGGTTGTTGTTTGGCTGATGGGGACGACTGCAGATCCGGAAGGCGGCGCTGGACCCTGGTCGTCTCCGACGGGGATGGGAGGATTGAACGTAACCGAGGTCGCATTTGTGGTGACCCACGTCAAATTGGTTGTCTGACCTGCGCTGACTGAAGTGGGATTGGCGGTGAATTGCGTGATCTGTGGAGGCGCCGCTGGACCAACCTGAACCTGAACGGTGGACGGCGCGCTGGATCCGGACGCACCGGTGGCAACGGCAGAATAAGTTGTATTTTGTGCTGGAGTGTCGGTCACTGAACCGGACGCCTGCGAACTCGTAGCAACCGTGCGACCGGAATCGGTTGTGATCGTCAGCGAAGTTGCGTTTACATCTTGCCAATTTAGAGTCACCGTTTGACCGGTCGTGATGGAATTCGGCGTGGCCGTGAACGACATGATCTGTGGCGTCGCAGATGCGACTTGTACTTTTGTCGATTGCGGCGAACTGGTGCCACCGGGACCCGTTGCAATTGCGGTGTAAGTCGTAGTTTGCGTGGGCGCGTCTTTCACTGAACCTGACGCCTGCGAACTTGTGGTGACGGTTCGCGTCGAAGAACCGGAGGTTGCGGTAACCGTCACCGAGGTTGCATTCGTAGATTGCCAGGTGAGAGTCACGTTCTGTCCACTACTGATGGAACTTGGGTTGGCCGCGAGGGTGACACTTGGGGTAGATGGCGTGGCCTTAGACGAACCTGCACAAGAAGAAAAACTCCAAACAGCTAAGAGTAGAATCCCACAGAAAATCCAGCGAACGTCTCGGTAATTCATTTTTGTATAGGCTGTCTGACGAGCAGACATGGCGCGCAAATCAGATGACAAACCACAGAGCGGCGGTTGCCATTCTGGGCGCTCGAGCGGCTTCGGCTCTCTACTGGAATCTCTGTAAGTACTTGTGTGATTTCATTGTGGTCGGTGAAAGTAAGGCATACCAATCCACAATCTAGGAGAACGTGTGCGACCACTTTGCTGCTTGCGGTGCAGGCGGGAAATTGAGACTGGGGACAAGTCGGTGGCGGTTTACATGTTCGCGCAAACCGTGGGAGTCAGACCACGACAGAAATCAACAGCACAGCGAATTTGCTTTTGTCCGCCGTGCGCCGTGTCGCTTGCCATGGGGCTTCCGCCAGATGGCGCGCTGAATATGGTGGCGTGGGATATGATCCGCGAATTGGTGAGTGCAGAGCCTTCGCTGAATGAGGCAGCGTGGGAGTGTCTGCGCGGAGTGATTGGACTACTGCCTTCCGGAAATGAGGGAGAGGGTACACAGGGATATCGACGGGCAGGATAAAATCTGGGTGACGTATTCATCCCTACAGCTGAGCGGAGGTTTCGCCATCGTTCGGCGTTCCGCACAACTGCTGGCTACTGTTTCGTTTCTGCCTCTTTGCCTTTCGCTAGCGAGCGGACGTAGTTCACCAAGTCCCAGCCTTCTTCCGTCTTAATGCGCGGACCCTCAGCCGGCATATCGTTGTGGCCGTTCTTGATGATGTAGTAAATCTCGCCGTCAGTGCGGTCTTTCAATGCGTTTGCGTTCGTAAAATCGGTCACGTTGAGCTTCATATCTTTGGCGATATCACCTTTGCCGTCGCCGCTGGCTCCATGGCACATTGCACAATCGAGATTCCACCATTTCTTGGCGCGGGCGATAGAGTCAGGTGACGACTTCACTGGATTCTGTGCTCGGGCAGCCTCGACGGGAATCAAAGCATAGGGCGATGCCTTCTGCGCCGTGGCGTTGCCTGATGGTTGCTGAGCAGCGAGCGAAATAGCGAGGAAAACGAGAATGGAAAGAATCACGGCAGACCGGTACACGGGATCCTCCTTTGAACAGGAGTGACTTACGCTAAAGAATAGCGCCGCATCGCGATGCCGCTGTGATTGGGATCACAAGCTGTAGTGAGCCGAGAGCCAAAGGAGTCTCGTCGGGAGAAGTAAAGACCGCAGGACCCGAGCGCCGCCACTGGTGCCGTGTGAGTGGCGGTCCCCTGCCCGAGTCCTGCAGCCTAGGGGAAGATCAATGACTACTCCTCGTGATCGAGTGGTTTGCCGTCCGGGCCAACCTGGACTTCTTTCTTTTTTCCGTCTGTCTGGACCTTTGCTTCGTAAGCAACCAGTTTGTCGTGCTTGGTGAGACTTTCGACTTTCACGATCTTGCCTTGCTCTGCTTTGTTCTGAAGACCTTCTCTGACAGCGGCAGGAAGTGAGTCGAAGGGGACCTGCTCCTCGATTTCGACGACACCGCCGTCTTTATCGATCAAGACATCTTTGCTGTGGCCGCTTACCATCATCTCGGCTTCGTAGTAGGTCTGGCCGTTTTCTTTTTCCTTGGAGAAGCCTTTGATCGTAGCTCCTTGGCTTTGGGCGGCGACTGTTCTCTCAACGGGAGAGGGCAGATCAGTGCGCTGAATCTTCTTTTCGTGCTCCTGACCAGCTAGCGTGGCCTCGAGCGACAGGGCGGCGAAGAGGAGAACTGGGATTCTCATTGTGAGCTCCAACGAATGAAGGCGGCTTATTTTCGGGGCTGCCGCCTTCATGAACATCACTTCAACAACGAGGACATTTAATCCGGGCAATCTGAAAATTGAATGAAAGACGCGAGACTATGTGCCGAGAGCAACGGAAGCGTGGTCGAGAGCGGAGGCGACAACATCTGGACTTGGGAGGCCCCCTTGGGCCATATCTCTGGCGCCACCACCGCGCCCACCGAACTTCGACATGACTTCTTTCATCAGGGCACCCATGTCGGAGGGTTGGCCAGAGGATTGTGCGAAGATGAGCGACGGCTGCGGAGAAATAGTAGCAAGCAATGCGGCGGTATTCGGCGCGATGCGTGTGAGCTTTTGTGCGAGTAGCTTGAGGAAGTTCATGTCGCGATCGGCGAAGGTGCGAATTACCAGCCTGCGGCCGTTTATCTCTGCCGTTTCAGCAAGGATGGCGGAGGCTTGGGCTTCGGCTAGCTCTTCGAGGGATTGCTCTCGCTGCTTGCGAAGGACGCGGATTTCGTCCAGCGATTTGCGAGCCTGCTGCGGGACGTCGTAGATGTGTGCCGAGAAAAGCCCGGCAGCTTCGGTAAGCGTGGTGAAGTCGCGGCGGGCGGTGGCGACCGCTCGCTGTCCTGCAATGAATTCGACGCGGCATCCCTGGCGAACCTTTTCGGCCTTGCGCAACAGGATACAGCCGATCTGGCCGGTCTGACTGACGTGCGTGCCGCCGCAGGCGCTGAGATCGAAGTCACGGATGTCGATGATGCGGAGTTCGTCGCGGTCGGCAACAGGGATTTTTCTTAGGCCGAGCTTCCCTGCTTCCTCTTGGGTAACAAAACGAATTTCGACGGGACGATTCTCGAGGATGATCTCGTTGGCGAGGCGCTCGGCTTCTTCAATCTGTGTCTTCGTGAGTGTGGGCGTATCGAGATCGATGGAGCAGTAGTCGTCCGCCATGTGGAAAGAGACCGTGTGCAAATCGAAGCGGCGGACAAAGGCGGCCGAGAGGACATGCTGTCCGGAATGCTGCTGCATGTGATCGCGGCGACGGGTGGCGTCGATCTGGCCGTGGACTTTGGTTCCGGGCTTGATTTCTCTCGGCGGAGCCTCAAGGTAGTGGATGACGCGGCCGTCCTCGGCATCGGCGACTTCGGTGACTTTGAGAGTTTCCTTTTCCGTCGAGATCACGCCGGTGTCAAAGACTTGGCCTCCGCTAGTTGGATAGAAGGCTGTGCGGTCGAGGATGAGGGCCGGCTTGGGATTCAGGCGTAGTTCCCTGACTTCAGCTTCGAAGTCATAGAGGAAGGAATCGTGGTAGTAAAGGCGGTCGGTCATGGCTAGGGATTCATTTAACCACAGAGAACCAGAGCGGACCTGATGGATGTCTGTGATCTCCTATAGGCTGCTGGGTGCCATTCCCCGAGGCTCTGTCTAGATCCCAGCCGGGGATTCTCGAGGAAGTCCTAACCTTTTGATAGCACGGCTTGTGGCTATAATGAGTCGCCAACGGCAGTCGCAACCGGCGAAGGCCATGGCGGAAGATGGAGGACAGATTTATGCGGACAGCGTGGAGCTTTATCATCGCATTTCTGATAATCACGGCTTTTGTCATTGCGATGCGAGCTTCTGACAAACCTGCTGAGGTTCATGGTGGCAATGGCATCGCTCTGCCGCCACCTCCCTCCACGGATGTGAAGCCCGTGACCGACAACGTAGCGGGACAATCTCTCACCGATCCATATCGCTGGCTAGAAGAAAGCAAGAGTCCGGAGACTCGTTCCTGGATCGCCGCGCAGATGAGCTACACGGAGGACTATCTCTCGCAAATCAAGATCCGTCCTCAAATCATTAAGCGCCTAACTGAACTGGAACGGGTGGAAAGTTTCGGCCTACCGCATGAGCGCAACGGTCTCTATTTCTTTAGCAAGCGACTGCCGGATGAGAATCAGGCTTCGATTTACGTGCGCAAAGGCCTCCACGGGGACGATCAACGTCTGATTGATGCCACGAAATTGAGCGCGGACCAGAACACTTCGGTTGCGATCCAGGACCTGTCCGAAGATGGCGGCCTGATGGTTTACTCAGTCCGTGAAGGTGGCGCCGACGAGGAAAGCGTGCATGTTTTTGATGTGAAAGCTCGCCAGGATTGGACCGAGATGCTTCCTAAGGCCAGATATTTCGGCATCAGCCTGAGCCCCGACAACATTGGTCTCTACTACTCCAAAGTTGATCCCACCGGTTCGCAGGTTTTCTACCATCGCTTCAAAACGCCGGCATCCGAAGATCCTGTGATCTTCGGAAAGAAATTTCACGACGAAACCTTCGGGCCCATGGAACTGATCAGTGCCGAAGTAACCGAAAATGGACGATATCTTTTAATCCATGTCTCGCACGGCGTACCAGCAACTCGCGTGGATATCTATGTCAAAGATCTTCGTGCGCCCGATTCGCCGATTCGGATTCTGGTTCATGGCATTGATAATCGTATCTATGCCTCCAACTACGCGGATGATTTCTATCTCTTCACCGACTACCAGGCCCCAAACTACCGCATCCTCAAAACCAATTTGAGTGATCCGACACCGGAACGCTGGCGAACCGTCGTGCCGGAGGCGAAGGACGTCATTTCCAGCTTCAGTATTGTGGGTGGAAAACTCTTCGTGACCGGCCTCCACGACGTTATCACTCAGACGCGAATTTATGATCTAAATGGAAGGCAGGTTGGTGAAGTGAGCTATCCGGCGATTGGTTCTGCTTCAGAGATGGCTGGTCGCGAGTCTTCGCGGAATGGCTTTTATACCTTCGAATCATTTATCACACCGCCCTCCATCTATCACTATGACGTCGTCACGGGAAAAACTGATGTCTTCGCCCGCCCACAAGTTCCTTTCTCGTCCGATCAGTACGAGGTGCGTCAAGTGTTTTACCGGTCCAAAGATGGAACGCGTATTCCGATGTTCATCTCGTCCAAGAAGGGCTTACAACAGGATGGCAGCGCGCCCGCGCTGATGTGGGCTTATGGCGGCTTTAATGTCAATCTGACTCCGGCGTGGAATCCTGAGTATGCCTGGTGGATGGAACAGGGTGGCTACTATGCCCAACCCAATCTTCGGGGAGGCGGCGAATATGGAGAAAACTGGCACAAGGCGGGAATGTTTGAGCACAAGCAGAACGTATTCGACGATTTCTACGGCGCGGCCGAGTACCTCATCTCTGAGCACTACACCACAGGGGCAAGACTGGCGATTCGCGGACGTTCGAACGGCGGACTACTGATGGGTGCGGCTATGACCCAGCGTCCGGATCTGTTTGCCGCAATCTGGTGCGGTTACCCTTTGCTCGACATGATTCGTTTCCAAGATTTTCTGGTCGGGAAATGGTGGACAACGGAATATGGTTCATCCGACAACGCTGAACAGTTTGCATATCTCATCAAGTATTCTCCGTACCAGAATGTCAAGGCCGGCACGTTGTATCCGGCCATCATGTTCAACACGGGCGATTCTGATACCCGCGTTGACCCTCTCCACGCGCGCAAGATGACAGCTCGCATCCAAGCCGCAAATGCCAGCGACCGTCCTATCCTGCTTCACTACGAGACGCAGGCCGGGCACAGTGCAGGAGTTTCTATCACCCAACTGGTAAAAGATACGGCTGATGAACTTGCCTTTCTATGGAACGAGACCGGAGGCAAATGATATGGGCATGCAGCTGCGCATTCACCGCAAGCGTTGAATCGGAAAGTGCGACGGGTTTCAATACGGGCCGATTATGCCGCCGATTTGGCGAGCTGAAGGTTTCGCTGTTGTCGGCGGCTTGGCGGACAGGAGTGTCCGCCCCACACTTGGATCGAGTACATCCAGGTACTTCATGCCATTTCCCGTGTTGAACAGGACTACCGTGTCTTCGGGCTTGAAGAATTTGCTGGCCAGCAGTTTGCGGTAGGCCACCAGGCAGGCGGCACCTTCTGGGGCGGCGAAGATGCCTTCGTTTTTTGCCCAGTGGCGCGTGGCTTCGAGAATTTCGGCATCAGTCGCAGCGATTGCGGTGCCTTTGCTCTTCTTTAGTATGTCGAGGATCAGGTAATCTCCATAAGGTTTGGGCACTCGCAGGCCGGAGGCGAGTGTGGCAGCATCGGTCCACATTTCCGCGGAAGACTTTCCTTCTTCCCAGGCTTTGACCACCGGTGCGCAGCCTGAGGCTTGCACCGCGATCATCTTAGCGCGCTCCGGTCCGATCCAGCCAAGCGTTTCCATTTCGTCGAAGGCCTTCCACATGCCGAGCAGGCCGACGCCTCCGCCTGTGGGATAGATGATGCCCTGCGGCATGCGCCAGCCGAGTTGCTTGGCGACTTCGTATCCCATGGTCTTCTTACCTTCGACGCGGTAAGGCTCTTTTGTTGTGCTGACGTCGAACCAGCCCTCTTTCTCCCAGAAGCTTGCCTTCTTCATGTCAGCAACCTTCTTCGCGCAGTCGCTGATGAGCCCGTCGATGAGAGTGACGTTCGCGCCGTAGTAATCGCATTCCACGCGATTGGCGACAGGAACATCTTTCGGCATGAAGATATGAGCCTCAAGCTTTGCAGCCGCGGCGTACGCAGCGAGCGCTCCAGCAGCGTTGCCGGCCGAGGGAATTGCGAGCTTCTTCAACGCAAAGTGACGCGCCATCGTCACAGCGGCGGAAAGTCCCCTAGCCTTAAACGATCCTGTGGGGTTGAGGCCCTCGTCTTTTATATAGACGTTTGGAAACTCGCGGCTGGGAAGCATCGGCGTGAAGCCTTCACCGAGGGAGACGGGGTCGGCGTCTGGCAGAACAGCGTCGTAGCGCCACATCGTAGGGGCGCGTCCTCCAAGGCGGGCCGAAGAAAAGGAGCGCTTGATGGCTGCGAGATCGTAGCGGGCGTAGAGGACTCCGGCGTCTTTGGGGCAAACAGTTTGCGGGCGGTCAGCGGGATAGTGCTCGCCACAGCGGGTGCATTCGAGATGCGTCAGCATGACTGGGCAGTTTAGCAGGCTTCCGGCTTTCGGCTCTGAGCTTTCGGTTTCCGCCCTCAGAACTCCGACCTTGGACCTCGGACCTCAGATCGGTTCGCTGGCGAAGTCGGATTTGATATTCCTTCTTCTTTTGCGGACATCGCTGACTTGAAACCGCGAATGCTTTCGCCTAGCCCTTTGCCGAGTTCAGGTAACTTCTTGGGACCTAGGACCAGGAGAGCAATTCCGAAGATTATTAATAAGTGCATCGGTTGAAACAGGCCTTCAAACATGAGTGCGGTCCTTTCTCAATCGTTAGTGTTTATGACGGGTCGGTGATGCCTCTCGCAGATCCTTCGCTTCGCTGAAGACGCTCCCCTCGGAATGACGCGCACCAGTGGCGACGCGGTCCAGCCGACAATTCTCTTGATTGCATCGGACGCCGTGTGACGGTTATCAACACGGCGTCCGATGCGTCACCGCTAAAACACTGAACCCTACATCTCGCGGCGGGCTTTGTCGGCGTCGCTTGCAAGATCCTGCAGGAGCTCCATGAATTCCGACGACTGGCCGATAAAGAGGCCATCACCGGTGAGTGACTGCACGGCGTCCATGGCAGCGCCCTTCGGTTCTGTGGGACGAATGATTGAACACGCAGGGAGCTGGCGGCTCAGGAATTTCGTTGGCTCGGGCATGATCAAGTTCGTCTGAAAGTTTTCACCTCCGAACGGCGGCGAATTCAAATCAGGAAATGTGACGGAGACTCCGGTTACCGGATCGATAATGTTCTTTAAGACTTTCGAGTTTCCTGCTTTGTCTTGCCAGGTCTGGAAGTGACAGATTTCGGTTCCACCAATGCTGAGCAGAATGCGTAGAACTTCCAGGCTAGTTGTCCGCTGCGCAAACTTCGGGTAGAGACTGGTGCCACCCTGCTCGATGAAGGCGAAGTGGAAACCAGCAGTGTTGGCTACGGCCTGGATGAAGTCCCCATCGGTGGTGTCGGAGTCGGTTCTGGGAATTGCCGTGTGCTGTCCCTTAGCCAGAGTAGGAATCGCCGGGAAAAAAGTGTCACCGAAGTCGGGATTCTTTGTTCGGCTGCGGTAGCGCGTCCACCAGGTCGTATCTACTGTGAGTTGCATCAAGTTGGTGAGACGCCCGAAGTTCTTGTTGGAACCAGTGGCCTGGCTGCTGGGAAGAGTGCGGAACTTGTCCAGATTGATGGTGTCCGCGCCCTTGGACGCCAGGTAGGCGTTGATGAAGACCTCGTGCGTTAACTCGTCTTCGGTATTGTCGTGAATGTACTGGGCCATGTCCGAATCGAGAAACGCCAGACCATCCGTATACGCCGGGTTCCCACCGGTAGGCGCCGACGGGTAGCCGGGGATCAGCTTGCTGGCAAGAGTGGAGACTTCATTGTCCTGGGTTCCAGCCAACTCCTGATACTGCAGCCACAAATCGCTTTCGATAATTTCGGCGGCCGCTGCGAAACGCAGTAGAGCAGCGTCCCCTTTCGTGAGATGACCGCCACGGTCATCAGCGGACGCGGGCAAACCATTGGCGAGGATTCCTGCGCCGACTGTGGCGGCTCCAGCCACCATCGTGGTCTTCAGGAATGAACGGCGGCTGGACGAAGCCGCGGGTTGAGAGGCCTCTGCAGTTGAGCGCGCTACTTCGTTGCTCATATTCCATACTCCGAAGCATGTTGTTGGATTCCGTGACCAGGCAGGGATTCGAATCACGGTGAGGGCAGACTAAGGGGACAACGGATCGAACTTGTCACGCATGAGTCGGAAATTTGTAAAAGGATGGTCGCTCGAACAAATCAAGAACGATTGTGTTGCGTTGAAGTCGCCGCCCGTAAGTTCTGAATAAAAACATCGTGATCGAGTTTCGTGCCTTTCATGGGCATGGTGGAGGCTACGCGGAAGACGGCTTGGTCCAACATAGTATCTCTCTGCCATTCAGAAAGCCGCCCTTCCCGGAAAATGGATCGCAACTGTGTATGACGGAGCCACACCGCCGGCACGTTGGCGTTGGGACTGCAAGCACGAGCGGTTAATTCGATACTAATGACACCATCTTTACCGCAATAACGCTTGGCTCGATCGACGGCTAGTTCGTGGAGGGCCTTAAGATCGTTTTCATCAACGGCGGGAATCGTGGCGCCTTGCTCGGCGGCCTCAATGAAAGCGCGAAAGGAGTGAATCAGATCGGTCTGATCATGAGGCATGGATGGATCCTTCGCCATATCTGGTGATCAAGGAACTACCTAGTTTAGCGCCAGCGGGCTCTCGACCCACACACCAAGGTATGTGGTACCAGTCAGGATTCGGTATTTTAGGCTGACTAAGGTACTATCAATCTCTTCAGCAACTTCAAGGAGAGCCAGTACATGGGAAAGTTCTTGTTTGGGTTGATCATTGGGCTAGTGGTGGTCCCATTAGTTGTGTATTCCTATTTTTCTACAGGGATGGCGCCGGTGGCGACCGCTGCGCCGCCGATGCCCTTTGAGAAAACCTTTGCGCGGATGGCATTACACGCACGGCTCGACAAAGAAATGCCGAAGACGGTGCCGGTGTCGGCCGATGAAGCGGCCTACACCGCCGGGGCACAGATCTATAAGGATCACTGTGCCGTGTGTCACGGATTGCCGGGACAGGCGCAGACGGCCATTGCGAGCGGAATGTTTCCAAAGCCTCCGAAGTTGATGCAGGGCACGGGAGTTACAGACGATGCTCCGGGAGAGACTTATTGGAAAGTTGCGGGGGGAATTCGTATGACGGGCATGCCGGGATTCAGCAAGACGCTTTCGAGCACACAGATGTGGCAGGTAAGTCTGCTATGCGCGAACGCCGACAAGCTGCCAGATTCGGCAAAACAGATCCTAGGTGGAACGACTCCGGCTCCTGCGCCGCCGGTGGAGGTAAAGAAGGCGGAGGCGAAGAAGTAGGAGCTCCGATTGAGCGCTTCAGGCATCCCGCCGGGATGCCATCACGTAGGCTAACTACCGGCCAGTAACTGGCGGGCCATTATCAGCGGTACCTTCCGGAACCAACCCAGTGCGAAGAGTTTCCGGAGTTTTGTGTTTCCTTTCTGTTTGAGTTGCGAGTGCGAGTTGTAGTCCGACGCCCATGGGATCGTTTCTCTTTTTCGCGTTTTCGTGGTGGGCCATCCTGCTGCGTGTGGTGGCGATCGTTCACTTCATACGACGGCGGCCAGATTTCTATTGGCTGTTCATCATTTTGTTTCATTGGATCGGGGCTCTGGTCTACATCGTCGTGGAAGTGCTTCCGGACGCAGGGCTTCTAAGTAGTTCCTTCCAGGTATTCCCGCGGCGGCGCCGCATTCACGAACTCGAGCGCGCAGTGATTGACAATCCTTCGGCGGGCAATTACGAAGAACTCGGTCTTCTCTACCTGGATGACGGGAACTTTGCGCGGGCGCGGGCTTGCTACGATCGGGCGATCTCGGCACGAACCGATTCTCCAGACCCGTTTTACCGGCGCGGCGTGGCAGAGATAGAGCTAGGCGATTTCCCGGCTGCCGTACCGGATCTGGAACACGCAGTGAAGACAGATCCCGACTTCGATTTCCATCGGGCCAAGGGCTTGCTGGCTTGGGGATACGCACAGACTGGGCAAGCCGAAAAAGCGAATGCAATGTTTCGCGAAGCCACGCGGATCTCTACTTTGTCGGAAACGTATTACCATTACGCGCTGTTCTTGGAGTCGCAGGGACGGACCGCCGAGGCGCGCGAGTGGGCATACAAGATCCTCGAAAAGAAACCTACGATGCCGGGATACCTGCGGCGACGTGAGCGGCCATGGTTCCGCAAGGCGAATGGGCTGCTGGGGCGGTTGCGGGCGTAGGAACAACGGCTACCCGTCATAAGTGTTTTCTTTCGCTCCTCTGGAGCTGTCTCCTTTTTTACCTACAATACCCACGGCTTACGGCGTGGGCTGTATTCTTGCGCCGCTTCGCGGCTAGCCTTTGTGGCCGCCAATGACACCGGCTCCGGGTGTTACCATAGTTAATGGTGACGCTTTCCAGACCTTCCGTACGGCTGCTGGCGACCGATATCGACGGCACGCTGCTCAATCCACAATTTCAGATTTCTGAGGGCGACATGGCCGCGCTGCGCCGGGCTCACGCTGCGGGGATCGAGATTATGCTGGTTACCGGACGGCGGCATTCGTTTGCATTGCCAATTGCAAAGCAGCTCGGCTTTGATTTGTGGCTGATCAGTTCGAACGGTGCTGTAACCCGATCCCTGAGCGGTGAAACATTCCATCGCGATATGATGCCGGCCGCGACCTGCCGCCAGCTATGTAAAGCCATGCAACAATTCCGCGGAAATACCGTTCTAACCTTTGATAAGGAGACCCGGGGCGCGATTGTGCTTGAGCACATGGACGAACTGGGGGCAAGCATCCGCCGATGGCTTGAGAAGAACATGGAGTTTATCGAGTTTGTGGTGCCCATAGAAAAAGCGCTCGTGACGGATCCGGTGCAGGCGATGTTTTGCGGAACGATGGCGCGCATGACCGGAGCACTGCGGGCGCTCGAAGATTCTGGAATGGAAGGAAAGGTAACCGTCCTCCGGACGGAATATCCGGATCGGGATTTGTCGATGATCGACGTGCTCAATGCGGGATGCTCGAAGGGACATGCACTGGAGCGATGGGCGAATTACAGAGGTTACCGGCGCGAAGAGGTCATGGCCGTCGGTGACAACCATAACGACGTCGAAATGCTTGAGTTTGCCGGGCATCCAATTATCATGGGAAATGCATGTGAAGAACTGCGAGCTCGAGGCTGGAAGATTACCCGCGGGAACCACGACTGCGGCGTGGCTGCGGCGGTGGAACTGGCACTTGGCGGTCAGGAGCCAGTGGTCAGTTGTCAGTGATCAGGGGTTAGTAAATCGGGAATGAGGTTC
>Ga0126378_10002328_pt1 | contig 14076 bp, 10 predicted proteins | sample PanSoiMetPlot_23_FD_92587 | JGI IMG/M metagenome (GOLD analysis project Ga0126378, IMG submission 92587) | Tropical forest soil microbial communities from Panama - MetaG Plot_23 | ecosystem: Environmental > Terrestrial > Soil > Tropical forest > Bulk soil | place: Panama | collected 2016-02-17 | reverse complement strand
TTCGGCGTCGAATCGTTCGCCACAATCAAATCGGGCCTGCCATCGTTATTCACGTCGGCAAAGGTCCCGGTGAGCCCGTAGTACGCGTCCGGATCGCTCACGCCTGCCTTCTCGCTGACGTCGGTGAACGTTCCATCTCCGTTGTTATGGAACAGGTGATCGCGCTCTCCCTTGAGACCGCGCGGACCACACATCACGTTGATCCCGCGAAACTGACACGTTGAGAACGCCACCACCGGCGACCCCGGCACAGGCGGATGCGCAACGTCGTAATGCACATAGCCGGGCACGAACAAATCGAGTCGGCCGTCGCCGTCGTAATCGCCAAACGTCGGGCCCGTCGACCAATTGCCTAGCGCCACGCCTGCTTTTTCAGCGACGTCGGTGAACGTTCCATCATGATTGTTGTGATAAAGCCGGTTCTTGCCGAAATTAGCGACGTAGATATCAGGCCAGCCGTCGTTGTCGTAGTCCCCAATCGCGACACCGAATCCCCAACGATCATTCGTCACGCCGGCCTTTGCTGCTACATCCGTGAACGTCCCGTCGTGATTGTTGTGGAAGAGTGCCGCATGCGGCGACTCCGCTTTTCCAGCGAGGGCGTCGTAGGTCGAACCGTTCACCAGGTAAATGTCGAGCCAGCCATCGTTGTCATAGTCCAGCAACGCGACACCAGATCCGACGGTCTCAAGAATGAACTTCTTTTTCGCGGAACCCATGACATGCTTCCAAGCCGATAATCCCGCTTTCTCCGTGACGTCTTGCAGAACTACCGGACCGCTATCGACAAATCCGCCTGCTGTGATGGGACGTTTTTCGGCATCCAGCACTGCTGCGTGCGATCCGCCTGTCGAAACAGAACGCTGCGATTGGGCCTGCGGGGAGGCTTCCTGCGTTTGCGACGAACTATTCAGTAAGGTGGCGACCAACAGGAGAAACGCGCACATGATCGCGCGTGACGATTGAGTTTTCTCGCTGAAATCTGCAGGGCCGAGCATGAGTCTTCCATCACAATACCATCACGCGCATGCGAATCACGCGGACGTCATCGTTCGGAAGACCACTCTTCAACTCAACGTGAGCGCCAGTCTGGTTACAGACGCAGGCGGGAACTTATACGTGAGAGACCGTCCCTTTCCTTCCACCGATTTTGTTTGCGGCACCACCACATTTCTCTGGTCGAACGAATTGTGGGCGTTGATATCCGAATTTGTCAGGAATGTCGCCGAGCCTGATCCTATGGTTCCACTCCGTACGCTGATCTCGGTTTCACGCGCCGCACTCACGTCGGGATTTACCACCGTCAACACGAGCTGTTTGTCGTGCAAAGATGCTGAGCCTTTCAGTCCCCAGAAGCTAGCTTTCTTTCCATCACGGTCGTAGCTGATGTCGGGGACAGAAAAGATCGTTCTAAGACTCTGCCCGCCCTGGTGCGCGGCATACAACGAGAACACGTGCCCGACCGGGGTCACGCAGAACTTGTCCTCGTGCGCGAGATAGAGGCTGTTCAGGCAGTTGATCAACTGCGCGCAATTCGCCATGGCCACTTTTTCCGGATGGCGATTGAAAATATCGAGCGTCATGCCGCTGAACACGGCATCACGCAAGGTGGGAATCTGCTCCAACTGGTCGACGGACGTCGCCTCGCCGCCCGGCTTGTACCACGGTCCCCACTCGTCCACGACAAGCTTGATGTGGCGTTCGGGATCCAATTCTCCCATCACCTGCCAGTGACCGGTGATCAGCCCTTCCATACGATCACCCTCACGCAGCAGTTCGTACCAGTCGACCGCTTCGAACTTGAGCGCATCACCCTTGCCCTTCAACCAATCCTGCGTTGCTCCGCGGCTCAAGTTCCATGCGTAGTGATGAAGAGCCATGCCCCACACCGATCGCAAGTGGAATCGGCCCTTTTTCAAAATCTCTTCGAGAAATCCGCGGGTCCAGTTCCAGTCATCGACATTCGGCCCCGACGCGATGAACGACAACTCCTGCTTGTTGTAGCGCGGAACCCACGTCGTCCAGCGGCGAAATTCAACGGCATACTCTTCAGGAGTGAAATTTCCTCCGCATCCCCACGACTCATTTCCCACTCCCCAGTAGCGCACATTGAATGGATCGGAGTATCCAGCAGCCGCGCGCATGTCCGCAAGCGTTGTGCTACCCGCAGGAGAGTTGCAGTACTCAACCCAGCGATAGAAGTCCTGCGCCGTCAGGCTCCTCACATTCCCAGCAAGGTACGGCTCGCCTCCAATCAACTTGCAGAAGTGTGTGAATTCATTTGTTCCAAACTCGTTGGGATCATATTTGTGACTTGCAGGCGCATTCGCGGCTTCACCCTCGGCCCAGAAATTCGTGCGCCGCGGTCGCTTGTCGGCGGGACCGATGCCGTCTCGCCAGTCGTAGCTGTCTGCAAAACAACCACCGGGAAAGCGCACCACGGGCGGCTTGATCTTCCGCATTTCCTCAACGAGTTCCTTCCGAATGCCGTTGATGTTGGGAACCTTCGAGTTCTCGCCCACCCACATGCCGTCATAAATCACGCCGCTGAGATTCTCGGCAAAGTGCCCGTAGATGTTCGGCGAGATTGTGCCAAGTGGTTCATCGAGCAAAACCTCGATGCGAGCATCGACACCCGCGTCGAGCGCCGCAAGCGAGGGCGTCAATCGGCTGAAAAGCAAAGCTCCGGTGCCTGCGAGAGTGTTGCGGAGGAATTCCCTGCGTCGGATCATCAGTCACTCCATGGGTGCGCGACGCGACGATCGACGCGCTTGAAGTCAACCGTGCTGCGGGCAGCATGGTAAACGTTTACCCGGCATTATGCTATAGTTTTTCCGCCGCGCGCCTTGGACGCATACCGCCAAATCTGGGTCGGAACGCTCCCGGAGTGAATGTGCTGTTCTCGAAGAAAGTCCAGCGGTTTGCTTCCCTTCGGCTTCTGATTTATCTGGCGCTCCTCACTGCTGTTTGCTGCTTGACTTCCGTTTCGTCCGCTCAGACCACTTCGCGTCAACAGATCGGCGTACAAATCATCGTCGTGGCCTCGGCCAAGGACGCGCAGCAAATTCTCGATCGTCTCAACGCCGGTGAAGATTTTGCTATGTTGGCGAAACAGAAATCTACCGACGCTACCGCAGACGATGGCGGCTATCTCGGTAAAGTCGACCCGTCCACTTTGCGCTCCGAGTTGCGGGATGCGATCGCGAACGTCGAGCCAGGAAAGATTTCCGGAATCGTGAAGCTACCTTCAGGCTTTGCAATCCTCAAGGTTCTTCCCGCAGGCGAATCGCCGGTTCCCGCAAACTCGACGCCGACTCGTATTCTTCCTCTCGCAGCCACCGGCTCCATTCGCTATCCACCAAATGTCGGCGGGAAAGGCGAAGCTGACCTCGCTTTCCGCAGCTTCTCGAAACCAACAGGGTGGAGTCAGGATCTACAAGGGCTCTGCAAGATTCGTAAAGATTCGCTCGCTGCCGTCACCGATCAACTCAACAGCAGCCTTACGCTCGCGGGAGAAGGCGGCCCCGCGCCCGGCAGCACCCTCGATCGCATCGAGACCCGATATGCCTTGGCCAATCTTTACGCCTATCAGGGGATTATGGATAAGTCGACCGCCGAATGGGAGACGGCGTACCAGATCGCGAAATCAGAACTTCCCGGTGCAATGCCTGAACTCGAGCAGGTTTTGGGCATCGCTTATCTTCACCAATCCGAGATGGAGAACGACGTCTACCGCCATCCCGGCGACCGCTGCATCTTCCCACCGAAGTCCACCGTCCGCTACGGGAAGACGACGGACTCCGAGAAAGCCATCGAGTACCTCACGAAGTACCTTGAGCGGAAGCCTGAAGCGCTCGACGTCAAGTGGCTTTTGAATCTCGCCTACATGACGCTCGGCAAGTATCCCGCGGGCGTACCGAAGAACTATCTGATCGCGCCCAGCACATTCGACTCCCCCGAAGATGCTCCTCGATTCACCGATGTTGCGCCCGCAGCCGGGATCAACCTGTACTCGGAGTCGGGGGGAATCATCGTCGACGATTTCGATGGCGATGGCCTCCTCGACATCGTTACCTCGGATTACGATCAATGCGCGCCGATGCACTTCTTTCACAACAACGGCGATGGCACGTTCACCGATCGCACAGCGCAAGCTGGGCTTTCCGACCAACTTGGCGGCCTGAACATGATTCAGGCGGACTACAACAACGACGGCTGCCTCGACATTCTCGTTCTCCGCGGAGCGTGGGAGTTTCCTCAACGCAAGTCTCTGCTGCGGAACAATTGCGACGGAACCTTCACCGATGTCACGGCTCAAGCGGGCCTCGCGGAACCAGCCACGAGCACGCAGACTGCGGTCTGGGCCGACATCGATAACGATGGCCGCCTGGATCTTTTCGTAGGGAACGAGAATCGCCCGCCACAGCTTTTTCGCAACAAGGGCGATGGCACCTTCGAAGATATCTCGCACACTGCCGGAGTCGACGAGGTCGCATTCACCAAAGGCGTTGTTTCCGCCGACTACGACAACGACGGATACCCTGACTTCTACCTTTCCAATCTGAATGGCAACAACTTTCTGTACCACAACAATCGCAACCACACCTTTACCGAAGTCGCCCAGGCCGCAGGGGTACAAAAGCCATGGCAAAGTTTTCCTGCCTGGTTTTTTGACTATGACAACGACGGCTGGCCTGATCTGTTTGTAACCAGCTACTACATCTCTGTCGATGAATCGGTGCGAAGCTATGTGGGCTTTCCTCCCAATGCCGAGACTCTCAAGCTCTACAAGAATCTCGGCAACGGATCATTCCGCGACGTCACCTCCGAAGTCAGCCTCGACAAGGTTTTTATGCCCATGGGCTCAAATTTTGGAGATATCGATAACGACGGATATCTCGATATGTACCTCGGCACTGGCAATCCGGGTTACGCCTCGCTTCTTCCGAACATCATGTTGCACAACAAAGAAGGAAAGTTCTTCGTAGACGTCACCGCCGCTTCAGGCACCGGTGAATTGCATAAGGGCCATGGCGTGGCCTTCGCTGACATCGACAACGATGGCGACGAAGATCTTCTGACCGAGATCGGCGGTGCCGTCCCAGGCGACCGCCACGCCTTCCGTCTTTTCGAAAATCCGGGCAACGGCAACGACTGGATCAGCCTGCACCTTGTTGGGGTGAAGTCGAATCGCTCCGCCATCGGCGCGCGCATCAAAGTAACGGTGCAGGACGGGAGCCAGGCATCGCGCTCGATCTATCGGACGGTAGGCAGCGGCGGATCCTTTGGCGCCTCACCCCTGCAACAACACATCGGTTTGGGCAAGGATGCTCGTATTCAGGAAATCGAAATCTGGTGGCCAACCAGCAATACTCGTCAGCAATTTAGAGACGTTCCGAAGAATCAATTTCTCGAGATCAAGGAATTCGCCAGCAACTACACTAAGCTTGAGCGTCGCCCTTATCGGCTTGGGGGCAAGAATCGCGATGCTGCCGACGCTGCGAAAGCCGTCGCCGCGCCCGGGACGGGGATGAACTAAACCACGATGAAGTTGATTCGCAAATGCGTGGCCATAGGCTTTGCGCTCTTCGCGCTCGCTGTGCTTGAGGCGCAGACGAAGCATCCTGCCAGCGGCCTCGTGCTCAAAATCGATCCGGCCAAACACCAAATCACCGTCTCTTGCCAAGAAATTCCCGGTTACATGGAAGCCATGGTGATGACGTTTCAAGTGCGCCCTTCCCAGCGCATCGAAGGCCTTGCTGCCGGGGTGAACATCGATTTCACCCTGTTCCCTGACAAGACCGAAAGCTTTGCAGACGACATCCGCGTTCATCCATTTCAAAGCCTGGAGCTCGATCCGACACAAGCCCGCCGCCTTAAATTGATGGAAAACTTGATGTCTCCTACCGCCAATTCACAAGCGATCGCCAACGGGCAAACGGTTCCCGACTTTTCTCTCACTGATCAGTCGCAACGCTTGATAACACTCTCACAGTTCTCCGGAAAAGTCGTCGCCCTGACCTTCATCTACACCCGCTGCCCCCTGCCCGACTATTGCTTCCGCCTGTCCAACAATTTCGGCCAACTGCAAAAGCGTTTTCGCATGCATATGGGGAATGATCTCGTTTTGCTCAGCATCGTGATCGATCCGGCCCATGATCGACCGACGGCCCTCGCCGACTACGCAAAAACCTGGAAAGCCGATTCTCACTCCTGGCATTTCTTAACCGGGCCTCTTCCTGAAATCGAGAAAGTTGCTCGCGCCTTCGACATGAACTTCTATCCCGATGAAGCCTTGTTCGTGCACTCGTTCCATACTGTGGTTATTGATCGCGAGGGGAAACTCGTGTCGAACCTGGAGGGAAACTCGTTTAGTGCAAAACAACTCGGGGACTTGGTTGAATGGGTAATGGCGAAGGCTAACTAGCGCACGCTAACGAGCGTGCCAATCTAAACTGCGGCGACGGCGGCCGGCCGCTACTCCTTGAACGCTTCTATATACAAAGAATGCGGCAATTCACGCGAATCGCCCGGATCATACGGAGGTACTCCTTCCCCGTAGACTCGGCTCTTCCCCTCGCCGGACTCTTCGACATTCCGGAATCCAGCGGCGCGAAGCACTTCATCCAGATAGGTAGCGTCGAATGCAGTTCGATGCTGTCCGTCACAAAAAACGAAATTTGAGAATCGTCCGCCCAGCGAATCAAAATGACGCGGGAACTCGTCGTAAAACCACTCGTGCTTCTTCTGCGCATACGCGGTAATGGCGCTCGCCAGATTCGGCACCACTAGACGAATTCCGCCTCCAGATTTCAGAACGCGAAAGCATTCGTTCAATACACGCTGCAACTCATCAGGATAAAAGTGTTCGAAGGTGTGCGTAGAATACACGGATTCGATCGTGCCCGATGAAAACGGTAAGCCATTTCGGACATCCAGCCACATATCGATCTTGTGAAAGGGATTTGCGTCAATATTCACGAAGCCCGGAAGATACTTGGGGCCACACCCCAAGTGAAGGTGCCGCACTCCATTCCTCGATCCCAGACCATACAGCGCCTTGCGAAAAACGTAGTTCGGCACACTCGCCTTCGCAATCACGAGAAACGCCAGATCTTTGTATCGCTGATGAAGCAAGCTAGACACCTCGAAAAAACATTATAGATTGCTGGTTCGAAGCAGCCCGCCCCAGATCTCACCGCGCAAGCAAAGCGCTTACACCGTGATCCGATTCTGTCGCGCGACAAGTCGATCTGCGATCGCAAGGATTCTGTCCAGATGATCGTTCCAACTGAAATCGCGCGATCGCGCCTGGCCGGCTAAGATTAACCGGTTCATCAGTTCAGGTGATCCGCATAGTCGATGCACAGTGTTTGCAAAGCTTTTGGGCGAAAAACGATCAAAGTACAAAGCGGCCTCACCGCAGATTTCGCGATGCACCGCGATATCGGATGCGACAATCGGAACACCCGTCGACATCGCCTCGATCAGAGGATGCGCAAACGATTCCGCATAGGCTGCCGTCGCATAGATGTCGCATCGGCGGTAGAGCAGATGCAGAGATCGATACGGAATAGATCCAAGCTCCACAACGTCGTGGGCGATTCCCAATTGCTTCACCAAAGCTGCAGCGTCACCGGCTCCATAAGAACCGGGATTCGCTTCCGATCTCAGTTGGCAGGTGAGAAAGAATCGCACTTTCTTGGGCGCCACCAGCTCTTTCAACAGTGGTATTGCGCGCAGTAGTGTCTCGAAGTTCCGGTAATAGTTATAGTGACTCACGAATAACAGGCGGAGATCACCATGCGCCGTAGCGAGTCGCTCTTCAACTTCTCGCGGCAACGATTTCGAATCGCTGAGAAACAAATCCCGATTGAAGCCGTGATGAACAGTTTCAACGGTCACTCCCGTCCAATTGCGCAATTCGTCCGCAAACGAGTGACTCGGCGCAACGGTCACGTCGGCACGGCGTATCGACACCCCTGCCGCCGCGGTCTTTACAACATTATCCAACCATAGCCTGAAGTCTCCGCGCCGTTGCAGGTCCCACTCAAAGTCTTTGGAAGTGTAGAGCGCATTGCGGCTCAGAAGAATCTGCGGTACCGGTGAATGCCAGAGTGCAAAGTTTCCAACGGAAAGAAGCACATTCGAACCGCTTTCCCGGATAAGCCCAGGTAATTTCGACTGTTCGAACCAAAAACGTTGAGCAGTCCCAGCGGGCGCTTCGACACTCAAAAAGCGCACATTGGAAGCCCGGTTCAGTTCCTCTCGGAGGTTTGCGCTTAGGAGAATCGTCCCTTGAACATCTTTGCGATCAGACAGGAGCGGAACGATATTCCGAACGTAGGTGAGACCTCCTCCAGCACTCGCCGCAAGAGCATTGATGAAGAGGTGAATCATCGCCCATGAGCGAACATACCCTGAGGAGTCTTCGCGAGTTGTGGGTGTGCCCCAGAAATCGAGCGCACAGCGACAGGCACGGACTCAGGCAAGAGGTCACGCAGCCAAAATGCCACGGTCAGGTAGTAACCCAGCACAGTCAACCGGTCTTCGAAAAAGGCATGCACGATCCCAGACAAAAGCATCATGGCAAGAGGAATCGCGCAATGATATGGGTTGGAGGTGCGTCGCATCCAGATCACGACTCGAACGATCATCTTGAGCAACAGGTAAAGAAGCACAAGAAACGGAATGATGCCCAACAGGCCAAGATATTCCGCCAGCGCCAGGTAACTGTTTCCGTGCTCGCGATTTGTCCTCTCGCATGTGTACAAGCCACCCGTTGAAGGAGCCATCGATAAGTTTGGACGTTCCGCCCATTGTCCCAGATCGCTCGTTCCAAAGCCGCTCTCGAAAAGCGGATGTTCACGAATAACCGCTGCAGTCTCTTGCCACGGTGTCTGCCGCGACTGGAAAACTCCCAGCTCTTTGTTCTTGCCTTTGTAAATTACGTTATTCGTAGCGTCGCTGGCGAACTCCTCAAAGCGGGTGGGATTCCACATTGCGGCCAACGCCAGAAATAGCATCACTAGAAAAGCACCATGTAGCAATAAACGCTGACGTCGTAGAGCGAAACACATTGTCAGAACTGACAATGCTGCAGCGAGCATTCCCGCCCGCGACGCTGACGTATAGATCAGGACTCCGGTCAATCCCAACGCTACCATCCGTCGATAACGTTCTCCGCGATTTTCTGCAATCAGATATCCCCAGACCAGAAACGGGGCCATTACCCCACCCATCACTGCACCCAGGGAATTAGGATTGCCGAAGATTGCCCACCCGACTCCCAGGTACGCGAAAGCCGTAAAGTAGGTCATAACCTCGCACGCGAGTAATAATCCTCGCATGAATGCAACTTCCCTCCCCAGCGTTGCTAACCTCGCTCCCGTTGCACCGTACAAGAAGAGAAGCAGAAAACTCACTACCTTTAGCAAAGCGGTCATCGGCTCTGCCGAGACGATGGCCGAAACCAGTCCTGAGCAAATGCAGAAAAGGGCGACGAGATGAAGCGCGCCGTACGCGTGACGGCGCTCGCGCATCCAGATCACGAAACCCGCCACCGCCGCTACACCCAGGATGAACCATCTCGCAGTTGCCGGAATGGCAATAAACGGAAGATTCATCCCGGCCCAAAGGAAGGTCACCATCAACAGAGGGAAGAAGACAATCTCGAAGTGCCAGAGGCACGTCAGCACAATTTCAATAACGATCAATCCACCGAGATATACGGGATTTCTGAAGTAATAGAGATGTCCGCGCAGAAAAAGGAAGATCGCGAGCGCCACAGTGGCGCCGATCACAATCTTTACGCCTCTCGGGACATCTTTGCGCAACGCAGAAAACACGCCCGCCTCGTTGCATACATACTAAACGGGCCCACCCATTCGCATCCACTTGCGAATCAGCAGGCCCGTTGATTTAACAACTCTCGTCTGACCCAACCTGCGGCCCTATGAGGCCGCCGCCATTTGAGGTCGATTCTGGTCCGCGCGGAAACGCAACAACGCCGCGATATTGCCGACCGCATCGAACTCCGGATTGTTCTTCACATAAAACAATTCGATGTCGCGCCGGATCGCCATCGGAATCATGGCATCGCACACATCGTCGAGTTCTTTCGTGGCTTTGCCGCATACAGGACAGTATGGAACCATGTGCGAATCGATGTGGCCACAGCTTCCGCACTCGACCGCGCGTGCGACATAGCCCTCACCAATCAGCAACGTTTGTACTTCGCCCATTTCCAGCGACTTCAAGACCCGCCGGAGACCGGTAACCCCACGGGCGTTTCCCCGCGCCTGGCTTAGCGCCTCCCGCAGGTAAGAATCTCGTCGTTGCGCTTGTGCACCCTGCAAGGCACGATTGGCGTGGTCACGGATCTCATCGGTGGTCAGTGACGCAATATCCGCCGGAAAGTGTCCGAGCAACCGCTGCTTTACATAAGGGTGCAGATTCGCTTCCAACTCTGACCAGTTGGTGTCATTACAGCCGATGACCAGCTTCTCCCATAGGCCTCGCTCAAGCTCATCCTTCAGCCGATCCGAAACCTGCTTGTAATGCTGTTTGGCTTCGTTCGCCACGCGGCGTTCGGTATGGCCCGCGTCGTACCCGGCGTAGCCATCGCTGCGACCCCGCGGCAGATTGCGGAACAGCCCGCCCCGTTCCTTGAGTTGGTCGAGTCGCATATCGAAGAATCGGCCGCGTTGCCGATCGACGAGCGCGACGCACAATTTGGGCTGCGCACCGAGTAACACCGCAAGGGGTTTCAGTTGGAATCGCCGGTTGACAAACAACTGTGTTCCGGGAAGTTGCGCGGGCAGATCAAACTCACGCCAGATCTTCTTGTTTGCAGCGGCAAAGATTGCTTTCGCCTTAACCGGGCTTCCATGAAAGTTGTTCGCGAATTCAAGAATGCGCTCCAGGTCTTCCCTTGCACATTCGTTCTTCCCATGCTGCTCCGATTCCCGCAGCGCTTGCCGGACCAGGTCCTTGGCCAGGATTGTCGTCTCCTTGTGCGACTTGTTCAGTGGCGTTCTTGGTTGGAAGTAAAAGCTCAGGGCACAACCGTCTCCATTCGACTGGAATGCGGCCAGCTCTCGGATGTCCTCGCGGGTGATCATCACGATTTCTCCTACGTGCTGAGAGATGAATTACGCTGTATTGGATTTGGGGTGACCCGGCCTTTCGCGGTCTTTGCGAAGGCCAGAAACGGCTACACTTTTGGACGGAGCGGCGAATAACTGAGATTTTCGCAAATGCTCGCACGCAACGCGCACCGATGCACGAACGTCGTCGCTCTTACGATCGGTAATCGCTGCAATCTCGTCTTCCGTGAACCCTTCGACGGCCTGCAGAATAAATGCCTCGCGGGCGGAGCGGTCCGTACCACGCAGAGCCCTTTCAACTAAATGCAGTATTTCGTCGGAGGATGCGATCTGTTCAGGAGTCGACACGCGGCGGTCCGCAATCACGGTCTCGCCCAAAATCGCTTCATCGGGCTGGTGGAATTGCAACTCGGCTTCGTCACTACCACGCACGTTGCGCCTGCGGGCGGAATCCTCCAGATGAACACTTCCGTTGTGCTCGTGGGCACTGGCCGCCATCTCGTCGATCGATCGAATGGCTAGCCGATAAAGCCAGGGTTCCAGCGCGAGCCGCTCGGGCTTTTCGACGCCATCTCCAAGCGCCCGGGCGATGGCTTCATCAATCACTTCCTCTTTGCTAATGGTGTCCGCATCAATTTGCTCGGCCATCTCCCTGAAATATAGCTCGCGTTCCACGAATCGCTCCAGGCGGGCTAGGTTCACATTCACATAGCCGCGAATGTCTTCGCCGGAAACCATCGGAGCCTGTACTGCCGCCAACGTCTCTTCAAACGCTACCTGGCGAGCCGGACGCGTTTCCTTCCCACGCCGCCAGCGCGGAAACTTGTGCGTCGACCGCAATAGATCTTTGTGGCGTGTAATTTGCTGCAGGAGATCATCAAACGCCAATTTCAAAGCCGAGGCAGGCAACGGCGCTTTTTTCTGCGCCGCCATTTGGCCCGACGGCAGCCTCAGATTCAATGAGACGACGACTCCCTCGCGTCGTGAATTTTCCTCGATCAATCCCTTGAGGTGAATGAGTTCGGGGCGGAAAACGTTCAAACGCTTGCGCAGCTTTTCCACCTGCTGGTGCACTTCTTTTTCAATGTCGGGAGTCTTGCGGAGTTTATATCCGATATGAACGTTCATTGAGAGCCTCGGGAGCGGGAGCAGACCCGTTGAAGCTTTCAGTTCTCTTGCTGTTTCTAATCCGGATTCTACACCCGGTGAAGGTCACGCAAGCACTGTTTTGCACAAATTTGCGCCACTCGATCTATTAGCAATTTGTGACGGATGCACTTGCGGACGCAAATTAAAAAAACACTTGAAGAGAGCCCACCACTGTGCTTACGGGAATGTCGGTAGCTGCCTTCCTCGAGTCGACAAAGAAACTTTCCGGCGCAATTCCTGAGTCGGGTTGGGAGACTCTCAACTCCCCTCTCGATCTCGTAGCTCCATGAGCGTCTCGACGGTCCCATCGCTTCGATCGCGCGCAGGTACCGGGTGCACCGGATTTGTATTCGCGGACTGCGAAAGCCACTCCCCGGACGGGCCAATCTGCGTACGGACATTTTGACCGGGCCGCGGCGCGGCAGTACACCAATAAAAAAACTATTCCAGCATCGCTCCTGATTCGCATCCCAACGGCGTGCGTAGTTTTGACAGGGGAATGCGTTTGAGAATTTTCCGGTGGACTCGGCTCCCAATCATCAGTTTGTTGGTCGCAAGTTGCGGCCATGCTTTTTCACAGGTCTCTGATCGTCCCTCTTTGATTGCTCCTCGAGCCCCTACGGAATTCGTCATCAAGCGCACTCTCGGCGCTACGGAACCCGACTTCGTCAACACTCTCGTTGCATTGTCAGATCAATCCGATCAGTCCTCACAGTCGGGCTCTCAACAGCGCCAAGGTTTTCTCATTCGAAATCTCAAACGCGGACTCAACGACCAGAAACGACTGTACCTCGCTCCGTTCAAACGCAAGAATCTCAAATGGGACGCACTCTTTCTGCTTACGACCGGCGCTCTTCTCGCGACCGATCGCCAAGCGTCGCGCCAGATTTCGACCGATCATGTCAACATCAGCCACGACATCGCCCTGCTAAGCATCGGGTCCGCGGGCGTCAGTGCCGGCCTGATCTGGCTGCACGGTCTTCGCGCCGACGACTCGCTCGCCAAAGAGACGGGGTATCTCACCCTCGAGTCACTCGCGAATACGTTTCTCATCTACACTCCCATGCAACTCATCGCCGGACGAGAACGCCCTGATGACGGAACCGGAAACGGCCGCTTCTGGCAGCGCCACAGCGTCAATACTTCGTTTCCTGCCGGACACCCCATGTTTATGTGGGCAATGGCGAGTGTGATTAGTCACGAATATCCAAAGACGTGGGTCAAAGTACTGACTTATGGCGCGGCGCTTGCGGTATCCGTCACTCGGTTCACTGGCCGTAATCACTTCCCATCCGACATTTTCGTCGGCAGCACCCTTGGCTACCTGATTGGCACAAACATCTACCATTCACACTGCAATCCCGATTTCAGCGATGCCTGCCATCGATAGCCACAGTTGCCATAGTTGATGGTCGCCTTTCTTACGCAACTCCGGTTAGTGCAGGAGGCGTATGTATCAAACGCCGAGAATTACACGAGGACGACCTGATCGCTGAAAGGACGTTTCCCTACGCGGGAGACACGCCATTTTGCCTTGCCTGCCAGCTCGCGAAACACTTCCAGCCCCCGGGGACGCGTCGCGGCTCCGCTAGTCTGGCGTAGCCGCTGCGTGAGTTCGTCGGCACGAGTTACCGATCCCACGACGGCCACGACCGAACAGTGTCCTCGAAGCGCTTTAAGATTCGCTACGATTTCGTCGTCCGACCCGTACTCGAACAACCCACCTTCTGACGAGCACATCACGATCGAACCCCGCGCCTGCGCTTCTTTCAGCGCCATCTCAGTTCATTCGCGTTCGCCCAATCGTACGGCCTGTGCT
>Ga0126378_10002326_pt1 | contig 14079 bp, 14 predicted proteins | sample PanSoiMetPlot_23_FD_92587 | JGI IMG/M metagenome (GOLD analysis project Ga0126378, IMG submission 92587) | Tropical forest soil microbial communities from Panama - MetaG Plot_23 | ecosystem: Environmental > Terrestrial > Soil > Tropical forest > Bulk soil | place: Panama | collected 2016-02-17 | reverse complement strand
TGTCTCTCTCGTTCCAGCAGATAGCGACGCCTGCGCACAACCTTGCTCTCTATCTTTAAGTGCCTTCCGGGACTTCTGCGGACTCGTTCACCGAGGGACTGCGGTCGACGAGTGACGTGCAGCGTACTGCTGTCGTTGCAGAATTTCAAGTTAAGATTTCGTCAACGCCGTTTCGATTTAGGGTCAAGTGGTTACTATTGTCCCTCGTTAATAGCCGATGGCAAAGAGCTGGGGCCGGACTTGCTCGGCGCTTCGCGCTTTCATCTTCACGGCAGCATTGGTCTTCGAGAGCCAATCACTGCCGACGACTGAAAGTGCGTGAGGACGGCAATATGCATCGCCTTTCATTCCAGCTAGGAGTTCCGCCACGTCCTTCTCCTCAACCGGCTTATGCGGTTGATTTTTGCGCAACTCGGCTGTCCGGGCGGCTTCGGCGCGATATTGAGCGCAGTGGTCCGCGGCAGTCGCTCGGAGCCAACGAGCTGCGATTTGGGGGAGGAGACCGGGATGGCAAGCAGGGCAAAAGGGCGTGGCGCGCCGGGGAGAACATCATTACGGCTCTGCTGCTGATCGCGGGGGCACTGCTGGCATTAGCGCTCTTTGTCGCTGGCGCCTTGTGGCGGGGCGGGAGTTCATCTCCGCGCCAAAAGATTTCGATCCTTACTCCCGAAGACAAAAACCGATCCTGAAAACAACGCACTACGGGTGATCTGACCAGTGCCTAAGAGTTTACTGTTTAAGTACAGCCGCTTGTCTGACGCCTGCTCCGAGCAACACTGAGCACAAAGCTCGGAGCGACCCGCCTCACTATCCACTGCGGCCTTGGCATCTCTCGGCTGCACTCCTGCGCGTCGCCTAGATCGGTGAGTTTGGGGTCACCTTCGGCTGCCTGTAGCCGCCACATTTCTCTAGGATCTTTCTTAAAATCCCGGACAAGCTTCTGGAGCCACGTGTGGCTGATTCCAAGCTGCCTAGCCCAGGAACGACCAGACGGCTTGTTGCTGTCGCGGCAGGTCCGCCACAAGAACGCGTATCTCCGGATCATGTCGGATTCGTCTTTGGTGCGCCAGGGCCGCGGCGGATGGCATCGCGGAGTCCTCCGAGCTTTTCTCAGGTTTGCAATTCGAGCATCGTAAGGGTCAGCGCGACACCATTTCTGATAGATCGACGGCATGCTGTTGCTCATAATGTTGCATTTTCCCGCGATCGGGGACATCGCGGAGCCGTCCGCAGAACCTGTCGATAGTGCCTTTTATCGCCGGGCCTTAGATTCTTCTAGGGCGAACCTCGCGCATCACTGGGAGAGCTTCATTCGCTCCATCCCGTCGCCATCAGGCTTCACGATCCCTTAAGAGATCAAGGAGGCTCTGGCGGACGCGCTCGACGGCTTGGAAGAGTTCATCAATACCCACGGTTTCGCGAGTTACTTCGTGTGTGACCAAGCCCGTGGTTATAGCGTCGCACAGTTGAGAGGTGCGGCGGATACGCTCAGCGGTCAGCAAAGGGAGTACCGTGTTTGGATCGTGATGCCGCGATTGGCGCTCTTGCCACTCTTGAACGGCCCACGCCGTCTTTCGCACATGATCCACTGCATCTCGAAATTCTGTTAGGATGCGCGCATCTATTGTGCCCGAGCGCATGTCGTACTCTAGCTTGACAAGGTCGGCGCACGCTTTCTTTAGCTGGAAATTCACGCCCCAGAAAGTCTCACTGGGGACGAGAAGCTCGACACCAACCCCTAACACGCGGCCCTCGCTGTCACGACGGACGCTGGCGATGCGAGCTTGCGATGATTCATGCGAAAGGAGACTCGTTAACTCGATCTGACTTCCGACAGCAGGGTAAGTCCTCATCTCCAACAGGCCACCGCGGGCGCTCACTTCAGTGGCCTGCCCGGCTTCACGAAAAACTTTACCGGTAGCCTCCTGCCAGGTCGCTTCCACTGAGGAGATGAAGGGAAAGCGTCTGCTCCGCCGCTTACCTAGTATTGCAGAAGGTTGATTCACGACTGGCTGTGCCATTCAACCGCCTCCGTCAGCCGTCTCAAAGGACTGTGGAAACCGCTGATCGAGACGCTCAACGTCCATCGGTTTGTTAGCTATTAAACCATCTTCGCCGACGGACTTGTTTGATTCCCGGCTTCCGTGGTTACAATCCAGTGAACATCGAGGGTCAGCGCGACACCATTTCTGATACATCGACGGCATGCTATTGAATGCCAACCAGGTCTTCTATTGGCGCAAGTTGTACACGCCCGATCGCAAGAATCCGTCTCCAGGTCCGAAGCCCCCTCCTCCTGACACGCCAAAACCCGCCCGTCCTTCTCGGCGGCACAGTGAAGCGGCGCGCAACGCTGTGAGAAAAAAGGTTTAGAACTGGGCAAAATCGCTACGGTTACGTGAAAAGCGATGATGACAAAACACATCATAACCGTGGCGACTGAATTGCTCATGGTCGTTTCATCGGTACCACAGCTTTGCTGCAAGTTCTGCTATTCCGCGCCTGGTTGAACGGCCGCTATCCACAGTCTGCCACGTCCCTCGAGCCGCTTATCGAGCGCGTAGTACGGCAACAACGCAACACGCTGGTGGAGGCAACGCGGCGAGGGGAACTTGCCAGTCTCGCCTTGCGTCTACACGAGCTTGACCGCAACCTGGATGGCCTGTGCAATGATCTCGGCTTTCTCCAACAGCGCGTAGCGCTGGCAGCCGCAAATGGGCGGTCGAAACTGCGCCCCGAAAGGCGGCCTAAAATGGACGGAAACGTAGCAGAGCGCTCTTTCCTTGCACGCCGCGGAAGGTGTCGCGCTTTTTCTCGTTGCATTGTAGACAAATTGCTTCAGACGCTGATGTCCTTTCGTCGTAGTCTCGTCTGAGGAGAACCAAGCAATGTAATAGCGGACATGGCTACACAAGACAACGCGCGGGCCACATCGGCGCGCGATTTATGGCGCCTGTTTAGCGCAACCTCATTTGCAAAGGTGACTGAGGGTGACCAATCGGGACGCTACAATGTTTCCGCCACCTTCGGCGAGCTCAACAACGAAGAACTGCAGACAATCGCAACCATCGCTTTTCGCAGTTATGGCTTTCACAATCTCACTGCTGATGATGTAACGACGCTTGCGGCGATCACTCGTATGGAAGAGTTTCGCCGGGAGGACCGGTTCATCTGATGCGCAGCCCGACTCGCTTCGTCCGTGAATGAGCCTGTAGCTCTGCCCAAAAACCAAGCTTTCAACGCGCAGAAGCCCGCTTCTGCCGCCTCTTTTGCGCCTGCTCAGGTGCGCCTCTAAGCATGTCTGGCCCTTTTTGACGTCTGGTAGGGCCCGCCTGCGTGGCAAGCTTTAAGACAATACCTCACGTATTGCAGGAGGGCCCGAAACGGGGATTTGCGACTGATGCAGAAATGCGCGAGATGTGGGAACGAGTTTAGCGAACGGGAATGCCCGCACTGTGCCGGAGGTCCGAGGCTTTCGGCGGAGGAGAGCAACAAAGCATTGTGAACGCCGATGGTTTCTTCTTCGCGGCCACTCAGCGGGCGTAACCGGATGACATCAGTGCCATCGGAAGGGACGACTACTCTGTCCCTCGTCAAAATCATCGCCGTAACGATGTTACAGCGGCCAGGATAGCGTTGGCCGGAGTTTCGGCGAAGGACAGTTGTCAAGCTGCCGGCTGTCCGGCGAGGGCTCCGCAGGCAGTGGTCTCAGACTGGCAACTTACAGGTGGCCCTTGGTGTCTAAGTCGAACATCGGTTCAAGTGCGTGGAGGGCTGCCAGAGCGGAACCCTGCAAGTTTTCTCGTGATATCCGTTCAGGTATGTGGGAGGCAAACCCATGAAGCCATCTTTTTTGAAGGCGGCCGCGGTTCTGATAGCACTGGGTTCGCATGGTTGCATGGCTAGCTCCAACGCCAACCTGACGACGCAACAAGCGCAGGTAGTACAAACCAAACCAACGAAGTCTATGCGGGCCTTCCGGTCGGACCAGGAGCTTAACCGCTACCTTCGCGAACTGGTCGAAAAGCAAAAGCGCAGACGCCGAGGCCTAATGGCTAAGTTGGCCTCTCCCGCGGTGGCACCACCACCGAAGCCCGAGGCCGGGTTTGGCGACGCGGACAAGGAATCAGAATCCGTCACCAATGTCCAGCATATCGGCGTTGACGAGGGTGGAATCGTCAAAGTTCATGGCAATTATCTGGTAATCCTCCGTCGCGGCCGTCTGTTCACCGTGTCCATCGGGGACGGCAACCTCGAACCCGTTTCCGCCGTTGATGCATTTTCGCCAGACATCAATCCTGGGTACACCTGGTACGACGAAATGCTGATTTCCGGAGACACGGTCGTCGTTATCGGATACAGCTACGAACGGGGCGGTACGGAAGCCAATCTCTTTCACATCGGCCCGACAGGTGAACTCACGTACCAGTCCACCTACCAGCTCCGCTCGAATGACTACTATTCATCGCGCAACTATGCGAGCAGACTCATCGGTACAAAGCTGATTTTCTACACCCCTCTCTATATCGGCTGGAATGATAACCCCCTGAATGTTCTTCCGGCAGTGCGCAGGTGGCATAAAGGCGCCAAGCCAGATGAGTTTCGGCGAATCATTGCCGCCAGCGACGTGTATCGCACAGGGGCATCGATCACCACAGACGATGACGTAGCGCTACACACGGTGACGACGTGCGATCTCGCTCGCGGCGACTTCGATTGCAAAGCCACATCAGTAGTCGGCCCTTCGGGCCGAGTCTTTTACGTTTCCCCGAATGCCGTGTACGTGTGGGCCACCAGCTGGAATTATCCCTGGACAAGCAAACCTCACGGGCAGGCGAATTCCATGCTTTACCGCATGCCCCTGGACGGCTCGGCGCCCTCGGCACTTCGTGTCTCGGGGAGTCCGGTGGATCAATTCTCCTTTCTCGAAACCGAGGATGGACGTCTCAACGTCCTCGTTCGGTCAGATTCCGCTGGCGATGGGATGTGGAGAGCAGAAGTTGCAGCAGGCGACGTCGCGCTGATGCGGATTCCATTATCCATGTTGTCCGACGGAAGCGATTCAGTCATTGCTTCCGATTACCTGACGCTGCCCCGCGTCAAGGGTTACGACTTTCAGAACCGTTTCGTAGGCGACTATCTCCTCTACGGATTGGGCAGCGGTTGGGGCCATCCCAAATCGGTCACCCACTCTCCACTATTTCTTGTTCGCTGGACCGACGGTTCGGATTACCAGCTTGCACTTGATCATGGCGTCGACCGCATTGAACAAATGGGGAAAGACGCCGTTGTGGTCGGGACGGATGGAAGGGATCTGCTTTTCACTTCCGTGGATCTCACTCCTTTCCCCAAGGTCGCAGGTGCTTACGTGCGAAAGGGGGCATCTCAGGGAGAGTTGCGCAGCCAGGGTTTCTTTTACAAGCCGGATAGCGAAGACTCAGGAACGCTTGGCCTGCCGATTAGCGTCCCGGCCCGGCCGGGCTATCGTCACCTGTTCGAGACTTCAGCGGCGATTCTTTTTTTGCATAATGAGAGTGGCCAATTATCGGAGATTGGCGAGCTGGGTTCGCATCCACAGCTCGCGAGCGATGATAAATGTCGAGCTTCCTGCGTGGACTGGTACGGCAACGCGCGCCCTCTGTTTGTTCGCGCCCGCATCATCGCCTTGTTGGGTTACGAATTGGTGGAAGGCAACCTCCAAGACGACCACGTCACGGAGATGCGTCGTGTGAGCTTTGCGCCGGGTCGTAGTCAGGTAGCTGCAAATTCAAAGTAAGGTGTTAATGCCGAATCTCCAAATCATGAAGTTTGGGAACCGCGTAGTGCTTGACCTGCAAACCGGAAGTTGAACGGGCGAGGGCAGACTACTGACAGCCTTGACGACGCAATACCAACCCTCCCCAAGCTCACCTTCATTAAAGGTGAACGGCTAGAACAACTGCCCCTGAGTTGGAGTGTCTAACGTGACGGGCGACGCGGCTGCCGCATCGTCAATTCTTGAATTGTTGAGTTTCCTGCTGACAGGATACCGACGCATCAGGTTCGCGTCGTAGGGCTTGAGAATTTCACGAATTGTGTTGAAATCATTCACGTCGGGATCGAGCCACACATCGTACTTCTCCGGCGTCACGATGACGGGCATCCGGTCGTGCACCTCGGCTACCAGGGAATTCGGGCCAGTCGTTAAGATTGTGCAACTTTCAATGATCTGTCCATCTGGGCTCCTCCACTCATCCCACAGTCCGGCGATTGCAAAAACTTCGCCTTCACCAACCTCGAAGCAGTAAGGCTGCTTCACAGATCCCATTTTTGCCCATTCGTAGAATCCGGCCGCAGGAATGAGGCAACGTTTAGTAAGGATCGAATCTCGAAATGCTGGTGTCGTTGTCACGGTCTCCGACCGAGCGTTGAGCGTCCGATTACCGATGCTCATGTCTTTTGCCCAGGACGGAATCAGTCCCCAACGCAGGGTTGCGAAGTGGCGAATCTTCTTGCCTTGTTCTTTGCGGACGATTAGGACGGGCTGAGTCGGCGCAATGTTGTATCGCGGAGGATCCTCAATCTCATCGGCGCTGGCCTGAAAACGTTCAGCAAGATACTGCTTCGAGTGCGTCAGTCGGTATCGGTTGCACATAACTTATTGTCGCAGACCGATTCGCGACCCGGCACCTCTCTTTTCGATTGAAAACCGTGGGCGGTTCGAGATCAACCCTAAGGTGACGCGGGTGCTGAACTGATTTGAAAATCGCTAAGGCGCAGGTTGTCGATCTCAAAATTCCGTCGAATGTAGGCGACCGCCTCCACTGCATCCACTCTACCTTCTGAGAACAGCTCATGGACAGAGCCGAGCGCAAAGTCCTGGCTTACCGGGTTGATTCCAGGTTCAGCCGGGAAGGGAGAATAAGAGATCGATCGAGACCGTGGCGAAGTCCAAGCGTATTGCGCCGTTTCCTTCGCGGATTGAATAAAGCTATAAGAGACCAACCTCGGCGGAAACCGGAAACCAGAACTGCAAATAAGGAAATAGGTTTGCCGGTTAGCTCCCTGGCTTGCTGCGCACACTCCTACGTGTGGCACGAGAACCGAACGGTCTCCAAACGGAATAAGAGCACTTCGCGGGTTGCCGAATACTGTCAGATACAACGACCCGCGAACTTTCATCGGCTCATCCTTGACCTTCCTGTAAAACGCACCATCCACGGTAATTTGCAGAGAAAACTCCTGGCCCATATTGCTTGCGTACCCCGATAAAGCTTGGTCTGCGCGCCACATCGTCCCATCGGGCGTTTGGAGTTGTACCGAGAATCCTTCTGGTTTTGCACTCATGTCCGGGGGAAGTGCGCTAACGTTAAGCGGGAGCTCAATACGAACGCGATTGCCCTCAATAACGGCCCGAGTCAACCACTTACTGCCCGAATCGAAATCCACGCGAGCCAATGGCTGCTCCACCCTCTGCTTCGAGAACCAAGACTGAATTTTGAAAGCTACGGACCACGGAATCAGCGTCATTCCCAGAACCGCCAGTATTGCCGCCGCGACTGCCGAAATGCGAGCGGCGGTCGTCCTCCGCGTTGAATACTGCCAGACCAGAATTGCCGGCCCGGCAACACCTATAACCAGAAACAGACAATAGGTCCTGACCCAATCTGTCCCATTCCAGAAGCCACCGAGAACTACCTCGGGCGCGACGATGGCAACAACTACGGCAATCACGCAAGGCATCAGGATTGCAAATATGAGCTGGACGAATCCGGCTGTCAGGGCAGATAACGCGGCAATAGGCAGGACGAAGACTATGGCAAGCAGCACTTGGCTCCAAAGCAGGCCTGGCAATTCGGCTCCGAGTGGATGCAATGCGCAGGCGCGAACAATGGCGACGTCAGCCAATAACATCGGTAGATTTATGAAGACGAAGATGAACAGCGCCTTCGCTCCTAACAGGCTTTTCCACGAGTACGGCCGCGTGATCCAAAACTGTCGGTCCCCTGGCAAGGCTTCGTCGTGAATCACGCGCGCGATAAGCGTCCACCACGCTAACGGCAACAGAATCAGCACCATCGTCCAAGCAGCCGTTCGGTTCGTAACCGGATCCACGAGCCACAGGGCACGACGCGCACCCGTGAAGGTAAATGCAGCGACCGCAGTAATCGCGATTGCGATCTCGAACCAAAGGTGACGAACGTCTTTCTTGAAGATATGCAGTGTTTGTCGCATTGTTTGGTTACGCTGCCTTTCGGCCGGCCTTGGCGAGAGTCACGAAAATCGCCCGGAGGGGCATGGGATTGACAGAGATTTGGTGGGTGTTGCCGAGCAAGCGATGAACTTCCGCGATCGTTCGTTCCTGATCGAACTGTGTATCGACAAAGCGGACCACCGCTGCCGATTGTTCTGTGTTCAACCACGCGGCTGGCCACGATATGGGCGACTGCAATGGATTTGCGAGAGTGACTTCGATCTCGCGAAAACGGTCCACCAAGGACGTCATCTCTTCAGAGAACTGTAGATGTCCACGGTCTAAGTACCCTATGTGACTGGCGAAGCTCTCAACTTCAGAAAGGTCATGAGATGAGATTAGGATTGTGGCTCCCTCTGCGCCTTCCAGCACGCCCTCAATCAACTCATCGCGGACGAGCGCATCGAGACCGGTAAAGGGTTCGTCGAGGACGATGAGCCGTGGTCGGTAGGCTAGCGAAGAGGCTAACGCTGCCTTCATCCGCATGCCGTGGGACAAATTCCTGATTTTGCGATCAGGCGGGAGCTCGAACTGGCGCAATAACTCCTGAGCACGTGCGGCGTCCCAGTCCGGATAGAATGGCTTTAGATACTCCATAAAGTATTCGACCGTCATCCACTCCGGCATCTGCTGGTTTTCCGACACATAACCGATTTGCGTGAATTCTTGCGGCGAAAGCTTGCGCGAGTCACGGCCAAGTACCTCTGCATTGCCCTCGGTTGGCTGCCAAGCATTCATGAGGATTTTGATGGTTGTAGTCTTGCCTGCTCCATTGGGGCCAACCAAACCAAATACACTGTCCTCCGGCACGATCATGTTCAGGTGGTCGAGGGCCACTGTCTTTCGGAACCGTTTCGTGAGATTGGTCGTTCGCAGGATGTCGGTCATTTTTTGCTCCCATCTAGGCGCTTCCAAAGCTCAGCGGCCGCCGTTGTCACGTCATCGAAGGTCAAACCCAACCGCTTAGCCTCGACTATCAGTTGCTCGAGTTCTTTATGTAGCAGGTTGCTGCGATCAGTAGCGGTCGAGGAGCTGCGCCTCGTCACGACGGTGCCAATACCGGAATGAACCTCCAAGACGCCTTCCGCTACCAGATGCATGACCACCTTGTGAGCTGTATTGGGATTGATCTTTAAGCTTTTGCTCAGTTCTCGCACGGAGGGAAAGGCGTCACCAACCCGCAATTGCCCTGTGACCACGGCCTTCTTCGCGGCATACACGACTTGCTCGTAAAGCGAGATACCAGGCTCAAACGCGACACGGAACGGAATCACTAGCGTCTTATAACAGCTAGTACACCATTTTTCAAGTAGGGCAGCGGCCGATGCGGCCTGCGAATGACTCGGGAAGCAGGTGCTTTGACCGCCGTGTACAATCAGCACAAATTCGTTGACCGTTCGGCTCCGAACCGAAGGCTCTACCGGCACAGCAACTCATTGACAACGAAGAAGTTCGCAATGACGACGCACTGCACTTGCAAGACGTGGATGAGGCAGAAAGAGCCTTCAGACTTTCGGTCAAATCATTGATGAGAAAGGGATTGGCTCCCCGGCGAGGATTCGAACCTCGAACGTTTCGGTTAACAGCCCAAGTGGTTGAAATCCTAAATGCTTTATCGTGTATCGCTTACCGGGAAGCACGCCCGATTTTCAGTCCCTCAGTTGGGCTACTTGGGCTACCACCCTAAACACCTCGAAGGCCCGAACCAGAAATCGGTAATATCCGTGCCTCCTCGCAAGTGCAACTCCTGCTTGCGACAAGTCAAACGGACCGAACGCGCCGAAAATGACTTGGGTCCACCGCGCCGAGGTAGCACGTTGGAGCATGTCGCCAGATGTTGTCCTCTAGCCAAACGACAGGCGTTTTGTCTATACTTGTGTCAGTAACTGAGGTAAGCGACGTGACCAAGCCGAAGGACCTTGTGCAAGGAACCTTGGATCTTCTGATTCTGAAGACGCTGGCGCTACAGCCGATGCACGGCTGGGCCGTCGCGCAGCGGATCCGGCAGATTTCGGGTGAGGTGTTGCGCGTCGGACAGAGCGCCCTTTATCCCGCGCTACACAAGCTGGAACAGCAGGCGTGGATCAGGTCGGAGTGGAAGCTCTCGGAAACCAACCGCCGCGCGAAGTATTACTCACTCACGCGCGCTGGGCGCAAAGCGCTAGCTGACGAAGCAGAGAACTGGGAACGGCTGGCGGCGGCCATTTCTGCCTTGGTCCGAGCCGTTTAGCGGAGAGCGACGATGTCACGTTGGGTAACGCGGATTCGCTTAGCTGTTCGTTCCTTGTTCCACAGGCCGCAGGTTGATCGGGAACTCGACGAGGAATTCCAGTATCACCTGGAACGCCAGATCGAGGACAACCTCCATCGCGGCCTCGCACTGGAAGAGGCGCGCTATGCGGCGATGCGCGAGATGGGGCCAATCGCCAAAAGCAAGGAGGAATGCCGTGACGCGCGACGGGTAAATTGGATTCAGGACTTCGTTCAGGATCTGCACTTCGGTCTGCGCAAATCTGCCGGCTTCACCACTGTCGCCGTCCTCACTCTCGCGCTCGGCATCGGCGTCGCGACCGCGATGCTCAGCATCATTGACCCCGTCTTATTCCGGCCGCTGCCCTATGCCAACTCCGATCGACTCGTATCTGTCGGTTTCAAACACGCGGTCGAGCCTTTCGAGTTCATGTTCGGAAAGTTTTACCCTGATTGGTCCGATCACCAAACCGTCTTCACCGAGATGACGGCACAGAGCGCTGTGAGCTGGAAGAGTCGTCATCCACCGGGTCGACCTTCCGTGTCGGTGGAAGTCATCGCCCTCATTCGCAAGAAAATCGGTGAGCACGAACAGGGCAGGTAGAATTAGCCAACCGCCGCCTTCAGCCTGTCGGCCATCTCTCCGCAACTTCCATGTAGATGCCGCGCGGACCGCGACAAAACGCGAAGATACTATCATCGCCTCACAGAACAGAAACCAAAGAAGATGGCGACATAGTAACGTCAGGTTGCAATTACATCCGCACCGCATTCCCCAGCTATAGCATCAAACGCAGGTGCAATCCTGTAGAAGCGCACGCCGTTTTTGTAAAAGATGTCTCGTTTTTCTGAAGGTGTTAGGAAAGGCGCCGAGTCGATTGCATCCACCGTCATTCCGATCGTCTCGGGCCAATACATGGAAACCGGAGATGAAATTGACGCATGAGGCAGATAAAAATCATCAGCTTATTGGTAAGAAACTACGATGAAGCCATTCAGTTTTACACGGAGAAACTTGGGTTCAAGGTCATCGAAGACGCAGCCTTCGGCGATCGACGCTGGGTCACGTTATCGCTCCCCGGAGACCTATGCTCGCTCGCCCTGGAGTCGGCGAAGAGCTCTGAAGACTTGGCGATCGTTAGCAAGCAGGCGGGGAGCTTTCCGCTTCTTGCCCTCGATACGGCGGACTGCTCTGGTGATTACAAGGCCCTGACTGCGCGCGGGTTGAAATTCCACGGAAAACCGGAAACAGGCCCGTGGGGTACCGGCGTGCTCTTCGAAGACTTGTACGGCAACAAAATATTCTTGAGTCAGGAGGCATGAGCCAATTCTTGAGGCGCTGAATATCGTGTTGAGGGAATGAACTGCACTTCTTTCATGCTGCAATCCCGGTCCGCGCAATTGCGGGAATTCGCTACCAGTCATAGTTCTTGACACCGACAAGCTCTTTCGCGAGCGCGTCGGCGGAGAACGCCACGGTCAGCTTGAAACCGTAGCCCGGATACGCTGCCAACATCGTCTTCTCGTATTGCTTTCGCGAATCATCATTCAGCACTGCGCTACCACGAGTTGCGTCAAGGAGAGCACGACACGCCGTATCAAAATACTGTTGCTGCGATTGCAGCAGCGATGCATCGGACGGAGAACCATGGCCCACGTACAGCATGTTGTACTTCCCGAGCCGGTCTTCGAATCGCTTCAGGTTGGCGATCCAGCGAAGCACGCTCCCGTCCATCATGTAGGTGTGGTGCTCGCTGTACAGAAAATCACCGACAAAGGCAGCCTGGTGCTCGTTTTCGAGTAACCAGAGGGAGTTGGCGTCGCAATCGCCTCCCGCCCCAAGATCGACGACACGGAATTCGAGGCCCGCGACCTTCACAGTGTCTCCGTCTTTCACGATGGTGTTCGGATACACCCATTTCGGAATCCACTCCTCCTTGAACATGCTCGACCATTGCTTATGCTTATGTTCTTCGGATGCGGCCATCAGGTCCCGGACCGACTGGAGCGCGTAGATCGGTATGTCTGCATTTGGGGCAATGTTGGACGTTCCGGCGACATGGTCGGGATGGCCATGGGTAAGCAATATTCCCGCAATCGGCTTTCGCAGTCCGTCCGCTATCCGTTTGAGAGCCTTGCTGTCACTCATCGTCAATGTCGTATCGACGATGACCAATCCGTTGTGGCCTTCGACGATGAACGCGTTGGGCCGAACCAAGGGTTCTTGCGAAACGTAGGTATGGATCTTTGTTGCCATTTGTCGATTCCTCAAAGGTAAGTTTAACGCCTCGGTGCAGCCTCCTTAGGTGCAACTGCAACACTCTTCACTCGGTACTTCTTTAGTTGTGGCAAGTTCTAGTGGGTAGATTCGGGGTCATGGAAAATCTCCTTTGCGGGGCGCGAGTCCCGCCGGTCTATTGTCGAAGAGCTCCAGAGGAAAGCAGCCAATTGCGAATCGCTTCTGCGAAATATGCGATGTCATCCGGATGGCGGGACGAAATCAAGTTGTCAGAGACGACAACTGGTTTGTCCTCACGCCAAAGGCCGCCATAGTGCTCGACAATGGGCTTGACGACGAGGTCAGGATATTGACTGGCCAAGTGGAATCCTGTGATCTCTCTTCCCTTGGCCACGCCGGACATCGCAACTAGCATCGCTCCACGGCAAATCGGCGCAATCATTTTTTTCTTCCCATTCAACTCCTGCAAGAATGACAAGACCCGCTGATCCTCCGCGAGGATCGCAGGGCTTCTTGCTCCGCCGGGCACGAGCGCTCCAATGTAATCGCCCGGGCTTGCATTCTCGATGGTTTTGTCGATATTGAGATGACCGATACACCTGAAAAACGAATAGATCTCTACCGGAGCGCTAGAGATGGAGACAGTCTCGGTTTCTAGCCCGAGCCTCTCGATCTCTATCTTTGGCAAGAAATATTCGGAATCTTGGAAGGCGTCGGCTACCAGGACTGCTACTTTTGACATGCTCACGTCCAATTTCATTCATCCGCCTTAAGGGCACGTACAAAAAGTCTGAATATACGCGAAGCGTCCTTGCGGATGGACGGTCGCAGACGGGCGATTGAGAATTGAAATCCCAGCCCTTGGATAGCGCAGAAGAACATGATCGTCGCCGCACTTTGGTCGACACGGGATGAGACCTGCGCGGTTTTGACAGCGACGCCCAGCGCTTTTCGGACCTCAGTCTCGTAATCGCGATACAAGGCCGCAAACCGTCCGTTCAGATTCGGAAACTGCTGGCGAATATGGTCTGACATTACAACTTTGGCCAAACCGGGGTGACGCTCAATCAAAGCGATGTGTCCAAAATATGTCCGCTGGAGAAAACCTAGACCCTGATCTGGAGCAGTTGCCCGTGCGCTGGCACGAACTGCTTCCAACTGGTTGTCCAGCCAGTCTAGGACTGCCGACCAGAGGTCCTCTTTAGTCGGGAAGTGGCGAAATACGGCCGGTTGGGTGAAACCGATCAGATCGGCGATGTGCTGCGTGCTTACCGCGTCGGCACCGCGCTCGGCGACTAGCTTCAATACGACTTGGACAATCTGGTCCTTCCGTTTGGGGGCGTCAAGGCGTTCTCGA
>Ga0126378_10002324_pt1 | contig 14082 bp, 18 predicted proteins | sample PanSoiMetPlot_23_FD_92587 | JGI IMG/M metagenome (GOLD analysis project Ga0126378, IMG submission 92587) | Tropical forest soil microbial communities from Panama - MetaG Plot_23 | ecosystem: Environmental > Terrestrial > Soil > Tropical forest > Bulk soil | place: Panama | collected 2016-02-17 | reverse complement strand
CGCTTCGAGGCCGATGCCGGCGACCTCTGGCAGCAGTATGGCGTCGCCATGGGCGAGGCACCGGATAGCTGGGCGGCAAAGAACCTGCAGCTGTTTCGCGATATGGACGCGATCGACGCGCTGCACGTCTACACCGCTCGCAGCAACGGGCGCCTGTTCGGCTATGCAGTGTCGGTCATCGGGCCGGGGTTCGAGCGCCCCGGCGAGACGATAGCGGACCAGGTGCTGCTGTTCGCCGACCCTTCCTGGCCACTGCTCGGGATGAAGACAGCGCGTGCGGCGATCGACGACCTGCGCTCGCGTGGCGTGGCGCGAGTGCTGATGCAGACCGGCACGCACGGCGACGCGCGTCGCCTCGGCACGATGTATCGACGCCTCGGCGCAGAGGCCTGCGGCGAGGTCTACGCGATGGAGATCTAGCGATGCCATGGATTGCGCCTGCGATCATCGGCGGCGCCAGCCTGCTCGGTGGCGGCATTAGTTCGGCCGGCGCCAAGAAAGGCGGCAGCCAGGCCGCGGCAGGCAGCGAACTAGCCGCCAGGGTTCAGCTGGCGCAGTTCCAGCAGGCCAATCAGGATCTGCGGCCGTTTATGAATGCGGGCGCCGCCGCGCTGCCGACCATGAATGCACTCGCCGGCCAGACCCCGTGGACGCAGGCAATCAATAACGCCGGCACGCTGTTTCAAGCGCAGCAAGCGGTCAATCCATACATCGGCGCAGAACTAGCCGGCGCACAGGCGGCGATGCCACCCACTGGCGGCATGACGGAGAGTTTTCTTCAGCAGACGCCCGGATATCAATTCGCGCGAAGCCAAGGACTGAAGGCGGCACAGAGCGCTGCAGGGGCACGAGGCCTCGGCGTGTCGGGAGCGTCGCAGAAAGCCGCGGCGACATTCGCTACCGGCCTCGCCGATCAGACCTACCAGAACCAATTTGCCAATGCTCAGCAGACGTACCAGGACTGGGTCAATCAGGCGACCCAGCTGGCGAACTACCAGACGAACTTAGGCGCGCAGGGCACCAATTGGGAAAACCTGGGGATTAATCAGGGGAATTTGCTACAGGGACAATATGGTCGATACGCGACGCTCGCTTCGCTCGGCGAGAACGCTGCAGCGATGTCGGGAAATCAGGCGGTGCAGGCCGGCGCCAATATCGGCAATGCGCTTGCGGCGGGAGGCATGGCACAGGCGGCCGGCACGATCGGCGCCAGCAATGCCGTCAACTCATCGATCCAGAACGCTCTGGGCGCATACAATCTGTACAACCTGGCGCAGAACTATAATCCATACGGCGGCCTGACGGGCAGCCTGCAGGCATCGAACACGCTCAATACCTATCTGAACGGCTAGGGATTTCGCCATGTCGGATGCACTCTCGACTGCGCTGACCCGTGGCAATGTGCTGGGCGCGATTGCCAATCCGGTCACAGTCAATCCGCTGGCGGCATATGCCGGGGCGGTCAATACAGCCGACAGCCTCATGCGCTTGCGCGATGCACAAGCGACGCAGGCCTGGGGCCAGGCGCTGCAGGCGGCGACCGATCCGACAACCGGCGTAGTTGACTACCCAACGGCCAACCGCCTGGCGGCCGGCAATCCCGCGGCCGCTATGGGCATGGCGCGAAACCTGGCCAACAACAGCCTGCTTCGCAGTGCGCAGATGGAGCAGGCGATCCAGCACATGGGGCTCATCGGGAGAGCGGCTGGGAGTGTCATCTACGATCCGTCCGACGAAAACGTGGAGACCGTCCGGCAGAGCCTGCTCAGGAGCAACCTCCCCGCCGACCAAGTCAACGCGGAGATGGACAGCATCAAGGGCATGTCGTCGCAGAAGGCGCGTGCGGATTACGCATACAGCCATCTTCTCGCTGCGCTTGATCCTGCCCAGGCCATGACGCGGGCCGCCGGCTCGACGACCGCCGTCAATGTCGGCCCCCAGATGGTACCTGGCACGCTCACGCAACCGCGCCCGGGAGTGCCAGGAAGCCTATCGGTCGGTCAGGGCGGTGTCGGCCTCGGACCCACGCCGGAATGGTGGGGCGAGACTATTAGCGTGCAGGACGACAAGCCGTTCCTGCCAAACGGGCAGCGTAATCCGCACTACGGCGATTACTACCCAATTACGCGTATGGACTACTACCGGCAGACCGGACGCATGCCGCCTGGGCCTCCAGATACTTCGCTCGGCACTGGGCGCTATCCGCCTGCCAACCTGCGCAATCCGAATGCACAGCCACCGGCATCTGCTACCCCGCCGGCCTCAGCCACGCCACCGACGGCCGCACCGCCGCCTATGCAGAGTGGCGGCCCTCCGCCACCACCGCCAGGCGCACCGGCCAACGCGGCGCCACCAGCGCCTGGCGGCGTCGGAAATGTGCTGATGAATCTGCCGCCACGGCCCACCAGCATGGCCACGCCGCCGCCTTCGCCTGCTGTCGCAGCCATCCTGCAGGGCATGGCCAGAGGCGCGCAGCCACCGATCGGTCCCATCGCTCTGGCAGCCGGTCCTGCAGCTGCTCCCCCTGCAGCGGCACCGGTACCGACAATGACCGTGCGGCCTGTCGAGCCGTTTGGCTCGGCACCGGGTAGCTACAGCTTCGGACCCGCGGCGCCCACGCCAGCAACAACGCCACAGCTGGCGCCCCCTGGGCGCCTCTACACTTCGCCTGGACAGGGAGAGCTGGACTACCGTGCCGGTCGCGGCCCGTTCGCCGATCTGGCGCGCGACGACGTCACCGCACAGGCGCAACAGACCACGCTCGCCAATATGCTCGCCGACACCGCGCAATTCACCACTGGACCGCTCGCCGGGATCATCGGCAGGATGCGCAACTTCGCCGGCAATTTCGGGATACCCATCAATGTCGAAGCGCAGTCGGCAAAGGAAAGCTTCGGCAAGTTGGCTGCAGGCCTCGCTAATGCACAGGGCGCCGGCAGCGATGCGCGCATGAACGTCAACATAGCCGCCAACCCGCACGAGGAACTGTCGCCAGCCGGCGTAGACCTCGTCCTCCGGCAACTTCAGGGCAATACGGATTTTCTCCGCGCCAGAGCGCAACTCGCCGCGAAGTGGCCCGGTAGCCATAACGACTTTGCCGGATTCCAGCAGGACATAAGAGGCCTCGATCCGCGCGTGTTCCAGCTTCGTCGCATGACGCAGCCACAGCGTGAGTCGTACACCAAGAGCCTCAGCGACCAGGCACTGACAGAGCTGTCCAAAGCCATCGACACTACCGACAAGCTGATGGGGCAGTAGGTGGCGCTCGCCGACTACGATCCCGTCTTCGAGGACGCCGGCAAGGAGTGGAATGTCGATCCGCGCCTGCTGAAAGCAGTGATGATGCAGGAGAGCAAGGGCTACCCGTTCGCGGTGTCGCCGGCCGGGGCGCAGGGCTTGATGCAGATTATGCCGGGCACGCAGCGGCAGCTCGGTGTCACTAACCCGTGGGACCCGGTGCAGTCGATCTGGGGCGCGGCGAAGTACATGTCGCAGGGCCTCGACGCCGAAGGCTCACCACAGGGCGCGCTGATGTACTATCACGGTGGGCCAGGCTGGCGAGGCACGGCTAATGCGCCGGAAAGCCGCGGCTACGTGCCGGGCGTCGCGTCGCATTATGTACAGCTGGCGAAGGCCGACACCGGCACCGCCACCGATGCCACCTATGCCTACAACGACAGTCCCTCGACCGACGAGATACTGAAGAAGCTGGGGCCTGCGCCTCAACAGCCCGCTGCGGCGCCTCAGAAGCCCGTACAGGCCGGGCAGGCACCATCCAGTGATGACATACTGAAGAAGCTGGGACCGGCCCCAGTGCCGCCTGGAGGCGCTGGGGCAGCGGGTAAGATTGACCCGCTAACCGGCAAGCCGTTTGCGTTCGCTGGCCCAGCAAGCGGGCCGCTCTCCACTTCCATGGGCGGCGGCGTCGGTCCGTCTGGCGAGACGCTCTCTACCACGCCGATCCGCGAAGACATGATACCGGGACCTAGCACTCAGGCGATCATCAGTCTGGGTGGCGACCAAGAGCAGAAGCGCCGCATTGCTGCGGCCCAACTATTCCCAGGCCTAAAGCCGCTCGAGGCGCAATCGCGACTGTTCTATGGCCCGAATGGCCGGCTAGCGGCGATCGGTGACGACGGACAGGCGTATTACGTCGATCCGTTGCGCAGCGATGCCACGGTGCTGGGCGTGCCGGTTCCTAGCCATCCATTTGCCTATGCCGCGTCGGGCGCTGGTCCGGCCATTCCGGCTGCGGCCGGCACGGCAACGAGCGCCTTGGCAGGATCATCTGTCGTGGGAGCACCGTTGGCCGGTGCGGCAGGGGCTGCGGCGGGCGATGTCTTTCGGCAACAACTAGCGGCGAAGTTCGATCCGGGCTCGCCGACCTACGACCCGAAGGCGACACTCGGTGCGGTGGGTCAGGGCGCTCTCATCGGAGCAACCGGCGCCGCCGGCAAGGTGCTCAGCGAGGGCGGTCCGGCGATTTCTGGGGTTCCTGGGCAACCTCCGCCATCCGGCGGAGGCGGAGGCCCAACGGCTACGCCAGCAAATCCGCTGATTGTCGGCCGAGGGTTACCGACCGGGCCTCCGCCGCCGCCTGCACCGAATATTCCGGCCAATCAAGCAGTCACATCGAGCGCGGTAGGTCCGGCATCTCGCAATCCGGCGATCACGCAGGATATACCTACGTCGTCCACGGCAGCAGAGGCGCTGGCCAAGCCCTATTACAAGATGGCGGAAACCTCCGGGGCAGGTTCGACGCCCCAAGGAACCGATGCGATCATTGGCCTTGCTGAAGACAAGTTGCCGACTGGGCTTGTTGGGGAAGCACGCGGCGGCGCAGTTCCCGACTTTGTCAAATGGATGCAGCAATTCAAAGGCAAGCCGCTGACTTACGAGGATTTGGACAATATCAACAAGGAACTCGGGCAACGCATTTCAGACGACTACAAGTTTCCAAAGGGCCTCTCGGATCAGGGCAGGGATCTGTTCGACATCCAGACGGCGATCAGACAGCGCCTGCTTAATCCGGAGCAGGGCGATCTGTCCGGCGATCCGTCGGGCTTTGCTGCCAAGCGGGCCGGGGATAAGGCTTGGGCACAGGCCAAGAAGATGGAGGACGTCGAAAATATGTGGGCTAAGGCCAACGAAACGCAGAACCCAGACACCTCATTCGCCAATCAGGTGAGGAACTACAAATACAGTGCCAAGTCGCGTGGATGGTCAGACGAGGAAATCGCGGCTCTGAGCGCGGCAGCAAAGGGCGGTGTCGGGAGTATCATGCATGTGCTCGGCAGCCGCATGCTGGAGCACACGCTGACGGCCGCAGGCGCGACCATAGGAGGTGTGACCGGCACGGCGTTTGGGCCAGTAGGCACGGCTATCGGCGCGGCGCTTGGTGCGGGCGGCGCAGGGGTTGGCGCCCATATTGCGGGAGCCTTGGCTAGACGCTCTGCTATCGGCACGACGGAACGTGGTGTGCAGAATGCCTTGTCGGTGCTCGGGCGCGGCACGCCGCCATCGGTGCTTACGCCGCCGCCGCCCTAGAAGTGACCCAACCAGCCAATAAGTCCTGCCAACCAGAAGCAGGTCAACAACACGACCAAGTGCCATCGGATCGGCTGGTGTGGCGGCCATTGCACGAACTGACAGGATGCAGACGCAGGGGAAGGTGATGCGTGTTCCTGCCGCTGCGGCTCAACCGGCGCAGGTGGTGGCGGTTTCGGTATTTTTATCGCCCGGACTAACAAGTCGTCCCACGTCTTGTTGTGCTCGCGTCTGAATGCCTCAGCTTGCCGCGCGGCACTGTCGCGTTCTCCGGCGTGGTCACTGCCCAACATCCCCAGGATAGCGACTAGCCGCTTGCGGTCAGCGTCGGTCATCGACCGCGCCTGGCGGCGTCTGGGACAGGGACAGCGCATAGGTCATCCACCATAGCGCGTCGCGTTCTGCGATGTCGGCCTCTCGCCGGTAGCCGTCTTGGCGTAGATTGTCTGCCAACCCCTTGTAGTGCCGCGAGAGATTGCGGGCGCGGACCGCGCTCATAAGCTCCGGCTCTGGGATGGCTGGGGTGTCACTCAACTGAACCTCCTTTCGGTTGGGTGCCAGGGCCGGGTCGGTGTTCGTAGCACCGGCTCGGCCCGCTGCATTTACGGCGCATTGTTGACGATTTGCAAGGACGCCGCTCCCTCACCAGGCGTGGGCTGTTGTTGCTGGTCTGCCAGTGGACCGGCGGGGGCACTGTGCTGCGCCACTGGCTGCCGACCTGCTGCAACCGTAAGCGGATCACCGAGCGCTGCGATGTGGTGCCGCTGTATCAGCACCGCATCGAGCAGAAGCGGTAAAAGGAAAGGGGCACCGAAGTGCCCCTTTTTGCTTACGGTGCTGCGTATTCCCTGGACACGGTGAACTCGGTGCCCTCGTCGAGCGTGACCGTGACGCGGACGCTGTTGCGCTCGACGGACCAGTCGCGGGCACTCTTCCAGCCGGCGTAGTGAGTGCGCAGATCAACCTTGACCGGCCACGGGATCGCAGACTTGGCAACCTTCTCGATCGTCTCGTAGGTGGCCCAGGTATCGGCATCGACCGCCTCGGCCTCGTCGGCGCTGTACTCCTCCTCGTCGTAGTGCTCGCGGTCGTCGCTGGCCGCCAGGATGTCGGAGCGCGTCAGCTTCTCGTAGCGGGCGAAGCTGTCGAGGGGTGCGAACACCGCGGTGCGGACGGCGGTCAGCATCTCGGCCTCCGGCAGCCGCTTGGCGCGGTGGCGGCGCTGCTGTTCCTCGGAGCAGTGCTCCTGAATGAGCCGCTCGTTCAGCGCGCTGCGGCGTGCCGCGTTCGCCTTGTCGCGCTCGATGGCTGCGGAAAGGGCGCGCCGGCGCTCCTCCTCGGCCTCCTCAGTGCGCTCCTTGGCGAGCAGCTTCAGGTTGGCGAGGCGCTCGTGGTAGATCCGGAGGAGGTCGTCCGGAGCGCCCTGGAGCAGGTAGCCTGACAACTCGTTGACTTCGTAGGCGGTGCGGCCCCCGCCAGGGTAGCGGGTGGTGATCAGGTCATCGTATGACTTGCCCAGCCATGCGGCCACGGCCTCCTGCTGTCTGATGAGCCTCTCGGCGGCGTTCTCGGCCTCCACCTTGGCGTCGTGCTTGTCGGCTGCCTTGCGGGTCTTGATGCGCCAGGCGAGGATACTGTGCACGGCCTCTTCGGTGGCTAGTGCGATGGCCGGCTTCTCGGACGGGGTGAAGCCATGGCGTCCGTAGAACGACGCGGTGGTGTCGAGCACGCTGTCGTTCTTGTCGCAGGTATTCAGCCGGCTGAGTTCCTGGCGCTCGGCTTCGGAGAGACCGGTGATCGGGATAGCGACGGTCTGGTCGCCCCAGGTTGCGTGGCCGGCCAGGATGGCGGCAGCGCGGTCAACGTGCACCTGCACGCGGATGGTGTCGGACATTGATGTACCTCCAAGAGGGTCGCCGGCCCATGACCGGCGGAGCCAGGTTAGCACCGTTAAGGCTGCGAAAGCAACTAGCGCTGCGGCCTAACCGTCCGTCGTCCTCCGGTGCATATCGTCATGGCACCTCCGGCAGATCGCCGCCAGGTCAAACAGCTTCTCCTTGGCGATCCATTCATCGCTCCCCGGCGCACAATCGCGGGGATAGCGTAGATGGTGGACCTGAGTGGCGCGGGTTTCGCCGCATCCTTCGCAGAGGCCAGCCGCACGCTGGAGAACACGCTGTCGCTTAGCCCGCCACGGTGCCGACATCAGATAGGCGTCATAAGCCGCCCACCACTGCCGCCTCGCAGCCGCGTAGTCCTCCTGCCGACGCTGGTCGTCACTGGCCCATTGTGCCCGTAGTTCGGCCACTCGCAGTTTAGCGGCCAACGATCTCTTGCATGCCTTGCAAGTGATCTCGGCCCGGCTGCCGACGAACGGTGTGCCAGGACACCCACCTGGCGACTTGCCGCAGAGCGTCTGATCGCGCTCGATATCAACTTCATGGACCAGCCCAGAACCCCATTGATGAGGATGGGCGCGCACGAGTTTGATCTGCTGGGTGTCGGTGCGGGTCATCCGGCCGCGAGGTTTTTCTCGCCGGGGATGACGAGGTCCGGCAGTTCTTCGCCCCTGACGCGGGCGTAGGCCGCCGCTGACATGGTCTCCAGATCGCGCTTGACCCAGCGCGGCGCGGTCTGATCCTGCAGCGCCTGGGCGATCTCCTTGCGGTCGCCGATCGCCAGCACTTCCCGCTCGGTGAGCGCGGCTCCGTAGCTCGCGTGCACCTTGTGCACAAACTCTTTCCAGCCGCCGGGGTCGTCGGCCTGGTCGTGCCGCGTTGGCGGTGGTGGCTCACCGTCGTGGTCCTCGCCCACCATGTCAGCCTGCACAATGTTAAACACCATGCCGAGCAGGTAGCGGCGAAGGTAGGTGACAACACTCCCCACCGCCTGCACCGCGGTCATCGCCACTCGGCCGCCCTGCGATCCCTGGGTGCTCACCGGGCTGTCCAGATAGTTCTCCTCGAAATAGCCGCTCTCATGGGCGACCGTGCAGGTGACCCGCATCCATCCAGGTTGCGGCGGCGGCGCTGAGCCGAAGCGGACAGAAAAGCCGTGGCGCGTATAGATGGGACGCATCTGCTGGTCGATCGCCTCCAGCTTCGCGTATTTGCTCTTAACGCCAGGGTTGACGGAAACGCGCAGGACCGGCTGCATTTCGCTTTGGCAGGCAGCCATCGCGGAATTGAAAATACGGCGAGCCTGTTCGTGGGCCTCGTCACGGCGCATACGCAGGAGCGTCTCGAATTTGGCAACGTCAAACTCGGGGTCCTTCGCCGCCCGCTCGATGAAGCCCATCAGCGCGCCGTTCGGCACGGTGGCAATGTCACTCATGCGCGATATACCCGCAGCACCGGAGGGCCGTTGGTGAGGCTGGCGCCGGGGATGTCCTGGCCCTTCTTCAGCAGCTCACCGACCAGGCGCTTGTCGATCGCCCGGCGCCAGAACCCGTCCGGTACCGCTGCTTGGTCGGAGATGTGCACCGACTGCGGGCCGTCTGCCAGCGACACCGTCGCCTGGTCGCGCTCGATGCTGCGCTGGTGCATCTTTTCCATCATCCGGCTGAGCACCTCGCGCAGTTTCTGCACCCGCTTGTCGAGGCGCTCCTGGCGCTTGGCCAAACTTTCGACATAGGCCATGTCCTGCACCAGGGCGCTCAGCAGTACGTCGAAATCCTCCAATGCCTGGGTCTGACCCTCCACCGTGTCCAGCAGCAGCTTCGCGTCGTCGGTGTCCATCTCGGACAACACGCGATCGACCTCGGCCATGTCGAACATTAGCCGGCGCGGAGAGAGCGACATTACGCAGCCTCGGTGGAGGGGACTTTGGTGAGGTGTGCCCGGCGCGGGCGGCCACGCGGCCTGGTGCGGGTCTGCAGCTCCTCGCATTTCGCCTCGAATTTGACCTGGGCCGAGGTGAGGCCGTTGAGCAGCGCGGACCACGGCGTCTTCAGGGACGTATAGATGTCCGCTGCGTCGAACGGGTTGTCGCCCGGCAGATCGATGACCACGGCCAGGCACAGCTGCTTACCCATTTGGCCTCCAATTTGCGGTTTGCGAAGACTGCTGCTTGACGTGCACAGCCGGCGGTTGGACGATGCAACCACGCAGCGGCTCGTGGCAGCGAATCCCCCTGGCGGATTGAAACCACCGCGCGACCTCTTCGGCTTCGCTTCGCAGGGGGGATTCAGGCTGTGCTGATGATTCCCGATTTTTCGTACGGGCGCGCCGGACATCTGAACGCCAAGCGGATCAACCGGCGGGTGGAACGCCGGATGCGCGCGATTTTCGGCTGTGAGCTCGACAAGCACGCCGGCTTACTTACTGAGAATAAGCTTTTACTGCAAGCGCGCGGGCTGCACGCCGAGAAACTTATCCACAGGCACGCGGAAGAATCACGCCTGCTCGCTTGTGTCACTTGCTCCGATGCCGCGGCCGAGGCCATGGGCGCCCGCGCGTTCTTCGGCGCAAAGGCGTGCCACATGGCTGAGCTGGAGCAGCTGAAACAGGCGCTGCTTTTGCGGCAGCGAACGAAACGCCTCCAGTAGCGCCTGCTCGATATCGTCGAGCGGCGGCGGCGACGCTGCGCCGAGCAGCACATCGACCGACGTTTCCAGGGCTCTTGCTGCTGCCACCAGCGTTTTTACGGAAAAGCCGATGCGGTTTTTTGTGTGTTCCCACCGGAACACAGTGGTATCGGCGACCCCCATGCGCGCGGCCAGTTCTGCCTGAGATATCCCCAGGCGCTCGCGCGCCTCACGCACTCTGTCGCCAATATCTTTCATGCAGTTATTTCCCGGAATGGATGCCAACGTTACGTAGAGTAAGCAATCTCTCCACCTTACGCCAGTTAAGTTTAGATCAACTATTTACCATGCGTCAGCGCGGGTGCAGGGACGTAGCCATCTTGCAAGTGCCGGTTGCGTGGCGGTAAGGTCCTCGGATGGGGCGGGAACCGATCCTGCAGGAGGCGTTCTCCACGCGCTTCGTCATCAAGGAGATCGCCGCGGAGTTAGGGATAAGCACGGCGGCGGTGTCGCAGTGGACGCGTTGCCCTGAGAAGCACGTGGCGGTGGTCGCCCGCATCACCGGGATGCCGCGCTGGCGGTTGCGCCCGGATCTCTACAAGCGCCCGCAGCGGCGCAGGCCGCAGCTGAATGGACAGGAGTAGTGATGTGCTGCGCTGCGATATGTGCGGCGCGCCTGCGCTTGCCGTGGCGCCTGGTACTGAGCCGGTGCGGGAACTGTTCGTGCTCGATGCCGGTGCCCCGCGCCGGCAGTGGTGCGAGCGGTGCTGGCCGATGACCGGGCGGCGGCACGCCTGGAGCAGCGAGATGCTCGACGCGCTGCGGCGGATGTATGGGCGGGGCGCGGACGACGAGGCGATTGCCGCGGCACTCGGCGTCAGCAAGCGCGCGGTGATCAGCAAGCGCCACCAGTTCGGCCTGGTGCGGTCGGTGCATGTCGGCCAGCCGGACCACAAGCAGCGGAAGCGGGGTGCGGCGTGAGGCGGCACCGCTGGACCTCGGGCGACCTGGCACGCATGCGCGCGCTGGCGGCGATCGGCTACACGGCGCGCGACGCAGCCGAGCTGCTGCGCCTCAACGAGGACGCGCTCAGGCACTGGGCCAAGCGGCTCGGCATCCGGTTTGCCCCCGCGCGGGCGGCGATCCATCCGGCGATGGCGGAGCTCGCGGCGATCCGGGTGCGCCGGCTCATGGAGGCATTGCGATGATGCTCGGGGCCGACCTGTTCCCTCGCGCCTCACGGCGCCGGCACGACGAGGAGGATCTGCAGCGTGCGGTGGTGCAGTTCCTGCGCTGGGCGCTGCCGCACAATGCGACCTTCAATGCCATCCCGCTCGGCGGGCTTCGGCACAAACGCGCCGCGCAGCGCCTGGTGGGCCTCGGCACGCGCGCCGGCTGGCCGGATCTGGAGATCGTGTGGCACGGCCACCCGCCGATTTTCATCGAACTGAAGACGGCGACTGGCCGGCTCAGCATGGTGCAGAAGCAGGAGATCCAGAAGCTGACCCACTGCGGGGCAGTGGTGATGATCTGCCGCAGCCTCGCCGAGGTGGAGCAGGGCCTGCGCGATTGCGGCATGCGGCTCAGTGCGAGCGTCGCGGCATGAGCACTGAACTGGTCCGCTATGACGCGATGTGCCGTGCCATCGCCGCCGCGCACGCGGTCGATGAGGTGAAGGACATCCGCGACAAGGCGCGCGCCATCGAGATGTATGCGCGGCAGGCGCAGAACACCGAGGCCGAGCGGAAGGCGATCGAGATCAGGCTGCGGGCGGAGCGCAAGTGCGGTGAGCTGCTGAGCGAGGTGGCGCAGGTCGGGCGCCCAGAAAAATCCTCGGGTCGGTCGAGGATTTCTGATTACGGCGTCAGCTACGACCAATCATCCCAATGGCAGCGCCTTGCTGCTGTTCCCGCCGAGGAGTTCGAAGCCGACCTGGCCGATCCAATGTGGCGCCCAACAACTTCAGGACTGATCGATCGCCATGAAGCACGCGAGCGCGGGCCACTTCCCGAGATACGAGGTGATGACGACGCGCTTTGGCTGTGGGGCACGCTGATCGATCTCAAGGAGCGCGGCCTGCTGGAGCGTGACCAGCGCGAACTTATGGCAACGCCGATGTACGACCACATGCGCGCCACGCTGCAAACGTTGGCACCACAGGTTGGCGCATGGTTGGGGAGGATAAAATGAGCAAGCGGGATCGGGATGCGTTGAGTGACGCCATCGCCCGTATGATCGATATGCACGGCACTTCGCTCAGCATTGCCCCGGACTCGATTGCGACCGGCGCCATGGCGGCGATCCGTTTCGACTACGCCACGCATAATGCCGGCTGGTATGGCTGCTATCAGCATATGCTCCAGCTGGCACGCGAACGGCTGCGCGGCCGGTTCGATCCGAAAGCGCGGGCCGAGGCTTATGTCGCTGGACAGTCTGAGTTGTTCGATGATGCGCTGCAGGATCGCTACCCGCGAGCGCCGCGCCGTAGATCAGACGGCAGTTGGGCTGAGCCGGAATACGTGCTGCGCGCGCATCTGAGCGAAGATGATTGCTGGTTCAACATCGACCGGTTGGAACAAACCGCCGGTGCGCTGACCCGGCATCGCAACGCTTTGCGGCAAGAGACGGTGGAGCGGTTCGGGCCACGCAAAGGCCGCGCCGCATAGGGGAGGAAAATGCGCGACGCCAAAACGGAGAACTATCTAGAGCGCGGCGGCTACGCCTGGCGGTTCGTGGAAAACTACCAGCTGTCGCGCATCAACCTGGCTGCCGAGGCCGCCAACCCGGCCCGCCTCGGCCGGCGCCGGGAGGATGACCGGATCATCAAGATGGCGACCGCGATGACGGACGGGGTGCCGTTCCCGGCGATCGTGGTGTTCGCCAACGAGGACGCGCCGCACGACAGCCTGGTCACCGGGCTGCACCGCGTCACCGCCGCCGACCTCGCCTCGATCGAGGTGCTCGACGCCTACGTGGTGGTTGAACACGATGTCTACCGGCGGGCCTTGCTGCCCCGCAGCATCAACGTCATCGAGGGTAAGGCTTCGACGCTGGCCGAGGATCTGGCGCAGATCGCCGAGCTGATCCGGCTGTTCCCCAATGCCAGCCAGGCGGATCTGGCGGCGGCGTTCGGCGTCAAGCAGCCGTTGATCTCGGACCATCTCAAGCTGATCGAACAGGAGGAACGGGCCAACCGCCTCGGCGTCGGCGACGTGTGGGCGCGCATCACACAGCAGGGCATCCGCATGCGCCTCGGACGCATCAACAACGATGTCGTGTTCGCGATGGCCGCCAATGCAGTGGAACAGATGCGCCTCACCGGGCGGGCGGCGGACGACCTGATCGACAACGTACGCAAAGCCCGCACCGAGCAGAGCGCGACCAAGATCGTGCAGGACGCGCTCGCCTCCTACGTCGAAGCCCAGGAACGCGCCAAGGCGAAGTATGGCAAGCGGCCGAAGCAGAACGCCTGTCAGCGCTGGTTCTACGCGCTGGGCCGGCTGTGGCGGGTGATGCCGGTGTGGGACGTACGCAAGCTGCACCTCGACGCGCTCGATGCCAGCGCGGTCAGCATGAACATCCTGAAACTGAAGGAGGTAAGGGCGCAGATCGACGACGTGCTGGCCGATCAGGAGCGCCGCCTCGAACAGACCAACCGGGAGGCCGCATGGCGCAAGCTGCCACCACCTGGCGCAGACGGCTACGAACCCACCTTGCCACGCGACTGAACGAGCCGGTCGGGTTCGGCGAACTGGCGAGACTGTTCTGCGAGATGATCCCGCTGCACCACGCCACCCGCGTGTGGCAGCGAAAAGAGGCGCTGGCCTCGCCGCTCAGGATGCGCCGGCACGCGCTGCTGTCGGAACTGCGGCACTACCACCACGTGGTCAGCGAGCCAGGACGGGTCACCGATCGGCACCGCTTCGTGTTTCCCGGCAGGCACTGCCCGCAGTGCGGCCGGCACTTCCTCGGCGCCGCGCAGACCGTGCACTGCTCGCGCCAGTGCGGCG
>Ga0126378_10002323_pt1 | contig 14088 bp, 13 predicted proteins | sample PanSoiMetPlot_23_FD_92587 | JGI IMG/M metagenome (GOLD analysis project Ga0126378, IMG submission 92587) | Tropical forest soil microbial communities from Panama - MetaG Plot_23 | ecosystem: Environmental > Terrestrial > Soil > Tropical forest > Bulk soil | place: Panama | collected 2016-02-17 | reverse complement strand
GCTTGCGCGCAGTTTCATTCGTCTCGGTGTTCTGCAGCAATTTACTTACGCCAAGAATGCTTGTCAAGGGATTATTCAGCTCGTGCGCCACCCCACCGATCATCGCCCCCATCGCCGCCAGGCGCTCGCTTTCCACGATCTGCTGCTCGAGCTTGCGTTCAATGGTGATGTCGCGCAGTGAGAAAATAGCGCCGCTGATCTTGCCCTCTCCATCCACGAGCTGGCTGCCAGCGGCACGCATGGTCCGCCCATTTCCGTCGCGATGTCGCATGCCAAATTCCGCCGCCCCGAATGCCTGATCGCCCGACACCAGCGTCTGGTAGAGCGATACCAGATCGGGCGAATGATTCTCTGTTTCTGAAATCTTCTTTCCCAGCATCTTCTCCGGCCGATAACCAAGCAGCGCCTGCGCCCGTGAGCTCACGAACGTATAGCGTTCCTCCAGATCGACCACCAGAATCAGATCCGGAAAGCCTTCCAGCAGCCGGCTCCGGAACTCCTCCTGCTGATGCAGTTCCCACTCCATCTTGCGTTTTTCCGTGATGTCGACCAGTGTCCCCTGGTACCGAATGATGTTTCCCGAGGCATCCCACACCGCCCGCGACGAATCGAGAAAAACGGCTGCCGTTCCATCCTTGCGCCGAAGTTTGATTTCTCGGGTGCGGACGCCCCCGCGATCATCCACCGCACGACCCAACACCGGCGGCCCACCGTCAAGATTCAGCGCTTCGGCCTCGACTGACAGCAAATCTCGCTTCTCGAGGTATCCCAGCATGCTGACGAGCGCAGGATTCGCATCCAGCAACTTTCCTTCCGGGGTGCTGAAATACACACCCTCCTGCAGCGTTTCGAAGAGCTCTGTGAAGCGCAACTCTTTTTCGCGTTGTTCGGTGATGTCGCGTCCGAGGATGCTCGCCCCCACTACCTCGTCGCCCTTCAGAATTCCATTGAGCACGCAATCGAAGTACAACGCCCTGGTGCTGTTCTTCAGCCGGACCCGTACCGTTCCCGTCCAGCGCTTCTTGTCCAGAAAGCGTCCCAGGCCGCGCTCCACTTGCTCGCGTGCAGGTTCTTCCACCAGTTCATAGATTTTGCTCCCGACCAACTGCGAGTACGTCAGCCCCGTCAATTCCGCTACCCGCCGGTTGACGGTGCGCAGCGTCCCATCCAGCGAAACCGCACAGGCGGGATCATCGAGCGAATCGATCAGCTCCTTGAAATTGCGCTGCGACCGCATGATGACCTGGCTCAGCTGATCCAGTTGCTCTTCCGAAGGCGCTGCGCCGACATGCTCCTGCAGTCCACGGAGCAGTCCCTTAAGCTCGTTCACCTCCCGTCGCCGTCCATACGCGTACACTGCGAACAGAATGGAGAGCGCCAATACTCCGATCGGAATAGCTCGAAGCTGGTAGGGGATTGCTTCCAGTCGCTCCCAAAGCAACAGGGTAAGCGCGACCGCCAGAAGGAGCATGAAGCCCAGAATCCAGCGCCAAAGCTGAGACTCCTCGCGATCAAGGTTTCCAGCGGGATGATTAGGGCGTCGAGGCAGACCTGGGTCCGTACTCATAGGCAATAGAGGGTTCTTTCTGAATGCCCCATCCTAATGCACTCGAATCTTCGCCAACAACCGCATTGTTTGACTCCATTGGTTCCAGAGGAACAGGGACCCTTGGCCTGGCTCCCGATTACGGACGTTCCACGATTCCCGATTTGGTACTTTCCACTGCCTTTAGTGACATCCGTCACAGCCAGCCCATGCCGGTAATCCTTATCGTGGGTTTCGTAGCATCAGAGCGGCTATCCGACCCCTCGCGTACCCGGAATTTTGGACGGTGATGTTCTGATCACAACTTCATGCTTTATAAGACCCTAAGCGCGGCAGTCTACGGGATCGACGCCAACATCATCCAGGTTGAGGTCGATTGCTCCGGCATCAAGTGCGACCAGGACCATTTCCACACCGTCGGCCTGCCAGGTGCCGCTGTGCGCGAAAGCCGCGATCGCCTGCAGCGCGGCGCGCCATCGAGATTGCCTGCGCTGGAGGCCACAATATCCGGATGATCGGTTCCCCTGGATCGGCCAAAACGATGCTCGCCAAGCGGATGCCCACCATCCTGCCGTCGTTCACATTTGACGAGGCCTTAGAGACCACGAAAATCCATAGCGTGGCTGGCGTGTTGGACTCGAGCACAGGTCTGGTGGGAACACGTCCCTAGCGCTCCCCGCATCACACCATCTCCGACGCGGGCCTGATTGGAGGCGGAGTGATTCCGCGCCCGGCGAACTCTCTCTTGCTCGCAATGGATTGCTTTTCCGCGATGAGCTTCCTGAGTTCTCACGAAACGTTCTGGAGGTGTTACGTCAGCCGCTGGAGGACGGAATCGTGAGCACCGCCCATCGATGTCCCGCACATGCCCCGGGCGTTTCATGCTCGCCGAGGCGATGAATCCCTGCCCCTGCGGATTTCACAATGACCGCACCCGCGATTGCCAGTGCACGTCGCCGATGATCCAGCGCTACATCTCGAAAATTTCAGGCCCGCTGATGCGCCGGATCGATATCCACATCGGACGCTCCCGCCGTGAACTATGAAGAGATACGCTCCGGCGCCGAACTCGAAGCCTCCGCTGCGATCCGAGCCCGAGTCATACGCGCACGCCAAAAACAGTTGGACCGGTTCGCATCCTCCCGCCAGATGCTCTACACCGACTGCGAAGGCCTGTGCGAGCGCGCCATGACCCAGCAGGGCGTAAGCGCCCGTGCCCACGACCGCATCTTGAAAGTAGCCCGCACCATTGACGACCTGGAAGCCGCCGCCAACCTGGAGCCCAAACACATCGCAGCGGCAATCCAATATCGAAGTCTGGAACGCACATATTGGGCGTAAACGATCCAACTGAGTCGAGGACGACCTGACCTCCTGTTTCTACCGGCCTTCCATCACGAACACGTGGAAGTCGGTGGCCAGAGGCACGGCGTCAAGTTGACGCATCATCGACGCGATCTGCCCGCGATGATACGTCGAATGATTCGCCACATGTTGCATCAGGTGAATCAACCTCACTTGAGTAGCACGAACCGGGAGCATTCGTTCCAGGCGCTCATCCGTCAAGAGCTGGATAAATTCAACCTGCTCCCGCTCGACCTCCACCCACTTTCTTTGGACCGCCGCAAGATCTGGAAACTTGTTGGGATCGAAGAGGACCTTTCGTCGCTCCATCATTTGCGCAACGAAAGAGGTGTCAGGACACGGTTCCTTCCAATGCTGAAGCCATCCCCACTCCCCGGCGGAGATATGCACAAGGGTATCCCGAATGGAAGAGAAACTACCGCCGAGATCACGTGTAAACTGCTCGCTACTCAACGTCGAGCAAGCCTGTAACACCCGATGGTTCGCCCAGCGGTCATATTCGTACAGCAATTCGACATCATCTTTCGTCATAGGCGGCGATTTTGACCCTTTCGTGAAGAAGCTTGTCACGAATAATAGTCCCTGCCCGCCGTCATCGCGCTACCAGCTGCTTCCGTCTCTCCCATTCCGTGCTCCGGAACAAATGCGGTCCGACTTCGATTAGTCGCGGCAGCATCTCGAATACCGAGATCGGAGTCCACTTCTCCCCCTCGCGTGTCCGAAATCCCCGGCGATTGAGTTCCTGCGCAATCTTCGAATACGATCCTTCCTGAACGATCAGTTCCATCATCTGAACCAGGGTCTCCCGCTCATCGGGATCCTCTTCCAGCCGTCGCGTGTCCGGCGACACTCGAAGCCCGAACGGGACCTCAACGGGCAGCTTTTCCTCCGCTGCTTCGACTTCGCGCTCCCATTCGAGGGCCACAAGCTTCCAGCCCTTCTCCGTCTGCTCTTTGATTTCGCCCTCTGAAACCGCGCCTGCCACCACTTGCCGCACTCGCTCCGTCTTTTTCATATGGAGACACCTCTCCCGACACAGCGGTCTCGGGCAGCATTCCAAGTACCGAATCGAAACCGCCGAAAAGTCCTGCCCTTGCACTGTCGGGAACCCCGCCCGAGCCAAGCGACGCGTCCGCTCACGGACCGTAATGTCCGAATTCAGACACCTCGAACCCGGTATTGACTGAGATTCCCCTGCTTCGTAAGATGGGCCGACGCCCCCGAAACCAGACCCCGCCGCCACGATGATCGGCCAAACCATCTCACACTATCGGATTGTGGAGAAACTCGGCGGTGGCGGAATGGGCGTGGTGTACAAAGCTGAAGACACACGCCTCCATCGTTTCGTTGCCCTAAAATTCCTGCCCGATGAAGTCGCACGAGACCCACAGGCGCTCAGTCGCTTCCAGCGTGAGGCGCAGGCCGCCTCAGCCCTCAATCATCCCAACATCTGCACCATCCACGACATCGGCGAGGAAAACGGCCAGGCGTTCATCGCCATGGAATACCTCGAGGGGATGACCCTGAAGCATCGCATCGCGGGCCGGCCGCTCGATCTGGAAGTTCTGCTGCCGCTGGTGATCGAAGTCGCAGACGCGCTCGACGCCGCCCATGCCAAGGGAATCGTTCACCGCGACATTAAGCCCGCCAACATCTTCGTAACCGAGCGTGGCCATGCTAAGATTCTCGATTTTGGTCTCGCAAAAGTCTCACCCGCTGATATTTCTTCTTCTGCCAATACGCAAACGCGCACCGTCAACGAACAGCAGCTCACCAGCCCGGGCGCTACGCTGGGAACCGTTGCCTACATGTCTCCCGAGCAGGTTCGCGCCAAAGACCTCGACGCGCGCACCGATCTGTTCTCCTTCGGCTCCGTCCTCTACGAGATGTCCACTGGCACTTTGCCATTCCAAGGCGAAAGTTCCGGCGTTATCTTTAAGGAGATTCTCGACTCGACTCCGCCCCCTGCAGTTCGTTTTAACCCGACACTTCCGTCAAAACTCGAAGACATCATTAGCAAAGCGCTGGAAAAAGACCGCAATCTGCGCTACCAGGGTGCCGCCGAAATGCGGGCCGACCTGCAGCGCCTGAAACGCGATACCGACTCAGGACGTTCCGGCCGGATTTCCCCCTCGTCCGCCGAAGCGCATGTTCCCGACCGCAACGCAAGCTCCGAGGCGATGATTGCGGCGAAGCGCTCGCGCTGGAAGATGTCGGCGCTCACTGCCGGTGTCCTTGTGCTCGCTGGCATCATTCTCATCGATAGGCAGTCGCGACCGCTGCCACCGCCCAGTGTCAGCGGCTACTCCGCAGTGACGCATGACGGCTTTTACAAGGGCCTGATTGGAACGGATGGGGTCCGGCTCTATCTCGTGGAATTTACTCCCGCAGGCGGCATCGTTGCACAAATCTCGACGACCGGGGGAGAAGTCGCTCCTGTTTCTCTTCCGACGCCGACCATGATCCCGCTCGCAGTCTCGCCAGATGGCGCCACTCTCCTGGTCGCAGACGAAGTCGGCCAAACAGCGTTCCATGGTCCCCTCTGGTCCGTTCCGGTCTTGGGAGGATCACCGCGAAAATTGGGAGACACTGCCGCCCAGGCCGCCGCTTTTTCGCCAGACGGACGGAAGATCGTCTACACCGACGGCAATGAGATTAAGGTTGCCAACAGTGACGGCAGCGATCTTCACAAGCTTGTTTCTCTGCCCGACACGCCGATGGAAATTGCCTGGTCACCAAGCGGTTCGATCATTCGATTCCGACTCGGTGGTGGAACGAACGGTCAGGGTGCGATCTGGGAAGTTGCCCCTGAAGGGACGAATCTGCACCCCCTGTTCGCGGGCTGGCACACTCCTCCTGTAGAATGCTGCGGCCAATTTACTCCGGACGGCAGATATTTCGTCTTCCAGTCCCAAGGCAACATCTGGGCCCATCAGGAGAAGAACGGCTGGTTCGGAAAAGCGGATTCGCGCCCGGTTCAGTTGACTTCAGGTCCAATGACCTTTGCCAGTCCATTGCCAGGAAAGGATGGCAAAAAACTGTTTGTAGTCGGGGCACTCCAGCGCGGCGAACTGTCTCGCTACGACACCAAGTCCGGGCAGTTCTCTCCGTTTCTTTCCGGCGTTTCCGCCGATAACGTGAAGTTCTCCCGAGACAGTGAGTGGGTTGCGTACAGTAAATTTCCGGAGGAGACTCTGTGGAAATCTAAAGCCGATGGCAGCCAGCGCCTTCAGCTCACATATCCGCCACTGGTCGCGCTTTTGCCGAGTTGGTCTCCTGACGCGAAACAAATCGCATTCTACGGACTCTTGCCTGGTCAGAACGCTAAGATTTATGTCATATCAGCCGATGGTGGAACGCCTCGCGAACTTCTGCCTCAGGATCCAGAACCCAAATACGACGCCGAATGGTCTCCCGACGGAACAAGCATCCTCTTCGGCAACGGTCCTGCACTCCCGAACGGCAGCGTTCGCATTCTCGACATGAGTGCGAACCAGGTCTCCGCGTTGCCTCGCTCTACCGGGCTTTATTCCGCCCGCTGGTCTCCCGATGGACGCTACATCCTCGCCATGAATTCTGATTCGCGCGTGCTGATGCTCTTCGATTTTCAAACGCACGCGTGGCAGGAACTCGTCAGAATCTCCATGGGTTTCCCGCAATGGTCGAAAAACTCCGAGTATGTGTACTTCCTTCACGAAGAGAATCAGCCTTCTGTAATGCGAATCCACATTCGCGACCACAAAGTGGAGCGCGTTGCCGACTTAAGAAATTTCCGTCAGGGTGGTTACTACAACGTGTGGCTTGGTATGGCTCCCGACGACTCGCCCATACTCCTGCGCGACATCGGAACACAGGAAGTCTATGCCCTTGACTGGCATGCGCCTTAAGCAATCTTCTCCGCCTGCTTAAGGTTCTTCCCGATTCCCGACAACGCCCTACGAACCTCATATTTGAGTGTCCTGCGCACGTATTGACGAAGGGATCGCCGCTTCCGGCCAGATTCGGCGTAGGAAGATTTCCGAGTCTCCGGAGGTTGGTGAATGTTTGCAGTTGTCCGTGGCTTGTGCGAGTCGGCGATCTGCAAGACCCTTGTCCCCCTAGCTTTTGCCCTTACCCTCGCCGGCTGCGGCTCCAGCAGGAGCATGAATCCTATGCCCTCTCCATCCCCATCACAGCCGTCTCAGCCGAATTACCCCTCCACTCCACCCGTCGCCATTACATGGTCTCCAACAACCAGTCTATTGCCGGCGCCTCCGGCCTGCGATCCGCCGCAGTCTACTTGCGACCCGCCGTATCCGAGCGGCTCTGACAATTTCCCGCTCACCGTCTCTTCTCCCACGGATCAAAGCACCGTGACCTCGCCGATGCACGTCGTCGCGAGCGCGAGCCCCAAGAATCCATTATTCTTCATGCGCGTGTACGTCGACCAGTTGGCCGTGTACTTCACTTTCACGAATTCGATCGACACCCAGATCTTTGTCGCTTCCGGCCAGCACAAAATCGAAGTCATGGCCGAAGACAATCAGCGATATGTTTCCGACACGATCCTCAACGTGAACGTCGCGTTCGCAAACGGCCAAGACCACGATCAGTGGAATTCAAAACATGCCCGGATGGCAATCCTGCTCGGCCGTTTTTCCTGCGGGCTCTGGTCGCGATGGCCAACTCTGCGCCGCGGGAAACGCCAATCCACCGACTTCATCGATGACCGCGGGCCAAACCTCTCCGGCTTTGGATGGCCAATCTGCGAAGTTCAGCATGAGCGGACCCAACGCTTATGCCAACATGCTCTATTTCAAAGCCATCAGCGGTGGAGATAACGTCAGCCACTTCACCTACGATCTTTACTTCTACCTCCACAATGGTGACGCACCCCAGGCGCTCGAGTTCGACCTGAATCAATCCTTTGGCGGTCGCCGATGGGTCTGGGGATCCGAATGCAACTTCAGGGGCGAGACACCGCCCTTCTGGGATATCTGGGACGACGAAGCCGGACTCTGGCGCCCGACGAGCGTCCCCTGCAACCCATTCCCCTCAAATCAATGGATTCACCTGGTATGGAACTTCGAGCGCGTGAACGAACAGGTGCACTACATCAGCCTGCAGGTCAATGATCAGGTCTACAACTTTGACACGTACTCCAATGACCAACCCGGTTGGACCCTGGAAGAAATCGATACTGCTTTCCAGATGGATATGGCGGAGCCGCCGCTCGCGTACAACGTCTGGCTGGATCAAGTGAACCTGACCGCCTGGTAATTACGTGCCAAACGTCTTGTCATCCTGACCGAGGATTGTTCGTTGCCGCCAAGTGCACGAACAACCGCTGGTGAACGGGGTGCCCCACTTCTGGCCTTTTTGCTAGAACGGGGAGTTTAGACAGAGGGCAAACGAGGGCTCGCCGGTGCAAGAAAGCCTGCCGAGAGATTGTCTGTCTAGTAGTGGAAGCTGGGAAAAAACTGAAACTCGCTCGCAATCCGAGCTCAAAACCCCTTCGCCTTCAACAATGCATCCAGGTCGTCAGGATGAAGCGCCCGCGTCATCGCATCCTCACGCGTGAGTTCTTGCTGAAACACCAATTGTGCCAACGACTCCTCCAGCGTGAACGAACCCTGCTTGCGGGTAATCGTGATCTCCTGATGCAGATGCTGCAACGCATTCTTGCGAATATGCTGACGCGCACCATATCCCACCATCAGCAACTCCGCGGCCGGAACACGCCCGCCATTGCGTTTAGGGATCAAGGCCTGCGTAAGCATCGCCGCCAGAGCCATGGCCATCTCAGCGCGCACGGTATGCTGCCGCTCCTGCGGGAAGGAGTCCGCAATCCGCGACACCGTCGATGCCGCATCCGTTGTATGCAGCGTAGTGAACACCAGGTGCCCGGTCTCGGCCGCTGACAAGGCAATCCTGGCCGTTTCCGAATCCCGCATCTCGCCCACCACGATTACGTCCGGCGCCTGCCGCATGGCCGCGCGCAGCGCAGTAGGGAAGTCCGGAGCATCGACGCCAATCTCCACCTGTTCGATCACGCTCTTGCTGTGCGCGTGCTCGTACTCGATCGGATCTTCAATCGTGACAATATGCCGCGCCTCACTCTGATTGATCTCGTTCACCAGCGCGGCTAAAGTCGTGGTTTTTCCCGAACCGGTCGCTCCGCCGATAATCACCAATCCGCGATGCAGGCTCCCGAGTACGTCCACCCCCGCAGGCAATCGAAGTTCGCTGAGTTCCGGTACCTTTGATGGCAGCGCTCTCACGGTGGCCGCGGCTCGTCCCCGCTCCCGGTGCAAGTTAATCCGGAAACGCCCTACTCCCTCCACGCGATAAGAAGAGTCCGCAATCCCGTATTGCTGATACTCCTCGCGTGCATGGGGCGCGATGGCAGGAAGCACCGCCGCCTCAATCTGCTCCCCAGTCAGTGGCTGCTCTCCGATCGGCTGCACCACTCCCTCAAAACGAATCGACGCCATGGCATTAGGGACCAGCAACAGATCGCTCCCATGGCGGGCAACCAATTGGCTCAGCCACTCTTTTAGCTCAAGCGACTCATCAGGGCGGTTTTCGGGGTGAATCACTCGAACGCGGTCGGAATTGCCTTCAGCGGTCATGGTTCTCTTTGGATGCGGGAATCGAGCGTCTGACAATAATAAGGAACGCTGGCCAATAAAATCTTGCCCAAAAACAAATTAAAAACACGTAGCGGCGGCCCATTGGTCCGCCCCGCGCCCCTGACCTTGGACCAAGCAAAGGGGAAGGGAGCGGCAGCACGCAGCGGTGAACCGGGACTGTTCGGCAGTTGTCATGCTGAGTTTAGTCGAAGCCTCCCTACCCACTGCACTGCTACCGGAGTGTAGAACATGCTTGACCCCGTCCCCTTGAAACGATAGCCTCCGACACGCATCCACCTCGCCCAGGAGGCCCATTCATGACGCCCCTCTCGGTTCTCTGGCTCCCGATCCTGTTATCCGCGGTGATCGTCTTCGTTGCCAGCTCCATCATGCACATGCTGCTGCCCTATCATCGCGGCGACTACGGTCAATTGCCGGACGAAGACCGGACGCTCGCCGCCCTCCGTACCGCGGGCCTGAAGCGCGGCCTCTACGTCTTTCCTCACGCCACTCACCAGACCATGAAGTCACCCGCCGTGATCGAGAAATACAACCAAGGCCCGGTCGGCATGATGACCGTATTCCCCAGTGGCCCTCCATTGCTGCCAAAATTCCTGGGACTCTGGTTCGGGTACTGCCTTCTGATCGGATTCTTCGTTGCGTATCTAGCGGTGCACACGGTGCCGACCCACGCAGATTATCTGGAGGTATTCCGGATCGTGGGAACGGCCGCATTCCTCTGTTTCGGCCTAGGTCCATTGGCGAATGTTATTTGGAAGGGATACCCCTGGAGCTTCGTTCTGAAGGAAGCCGCAGACGGCCTGATCTACGCCCTACTGATGGCAGGAACCTTCGGCTGGCTCTGGTTACGATAAGCATTGTGTAGCGGCGGACCCATTGGTCCGCCCCGCGATCCCGACCCGGAAGCTAACCGAAGGGAAGGGGAGCGTACAGGGGCCCACTTCTGGCTGCAGTTGCCAGAAGTGGGGCAGTTGGCTTTTACGAGGTCACTGTGGCTCAATTCTGCCGCAAAGCCGGCATCGGCACCGGAATGCTGAACGCGTTCATCGCTCCCCCCATCCCGTTCTCACATGTATTCGGCGGAAACGTGCACCCAGTCCCATTCCCCTGGCACCCGGCTGCCCAGAACATGTATCCCAGCATGCCCGTGGTAGTTCCAGCCCCAGCCGGAGCCAGATCCTCCACGAAACTCGCCGCCGTATTTTGATCCGAGTTGCTAAAGTTGTTGCAATTGGATTGCCCCCCAATCAGCCACAGACTTCCCGTAAGTTTTGCGGGCGCCATCGGCGGCACCGCCGTGCCGTCGCCGTCCACATGCTGCTGCCACCCAGATTCCAGCGTCGCAACGCTTGTCTTCTGTCCCGCTACCATGGCGTTCGCATAGTCCAGCACCGGCGAGGAGGTCTGCAGCCAGTTCGTTACCGCGTAACCGGCAAGTTTGGTGAGATAGGTATCCCCATCCCCCAAATCAATCGTCAACCGCGCCGCGTTGTTCGCACCCGTTGCATCGTAAGCCATCTGCGAGCGATAAGCGCTGACAAACTGCTGCAGTCCCGTCAGGTTCGGACTGCTGCTGTTCTCGTAATCAATCTCCATCCCGACATTGAACTGCTTCGCCGCGGCCGCCGCATTAATCCCAAGCTGTGTCGGATTGCTCGATAGCGCCTTGTCCCAATTTTTTCTGAAACTCGCACCTCCAATCGACATCATCACGCGGACGCCACGGCTCTGGAAGTAACTGATCACCGCCGTGTTCATGCCAATCGGAATTCCCTTCGTGGTCGTCGAGTCCGTAGTCAGATTCATCAACTTCACCGGATCAACAAAACTCAGGATCACAAGATTGACCGAAGGCTGATACGTGTTGTTCATATTGCGATCGATCAGCCAGTGATTCTGCGTGTCGAATGTGGTCATGTTGGGCACCGAAGCCCAACTGCAAGCGTCGCTATAGCAGTGCCAAGCCCCATAAATCTGCATCTTGGTTTGCGCCGCAGCCGGTATACCTCCCACTACCCAACCTCCCGCAAGTAACGCGCAAAGCAATATCGAGATTCGAGTCATAAGCATCTCCTCATCAGGCCAAAGAAGTTCAACAGATAGGGTGCCCCACTTCTCGCTGTCTTGGGGAGAAGTGGGGATTTTGAATCGCCGTCCCAGTAAGAATGTGTGTCAGTGTTATGGCATCCCGGAAGGCGCCCCGGCAATCTGCCAAGAAAACGCAAGGAACGACGACGCCGTCAAATCAATCGCAGGCTCAACCGTAGAGTAGGACTGGACGAAATCCTTGTACACCGCCTTGCCATTGAATGGCGCGAACACGTCCACCCCGTTCGGTGGACACGCCACCATCCCCGAAAGGGTCCCTTTCGCCGCGATCGAGTTCGGACCCTCGACCGCCGCACCCGACAGAAACGGCGGCCCGTTCGGAGGCGTTGGCACAAGGTTCGTGACCTGATGCTGCATACAGAGCGGGAATGTCGTGCCGTCGTTAACGATCAGCGATGTTCCCCAGCCATTCGTTCCGAGCACATTCGCCAACTGCCGGTTCGAATAAACCGCCGGAGACGTGCTGCTATTTAACGTGCAGTTCGCACCAAGGGTGACCAGGTAGTTGCACTCGGCAGCCATCACGGAGAGGCCTCCGCCATGCGACGTCGTATCGTACGCTGCCCAAGGAAAGCCAAAGCCGAATGGATCCGTCGCGCTCTGGGCGATCGCCTTGTTCAGCTGCTTGACGATGTCCGCAACCAGCGCCGCCTGATTGGTCGCTAATCCTGAAGGATTTCCCGCCAGTGCGAGCGCGCGATAAAGTTCGAAGTGAGCCAGGCCGCTCACGTCGTACAGATTGAGTGTGTCCGCCGCGTCACCGGGCCCAGTGATATATGCGTTCGCCCACTGCGCCGCCTGCTGCAGATAGTACGACGCAGGATGCAGGTTGATTGGGCAACTGCTGCCGCATCCCTGTACCGCGAAGTACAGTTCTGTCGCCCCCAACTCCATGTCATCGCGCCACTCGGTTTCCGGATAGAAGCTGAACGGAATTGCTGTCAACAGGTTCCCGCTCGGTGCCGTGTTGGCCAGATCAAAAATGTGTTCGGCCGAACTGAGGCACTGGTTCGCATACGTTGCGTTGCTGGTCTGGTAGATGTGATAGCAAAGCGCAAAATCAGCGGCGAGCCGTCCTGCAAGGTTGGGACTGATTCTTGCGCCAGCCTGAATCTGGTGAGACGAGTTCAGAGCCGCCGGGTTCACGAACACCGGCCGGTGGCAGATATATCGATACAGCGATGTGCAGCCGCCATACGTATCGTCGGCCTGCGGCAGCCGCCAGATGTCGTGATCGCTGATGGTCTGCGAATTTCCGTTCCCGATCGCCATCTGGTAATAGAGGATCTGGTTCGTGTCGTCCCACATCTCCTGCAGCCAGTCGAGCCCGAACTTGCCCTCGTCGGTGAAATGCAGTCCATTCTGCGTTACGCCGCTCGCTCCCATCTGACTGGGAAAATCCCGAACCCCAACCAGCATCACCGCAACGGTGTAACTGTGCGTCATGACGAACTTCATGTAGTCACCGGCATCCCACCAGCCACCTTCCCCATTGATCACAGGTTGTGTTCCGTTGAAGGTTGCGACAGTCAGGTCTCCCGAGAAACGTCCATTGTTGTTCACGTTCGGTGTGACGTACACTTTCGCGCTCTGATCGTTCAAGTGTCCCGCCGCCGAGCGCAGCGATGTACTGACAAAGTTCGGCCCGTCGCGCTCGTTCTGATAGAAGAACAAGCTGTTCGACAAAGCCCCGCTGTACACGTTGGCAGCATTATCGATCATGAAACTAGGCGAGGTGGCGGCAAGCGGTCCGCTCACGCTGACGGTATAGGTTCCCGCCGTAGTGAAGCTGTCAAAATCCAGCGCATACACATCGGGATAGCCGGAACTCCACGATCCCAGATTCGCCCCAATCGCGACCGGCCCAAACACGGTGGACCCAGTTGAGTTCTTGATCACAAACGTGGCTCCGGTTTCCACAGCAGAGGCCATCAGATAGGCCCGTTTCGAAGCTCCGGAAACATATCCCACTTGGTTGACCCGAACGTAGGCGGCCGCGTGCGCAACGCCCCCTCCGGCGAATACGGTTACAGCCGCGCAAACGACACGCGACAGGACACGGAAGGACATCCAAGGCCCCAGTCTTCCCATAGCGCCTCCTAATTGAACCGTTTCAATAAAACGCATGAATGCTGCTACCGACCGAGAAGTCTGTCAATAGGGAGAATGCCTTGGAAATGTGACCAAGGGACACAAGTTTCAATCCGCTCATCCCAATCTGATCCCCGCTCCGGATCAGTCCAGCCGCCGTCTCGGCGCTCATAATCTTGCGTTCTAACTTAAGGTTCAGAATGCGGCGGTAGTCGCAGGCAGAGTAGTACTCATGTAGCAAGCCTCACAATCTACAAAGGATTTCTCTTCCGACACAGATTCTTCTTCCCACAGGCGCAGCCGGATGGTTCTGTGATTTAAATCACACGCGGGTGTGGGCGGGTC
>Ga0126378_10002320_pt1 | contig 14096 bp, 11 predicted proteins | sample PanSoiMetPlot_23_FD_92587 | JGI IMG/M metagenome (GOLD analysis project Ga0126378, IMG submission 92587) | Tropical forest soil microbial communities from Panama - MetaG Plot_23 | ecosystem: Environmental > Terrestrial > Soil > Tropical forest > Bulk soil | place: Panama | collected 2016-02-17 | reverse complement strand
GCCGCCGAGCGATCCTTGGCCTGGCCCTTTTCCAGCTGGGAGAGTTCGGACCGCAGCCTGGCGTATTCCAGGAAGTCGCCTCGATCGCAGCTGGCGGCCAGCCCCGCCACCGAGTCCCTGAGCCTGCGCGCCTTCCTGGCCAGCCCGACCACCGCCCGGTCGGCCTGGAACTGGGCGAACGACGACTCCAGCAGCGCGGCCGCGCGCTGCCGGCCGACCTGGCCGACCAGGTTGACGGCCATGTTGTAGGACGGCTGGAAGCTGGAGTTCAGCGGGTACGTTCGCGTGCCAGCCAGCCCGGCGACCGCCACCGGGTCGATGCCGGGCTGCCACAGCACGACCGCGTGCCCTTCGACGTCGATACCGCGGCGTCCCGCTCGACCCGTGAGCTGGGTGTACTCCCCCGCTGTCAAGTCGGCGTGGGCCTCGCCGTTCCACTTGTCGAGCCGTTCGATAACGACGGTCCTGGCCGGCATGTTGATGCCGAGCGCGAGCGTCTCAGTGGCGAAGACCGCCCGGATGAGCCCGGCGGCGAACAGCTCCTCAACCACTTCCTTGAACGCGGGCAGCAAGCCGGCGTGGTGTGCCGCGATCCCCCGGACCAGTCCAGCCAGCCAGTCGTGGTAGCCGAGCACGGGCAGATCTTCCGACGGGATGTCCGTCGTGCGCCTCGCGGCGATCGCCGCGATCTCTTCGGCCTCCTCCGGCGTGGTCAGCCGCAGGTTCGCCGCGAGGCACTGCTGCACGGCCGCGTCACAGCCGGCCCGGCTGAAGATGAACGTGATCGCGGGCAGCAAGCCCATCCGGTCCAGCCTGGCGATCACCTCGGGCCTGCGAGGCGGGGCGAACCTCGGGACCTCTCCAGCGTGCGCAGGACGCCCGGCGCGGCGGTCGGCGCCGCCGGACGCGCGTGACCCGCGCCCTCCGCGCGCATCAGGTGAACGGTAGCGCGCGCCGCGGCCGGCGACGATGCGCTGGCCCGCCTGTTGCCGGTGCGCGATCCTGATCAGCTCCGAGTTCACCTCAGGCCGCCCGGATCCGCGGCCTGGGCTGGTGCGCTCTTCCGGGCTTTCGCGCACACCAGGACCGGCGAACAGGTCATAGATCCGCGTGCCGACCATCATGTGCTGCCATAGCGGTACCGGCCGGTGCTCGTCGACGATGACCTTGGTGCCGCCCCGCACCGAGGCCAGCCAGTCGCCGAACTCCTCAGCATTGCTGACCGTCGCTGAGAGCGCGGTCAGCGCCACGGACTCGGGCAGGTGGATGATGACTTCCTCCCAGACCGCGCCGCGGAACCTGTCGGCCAGGTAGTGGACCTCGTCGAGCACCACATGGCCGAGCCCCGCGAGCGTCGGTGAGCCTGCATAGAGCATGTTCCGCAACACCTCGGTGGTCATGACAACGACCGGCGCCTCGCCGTTGATGCTGTTGTCGCCGGTCAGCAGGCCTACCTTGGCGGTGCCGTAGCGCCGGACCAGGTCCGCGTACTTCTGGTTAGACAGCGCCTTGATAGGCGTGGTGTAGAAACACTTGCGGCCGCTGGCCAGGGCCAGGTGGACGGCGAACTCGCCTACTACGGTCTTGCCCGATCCGGTCGGCGCCGCTAGAAGAACGCCATGCCCGTCGGCCAGTGCGCGGCACGATTCAAGCTGATAGTCGTCGAATTCGAAGTCATAGAGGGCCTCGAACGCGGCCAGTTCGGGATGATCCGTCTGAATGCTGCGCATATAAGCGGCATATCGGTCGGCCGGACTCCCGGGGCTAGCGGGGTTGCCCGACATGGTCATAAACCAAGGCTACGGGCCGTCGGCGATTGCAGGCGACGGCCGGGCGCGGGGCGCGGCCGGCCGGCGAGCTGCAGGGACCAGCTGAGGGAACTAGCTGCAGGGTTCAGCTGCGGGGACTAGTGCCGTGATTCGATGTCGTCGAACTCGGCGGACTCGGCCTGCTCGGTGTCCAGCCCGAACTCGGTGATCTCTTCCGGGGTCAGGCCTGCGTAGACAACGCCGCGCCGGGCCCGGCGCCTGTCATTAGCCCAGACGAAGATCTCCGCAGCCTCCACCAGCAAGACGCAAGGCACCGCGAGCAGCAGCATGCTGATCGGGTCCGGGCTCGGCGTCGCAATGGCGGCAAACGCGAAGACCCCGAAGATGATCACGCGCCGCCACTTCCTGAACCGCTTGTGCGTCAGCACCCCGGCGACATTAAGCAGCATGACCGCCAGCGGCAGCTCGAAGGCAAGGCCGAAGATCAGCAGCATCATCAGCGCATAGCCGAGGTAGGTGTTGATGGTGATCAGCGGTTGGACACCGGCGGGCACAACATGGAGCAAGAAGCGCAGGCCCTTTGACATCGCGAAGTACGCGACCGTGCCGCCGATGGCGAACAGCGGTATCGCCGAGCCGCCGAAGAAGTACGCCCAGCGACGCTCCCTGAGGTGCAGTCCGGGAGCTATGAAGGCCCATAGCTGGTACATCCACACCGGCGAGGCAATGAGTATGCCGACCGCGATTGAGATCTTGAACTGCATGAACAGGGAGTCGAACAATCCCGTGACGTACAGCGTGCAGGTGTGCTTGCCACCGCTGGCGAGCGACTGATCCAGAGCATGTTGCGGCAGCCTGCAGTAAGGCGCCTTGATGAAGTGCCAGATATGCGGATAGAAGATCCACGCGATGACTGCGCCGACAAGCATCGCGAGCAACGATTTGAGCACGCGGCTGCGTAGCTCCCTGATGTGCTCGACCAGGGACATCCTGGCTTCGGGATTCAGTGACCTGCGGCTGCGGGGGATCCGCAACCTACGGGTTCCGGCGCCCGGCGCCGGATCGTCCGGCGAGGCGGACATCACCGTGCCTGTTTAGTAGGACTGCGGCCGGGACTCAGCCGACGTCTGGGGAGCTTCCTGCCTGTCACCACTAGCGGCCTGCCGCTGCATGTCTTGTAGCTGCCGCTGCAGGTCGTCAATCTGCGCCTGCTGTGACTGCGCGGTCGTTCCGCCCGTCAACTGAGGCGGTGGCGGCGGAGCGTACGTCGACTGCGCCATCTTGGACGCGTCAGCCTGCTGGTCGTCCTCACCCTTGATCGACTTCTTGAAGATGTTCATGGAGCTGCCAAGCGCCTTGGCGGCTCCGGGCAGCCTGCTCGAGCCGAACAGGATCAGCGCCGCGAGCAAGAGCAGCACGATGTGCCAAGGTGCGTCGAAGAAACTCATGCCAGTCCCCATTCAGTCGGAGGCGCCCTTGCATCATGTCGACGATGATTCGTCGCCGACCAGCCGCAAGGTTGCCCGCACCGTATTCTACATATCCGACCTGGCCATCTTGTCGCGCTGACTGCAAGCCGGAGCCAGTCAGGGTGCTCAGGCGTATTGTGCGAGCGCTGCCGTCGCTTCCTCCTCGATCTCCTGCACGAGGTCAGCTGGTGCGGTCACGTGACCGTCCTCGCCGAGCCGCAGCGCGAGCCGCCTGACCCACCGGGTGTCCGGAGTCCGCAGTACGACCTTGAGCCGACCGTCGCCAAGCTCGGTTACCTGCTCACACGGGTAGTAGTCCGCGACCCACTGGCCGGCCTCGGCCAACTCAAGCTCGACCCGTACATCTGTGGCTGACGGCCGGAAAAGCCCGGAATCCACGTCTATGTGCTCAGCCGTGTCCGGGACCTCGGCCGCGATGTCAAGGACATTGAGCGCGAGCACCCGGTCCAGCCGGAACAGGCGGACCGCATCGGCACTGCGGCACCACGCCTCCAGGTAGGTCCTGCCTTCCAGCAGAAGCAGCCGCATCGGATCGACGTCTCGTTCGGTCGCCTCGTCCCTGCCCGGCACGTAGTACGACAGGTGCAGCCGCCGGCCTTGTCGCATCGCGTCAGCGACCTGGGCCTGCACATCGGCCGGTGCGCGGCCGTCCATGTGCACCGCGACCTTGGCGCTGGCGGCTGCGGCCTCGCCGGCGGCGGCTTCTAGCTTGGCGATTGTCCTGCGCAGGGCGGACTTATCCTGCGGACCAGGCAGGTCGGCCAGCATCCGCAACCCGATCAGCAGCGCGCTGGCCTCGTCAGGACCCAGCCGAAGCGGCCGGTCCATCGATTCAGCCTGGCTGACCACGATCTCGCCGCCTTCGTAGGACAGGTCGATCGGGCAGTACGGATCAGGTGAGCGGAGCTCGACGCACCAGAGCATGTTCAGGTCGTCGACCAGTTCGCTCTCGGTCACGCCGAACGCGTCGGCGGTCTCGGCGAGGCCGACCACTTCGCGGCTTACCACGTACGGCACAAGGGCAAGGAGGCGCTGCAGCCGGTCGGTAGCTGTCCCCGTCCTATTCGCACGACCCGCGCGGGCGCGACCGGTCATGCTAGCGCTCCCTTCAGCCGACCGATCACGGCCTCGCGCAGGTCAACAGGCTCGACAACAACGACGTCGGCGCCGAACGATGCGATGTAGTCGGCGTACCAGCCGGCGTCGGAGAACGGCGCCGCCACCACGTCCCAGCCTTCCTGGCCTGGCTGGTCCGAGTTCGCCCGTCGGCGCAGCCCGTAGCCCGTACCGGAGCGGATCCGCAGGACAGCGGTCCTGACCGAGCGTGGCTCGCTGCCTGCCGCCTGAACCAGAGTCCGCACATCGGTCCCGTCAGGCACGGTGACTGACCCGGGCGGCCCGGTGAAGGCGACCGGGCCGTCGATCCGGCTCAGCCGGAATACGCGCTCTGATCCCCTGTCCAGGTCAAACCCGGCCACGTACCAGTGGCCTTGCCTGTTTACCACGCCCCAAGGCTCCAGATTCCTGCGCTGCGGAGTTGCCCGGCCGGCAGCCTGGTAGGCGAACGTGACGGGGCGGCGGTCCCTGACCGCCTGCCAGAGCGGGCCGAACGCGGCCTCGCCCGTCTGCAGCCGCGGCTCGATTCCGGGCTGGGTGGTTTCCTCGGCGTCGATTCCTGCTGCGCGCAGCTTCAGGAGTCCGCCTGCTGCGGCGCCCGCGAGCTCGGCCTGGCGCCATACGCGGGCGGCAAGGCCGAGGACGGCCGCCTCGTCCGGTTCGAGCCTGATCTCAGGAAGCTCGTAAGCCTGGGGTGAAATTCGGTAACCAACCTCCTCGTCGCTGCCTGGGTTGGTTCCGGTCTCCAGCGGGATGCCGAGTTCGCGGAGCTCGTCCTTATCCCGCTCAAACATGCGCTTGAAGGCGTCGAACGCGTCCGGGTAGCCGGGCACGGCATGGCGGATCTGGCTCGCCGTCAGGTACCTGCGCGCGGACAGCAAACAGACCACCAAGCTCAGCAGACGCTCGGTCTTCTGCCTGGACATCCTCACCCCCAGCCGCTCACCCCTAGCCGCGCTGTGCTTGCGCCCGCTTCTTCGATCGACGATAACTCCTGCAGTCGCTGAGTCGGCGGATTGTCGCAGGTTCCTTCCGCTAGCCTGCGACAGTGATCTGGTGGCGGCGCGGAGTGGTGACCGCAGTCGGCCGCGAGTGGCCGGGGGCGGCCGAGCTCGAGGTGGCCATCGCCGGAGCCGGGGTTCGAGCCTTGGCCTATCCTGCCCTGACCGGCCGCCCCGAGCCTGGTGATGAGGTCCTGCTGAACACCAGTGCTCTCGAGCTGGGCCTGGGGACCGGAGGCTTCGCTCTGGTCGTCGCCATCCCCGGCCGTCTTCCGGCCGACCCCGCTGGCCCCGGCCACCTCGTCAAGGCCAGGTACACGCCGCTGCAGGCGACCGTGCTCGGCGCTGACGAGCAGGGCTCGCCCTACCATGAGATCCTGCGCGACGGCGATGACCTGGACGCCATCCCCGTGGTGATCGCCGACCTGCACTCGGCCCTTCCTGCGGTGCTCGCCGCCTATTTCGCGGAACAGGACGCAGTTGGCAGTGCGGCAGGCAAGCACACCGCCGTCTACGTGATGCTGGACGGCGGCGCTCTGCCGATCTGGCTTTCCCGGACAGCTGCCATGCTCCGGCAGAACGGATGGCTGGCCGGAACGATCACCGTGGGACAGGCGTTCGGCGGTGACCTTGAAACCGTCACGTTGCATAGCGGCCTGCTGGCGGCCCGGCTCGCGCTCGGAGCCGACCTTATCGTCGTCGCCCAGGGGCCGGGCAACCTCGGCACGGGCACTCGCTGGGGGTTCTCGGGCGTCGCCGCCGGCGAGGCCGTCAACGCCGCGGCTGTGCTCGGAGGCCGGCCGGTCGCCTCACTGCGGATCAGCGAAGCCGACCAGCGGGACCGGCATCGGGGCGTCTCGCACCACAGCCTGACGGCCTATGGCCGGGTGGCGCTGGCCAGGGCTGATGTGGTCGTGCCAGAGTTGCCCGGCGCGTTCGGTTCCGAGGTCGCCGTGGCCGCCGAGACGCTCGGATCCCGGCACAATCTCGTCCGGGTCAGCGTGGACGGCCTCCGCGATGTGCTGGCCCGCTGTCCGGTGCCGCTGTCCACGATGGGCAGGGGCCTGGACGATGACCCGGCGTACTTCCTGGCTGCAGCCGCCGCCGGCCGGCACGCGGCTGGTCTGGTGTCGGCCCGCGGCACATGAGCGAACTAGCGCGGACCTGTCGGCCCGCCTACCGTCGCTACACGACGCCCGTCAGTGGGTCGCCAGGATGTCGAGGACAAACACGAGCGTGTCGGTTCCCTTGATCCCCGCCTGGCTGTTGCCGTTCTTGCCGTAGCCCTCCGATGGCGGCACCACGAGCATGACCCGGCTGCCGACCGGGATGCCGACCAGCCCGGTGTTCCACGCCGGTATCAGCTGACCGAGGGTAAACGCGCTCGGCGGGATATTGGGCTGGCTAGCCGACGGCCAGTTGGTGTTGAACACCTTGCCAGTCCGCCAGATCAAGCCGCTATACCTGACTACGACGGACTGCCTGGCCTTGACAGGAGGCCCGTTGCCCTTGATCAGGGTCTTGACAACAAGCTTGCTGGGCGGCGCGGACTTGGGAATCGAGACCTGCGGCTGGCCGCCGGTCCCCGCCGACACGGCTGGCAGGCTGCCGCCGCCGTCGCTGACGTGCTGGCCGGATGCGCTGGCATTCGGCTGGAACACGTGCAGCAGGTCGACCACCCAGACGAGCGTGTCGTTTGGTTTGACCCCGATCTGGGAGTTGCCCTGGGGCCCATAGCCGTACTTCGGCGGCAATACGGCCAGCACCCGGCTACCAGCCCGCTGCCCCATCAGCGCCTTCTGTAGCCCGGTCAGGCCCATCGTGACCGGCAGCACTTCGGGATTGCTCGAGAAACTGGAGAAGAGCAGTTTGCTCGTCTTGCCCCGCCAGAGGTAGACGTCGAAGTTCGCGAGGTACGAATCAGTCGCCGTCAGCTTCTGGCCGTGCCCCTTGACCAGCGTCTTGGTAACCAGCGCACTGCCTGGCTTGTGGGCCGGGATGTGCACGGTCGGCTCCTTGCCTTCTGCTCCCGTGACCTTGACCGAGTCGCTCGTCGATGTTGGTGCGGACGAGGAGCATCCGGCGGGCGCCGCGGTAACTGCGAGCGGGGCGGCCACAACAGCCGCGGTGGGGCGTCGCATGGATGTCCTTCTTCTAGAGATCGCGGTTCACCCAGCCTACCGACCCCGCATGGCTGGCCGTTCCTGGCCGCCGGGTGCGAGCCCGGCAGCAGCACTGCTACGCCAGGACGCCCTGACGCCTCAGGTTCCAGATGTCGATCACGGGCGTCTCCGTCCGCAGCCCGCGGTACTGGGCATGGGGCGCGCCGATCACCAGCAGGTCGGCCCGCCGCACGACCTCATCAAGCGGCAGCAGGTCAGGGTCGCCGCTGACCAGCGGGTCGGTGCACAAGACCTCGCGCGCCTTGGCCGAGAGCAGGTCCGCCAGGAGGTAGGCCAGGCTTGACCTCGTGTCGTCTGAGCCGCCCTTGAATGCCATGCCGAGCACTCCGACAGTCATGCCCGCGAGGTCGTAGCGCAGCTCGATCCGGCTTACCAGGTATCCTGGCAGGCCCTGGTTCAGGGCGATGGCCGCGCGGCCGAGCGTGAAACTGGGGTTCGCGCGTGCAAGGCCCGCTGCGTCCCTGAGCAGGTACGGACCAGCGGCGAGGCCAGCCCTGCCCAGATCCGCTGCCCGCGGGTAGTCCCGGACCAGCCCCTGGCGGATCCGTTCATAGTCGAGCCCCAGATCGCTTGCGATCATGTAGAACTGATTGGCCGCGGCGAACTTGATGTACCGCCAGGCGTTGCTGAAAAGCTTGGCGAGCTCGGCCTCCTCCACGGTCATGGGGATGAGCTCGCGCGTGAGCATCGAGAACAGCCTGCTGGCGCGCTCCAGCCCGCGTGCGGTCCGGCTGGCCACGATCTGCGGCAGCTCGTACAGCTCGGTCATCGCCATGCCTTCGGCGACACGCTCAGGACAGAACGCGACATCCATGTCGATGCCCCGGCTCGCGACGAGCTTCTCCGCGGAGGCTGTGCTGCCTGGCGTGGCTGTGCTGCGCAAGATGAGGATCTGGCCGTCGCGGAACTGGCTCGAGCAGCGGGTGAGCGCGTCGCGGATCGAATCGGGATTGCCAGGCGCGTGCTCGTCTAGGTCGCTGATGACGACGATGACATGTTCCGCGGCCGCGACGACGGCCGGATCGGCCGAAGCCACAAGGCGGCCGGCGCTGACCGCGCGGCGCATCGGCAATCCCGAGCCGGGCTCGAGGAAGGGCATCCGCCCCGCGTTGACGGCCTCGACGGCCGGTCCGCTGATGTCATAACTGGCGACTCTGCAGCCACGGTCCGCGAACGCCACAGCCAGCGGCAGGCCCATATGCCCGCAGCCGCCCACGACAGCAACGTCCCACTTGAACCGAGCGCTCTGGCCACTCGCATCTTTTTCCGTCACACCCTGTTCCGTCACGAAAGCTCCCCCGGCTCCGTGCTGGCATAGACCGCCTCCGTAGGCGGCCTCCTGGGAGGCTGCCGGCGGACGGCATCTCAGACTCTAGCGACGTCGGGTAGTCGGCGCGTGACTATTAGTAACGGCTGTGCAGATTCCAGAGTCACCTGCCGGTGATGGATCCCGGATTTACTCCCGGAAGACCGGTTCGATCATTGAATCCGTCGCCCGGCCATGTCATCCGCGGCGCCGGCGGCCGGGCGGTCACATGCCGGCGATGAGTTTCTCTACTCGCTCGTCGACTGACCTGAACGGGTCCTTGCATAGCACCGTCCGCTGGGCCTGGTCGTTGAGCTTCAGGTGCACCCAGTCGACGGTGAAGTCCCGGCGGCGCTCCTGAGCCCGCCTGATGAAGTCGCCGCGCAGCCGCGCCCTGGTCGTCTGCGGCGGTATGGACTTGGCTTCGAAGATGGCAAGGTCGCTGCAGACCCGCTCGACCGACCCCTTCCGCTGAAGCAGGTAGTACAGGCCCCGCCCGCGGTGGACGTCGTGGTAGGCCAGGTCAAGCTGGGCGACCCGGGGTGAGGCCAGCGGCAGGTCGTGCTTGGAGCGGTACCGCTCGATCAGCTGATACTTGGTGACCCAGTCGATATCGCGTGCGATCAGGTCAAGCTCACCAGTCTCCACCGCCTTGACCGAGCGCTCCCACAGCTCGAGCACTCGCTCGGTGATCCGGTCGGCGCCGCGGCTGTCAACGAAGGACCGGGCCTTCGCCAGGTACTCATGCTGGATTTCCAGCGCGCTCATTTCCCGCCCGCTGGCGAGCCTGATCTTGCGCCGGCCCGTCATGTCGTGGCTGACGTCCCTGATCGCCCTGATCGGGTTCTCCAGCGTCAGGTCGCGCATGACCGTGCCCGCCTCAACCATCCGAAGTACCAGGTCGGTCGCGCCGACCTTAAGCAGCATCGTGGTCTCGCTCATGTTCGAGTCGCCGACGATGACGTGCAGTCGCCTGAACCGTTCGGCGTCCGCGTGCGGTTCGTCCCGGGTGTTGATGATCGGCCGGGACCTTGTGGTCGCCGACGAGACTCCCTCCCAGATGTGCTCGGCGCGCTGGCTCACGCAGTAGACCGCGCCGCGCGGAGTCTGCAGCACCTTACCGGCGCCGCAGATGATCTGCCTGGTGACGAGGAACGGGATTAGGATGTCGGCCAGCCTGCCGAACTCCCCGTGCCTGGCCACGAGGTAGTTCTCGTGACACCCGTAGGAGTTGCCCGCCGAGTCCGTGTTGTTCTTGAATAGATAGATATCCCCGGCAATGCCCTCTTCGCGAAGCCTGCGATCGGCGTCCACGAGCAGGCCTTCGAGGATCCTTTCCCCCGCTTTGTCGTGCGTGACCAGGTCAACCAGGCTGTCGCATTCAGGCGTGGCGTACTCGGGATGGCTGCCGACGTCGAGGTAGAGCCTGGCGCCGTTGCGGAGGAAAACGTTGCTGCTCCGGCCCCACGACACCACCCGGCGGAACAGGTACCTGGCTACCTCGTCGGGAGAGAGCCTGCGCTGGCCGCGGAACGTGCACGTGACCCCGTACTCGTTCTCAAGCCCGAATATCCGCCTGTCCACTTGGCGCCCAGTTCACCAGTCCACGGCGATGTACTTGGTCTCGGTGAACTCCAGCAGCCCCTCGTGGCCGCCCTCGCGACCGAGCCCCGACTGCTTGACCCCGCCAAACGGCGCGGCCGGGTCGCTCACCACTCCTCTGTTGATGCCGACCATGCCGGCCTCGAGCGCCTCGGCGACCTGCAGCGCCCCCCGCAGATCCGCGGTGTACAGGTAGGACACGAGGCCGTACTCGGTGTTGTTGGCCATGGCGATGGCCTGGTCCGTATCGGTAAACCTGACAATTGGCGCAACCGGGCCGAAGATCTCTTCGTTCAGGATCCCGGCCGTCGGCGGCACATCATCGAGGACGGTCGGCACATAGAAGTAGCCGCGGCGATCGGGCGCCAGCCCGCCGGTCACGATCCGGCTGCCGGCGCTGGCCGCCTCCTCCACCAGCGTTGCCACCTTGGTCCTGGTATCCGAGTTGACCAGCGGGCCGAGGTCGGTGCCGTCCTCCAGGCCCGGGCCGACATGCAGCGCGCTCAGCCGCGCCGCGAACTTCTTCGAGAACTCGTCGGCGACCGCGTCATGGACATAGAACCTGTTCGCCGCGGTGCACGCCTCGCCGCCGTTGCGCATCTTCGCGATCATCGCGCCGTCGACGGCCGCGTCGATGTCCGCGTCGCCGAAGATCAGGAATGGGGCGTTGCCGCCGAGTTCCATGGAGCAGTTCGTGACGGTGTCGGCGGCCGTGCGCAGCAGCATCCGTCCGACCTCGGTGGACCCGGTAAAAGACAGCTTGCGGACCCGGGGGTCGGCCAGCATCGCCCCGACTACCGGGCCGGGTGAGGTCGTCGGGAGCAGGTTCACGACGCCGTCGGGAACGCCCGCCTCGGTCAGGATAGCGGCCACCGCCAGCGCCGACAGCGGCGTCTCCTTGGCCGGCTTCAGCACCACCGTGCAGCCGGCGGCCAGCGCTGGCCCGATTTTGCGGGTGGCCATCGCCGCCGGGAAGTTCCATGGAGTGACGAGGACGGAAACACCCACTGGCTGATGCTGCACCAGGATCCGGTTGGCACCGGACGGCGCCCTGGTCATCATGCCGTCGATTCGCACAGCCTCCTCGGAGAACCAGCGGAAGAACTCGGCAGCATACGTGATCTCGGCCTTGGCGTCCTTCAGCGCCTTGCCGTTCTCCATTACCATCAGCTTCGCGAGCGATTCGGCGTCGGCGATCATCAGCTCATAAGCCCGCCGCAGGCACTCGCCGCGGACACGGGGCGGTGTCGCGGCCCAGCCGGGCAGCGCGCGGGACGCGGCGGCCACCGCGTCGATAGCGTCATCGGGGGTCGCATTCGCCACATCGGCGATCGGGTCCTCCGTCGCAGGGTCGATGACGGGCATCGATCCCGCATGCCCGGGCATCCACTGCCCGCCGATGAGCAGCCCGGTCGGGGCGTTCATCCCCGTGATCGTCGCCAGGTCCGCGCCCACTGGCCCTCCAAGTAAGTCATGCATTGGCGCGCCGATCGGCGCGCCCTATGCCGACATTACCAACGGCTAAGGTCATACCCTGCCGGGGCCGAAGTCAACGACGCCGGGCGGCACTGCGCATGAGTGTGCCACCGGTTGCGGAATCCACGTACTAGATCCCCACCCATGGGAGGGCACCGGAGCGCGACATACTGGGGTGCGGCGATTCGTTCTATTTGCCGCTTGTCTCAGGCTGGTCAGAGCTGGACGAGGGGTCGGGTGGAGGCGCTTGCTGGCCGTCCTGGCTCGAGGGCGCGGAGGTCTCGGCCGGAGTGGATTGCCCCGCGCTGCGTGCCTCGGCGAGCAGGTTCTCCAGGCGCGCGCCGGTCAGGCGGCGGAACGTGCGATGGTCGCGGCTGCGCTCAAGGACCGCCACCTCGAGCTGAGACGCCGCGATGTCCATCCGGTCGCCGTTGGCCTGGGCGGCGAGGCCGGCGATGGCCGCGGCCAGGGCGCTGGTGAGCGTCATATTGTCCTGGTAATGCTCCTTCAGTACCGTCGCGATGGCCTCGGCCCGGCCGCCCATCGCCACGTAGCCGTGTTCATCGTTGACTGACCCGTCGAAGGTGATGCGGTAGATCTGATCCTCCGCCGGAGCCTCGGCGACCTCCGCTACGACGATCTCCACCTCGAACGGCTTGAGCTGGTCGGTAAAGATTGAGCCGAGCGTCTGCGCGTACCAGTTGGCCAGCCCGCGCGCCGTGACGTCCTGCCGGTCGTACTGGTAGCCCGTGACATCGGCGTACCGCACGCCCGCCTTGCGGAGGGTCTCGTACTCGTTATAACGGCCGACGGCTGCGAAGGCGATCCTGTCGTAGATCTCGCTGATCTTGTGCAGGGCTCGCGACGGGTTAGGCGCAACGAACAGGATCCCGGCGTCGTACTGAATCACGACTCCGCTGCGCCCGCGCGCGATCCCTTTGCGGGCGTAGTCCGCTTTGTCCTTCATCGCCTGTTCAGGCGACACATAGAACGGCATCGACACCGTTAGAGCATCCCTTGCTTGAGTTGTGGAGGCGTCGCCAGCTACCCGATCTCCCCAGGCGGCGGACGGAGAGGCGAGGTCGGGCCGTCTGGCTCCCGCATCCGATCGGCGACGACTGCCTCGGCGTAGGTGCCAGCCTCTTCATCCGGCAGCCGGCGGAAGCCGTCGGCTGTCACGGTCGCGATGATCGGGTAGATCCGCCTGGTCATGTCAGGGCCGCCGGTCGCCGCATCGTCGTCGGCGGCGTCATACAGGGCGTGCATGGAGGCCAGAATGGCCGCGGCAGGTTCCATGCTGTCGGCGTACAGCTTCTTAAGCGCGCCGCGAGCGAAGACCGAGCCAGAGCCGATCGAGTGGTAGCGCTGCTCCTCATAGCGCCCGCCGGCCACGTCGAAGCTGAAGATCCGGCCCACTCCTTCGTCGGTGTCGTACCCGGCGAAAACCGGCACCACGACTAGGCCCTGCATGGCACCGCCCAGATTGGCCCGGACCATCCCGGCGAGGCGGTTTGCCTTGCCTTCCAGGGATAGCGCCCTGCCTTCGAGCTTCTCGTAGTGCTCGAGTTCGACCTGAAAGAGCTTGACCAGGTCGATGCCGATTCCGGCCACTCCGGCGATCCCGATGCAGGAGAACTCGTCGCTGCGGAAGACCTTCTCGATGTCTCGTTGCGAGATCATGTTGCCGGCGGTCGCGCGCCGGTCACCCGCCATCACCACGCCCCCGTTGAAGGCGGCGGAGACGATCGTGGTTCCGTGCGGCAGCTGGCTTGCGAGGCTGTTCGGCACGCTCAGCCCGTCGGCGCCTGGCAGGAGTGCGGGCGCGGTCGATGCGAGGAATTCGCTGAACGAGGAGGTTCCCGCGGTGAGGTAAGCCGCGGTCAGCAGCCTGCCAATGGAGTCAGTCCCCAACAGAATCCCTTCCTTGCCCACAGGTACGCCACTGACCCTACTGCCACCGTGCCGCCGACGGCAGATCCGGCTGGCCCGTTACTGCCCGCCCTTCTGGACGTACGAGCGGACGAACTCCTCGGCATTCTCCTCGAGCACCTCGTCGATCTCGTCCAGTATCGCGTCGACGTCGTCGGACAGCTTCTCCTGGCGCTCCTTGACCCCCTCGGTGCTCTGGTCCACAGACTCGTCCGTGTCCTGGC
>Ga0126378_10002319_pt1 | contig 14099 bp, 14 predicted proteins | sample PanSoiMetPlot_23_FD_92587 | JGI IMG/M metagenome (GOLD analysis project Ga0126378, IMG submission 92587) | Tropical forest soil microbial communities from Panama - MetaG Plot_23 | ecosystem: Environmental > Terrestrial > Soil > Tropical forest > Bulk soil | place: Panama | collected 2016-02-17 | reverse complement strand
CGCAGCCGCATTGAAATCATCGATGCGCTGGAGCCCGACAGCGCTGCCAGCCTCGGACAAATGCGCGCAACGAGGGTGTGAGAGATGCCATGGAGCGCTGGCGGATCGGGAAGGGACCATGACGGCCATGCCAGGCGGTTTTCCAACCGCTTATATGTCTCGAGGGCCTCTTCGAAGGACCACCCCTCAAGACCGCGCTGGCCCCAGCGAAGAAAGTCTGTAGCTCGCGCCCGGAGAGCGACAGCGCCATTCACGGCAGAACTTCCGCCGAGCACCTTGCCGCGAACGACATGGATCGGATGGCCAACGTAGCCGGGCTCACTCAGGTATCCCCAATCGTGGTCCGCATCCCCGCCGACCAGATTCGCATCAGCCAGGATTACTGCGAATTGCCGCGGCTGATAGGCCGGCCCAGCTTCCAGCAGCAGGACGTGACGATTCCCGTCCTCGCTGAGTCGTGCAGCCAACACCGTCCCTGCGGAGCCGCCGCCAACAACTACTACGTCCTGTTGCATCGCTTCGCTCCTGCAGCCGCACCGCTCGGAGACCTTCAAGCTTTTCCGAACACGGCGAGAGCACTACGTCCGTCACGAGGGCTGAGAGTCGAGGAAGACGTAGAGCGCGGCGATCTTATCGTGTCGGACGATGATCACATCCATCCCGGTGTAGCCGGGCGCTTCGCCGCGGGGACCGGACCCCCACGCCAGGCGACCGGCGTTGTGCAATGCCTGCGGAGCGCCGTGAGGCGTGTAGGCGAAGTGGGGATGCGTGGCGCGCAGGTCGCCCGCGAACTTGTCCAAGGCATCGTGCCCGACGAAGATGCCCGGCGGCGCGTACAACACACAATCGTCGGTGTAGAGTTCCTCGATGGCCGCGCGACGGCGAGTTGCGTCCCCCTCGCCAAAGACCTCCTGAAGGTTTCGGTTCAGCAGTTCATGAATTCTGTCGTGATTCACAACGAGAACGCCGAGCCCTTGGTGTGGGTTAAAACTGGCGACCAGATCCTCGCTAGCATTCGTCCCCTTTGCCAACGAATTTCGGAGACAGGACACTAGATTTAGGACCGCTTTCTGGTCAGGTATACCACCCCAGCCGAGCGCTCCCCTACACGGTCGAGGCCTGCCTCGTGCTTGCAGCAAAGATTTGCCCCACCACGGTCGAGAAGGGCATATCCAGCGCGGCGTACAGTTCGTTGGCCAGAGAGCTGGCGTTGTCCTTCAGGATCTCAACCATCGTGGTGGCGTAGTCCGTGACGATGACGCCAGCTTGCGCCATGCGCAGAAGCCCCGTTTCGTGCTTCGTCCAACTGAAGGTGCCCGAAGCATCCACAGCCGCGTACGCATCGTAGCCGAGACCAACGGCTCTAATGGCCGTCAGTCCCAGGCAGACTTCCGTGGAAATACCGGCAACGATCAGCTTATGGCGGCGCAATGACGTGACGGCCTGCGCAAAACGTGGCTCATCCCAGGGGTTGATCGTCGTGCGCTCAAGGACGTCCAGGTCAGGCCGGGCTGTGAGCAATTCGGGAATAGTTGGCCCCCACACGCCCTCAGGAGCCGTTGCGGTCACGATGGTAGGCACTCCTAGCACTTTGGCGGCCCTGGCCAAGGCGACGACATTGTGCTTGAGCGTGAGGACATCGAAATCTACGACGCCGCTGAACAGGCCGACCTGGTGGTCTACCAGGAGCACGGCAGCATTGTCTGCAGTCAACTGCTCATAGAAGGCTCGTCGAGCTCCCGTGATCATGTCCGAAGTGCTCATGCCCAACGTCTTCCTTTCTCTTCCATCTTCTTGGCGTGGCCGAGCCGGTGCCACTTTGCTGCCGCCGGCCGGGTGCGCCCGCCGCATAGACGGCCCGGCCCACATGCAGGATGGGCAGGAGGTGCCCCGCGGCTGGGACCGGTTTGGTCCATCAGGGCTACTTCGCCCTGCGGCTCGACAGCTCGGGCGCCAGGAATAGGCACGGCCAGTAGCGCCGGAAGCGCTTCCGGTCGACGGAGATCCGGCATGGTCCTGACACTAGGTCAAGGCGGGCGGTTCAAGGTCTGCTGTTCGACACGTTCTGGTGAATTCCCTTTGCCCTGGTTCTCGGGCCGTCAGGAGGGAACGACAACGAACAGGAGGGAACGAGAACGAAGACGATTCAACGCTTGCGCCTGGGAAACGGTGGTCACTGCCACGGCGATCAGGCCTGCGAGTAGGGGCTGGTGATCCGCAGCGGACGCTGGTGGCAGGTGCTGGCCACCCAACCGGAGCAGGACGACCCTGACAAGCAGCACGCGACGGCCGACAGCATGGCAGGCCCAGCAGACAAAGGAGGAACCCTGATGGCGGTTCGAGCGCCTGGCTCGGGAGGCGTCTGAGCTCCTAGCCGGCTACGGGGACGAGAGCCTGACACTGATCAAGGGGCTTCGTGCTCGGGGCAACTCGCCTGCTCTCAGCAGCATCTGCGGTCTTAGACGCTACTACCGCGTCAGGGCTCGGTGCTCACACGGGCCAAGCTCACCGCACCTCAGGCATCGGTCGAGGAACCAGTGACAGTCGCGATGGTGTTCTGGTTGGCCCTGGCAAATTGCAGGTGTCCGGCGATGGTCTCCACGAGGCGTTGCCAGCCTGCAAGGGGGTCAGAGTTGGGTGCATGAGAGTGGTCGTCGACCTGACTCGGTGCCAGGGGTACGCGCAGTGCGCCTTCCACGCGCCCGGTGTCTTCACCATGCACGGCGACGAGGCCCTGATGTACGACCTCAACCCGGACGACGCGCAGCGCGAGCGCGTCCTCCGAGCCGCCGCCGCCTGCCCGGTCCAGGCCATCCTGGTCGACCGGATGGAGTCCCGGGACGTTCCCCAGAGGGCCGTCAGCCCGAACGGCCACCTGCTCGACTGGGTCCGGCGCATCGTCATTGTGGGCGCCTCGCTGGCCGGCCTGGAGGCCGCGGAGAGGCTGCGAGAGGAGGGCTTCACCGGGTCGTTGACCGTGATCGGGGACGAGCGGAGCGAGCCCTACGACCGGCCGCCGCTCTCCAAGCAGGTGCTGAACGGCATGCTGCCGGCGGACCACACCGCGCTGCCGGAACCCCGCCAGCTCGACGTGGAGTGGCGGCTCGGCCAGCCGGCCACCGGACTGGACCTGATCGGGAAGCGGGTGCACCTGGCCGACGGTCAGGAGGTCGGCTTCGACCGCCTGCTGATCGCCACCGGCACGCGCGCCCGGCTCTGGCCCAACGAGACGGAGGCGGCGCTCGAGGGGGTCTTCGTGATCCACACGCGCGAGGACGCGGGCCGGCTACGGCAGCGGCTGGTCACCAGGCCGCGCCGAGTGCTGGTGATCGGCGCCGGATTCACCGGCTCGGAGGTGGCCTCCATCTGCAGGGAGCTGGGCCTGCCGGTTACGGTGGTCGAGCATGGCCCGACCCCGCTGGCAGGGGCGCTCGGCGGTGTAATCGGGCGGGTGGCCGCGGACCTGCAGCGCGACCATGGCGTCGACCTGCGCTGCGACGTCACGGTCGCGGCGCTGGAGGGGGATGCGAACGGGCGGCTGCGCCGCGCCTACCTGTCGGATGGCGACGTGGTCGAGGCCGACGTTGCGGTGGCCGCGCTGGGCGCGATCCGCAACGTCGAGTGGCTGGAGGGCTCGGGGCTGGCGGCCGGTCCCTGGGGGGTAGGCTGCGACGCCGGCTGCCGCGCCTTCGAGGTCAACGGCGTGGTCAGCGACGACGTCTTCGTCGCCGGGGACGTGGCCCGCTTCCTCCACGCGCTCTTCGGGTACCAGTTCCTCTCCCTGGAGCACTGGGGCAACGCGTTGGCCCAGGCTGAGATCGCCGCCCACAACATGGTGAGCGCGCAGACCCGGCGCTGGCCGCACATGTCGGTGCCGGTCTTCTGGTCGGCGCAGTTCGGCACCAACATCAAGTCAGTAGGGGTCCCGACCCTGGCCGACGAGGTCGTCGTCGCCCAGGGATCGGTCGAGGACCGCCGGTTCGTCGCCGTCTACGGCCGCCAGGGCCGTGTCGTCGCCGCGGTCTCGTTCGACCAGGCCAAATGGCTGGACTTCTACCGCGGGCTGATCGAGACCGGCGCGCCGTTCCCGCCCGCGCTTCACGGGGTCGACCAGCCGGCGGCGATACGCCCGGTCCCGGCCGAGATCCCAGAGCGGATCCCCGCCCACCAGGCCACGGTCGTGCTGACCGGCCACACGCCTGACGAACGGCGGGCGGTGCTGGTGCAGCCGGGCAAGGAGTCGTTGTTATGAGAGCAACCGCCAGCGTCTACGAGCAGGTGCTGGACTACTCGAACCGCGCCAACCCCTACCCGCTCTATGCCGAACTCCGAAACACGCCCGTGTCGCGCGAGGAGGACGGCACTTACGTCGTCAGCACCTACCGGGAGATCGCCGCCCTGCTGCACGACCCACGGATCAGCTCGGATCCGCGCAGCTTCCCGGAGGACCACTACCAGCGCGCGGCTGGCCAAGGGGAACTGAGGGGGTTCATCCGCTACGACCCGCCCCAGCACGACCGGATGCGCCGCCAGGCGATGAGGCACTTCGGGCCGCCCCACGACCCCGGAAGAATCGAGGGCATGCGACCCTGGCTCAGGGAGGTGGTCACCGGGCTGATCGACGCCTTCGGGGACCGGAACCGTGTGGACATCGTCGACGACTTCGCCTACCCGTTCCCGGTCACGGTGATCTGCCGCATCCTCGGGGTGCCGCGCGAGGACGAGCCGCGCTTTCGCCGCTGGGTCGACGTGGTCGTAGAGACGATCGATCCCAGGCTCACGCGAGAGCCCGAGCAGCTGCGGAAGCGCGACGAGAGTCTGGCCGAGTTCGGCGAGTACCTGGCGCAGCTCGCCGAGGTCCACCGCCGGCAGCCGGGCGACGACCTCCTGTCCGGCCTCGTCACGGACCCAGGGCCCGAGGGACCCGTGCCGCAGGGGGAGCTGCTCGGAACCGCCAGGCTGCTGCTCGTCGCCGGTCACGAGACCACAGTCAACCTGATCACTAACGGGATGCTGACCTTGCTCCGGCACCCTGACGTGCTAGAGCGGCTGCGTCGCGAGCCCGAGCTGGCGATCGCGACGGTCGAGGAGCTGCTGCGCTACGAACCACCGGTCCACGTCTTACCGTGGCGAGCCGCCCTCGATGACATCGAGATCGCCGGCACCACCATCCAGAAGGGGTCGCCCATCACGCTCGTGCTTGCCTCGGGCAGCCGCGACCCCAGCCGCTTCCGCGACCCCGATCGCTTCGACCCTGAGCGGGAAGACAACGCGCACCTGGGCTTCGGCGGCGGCATCCACCTCTGCTTCGGCGCTCCCTTGGCCCGGACGGAGGCGCAGATCGCGCTGACCGAGCTCGCACGCCGGCTGGAAAATCCTCGGCTCGTCGCGGACCCGCCACCGTACCGCAAGAGCCCGGTCCTACGAGGTCCGCGTCACCTCCTCGTCGAGTTCGACCGCGTCACCGCCTGACCAGACGATCGAAGCGCGCACCGAGCGCTCGCCGCGGCGACCGGGGTGGACGCAGAGGACCGCAGCCCGGTCGCGACCTGGACGCAGCTCAACGAGGCCCTGCTCGATTGGCTGTAAGCGCTTTACGACGAGATGAGCCAGACCTGGGCACCGACGGCCGGGACGTGGTGGCTCCCCGGGGTTCAACGCTACCCTGCAAACAGACCGCAAAGAAGACGCCACCCTGCGTGCCAGGGCCAGGTTGCAGAAGCCAGCGTACGGCTTATCCTGGCCGTCAACGTGCGCTGGTCGAACCACATCTCTGACTATCGCCTGCAGTCAACCAGGATGTGCCGGTGACCCGGCTATGAGAAGAAGCGGTACTCAGTACTGACCCTGCCGCTCGCCGTCACAGATGTCGGTTACTGTCGAGCCCTATTCACTCCCGTCTGCGGCGCCCAGCAACCAAAGATAGAGCAGATAGCATTGCACACCCCCGCACCACGCATCTGCATTCCGCAGGATGGTAAAGCGTGTCCATAGAAAATTGTAAGTGGTACTGATGGCAGAGAAGGCCGGTGATCCTGAACCCACACAAAATAAGCGGTTTTGACTGATCTTTGCTGGTCAGTCTTTCCTGATCGGTGACGGTGACCATCGACGGCCACCTGTCCCACACTGTTGGTGGTGTGGGACACAGCCGTGCGGTGCCGCAGCACGATATCCAGGCGCTTGGAGATGTCCTGTGACGCGACAGCAGCAGAGCAGGGAGACAGCATCAGCGCAGATCAGACACGACGCTGACCGTCCCGTTCTCGTGACCGGGGCGACCGGCCAGCAAAGGGGAGCCGTCCTGCGCCACCTCCGCATGCAGGGGTTCGCGGTCCGGGCGTTGACGCGCGACTTGCACTCGCCTGTGGCCCGCACCCCTGCCGCGACGGGCGTCGACGTCATCCAGGGCAACTTCGATGATCGCACCAGCCTCGAGCGGGCGCTGGACGGCTATGGGGCGGACCTTCCCACCCTGCATGCGATCTATCCGGCGCTGACGACCCTGGAGCAGTGGTTGCGCCGCACGGGCTGGCAGGGCGCAGCGGCAGGAGCGGCAATGCGCCACACCTAGCAAACGGCCTCGTCTTCCACGTCGTCTGGGGCCCAGGAGTGCTAACAGACAGTATGTCGTGGGCTGCCCGGCATCTGGGGCGGTGGGGTGCCATGCACGCGACGCATGGCCCGACCACCACCGCTCGATGACCAACCACGCCACTCGCAGGACGACATTTACGAACATCACATAAGGAGAAGTACCGATGGCCGCGACAACGGCATGGACGAGCGACGAGCTCAGCAAGATCGAGGCAGCAGAGGAGCTACAGATCGCGCCGCTCCGACAGGACGGCTCGCTGCACAAGCCGGTGACGATCTGGGTCGTCCGCCATGGCGACGACCTCTTCGTCCGCTCCGTGAATGGCCGTACCGCCGCCTGGTTCCGTGGCGCCCAGATGCGCCACGAAGCACACATTCACGCTGGCGGCGTCGACAAAGACGTGCTGCTCGTGGAGACTGACGACCTGAACGACGCGATTGATACCGCCTACCGCACGAAGTACCGCCGCTACGCCGCAAACATCGTCAACAGCGACCTCACGCCGCAGGCGCGAGCCGCGACACTCAAGCTCGTGCCACGCGCCTGAGCCGCTATCCAGATGTGGAGGCGAGCCGGGGGACGACGCTACCCGCGGTCCGGGGCGCAGCTGGAGAGACTGAACGGTCTTCGGGCGTTTGGGAAATAGGCCGGAGCCAGGCGGTCTCGTAGGACGTGCGCGCGAACGCAGCGGCATGGCGTCGGCAGAAACAGAACGCTGCGAAGCCCCCCACCGCCCTTGGGCCCTTCCTCAGCCACCTCCACCGGGACACCGTCGCGGAGGCAGCCGGCGAGGAAGTCGTCGCAAAGATAGGTCATCGGGATCTCGGAACATGTGGGGACCGCCCGCGGATGAGAGGCGAGACCGTCTGCCGGGTCTCCCACTCCGATGGGGCGAGGAGGCATGGCGGGACCGTTGCCACCGACCGACAACCGGTTCGTGTTTGAGTTGATGAACGTCTTCCTCTACGACGACGCAGGCCGTCTGGCGAGCAGTGGATCCAGACAGACAATCACAGCGTCCCGCGCCAGCTCGGCGCCGAGGTCTTTAACCTCAGCGTCACGCCCGACCAGCCTGGAAACGCCCATCCCCGGCTGATTCTGCCCCTGGAGCACGTTTAGAAAACACCCAGGGCACCTAAGTCATTTCGGCTCGGCCATTAAGTCAACAGGCCGACGCAACGGAGCGAAAAGCAGTCGCCCGCCAGAAGCGAAGGGGCGGTTGGCCCCCTAACGTGCTGGCCGTGACCACAACGAACACGGCACCCACGACGGAATTGCCGGATTACGCCCCAGTCCCTCGGTCGGCGCTCGGCCCAGCCCTCAACGAGCAGGGGTACTACGTCGGACGAGTTGAGAGAAACCTCTACTGGGTCACCGACGGGACCTATCAGTCAGCGTTCCTGACGACCAGGGACGGTGTCGTGCTGTTTGATGCGCCGCCCACCATCGGCCACAACCTGCAGCGAGCCGTGGACGAGATCGCCGCCCCCAACGGCGTGAGCAACAAGGTGACCCATATCGTCTACTCGCATCATCACGCCGACCACGCCGGGGCGTCATCGCTGTTCGACAAGAACGTCGTCCGCATTGGGCACGAGGAGACGCGCAGGCTCCTGCTGCGGGACAACGACCCCGCGCGGCCGGTGCCAGAGGAGACCTTCGGGGACCGCCGCACGCTGAGAATCGGTGGCGAACGCATCGAGCTGGCCTGGCACGGCTCGAATCACTCGCCTGACAACATCTTCATTCACTTCCCAGACCACGATGCCCTGATGCTCATCGACATCGTCAACCCGGGCTGGGCGCCGGTCTACATCGCCAACCTCACCGAAGACGTGCCCGGCTACATCGCCGCGGCGGCCACTGCACTGACCTACCCGTGGAAGCACTACATCGGCGGCCACCTCGGCCGGCTCGGCACTCGCGATGATGTGACTCTGCACCAGCAGTACATGGCCGACATCGACGCCAGCGTCAGAACAGCACTCACCAAAGTCGACCCCACTCCGTTCTTCCAGAAGTACGGCGAGAACGCATGGGCGGGGGTGAAGGGATATCTGGACGCGTGCGCCGACGCCGCCGCGGCGCCTGTCATCGAAAAGTACACCGGCGTGCTCGCCGCCGCTGACGTCTTCACGCCCAGCACCACGTTCTGGGTCATGGAGTCGATCCGCCTCGACCTCGGCTACGCCTCCTACGTGCATCCCTAGACGGAGCTTGCAGGCAATGGCGACTGAAATGCTTTCGTCCAGCAGGTCGATACGAGATCAGATCGGCGACCACCTCATCACGCCGAGGAACTCGGCGCTGGTCGTGATCAGCTACCAACCGAGCCAGCTGGCGGGCGTGCGGTCGATGGATCGCGATCTGCTGCTCAAGAACGTCGTCTCGACGGTGAAGGTCGGGAACCTGTTTGGCGTTCTTCGTGAGGGCTACGAGGTTTGTCCGGTCGTTGACGCGATCGGCGGCACGTCCGTCGAGGCGCATCGCGCCGGCCTGGAGCGTGTGGCACAGGCGGGAGCCACGCCGGTCACGTGGGTCTCACTCGCGTGCGAGCTCCAGCGCGACTGGGGCCGCCTGGAGACCGTGCAGGAGATCGTCCAGATCGTCCTCACCGAACGGCTGCTAAAGGAGTGAAAATGACAACCGCAATCATCGGAACTGGAAACATCGGCGGAACAGTGGCTCGCGAGCTTGCTTCTGGCGGCGAGGCCGTGGTGCTTTCAGCCGTCAACACCGACGACGTCAAGAAGCTGGCGGCCGAGGTCGGAAGTCACGCAACAGCGGCCTCGAACAACCGGGACGCAGTACAGCGCGCTGACACGGTCGTTGGTGCCCTGTGGCTTGGCCCGATGAGGACCGTGATAGACGAGGTCGCTGACCTCTTGCCTGGCAAGCTCGTCATCGACACGTCGAACCCGATCTCGATCGGAGCAGACGGAGAAGTCTCGCGAACGCTGCCGGACGGCCAGTCCGCCGGCGAGGTCGTCAGCGGCTGGCTTCCTAAAGGAGCCAGGTACGCCAAGGCGTTTGGAACGCTGCCCGCACCGCTGCTGTCGTCGGGGGCGCATCGAACGCCTGAGCCTGCGGTGCTCTTTTACGCGACAGACGATGCCCGGGCGGCGACCGAGGTCGAGCGCCTCATCCGAATTGCCGGCTTCGATCCGGTGGGTGTGGGGGGCGTCGGGGAATCCCTGCGCATCGAGGTCGGGGGCGACCTGCACGCCTTTGGAGGACTGAACGGCCGCCTGGTCGATCAGAAGGAGGCGGCATCACTTGTCCGCAGATCGGTGGTGTCGTGACGGATGGAAGCGTTATCCGGCGCCCTGAGGTCAGCCCGTTGGCTGACCCCCAGGCGCGGGAGCTTCTTCGAGAGGCCGATCCGATCCTCGCTCGGATCATCGATGCACAACCGGACTTCCACCCACGGGCCTGGCTCAACGAACTTCCTCCGCTTGATGCTTTCGGGACGCTCGTCTTTCAGGTCATCGGCCAACAGCTTTCCGTCGGAGCGACGCGGACGATCCTGTCTCGACTCGAGCAGCACTTCGGCGGACATCTTCCGACGCCCGCCGAGCTCCTCGCGGCAGATCCGCAAGTTCTCCGTGCCAGCGGCCTATCGGCTCGCAAGGGCACGACCATACGCGCACTCGCCGAACGGTTCGTCGACGGGCGCCTGAGCGACGAGGCGCTGTCTGGCATGACGGACGCCGAGATCGAGGCGCTTTTGACCGAAGTGCCTGGAATCGGTCCCTGGACGGCACATGGTTTCCTGATCGTGGCGCTCGATCGGCCCGACGTGCTTCTCACGGGCGACCTCGCGCTGCGGCGCGTAGTTGAGCGGACCTACGGATTCGACCACCTTCCAACCGAAGAGGAGATGAACCGCGTGGCCGAGCGCTGGCGACCTTATCGCAGCCTTGCGGTGAGCTACCTGTTCGCGTCCGAATTCCAGCAGCAGACGTAACGGGGTGCTGTCTCACGAGGAGGTTACCTACTGATCTGGCGATCGCCTCTGCGCTGACTGGCGTGAAGAAGTTGATCGGGTCGCCGTTTGGGGTCACGAAACAGCAAGGAGCGATTTCACCATTGCATCGTGGCCATTGACCGAGACCGGCCCCGAAGAGCCGGTTTCGAGCCGTTGGGCTTTTGATTTGGAGGGCGGCACAGTCGAGCCCTCAGCTGGCGTTTGAGCGGCAGTGGCCGAAACTGGGCACGCCTTGCGCGCGCCTACGGAGATGTAGTCTCTGACGGCCTCCATTACTTCGGCGGGCTGCTTCACGTCCGGACTGTGACCTGCGCGCTCGACCATCTGGAGGCGCGCATTGGGGATTCAAGCCGCGAGCTCAAGCTGATGCTCTGGTGGGAACAGGAAGTCCTCACGGCCGGCCATCACTCTAGCCGGCTCCTCGCGCGGCCATCAGACATACGATCTCGAACATCGCGTTGGCGGCATTGATCGCGGTGATCCCGGTCGGGTCGAGTGGCGGCGTTACCTCGCAGACGTCGCCGCCGACGACGTCGAGGCCGCGCAAGGAACGGAGAACCACCTGGCAGTCGCGGATGCTCAGGCCACCGGGTTCCAGCGCCGACGTACCAGGAGCGTCCCTGGGGTCGAGGCCGTCGACGTCCAGCGTGATGTAGACCGGACCCGAGCTGAGCACCTCGCGCACGCGCCTGATCACCTTCTCCCGACCGATGTCCTCGTATTCGTCGTAGGTGATCACTGTGAAACCCAACTCGCGGCTGCCGCTGGCGTCGTCGCGACTGAACTGGGTGCCGCGAATGCCGACCTGCACGACGCGCCTGGGGTCGAGCAAGCCCTCCTCGGCCGCGCGCCGGAACGGGGTCGCGTGGTTGATCCTGGACCCGTAGAACTCCTGGTAGGTGTCGGGGTGGGAGTCTATCTGGAGCATTCCCAGCGGCCGCCCGTTGAACAGCCCGCGCAGGACCGGCAAGGGGACGACGTGGTCGCCGCCGACCGCGAATGGCATGACGCCGTGGTGGCGCAGCCGTTTCACGAACTCGGTCGTGAGATCGATCGTCCTCATGAGGTCATACGGGTGCGCACCCACGTCGCCGAGGTCGGCGATGTTGACCTCATCGAACGGTGATATACCGCTGAACTGGTGTACCCGCCGGATCAGCCGCGAGCCCTCGCGGACCGCTGCGGGTCCGTGCCGTGTCCCGGTGCGGTTGGAGAGGCCGAGGTCGGTGGGGACGCCGAAGATGCCGATGTCGACGACGTCGAGGTCGTCCGTGCGCGGAGCGCGCAGGAAGGTGGCTATCTCCGCGTACCGGGGGACGACGGACGAGTCAACGGGCTGGAGGTCGGCCTTGCTCTTCTTGGCGCTGGGCACTGGAGTACTTTAGCCGCCGCCTTGTCTTCGGAACTCCTGTCCGAGTCGTAGAGCGCGACGGGGTTCAGCGTTCGATCCCCGATTGGCGACGCCCGCGCGGTTGGTTATGTTGTCCCTTAGGGAACCAACCGGTAGAAGCGCCAGAAGTCGTTTTCAATCGGGAGCACCTGGACCTCCTTGAAGCCCGCGTCCATCGCGTAGGCACGGAGCGTCGAGGTACGCATCACGGTCCCGGTCCCCACGCCTCCAGGCTCGGACAGGCCCACCGGCAGGCAGTGAAGGATGCTGAACCCGTAATAGAGTCTCTCAAGCTCGCTTGCCGGTGCTTCGAACTCGTCGGCTGTCCGCTCGTCGGCAACCAGCACAAATCCGTCTCGTCCTGCCAGGCGCCGCATGGACGTCAGCGCTTCAACGGGTCGGCCCATGTCGTGGATCGTTTCAAACGCAGTCACCAGGTCATACGTGGACCCGCGGTCGGCCAGGGCTGAGGCGTTCTCGGCGCGGAACCGAACGCGGTCTGCGAGACCCATCGCCTGAGCATTGTTTCCCGCGGCGACGACAGACGCGGCATCCAGGTCGAATCCGTCCACCAGCACCTTCGGATAGGCGCGCGCCATCGCGATGCTGGACCATCCAAAGCCGCATCCGATGTCGGCCACGCGCGCTGGCGGATCGGCCTGAAGTCGGGCCTGCAGCTCGGGAATTGCCGGGAACCAATCGGTCCCCAGCAGGTTGACAAACAGCGGCCGGTTGCTTGCCGCGATCCCCTCGCGGCAGTCTGGCCCATATTGCTCATAGGGCACCCCGCCGCCACTGCGGAACACATCCAGTAGGTCCGGAAGCGCCGAGAGACACGACATCAGCACCCGGGGATAGCTGCCGAGGTAGTACGGGCTGTCGCCTTCGATGAAGACCTCGGCATGGGCGGCAGGAAGCCGGTAACGGCGTTCCGTGGCCACTCCCGAGGCTTCCACTTCAAGTATCCCCGACCCGGCCTGCTGTTCCAACCACTCTCTCAGGTAGCGCTCGTCAGCGCTCACGCGTCGGGCCAGCTCAGCTGACGTCGCTGGAGCGCCGGCTAGCGCACGGTACAAGCCGAGCCGCTCCCCGAGATACATGGCGGCGGCGTCCATCGTGCCCAGCATCGCGCTGACGACGCGGCTGACGAAAGCCTCACGCTGCTCTGCATCCCGCTCGAACGGGCCTTCGACCTCTACGCCCATGGCGTCCTCCTCAGGCTCCTGCCTTCCTGCTCACGCGCCTGGAGTCCCGCTGCCGCTGCCGGATGTCCCCAGCCTGTTGGTGCGGACCATACCCCATTCGTTTCAGAAAGTTGGCTGAGGCCAGTACAGCCACGACCCCGTCCAGCGTGCTACGGGTCGAATATGGGTGAGCGTCGTTCCCACACCGCCCTGTCAACACTTGATCATCATCGGCGCCACAGCTGTGCTCGTCGCGACGCTGCTAATCGGAGTGTGCGTCTCGCCACCGCCCAAGCACGACCCGCAGAGCTTGAAGGGTAGTTCCGAAGTGGTCGAGGCGGCCATCGCGATCCTTGAGAACGGGTCGCTCTGGCCGAAATCATGAACGGCCCCGTAATCAACAAGGTAGAGGGCGCCGTCCGGCTCGAACATCAGGGTGAACGGGCGGTTGATGCCGTGGAATGGGGGGCTTCACGAGAACGTCCATTTGCACTGCACCCCCACGTACTCCAGCTGGCTGAACCAGGTCGAGCTCCGGCTGAGCAAGATCGAGCGCGACATCATCGCTCGCCGCCCGCTGCCGGTGTTGATGCCTCTACGCGGCTCGGCGGGTTCGTCGCGGAACGGAGCACATACGCTTTCTCCGCGGAGGACTCTGTGGCGCCGACGGAACTCTGATCGCGACTCGCGTGCCCCGGCCGCCGGCGCTAACGATCTCCGGGGAGCCGCCGACCCCGATCGCTTGCTCGTGCATAGAGCGCAAGCCCAGGTGTCCGGGAAGGTTCCCGTTGGGTTCGAACCCCACGCGTCGTCGGCGATCTCCAGATCCACCGAGTCCTGATGCGCATCCAGGCGGACGTGGACATGCCGGGGCAGGCGTGCTTGACCGCGTTCCAGAGGGCCTCCTGGCCGATCCGGTACAGCGCCTGCTTGACCTCG
>Ga0126378_10002318_pt1 | contig 14102 bp, 12 predicted proteins | sample PanSoiMetPlot_23_FD_92587 | JGI IMG/M metagenome (GOLD analysis project Ga0126378, IMG submission 92587) | Tropical forest soil microbial communities from Panama - MetaG Plot_23 | ecosystem: Environmental > Terrestrial > Soil > Tropical forest > Bulk soil | place: Panama | collected 2016-02-17 | reverse complement strand
TATTCCTGCGCTCGCCGTTCTTCCAGATTCCACGCGAGAGCGAGCACCTAGAGGCATCGCACAGCAGGCACCGGGCCTAGCGTTGTCAGCGCACCGTGCAGGCCGGTCTTGCCTCCCACGAAGTCCACAGGGGCCGGTAACCTTGCCGCGCCCAGAATGGTGCCGATAGCGGGTTCGTCTGCTCGTAGTGCAGCAGGGTGACCGGGACACCCGTCTTTCTCGCGGCTTCGTGGAAGTACCCGACCAAGGCCGCCGCTACGCCGGAGCCGCGGTCAGCGTGCGAGACGAACGTGAGCATGTTGTAGGCCACCGGCCCAGCTCCGACGAGCGGCGCGACCCACCGCGCCGGCGGTTGCTCGCCGATCAGGACGCCAATTGCGCATCCCTCTCGCTCTGCTAGCCAGATCCAGGGCGCGGGCTCGGCCAGTATCGCGGCCATCTCGGCTCGCAGTGCGGCCACAGTGCTGGGCCGGTCGACCACGCCGCCAAAGTGCGCGTCATACCTGATCACTTCGAGGCCGAGACGTGTGACAGTGTCGACGTCCGCTGGACTTGCCCTCCGGATGTCGAAGCCAGTCGGAGCTGGCGGCAGCTGCGCATGGCTAGCTGGACTTGCCCTGCGCGCTGCGACAACGCTACGCGGTGCGAACCCGCGGCGCAGGAGCGTGCGTATGCCATCGACATCCCGGCTCGGCCACACCACGACAGCCGCGCTGTCGGGGTCGTCGGCGCCGGATGCGGCGGCCAAGTGCGCGCACCACAGTTGGAGCAGTTCGTCCAGGGCGACACCTGGATCCGGCCCGCCGACGCACGCCGTGAGCTGGAACCTGCGAGCAGCTCCCCAGCTCAGTTCCAGCGACTCGGGCTCGCCGTGCCAATGCTCGCACCCGCCGAGGGCGATCGGCCGCCCGTCAGCGTCCGGCACACTGAACATCGCGCCGCAGAGCCGGTCGGGATCGGGCATCGCAGGTGCTGGCAGCAGCGGATCAGCCGCCTGCCAGCGCCGGCTGACACCGACGAGCAGCGACGATCCGCCGGAGCCTGGCGATGCGGACACGACGAGCGACTAGGCCCCGGCACCGACGATGACCGCGAGGCTCTCGCGCGCAGCCTTCGTCAGCGGATCCGCCGGCGCTAGTGCCCGTTCGCCTCGTGTCACGGTGTCGGAGAGAATGGCCACCGCGTCGGTCAGCCGCCCGACGGAGTAATACACCCGACCCAAGTTCAGGGCCGCCGAGAGAGTATCCGGGTGATCGGCGCCAAGAACCCTCGCCAGCGACCCATGTACCTCCTCGAATGTCTGCACAGCGAGCGGCATCCGGCCCGCTAGGTGGTATGCGGACGCCAGGGCGCTCTTAGCCCGCAACGTGTCCGGATGGTCGGCCCCCTGAGTTCGCTGGAGATCCGACACGGCCCTCTTGTACTGGGTGAAGGCTTCTTTCGTCCGTCCGTGGGCCAGATAAGCCTCGGCCAGCAGCTGGCGCGTCTGCATGGTGTCGGGATGCTGCGAACCGAGGCCGCGTTCTCGCCCTCCCAGGATCAGCCGGTACAGCCTGATCGCCTCGCTGATCTCGCCCGCCGCGCGGTAGCCAGCAGCGACTTCGTCGCGAATGGTCGCGCATTCAGAATGTCCTGGACCGTAGGCTCGCTCAGCGTCGTTGAGCGCGGCGGTCAGCACGGCAATCGCGTCGTCGTAGAGCCCGGCCGTGACCAGCACCCGGCCGAGCCGGACGCGGGCAGCGAGGGTGCGCGGATGGTCGGGGCCGAAGGCGCGGCCCCAGTCGGCCATGATCCGCTCGTACCAGGCCACGGCCTCATGAACGCGCCCGGAGGTCACGTACGCGCCTGCCAGCCGCTCGACTGCAACCATCGAGTCCGGGTGGCCCGGGCCGAAAACCTGGTCGCCAGTCGACGTGAGCTGGCTCCAGTACTCGATGGCCGGGCTGGTCAGCGACGCGTCGTCGAGGCTCTGGCCCGCGCGCAGCAAGAGCGGGTGCAAGCCATTTCGCCACAGCAAGCCGCCGGTCGCGCGTCGCAAGCTCGCCACGCTCGACCGTAGGCTCTGGCCGAGCCACGTTCCGTGCTCGGTCCCGGGCCACATCTCCAGCAGCGCGGCCGCTGCCGCTAGCGCGGACTGCTCGATCATCGTGGGTGACATCGCGTCGCGCACGGCACGCTGAAGGATCGGGCTGATGCGGACGATTGGCGGGTCGGTCGACCGATCGATGCCGATCAAGCCCGCCTGGTCGAGCACGACCAGCGCCGTCCGGACGCGCTCGGCGGCCTGCTCGGCCGGAACCGAAGTGCCTGCGATATACGCCGCTGCGGCAGGCGCGGTGAACACCGAGGCCGGCACGCCATGTCCGTCGAGCATCGCGGCGACTGCCAGGCAGGACTGGGCGAAGCCGCCGGGCATCAGCTGGTCAGCGTGATCGACGGAGAGCGTCCACGTCACGGCCGGGGGCGGAAGCGGCGATTCCGGCTGCGAATTGAGGAGTGTGAGCCTGCGCTGGAACAGCTCTCGGTACTCGACACAGGTCATCCACGAGCTGCCAATAGTCGCGGTCGCCTGCGCGAGCGCTGCCGGATGGCAGTCCAGGTCCTCGATAAGGTCGATTGCGCCGCGCCGCTGATCCGGGTCCGAAGACAACCGGCCAACAAGGTAGCTCATCGCTTCCCGGCGGCTGAACTGGCCAATCTCCAGGACGAGGACGTTGCGCAGGCCAGCCACCGCCTGGTTACTGGTAGTTGTCATCACGATCCGCCCGGCCGGGCCGCCAGGCATCAGGCCTTCTAGCACCTCGATGTCGGGCAGATCATCGAGCACCACAAGCCATTTGTTGTCGGTCTGACTGAGCCACGCGAGGAAGCTGGCGGCGACTGACTCGGCCATGCCAGGGAGGCGAAGTCCGGTAATGAGCCTGGCCGCCTCGACGTAGCCGGAGAGTATCGATGCCGTGCTGCTGGCATCGATCCAGACGAGCAAGTCGATTGATCTGGATCGCCATTGCGACTCCGCGAAGTACGCAGCCAGCTGAGTCTTACCGCTGCACCGCAGCCAGTCGTGTGGCGAACCCGCGCCTGGCCGGCGTGGCCGGGGTGCCAGCGCGATCGCTGGGCTGCCGTTCAGCGCCATCAACAGGTCAGGCCCAGTTTCGGGCCGCGCGCTGAATCTGTCCGCGAGCGGCGGCACCTGACCTGAGCGGATGGGAAAGTCAACCGACGCGACCAGTGGGCCAACCGCCGGGGGCGGCGCAGGGCTATCCGTACCCGTGGTGACGTTCATTTGAGCCGCGAACCGCCTTGGAAACCGCTACCGGCTTGAAGTCAAAACATTATGGCGAACGGCAGTGTATTGGCTGGCGATTGGCTTTTTACCGTGGCTGGTTTTGTGCAAGGCCTGCCTCTTCGCTGGAGCCTGAGCGGCGTTAGGTCCCGAATGATGCATCGTGACTGCTGACGTGGCCTGTTACGCCGTTCGGCGTCACGTTGACGCTGTCGATTGTCAGCCCGAGCGGGAGCTGAGGGATCTGCAGCGTGAGGCTCTGGATCGACCCGAGCAATGACGAAGGCAGGCCACTGCTACCTACCAGACCGATGTGCAGTTGATTACCGCTCACTCGAGTTATGCGCCACGTAGCGGAGCCGGAGGTGACGACTAGATTCAGGCTCGTTTTGACCTCATGTCGACCCGCGGCCGCCAAGTTCAGGCCGGCGCCATTCAGCAGCGATCCGAGCGGGCCGAACTGGTGCGCCAGGGTGTCGCCTAGCGAGGCGAAGCTGATGAGCACGGTGCCGGACAGGCTGGTGATCGTGCCGCGGCCTGACGAGTAAGACGTTAGCCGGACATCACTCGCCGTCACGTCGACCTTGGTGAGCGTGACCGGACCTGCGGTGAGGTTCGTCGTGCTGACGGTGACTTGCTGGAACTTCTTGCTTGCCAACTGCGTCAGGAACGGGAAGCCGCCAATGGTTACATCGGGCTTTTGCTGCAGCCCCTGCTGCTGGATCCTGGCAGCCATGATGTTCTGTGCGACGGCCCTGGCACCGAAATCGAGCACGAGGAGCGACGCGATGATGATGACGACGATGAGCAGATACCGGCGTCCGCGTCGGCCACCGGTCGGCGGGCGGCGCATGCCGCGATTCACCGCGCCGGTCATCGCGAGGGCCTCACTGACCCGATGCTACGGCACGAGCCGCCAGCTACGAGCCACGCCGGCTCGTAGCTACATGCGGCCGGCGTCGACGATACGGCGCAGGAACCGGCGGGTGCGTTCGTCTTTCGGATCGGTGAACAAGTCAGCTGGCGGCGCCGACTCGACGATCATGCCGTCCTCGAGGAAGCACACCCGGCTGGCTACGTCCCTGGCGAACCCCATCTCATGGGTCGCGATCAGCATCGTCATCCCGCCGGCGGCAAGCTCCCTGATGACGTCCAGCACCTCGGCTACGAGCTCCGGGTCGAGCGCGCTCGTCACCTCGTCCAGAAGCATGATCTGCGGCTGCATCGCCAGGGCACGCACGATAGCCACCCGCTGCTGCTGGCCGCCGGACAGCCGGTCCGGGTACTGATTTTCCTTGTCGGCCAGGCCGAACCTGGCCAGCAGCTCCCTGGCCGCTTCCTCTGCCTGCGCCTTCGGCAGTCGCAGGACCTTCATCGGCGCCAGCGTCACGTTCCGCAGTACCGTCATGTGCGGGAACAGGTTATAGGACTGAAACACGATGCCCACCTGGCGACGGACCTTGTTCGCGTCAATGCCAGCTCCGGTGACCTGCTCGCCCAGCAGGCTGATTCGGCCCGAGTCGATCGGCTCGAGCAGGTTGATGCAGCGCAGCAGCGTTGACTTCCCTGAGCCGGACGCGCCGATGAGGCAGACGACCTCATGCGCTGCTACCGACAGGCTCACACCGCTGAGCACTGGAGTGGCAGCTCCGAACGACTTGTAGACGTCCTCGACCACCATCGCGTCCAGCGGAGAGTCGACGGTCATGTCGCCGCTCCCGCGAGCCGCCGCTGCCGGTCCCGGTCGATCAGGTGGTCGGTGAACCTGGCCAGCGGAATTGTCAGTATCAAGAACAAGATGGCAGCCACGGTGAGGCTGGAGTAGTTGAAAACCGTGCTGCCATAGATCTGAGCGGCCTGATTGGCCTCGATCGCGCCGAGCACGCCCACCAGTGCGGTGTCCTTCTGGAGGCTGATGAAGTCATTCAGCAGCGGCGGGACGATGTTGCGGATGGCCTGCGGCAAGATCACGTACCGCATTGCCGTGCCTTGCGTCAGGCCAAGGGAGCGGGCCGCGGCTACCTGGCTGCGGTGTACTGAGATGAGGCCGGCTCGGTAGACCTCGGACACGTAGGCCGAGTAGGACAGTGTGAGAGCTAGCACGCCGTAGACGGCATAGGACTGGCTAGAGATGAACGACAGGCGCAGCGCTGGCAGGCCGAAACCGACCGCGTAGACCACCAGGAGCAGCGGCACGCCGCGGAAGAGGTCGACATACATCATCGCGAGGACCCGGAGCGGGAAGAGCACTGGTCCGGTCGACTGCCTGATGAGCGCGATCAGGAGCGCGAGGATCAGGATGAGGACCTCGGCCGTCAGGAACATCCGGATGTTCAGCCAGATCGCGGCGCCGACCGAGTAGTAGCCCTTCTTCGGGTTGCCGACGAAGGACTCCCACATGTCGTGCGGGCTGAAGAACGTGTGCCGCACCTCGCTGCTGCCTGGCGCCGCCAGGAAGATGGCGACAACGGCGGCCAGCACGACCAGCGTGCTGATGCTGGACACGACCCCGGCCCGGCGACCGCCCCCAGAGAACAGCCGCGGGCCTCGGCCGCCCGTGCCGAAGCTGGCTGCGGGCGTGCCAGCGCTCGCAGCCGGAATACCTGTGGTCACTACGGCTGGATCGTCGGCACTGACAGGTAGATCTGCAGGTACTTCTGCTGGAGCGACGCTAGCGTCCCGTTGGACTTCAGTGTCGCTATCGCCTGGTTGACGCAGCCGACCAGCGGGTTGCCCTTGGTGAAGAGCAGCCCGTAGTGCTCGCCCGTGCTGGGGAACTGCGCCACCATCACCGAGTTCGGTATCTGCGACGACGAGATGTACTGCGCTGTCGGCGTGTCCGTCACCAAGGCGGCGATCTGGTGGGTCTGCAGCGCCTGCTTAACGTCGTTCAGGGTATTGAACACCTTCGGCTGGCTCGTCGGCTGAATGCTGCCGGTAATGAAGGCCAGGCTCGTGGTGCCGATCTGGTCGCCGTAGACGTAGGTCTTCAGCTGCGCCGGCGAGTGGTTGGCGACGATCGGCGAGCCCTTGAGGGCGACCAGCGACTGCTGAACGTCGTAGTAGCTGCTGGAGAACGAGACGGCCGTAGCGCGCTGTGCGGTGTAGGAGATCTCGTTGATGTCGAAGTCGAATTTCTTCGGCCCGGGCGCGTACGACGCATTGAACGGCTCATAAGCCCAGTGGACCTGCGCAGACTTGAACCCGAGCTGGTGCGCGATCGCGTAGGCCACGGCGCTCTCGTATCCCTTGCCGCTGGCGGGGCTGTTGGTGTTGAACCACGGCGGGTAGACCGGCTTGTCGGTGGCGACCGTCAGCACGCCGTGCTGGTAGAGATGAGACTGGATCCCGGAGTACGTGCAGCTCACGGTGCTGCTAGTGGTAGAGGCTGGGCTGCTCCCGCAGGCCGCCAGCCCCGCCGCGACTGTTGCCGCGGCCGCGATCAGGGCAACCCGGCGCATCATGTCTCACTCCGATCACAAACGGTAATTCCATGGCTTGGCGTAGCTTATTATGCACTGGCGGCATGGTGGGCCCTCTTGGCGACGGACTCGCCGCTGGTGGGCGACCGGCCACAGACCCCAGCCGTCGGCTGGCCGAGCGGCCTAGCTGGCGCTCGCGAGCTTGGGCCGATAGGGCGCTTTCCCGAAGACGTAGATGCGGGTCGACCCGATGGTCACCTCATTGTGGAACCACTTCACTACGTCGGAGTAGATCCGCACGCAGCCGTGTGAGTCCGGATACCACGGGACGGGTTCGCCACCATGGATGGCGTAGACGGTGCCGATGTAGAAGATCGGATTCTCCATTTGGCCGAGCGCCACCGTGATGGTTCCGGGGATGTACGACGATGCCGTGTAGCTTCCGTCGGGCGTGACCGCGTATCCGCAGTTGCTCGACGAAGCGCAGAAGTAGTAACCGCCCCCGGACGAGATGTGCAGGATCAGGTGCGGCTTGTCGTGCCGATACAGGACCAGCACCTGGATGCCCAGGTTGACCTCGATGCGGTCGGCGCCGCCCCCTGCGAACTTCGTAACCGGCTGCCTCGGATGCACGAGCGCCTGGCGGAACGCGGTCGTGATGACCGAGTTGCTACGGGCATTCATCGGCAGGCCCTGGACCTCTTTGAAGGCCCACACGGCCTCTCGCAGGTCGCCACCATACTGCCCGTCCGCCGGACCGGCGTAGTAGCCAAGCTGGTTCAGGCGCTGCTGAATGCTCCGGATACCGGGGCCGCGGGCGCCGAAACGCAGTGGCGCCAAGGGCGCGGCGTACGTTTCGGTCGCGGCCGACGCGTGGTTCGCATTCGTCGCCGGCGTGCGTGTACCGGCTGCCGCCTGCCCTGTCGACGGCTTGTTGGCGCCACCAGCCGGCGTTGCGTTGACCCTCCCGGCCTCGAACACGATCGATGCCGCGACTGCCGCTACCGCGACCGCGCTGTACAGCCACCGCCGAACCAGCTGCGCCATCGTCACCCCTGATTGGTAACGCGCCCCTGGAGCAGTTAACCACAGGCCTCAATCAAAACGACGTCAAAAAGCTCAGAGAAGTGCGACGGCATTGTCAAAGATGAGAAACGTTCGGATTTCTCGTGTTTCGCTAACTGCTGGTTCAGCGCACAGACTTCTGCACCGATTCCAGCCACCGTTTCCCGCTTCTGGCTGGACCACGCGGACCAGCTGGCGGGCTGATATGGCGCCCGCGTGTGTGGTGTACAAGCCCGGGGTATCTAGGACCCACATCGCTCGTACTGAAGCTGTGCCAGCGGCCACGGCCGCGAGAACGGGAGGGACACGCCAGTGACCGTGCTGGCGAGCGCGCGAGCCAGTGAACCTGCCAGCGACCACATGCACGGCGAAGTACGCACTGGCGAGATGCTCAACGAACTGGCTGCCCAACTCGGGTACCACATCCGGCCAGGCACGAAGGGCCCTGAGCTGGTGCAGGGCGACGGCAAGGTGGCCGAGACGTGGCGTGAGGACTTCCCGTATGCCAGTCGCCTGAGCCAACGCAAATACGAGAAGGCCAAGGGCGCGCTACAGATCGAGCTACTGAAGCTTCAGCACCACGTGAAGGCCACCGGCGGCCGGCTAGTCGTCGTCTTCGAAGGCCGCGATGCAGCGGGTAAGGGCGGCACGATCAAGAGCTTCACCGAGAACCTCAACCCGCGTGGCGCCCGGATCGTGGCCCTGGAGAAGCCGACCGAACGCGAGCAGACAGAGTGGTACCTGCAGCGCTATATCGGGAATCTGCCAAGAGCGGGCGAGATTGTCCTGTTCGACCGGTCCTGGTACAACCGGGCCGGCGTCGAACGCGTCATGGGCTTCTGCCGTCCGGCGGAGAGCCTAGAGTTCCTGCGAGAGGCGCCGGAATTCGAGCGCATGCTCGGGCGGGACGGCATCACGCTAATAAAGTTCTGGTTCTCCGTGACCAGGGCCGAACAACTGCGGCGGTTCGTTCACCGCCAGCACGATCCAGTTAAGCGATGGAAGCTCAGCCCCGTCGACCTCGCCTCCCTGAACAAGTGGGATGACTACACCGACGCCAAGGACGCGATGTTCTTTTACACCGATGTCGCGGACGCTCCGTGGATCGTGGTCAAGAGCAACGATAAGAAGCGCGCCAGGCTCGAGGCGATGCGGTATTTGCTGAGCAAGGTGCCATACAAAGGCCGGGACGAGAAGCTAGTAGGCCAACCCGACCCACTGATCGTCGGTCCAGCGGCAACGTTGCTGTCCGAGAGCAGCGAGCGCGGCCGGACTGCCTAACGCCAGCTGACCTAGCGCCAGCTGACCTAGCGCCAGCTGACCCGGTACCAGCTAGCCAAAGCAAGCAGGCCTAACGCCAGGTTGCCTCGATGGTCACGCTCGGGCGCTGCAGGACATGAGCAAGAGGCGTTACCGGCCTTGGCTCGCCGCTCGCCGGCCAGACCCTCAGCTCCAGCTCCTGCGCTCCTGGCCGCCCGCCATCAGCCCAGTCGGCGGTCAGGTGGGCCAGCGAGGCGGCGATGGCGGCGCCGCCCGGACCGTAGCCTGAGAGGACTATCCCTGCCGAGACGGGCCCAGCGGGGACGTCACGAGCAGCCGCGCCGGGCAGGAGCACGGCGATGCCGATCCGTCCTGGATCCGTCGCGTGACCGATGAGCCCGCCGATCGGCAGCAATGGCTCCAGCGGGAGCCAGTTGCCCGGCGCCGCCAGGATCGTCAGCCGAGCCAGGTCCGGGCTCGTGAGCGTCAGCCACAGATCCAGGTCGGCGACATCGGCTACGCCAGCCAGATCGCGGGCGACCGGCACGGTCATAGCCGGCCCGCCGAGTGCGCAGCGAAGTGCCAGCCCGTCGACCGGGCTGCCGTCGGCCATCTGAACGAACATTGCCTCCGGCTCATCTAGCTGAAGCACCCGCTCAGGTCCGGCGAACGCGCCCAGCATCCGCACGAACCCGCAGCGGCACGCCGATCTGCTGACCCAGCCCGCGCCCGCTCGCTCGAGCGCCACCGACAGCTGGATACCGCGCAGCGACAGCGGCAGTACCAGGCGGCCGCCCGAACCAAGCTGATCGAGCCAAGCTGGCGCGATATCCCAGGCACCTGCCGTCACGACAATGCGATCAAACGGCGCGCCGACGGGATCACCGTAGCCACCGTCCGCGCACAGCACTGTCACATCGTCGTAACCGGCCGCCAGCAGGCTCGACCGGGCGCGGGCGGCCAGCTCAGGGTCGATGTCGATGCTGACAACCTGGCCGGTGGAGCCGACGACCTCGGCCATCACCGCTGCGTTGTAGCCGCTGCCGGTGCCGATCTCCAGGACCCGGTCCCCGGCCCGCAGGCACAGCTGCTCCAGCATGATCGCCATCATTGCTGGCTGCGACGACGAGCTCACCGGCAAGCCATCGGGCCCGCACTTGATGACGAGTGCCTCGTCCCGGTAGGCGGCGACGGCATCGACCTCAGGCACGAAGATGTGCCGCGGTACCCGTGCGAAGGCGGCTTGCACGGAACGGCTAAGCGCGCCCTCGCGGAACCGTAGTTCCGTCACTAGGCGGGCGCGGGCAGCGTCCGCGGAGGTGCTTGCGGAGGGAGCGGAGTGAATTGTCCAGGCCGGCTCGCGAGAGTCCATGGCATGACTACCTCCTTGTTCTCACCATAGGGGCGAGGAGGTCCCAGTGCGGGCTCGTGTGCGCCGGCGGCCGGCGGGAGTAGCTCAGCCGAGCTGACCGCGGAGCTGGGTCACCGCGTAGAGGGCGATGCTGGCAGCAATGCCGGCGTTGAGTGACTCGGCCGCACCGTTGATCGGAATCCGGGCCACGGCGTCGCAGCGCTCCGCCACCAGCCGGGATAGTCCCTTTCCTTCGGACCCGACGACGAGAACGAGCGGGGCATCTGCCAGTTCCAGCTCACCAATAGCAGTCGGTCCGCTCGCGTCGAGGCCCACGGCAAAAAGCCCGGCCGCCTGGTAAGCCGCGATCGCCCTGGTGAGGTTCGCGGTCTGAGCGACGCGGACCCGGGCCAGCGCGCCAGCCGACGCTTTCCAAGCCCCGGCCGTGACGCCCACCGATCTGCGGGCCGGGACGAGGATGCCGTGGCCACTGAACGCTGCCACCGATCTGGCGATCGCCCCGAGGTTGCGTGGATCGGTCACGCCATCCAGCGCGACAATGAGCGGCCGCTGCCCCGCGTCACTGGCGGCTTGCACGAGATCGGCCGGGTCAGCGTAGGCGTAGCGCTTGATGCGCAGCGCGAGGCCCTGGTGGATCGCACCGCTGGTCATGCGGTCCAGCTCACCGCGACCGGCCTCGACAACGGGAATGCCCGCGTCGGCGGCCAGCATGACGGCCTGGCCGATACGGTCGTCGCTGTCCAGACGCGGCCCGACGTGAAGGGCTGACGCCGGTACATGGGCGCGCAGCGCTTCGAGCACCGAGTTGCGGCCGGCCACTATCTCAGCGACAGAGCCGCCGGCGCCTCGCAGCCGCCCCGTCCCGCGTGCCTCACGGCTTGCGGCGTCGCCGCGGGCGGCGGCGGATCGCGCGCTGCCGCTCTGCGCACCACTGCGGCCAGCTACGGCGCCCGACTTGCCTTTCCCGGCACCCGAACCGCCCGTCGCCCGCTTAACCTGCCCGGCAGCCCGGCGCTGCGCGGGATGGCCTGGGCGCATCTCGGCAGGCGGTGTCGGCCCCTTACCCTCGAGCTTTCGCTTGCCATATCCGCCGGTGCCTGGACGCGGCTTGCCGGTCTTGGTCCGGCCACCGCCGGCTCGCCCGGTCACGACCGCAGCTCCCAGCGCGGGCCGCGCGGAGTGTCTTCCACTGCGACGCCGGCCTGGAAGAGCTGGTCCCTGATCGCGTCGGCCGCCGCGAAGTCCTTGCGTGCGCGAGCCGCCTCCCGCTGCTCGAGCACGACGCCGATCAGCAGGTCCACTACCGGGCGCAGGTCGCCGCCACCAGTGGCCCCGGCCCAGGGCTCGCTCAGCGGGTCGAGACCGAGCACGGCCAGCATGGCTCGGACTTCAGCAAGGCGCTTCGCGGTGCCTGCGGCATCGCCAGCCGCCAGGGCCGCGTTTCCTTCCCTGACCGACTCGTGCACGATCGCGAGCGCTTGCGGCACCGCCAGGTCGTCGTCCATCGCCGCGGTGAACGCGGCCGGGAGCGACGAGCTATTCGGCAGGCCAATATCAGCAGGTGCGCCGTCACCGGCCAGCATCTCGGTGGCACGGATGACAAAGCCCTCGAGCCGCTGGTAGGCGGTCGCGGCTTCGTTCAGCGCAGCAGCGGAGTAGTCGAAATCGGACCGGTAGTGCGCCTGGCCCAGGTAATAGCGCAGCTCCACCGGGCGAACCTGAGTGACCAAGGCGTCGACGAGAAGCGAGTTGCCGAGGGACTTGCTCATCTTCTCGCCGCCGATGCGGACGAGGCCGTTGTGCACCCAGTAGCGGGCGAACCCGTCGCCGGCCGCGTGCGACTGGGCAAGCTCGTTCTCGTGGTGCGGGAAGATCAGGTCCAGGCCGCCGCCGTGAATATCAAACGTCGAGCCCAGGTACTTGGTCGACATCGCCGAGCATTCGAGGTGCCACCCCGGTCGGCCAAGACCCCACGGGGTCGGCCAGGTAGGCTCCCCCGGCTTGGCTCCCTTCCACAAAGCGAAGTCGCGCGGGTCGCGCTTAGCGCTGTCGTCGTCTGTGTCTTCGGCGGCGCGCATGTGCTCGAGCCGCTGCCCGGACAGCGAGCCGTAGTCCGGCAGCGAACTGACGTCAAAGTACACATCGCCACCCGCGGCATACGCGTGCCCGGCGTCGATCAGCCGCTGCATCAAGACGATCATTTCGGGAACGTGGCCGGTCGCACGCGGCTCGACTTCCGGCGGCTCGCAGCCAAGGGCGTCATAAGCACGCGTGAAAGCACGCTGGTTCCGCTCGGCGACCGCCCACCAGCGCGTTCCCTCCTCTTTAGCTGTTGCCAGGATCTTGTCGTCGATATCGGTGACATTCCTGCAATACGTGACCTCGTAACCGGACGCGCGCAGCCAGCGGACCAGAATGTCGAAGTTGACACCTGACCGTATATGCCCGATATGCGGAGGGGCTTGCACTGTGGCGCCACACAGATACAGCGAAACCTTCCCCGGCTGAACCGGGGAGAAGTCGCGCACCGAGCGCGTCGCGGTGTCGTGCAGGCGTAGCGTCACGGGCCAAGGTTACGGGATACGCGCCGAACAGAGTCTTGTCAGCCGCCGATCACAACATGCGCCGGGCTGACACTGATGATCACCCGCTGATTACCCGGCGCATCCTGGAACGGCTCCCCGGTGTACTTCTGCGACAATTCCTCAATCAGCTCGCCGTCCGGATCGTCGGAAATAGTCGCCGTTCCCCGGATCTCGAGGTACTCGTACGGATTGGCGGCCTCATAGACCACCAGGCTGGTGCGCGGGTCCGCGGCTAGATTCTTGTACTTGCGCCTGTGCTTGACGGTGGAGAACAGCAGGTTATCGCCGTCCCGCTTGATCCAAACCACGCTGGCTTGCGGGGCGCCGTCTGGCTGGATCGTGGTCACGGTGGCGAAATTCGGGCCGTCGATGAGTTCCCGTGCCCGCTCCGGCAGGCTCGTCATGTGATGCTCCGTTCTGTCGGACGTTCGCCAACCTTAGTCATTCCGGTACCCACTCGACGAGACAGCACGCTGAGCAGGCCACTGTGGTCGGTCTCGTACGGTAGTGAGCATGCACAAGCCCGCGCAGCGACGCGGCGGCAGCCTGGGCTTGCGGATTGCCAGCCTGTCGCGCACGAGCCGGATCCTGGCTGTCGTTGTCGTCATCGTCGCCGTTGCCAGCTTCGCTCTCGCCTTGGGCTCAAGGCCCTCGAAGCCGGGTCGGACCCACGCCCTCGCTGACCCGACCAGGAACGCCGCTGGCGCCAGCCGGGCTGGCCGGGCCGACCGGGTCACGCCAGCGCAGAATCGGCCAGGACCCGTCCTGCTGGTGCCCGGGTATGGCGGTGAGTCCGGATCGCTGGACGCCCTGGCCAGCCGGATCCGCGCGGACGGCCGCACGGCTATCGTGCTGCAGTTGCCGGGCAGCGGCACTGGCAGCCTGCTCACCGACGCCGCGGTGCTGAACGCCGCCGTTGTGCGGGCGGTGCATCGCGGTGCTTCGTCGGTGGACGTCATCGGCTACTCGGCCGGTGGCGTCGTCGCCTTGGCCTGGGCGAGGCACGGCGGCGACGCTAGCCGGGCCCGGCGGATCGTCACGCTCGGCGCGCCGTTCCACGGCACCGAGCTGGCGGCCGCTGCCCAGGCGCTGGTGCCGGGCGCGTGCCCGAC
>Ga0126378_10002317_pt1 | contig 14105 bp, 15 predicted proteins | sample PanSoiMetPlot_23_FD_92587 | JGI IMG/M metagenome (GOLD analysis project Ga0126378, IMG submission 92587) | Tropical forest soil microbial communities from Panama - MetaG Plot_23 | ecosystem: Environmental > Terrestrial > Soil > Tropical forest > Bulk soil | place: Panama | collected 2016-02-17 | reverse complement strand
GGCTGGACGCGGGCATTGTGCCGTTCTCGACCCTGGGCTGGGAGAACGAGAAGTTCGTCGAAGAGGGCTACGCAACTGGCGCGGCCAAGGGCCTCACCACAGCCGACCTGCCTGACCAGGCGTTCTGGGAGGACTGGTTCCCGGCCGACTGGGTCTCAGAGATGCGCGAGCAGATCAGGCTCTGGTTCTACTCGCAACTGTTCATGTCTGTCACGCTGACCGGTCGCGCGCCGTACCGCAAAGTGCTCGGCTACGAGAAGATGCTCGCCGAAGATGGCCGTGAGATGCACGGCTCGTGGGGCAACATGATCAGCGCTGACGAGGCGTTCGCCCAGATGGGTGCCGACGTCATGCGCTGGCAGTACTGTCAGCAGCCGCCGAACCAGAACCTGCTTTTCGGGTTCGGCCCAGGCAAGGAGATCCAGCGCAAGCTGATCACGCTGTGGAACAGCGTCTCCTTCTTCACGCAGTACGCGAATACCTCGGACTTCACTCCGGCTCGGGCGGATTTGCCGGCAGCAGGGGCTGGCGGCGCGGATCCTTGGCCAGGAATGCAACTGCTCGACCGCTGGCTGCTCGCGCGGACAGCCGAGCTGATCGAGGACGCGACGGGCGGGTACGAGCAGTACCTGACCGTGCACGTGATCCGCGCCTTCGAGGCCTACCTTGACGACCTGTCGAACTGGTATATCAGACGGTCGAGGCGGCGGTTCTGGAACGGCGACGAGGCGGCGCTGCGCACGCTGTGGGCGTGCCTGGTCCAATCGGTTCGCGTGATCGCCCCGATCGCTCCGTTCCTCGCGGAGCACATCTGGCAATCGCTTGTCGTGGCGGTCTGCCCGGATGCGCCCGAGTCGGTGTTCCTGGCCGGCTGGCCGCAGGCCGGGACGATTGACGACCAGCTTGTCGCGAATGTGGCCGCGGTGCGCAAGGTCGTCGACCTTGGCCGCTCAGCCAGAACTCAGGCAAGGCTGAAGCACCGTCAGCCGCTGCGCAGGCTCGCCGTCGAAGGCGCCGAAGGGATCGAAGGCTACCTGTCCGAGATCGCCGACGAGCTGCGGGTCAAGGAGGTCAGCCAGGAGCGGATCGAGTCAAGCGGACTGCGCGTTAAGCCGAACTTCCGGGTGCTCGCGCCGCGACTCGGCGCGAGCATGCCGCTGGTCAAGAGGGCACTCGACGCGGGCGAGTACCGGGAGCTTGACGGCGGCAGGTTCGAGGTCATGGGCTTCGTGCTTGAGCCGTCCGAGGTGATCGTGGAGCGACTGGAAAAGGCCGGCTGGGAGGTCATCACCGGTGACGGCGTGACCGTCGCTCTCGATACCAGGCTGGATGACGAGCTGAGTCTGGAAGGGCGGGTCTACGAGCTGATCCACCAGGTCAACACGATGCGCAAAGAGCGCGGGCTCGGCCTGTCTGACCGGATCCGGCTTTGGCTGCCAGCCCCCGACCGCGATCTGCTCGCCTATAAGGACTGGATCGCCGCCGAGGTGCTGGCCATATCGGTCGAGCTCGGTCCAACCGATCAGGTGACCTTCGACATAGCTTGATCGGCCAGATGTGAATGCGTCTAGGCGCCGGCGCGAACCGCCCGCTCACAATGTGACTGACGAGTAATCTCGGGTTAATGAGCGGACTGACAGCGCTTAACGCCCGATTGTCCCTACTCACCAAGATCGGCCTCCCTGTCGCCGCCATCGGCCTGGCCGTCGCGCTCCCGGCGCAGGCGGCGAGTGCGCCGGGATCAGCGGCGTCGGTATCGCGGCCTCGCGCGGCTCGGCCGATGATCGCGCCGCTGTCTGCGTCGGCCCCGGCCAGTCCCGCGGACGTGGCGAAAGCCGCCGCGACGTGCGTGCGGTACGCGACGAGGGCCGGCTGGGCGAACAACGGCTATTTTGCGGGCGACCTGGTCACCGCGGCCGCCGTGTGCGGCGGCGAGAGCCGCGGCGATCCCAAGCTGTATGTCTGTGACGAGAACGGCAAGGCCGTCGGGCACGGGGACTTCATCCCTGGTAAGCCGATCAAGTGTCCGGCTGGCACGACATCCTACGACCGCGGCCTCTGGCAGCTGAACAGTGTTGCCGCATCGTCGACAACCGACAGATGCGCCTTCAACCCGGTCTGCAACGCCGGCGTCGCTTACCTAGCGTCGAGTCGCGGAACGAGCTTTTCTCCCTGGTCGTCCTACGACTCGGACCGCTACAAGACGTGGATCGACCCGGCCCAGGCGGCGGTGACTAAGTTGCACTACGGAACGGCGACGAGCGCTGAGCTCGGCGAGTGCCTGCAGGCCAGGTCCATCGCCGGCGCCAAGGTTGTCGTGGCGAACTGCGGCGCTGGCGGAAAGATTCAGCAATGGGTCGTCAGCGGCGGCAAGCTGAGGTCGGGATCGGTCTGCGCGACGATCTCCTCTGTGTCGGCCGCCGCGCCCGGCATCGTACTGCGCAAATGCGCTCCCCGAAAGATCCAGCATTGGTCGGTCTTCGGCCGCGACGAGCTGAAAAATGCGTCAGACGGCAAGTGCCTCACCGACCCGAACGGCAGCCTGAAGGGCGGCACCCAGGTCATCGTCACGAAGTGCGCGAACGCTAAGGACCAGACGTGGTGGCTGCCCTGAGATCCGGGCAGGTACCTTCTTGACCGTGATGTCCGATGCGACCATCGCCGAACTCGGCGCGTCGCTATACGACGCCAGGCGCTCTGGCGTAACCGTTGAGCCGCTCACCGACGCCTATCCGAGCATGTCGGTGACAGACGCTTACCGGGTGCAGCAGGACCTGGTGGCCAGGCTGCTCGCCGACGGTGACCGGATCGTTGGCTACAAGCTCGGTCTGACCAGCGCGCCGATGCAGCGCATGTTCGGGATCGACTCTCCCGACTTCGCCCCGGTGCTGGCCTCTCACGTGCACGCCGATGGCGCTGAGGTGGTCGCTTCGGCCTTCATCCGCCCGCGAGTCGAGGCCGAGATCGCGCTGGTGCTCGGCGACAACCTGGCCGGGCCCGGCTGCAGCGAGTTGGACGTCGCAGCGGCGACGTCCGGGGCGGCGGCCGCGATCGAGATCGTGGACAGCCGGATCGCCGGCTGGCGGATCAAGCTGGCCGACACCATCGCCGACCTGGCCAGCAGCGGCGCGGTCGTGCTCGGCTCAGCAGTCCCGGCCGGTGACATCGACCTGCGGCTCGCCGAGATGGTATTCACCAGGGACGGCGAGGTGATCGCGACCGGCGTGGGCGCTGCGGCCCTCGGCAGCCCGCTGCACGCGACCTCCTGGCTGGTGCAGACGCTGGACGCGTTCGGTCAGTCGCTGCGGGCGGGCCAATTCGTGATGACCGGCGCCCTGCACGCGGCGGTCGATATCGCGGCCGGACAGCGCTACCAAGCGGAGATTGACCGGGTCGGCAGTGTCGGCCTGCGCATCGGCTGACGAGTGGTGGCTTGTTGCAGTCTCTCCTGCCTGGCTAGGGTGCGCCCTGACGACTCAACGAGAGCCCTAGTCGCCGGCCGACCACCTTGGCGCCATCGCCATGTCAGCCGTCAGCGTCCCCGCTGTTCTGCGGCACGTCGCTGAGATCCAGGTGGCAATGTGGTCTGCGCTGTGCAGCCGGGGGCGCGTTCTGGTCGACCGCGAGCTTATATCCCGCGCTCGTGGGCCAGCGACGAGCGGTGGTGCGGCTAGGCCGGCATACCGCAGGATACGGCGTTCGCGATCAAGCCGGAACTGGCGGGAGGTGGAGCAGGCCGTCAAGGCGGGGACCCGGCTCACCCGCCGGTTCACCACCTGCGGTGGTCGGCGTGGCGGCGCCGCCATCAGGCCTACGCCCGCCGTTGCCATTACCGGCCGGCGACGCGAGCGAGGTCAGTCAACGGTGGTAGCCGCTAGAACGGGGGCGCGAGGGTGAAGTACACGTCCTGGCAATGCCCGTCGTCGAAGGTGACCGTCAGCCTGTCGAGCAGCTGGTCACCGGCTGGGCCAACGGCCTGGCTGGAAACCCGCCAGCTCCCGCCGGGGGTGAGGCCAGCGGGAATGCCAAACCGCTCGACCAGGTACATGTACTCAGCGCGGATCCGGGCCGGGTGGTGGTCGATGCCGCAGATTGCGACCGGGTCACCGGGTGCATCACCCGAGCCGCCGCCGAACATGCCGCCCCGCCAGCGCTCGCGGCAGTCCATGCAGACCCAGTGCCCGCCGCCATGATCGGCCAGCCGACCTATCGGGCCGCCCGGCGCGATTAGCCGGGCCGCGAAGAGCGGTGCCAGATGTTCATCCGGCGGACCGTACACGAGCGGCAGCACAGCATTGCTGCCGCACGAGCCGCAAGCCGGTCGCACGGCTGATCCCGCTGCCACGGCGCGATTCAACCAGCACCAGCTGCGCCGCGCCACCAGCAGCATTCATCCCACCATCAGCGATGACGCGAGCGACATTACCGACTGCGGCTGCCCTACCGGACGTCGGTCTCGTTGCCGCTTGCGGCCAGCCATGCGGCGACTGCCAGTCCCGCGACGTCCGCGCCGCGGAGTGCCGCCACCACCCAGCTCTGCATGCTCAGCGGCGCGGGCGCAGCTCGTCGGCAACCCAGCGCCTGAATCGCTGCCACGATTTGGCGGCTTGCCGCCGAAGCCGGGACGGGACGACCAGGACGGGCTGGCCGGTATTCCACGCACGCTTCACGTCCTCGACAGGATCGTCGTCGACGTAGAAGTCGTTTCTCACAACCTCCATCATGCCCCCTTCTGGCTGGTCAGCACATAGGCGCTGGCCAGGTGCCACACGTCGTCACCGGCCGGGTAGATGACTACTATGCACGGTCGGCCGGCCACCTGGACTCGTAACAGAATGCGAGCTTTACCGTGGCGATTGGTCGACCACTTGCCAAGTAGCGGTCGGCCACACAGGATCGCGGCTCGGACATCGGCTGTCTCCAGACCGTGCTTACCGGCAATCTTGTTGGCGGTGCGGTCACTGATGAGCAGCTCAGCAATCCAGACTACGACGGGCACGCGCAGGACTCTAGACCTAAGCCGCTTGCTTTGTCTCTTGTGACAGGCCGGAGTGTGACGCCTCCATGCCTGGGTCGCCACTGGCGTCAGATCCATAAGAGTCACTGTGAAATTGCGGTCGGGGTTAGCCGACGAGAGCAACGTCCTTCGTCCTGATGCCATGGCAGCCGGCCGGGAAGATCCCGCCGCGGAACTCCTTCAGGTATTGCTGGCTAGCGCGGTCAAGGTCGCCTGGCCGCGCGCTGGAATGCGCTATCACGCGCTGGGGCACTTCTACGCGTCGGCTCATCGCCGCGAGCCTCGGCCCGAAGACCATCCGGTTCCGGCTCCGCCACGCGACGATCGCCCAGGCAAAGGACTCGCTACGGCACCTGTTCCCGGACTCCGAGCAATTCGGGGCGCGGGGCCGTTGAAGCGGGGCTCGGGATCACGCAGGCGGAACCGGGCCGGATCTGGAGCGCTCAGTGAGCGGATATGGGCAGGCCAAGCTCAGGCGGCAGGCGAGCGGGCCTGTAGGCCGGGTCTAGATCCTCGGTCCCGAGCGACCTGGGCTGACCGGACCATGAACCAGCGGTGACCTGCGGTTACGATCTCATTGGTTCTCATCGTCTTTTGCCAGATGACAGCACGATGTGCCCGGAATGTGCCCGAGGCGACCTGGGTACGGCCTGAGGAACCCGGGGGCTGCCTTGGGACGTCTAAAGGGTGTGACTGTGACCTGGCTGCGTTACCCGCATGCCGCTGCGTTAATGCTGGCGGCAGCTGGCCTGCTGGCTTCCTGCGGTGTGGTGCATGCGGGAGCCTCTTCTGGCGGCCGGCCGTGGTGGCCAACAGGGGTGAGCATGTGCGGGCCGCCTGCCCAGGTGCGCCTGCACGGGCATGTGATGCCCATTGGCAATTGCGCCGGGATGCTGCTGGTCCCGCCACAGCAGGTCACGCTGGATGTGGGCCAGCGGATCGACGTACACATGACAGAAGAAGGTGCTGGCCCTCACGGGAACAAGTTGGTCCCGGTTATGCCGCTGCCCCGAAGCTCGCGCCCGTCAGTCGTTATGCGCAGTGCCATCAGCCCGGACCGGGCGACAGCAACTTACCGGGCGGTCCGCCCTGGGCGCGCGGTGCTGACGTCCTCCCGCACCTTCTGCCTTCACACCCGCCACCAACGGGATCGGGAGACTACCGCCAGCTGCCCCGTTGTCAAGGTCGTCGTCATCCCCTGAACGGCGGTTTCGGCGTCGCTCCGCACTTCCTCGTCCTCCTAACAGGCGCCGGGTATTCGCCGTGGAAGGTCAGCGTCTAGGGCGGCGCTTGCGCCATTGCCGCAGGCGACGCGCCCTTGGGCGGCCGCGCCGAATGTGCCCGGAATGTGCCCGATCCGGATCCCCGCTCCACATCAGTGCAGGTTAGAGGGCTGGGCGGCGGGCGAGCCGGCCTGTAGGCCGGGTTCTGTGCACCCGCTTGAGCGGGCCGGCGACCATCCATCTAGGACTGCCGTTGCCGACAGCCTCGTGCGGTCTACCCGCGAGCATCGGGCGGGCAACCCTCGATCGCTCGCGCAGGCACGACGCCGCGGCGCCGCGCCCTTCTGACCTTGCTCCAGGTGGGGTTTACCGAGCCGCCGCAGTCACCTGCGGCGCTGGTGGTCTCTTACACCACCGTTTCACCCTTGCCGCCCGGCCGAAGCCTGGCGGCGGTCTGTTTTCTGTGGCACTTTCCCGCGGGTCACCCCGGGTCGGTGTTACCGACCACCCTGCCCTTCGGAGCCCGGACCTTCCTCGGCGGCTCCTGTCGAGCAGTAGCCGCCGCGGCCGCCCGGCCAGCTCGCCCGCCGCTTGCTACCAGTCTAGGCGGGATCCGAGTTTCGTACCGAGTCCGTCTGCTAGCGGTTTGGCAGCCAACGGCGGCGCGATGGTCGCAGGTGTGCGGTGTCGTTCAGCGATCGGAGCATGGCAGAACCGTTGTCAAAGCAGTCGACCCTGGTCAGCGACGCCACGTCCAGATTCATGCGGAACATCGCCTCGGGAGGCGCGAGGAGCGCGCGGCACACGAGAGTCTTGATCGGCGTGACGTGGCTGACCACGACCGCGCGCTCATGCCGGTGCGACTCGATCAGCCGATCCAGCGCGGCCAGCACCCGCAGGGCCACAGTCGCGAAGCTCTCGCCGCCGGGCGGGGCGGCGTCCGGGCTGGCCATCCACGCCGCCATTTGCTCCGGCCAGCGCTCCCCAGCCTCGGCGAACGACAGCCCTTCCCAGGCGCCGAAGTCGGCCTCGACCAGGGCGTCGTCGACGATCATCGGCGCCCCCGTGGACTCCGCCACGGCCTCGGCGGTGTGCCTGGCCCGCTGGAGCGGCGAGGTGACGATGACGTCGATGCCGGGACCATCTGCCAGGCGCTTGGCCACGAGGCTGGCCTGGTTCCTGCCGTCCTTGGTCAGCGCGGCGTCACCTCGGCCCGCGAACTTGCGTTCCGCCGAGAGTTCGGTCGCTCCGTGACGCAGCAGCAGCGTGGTCGTCGGCTGGCCCGCTGTGCCCCAGCCAGGCGGTGCGCTGACGGCCGAGGCTCCGAGTGGCGCCGCCGCTCCGCTCGGTGCCGACGCCCCGGCGGGTGCCCCTCCCGATGAACCGTCGACGCCGCTCACAGCCCGGAATCTGCCGTCCTGACCAGGATCCGCCTGCACTCCTCGCAACGCAGCACCTCGTCGTCGGGTGCCGCCCTGATCGTGTTGATGTCCACGGTATTGAGATTCAGGTTGCAGCCCTGGCAGCGGCGCTGCCGAAGCGCGGCAGCGCCGACGCCGCCGTGCTGCGCCCTGAGCCTGTCGTACAGGTCGAGCAGATCAGCGGGGACTGCCGCGATGACTTCGCCCCGGCGATCGGTCGCCTTGGCCGACTGCTCATCAAGCTCGGCAAGCGACGCGTTCCGCGCGGCGCTGACGCTCGCCAGCTCCGTCTCGAGCTCCTTGCGTTCGGCCGCCGCATGGTCGAGTGTGGCTTGCGTGCTCTCTCGCCGCTCCATTACATCGAGGACGATCTCCTCCAGGTCGGACTGCCTGCGGCGGAGCGACTGAACCTCGGACTGCAGGTTCTCGAGTTCCCGTGGCGAATTGACCATGCCACCGTCGAGCCGGCTGCGGTCACGGTCGATCCTGGCGCGTACCTGCTCGACATCGGCCTCGGACTTGGCCTGCTCCCGCCGCAGGTCGCTGATTCGCGCGGTAAGCGCGGCGATCGAGTCTCGCAATTCGCCGTCACGCGCCTCCAGCCTGGCCAGCTCCGTGTGCTCAGGTAGTCCACCGCGTCGATGCTCGATCCGGGCAAGCTCGGCATCGATGTCCGCTAGCTCAAGCAGCCGTAGCTGCGCCTCAGGCGATGCTTTCACGAGGCCACGTTAGCCTGCCAGGATCGTCGGTGCGTACCGGTCCCTGGCCGGCCACCGGATTCACCCTGGCGGCAGCAGCACCTTGCTCACGATGTAAACGGTGGCGTTGGCGGTCTTGATGTTGCCGCAGAGCACGCTCGCGCCGTTGACCTGGTAGACCGATCCCGACTTCGACAACCTCAGATGCTTGCCCTGCAGTGTGACCGGTTTCGCGCCAGCGGCGAATTGATCAGGGTAAACTCGGGCCTTTAGTGCGTTATATTTCACGATCTTAGGTAGCTCGCCGGAATTATGCAGGTGAGTGATCTGTGTCCCGGACAACGACGCGAACGCGCTGTTGACCGGGACCATCAGCGTGAAGGAATGCCTGGCGTTGAGTGTCTTGTCAAGCCCGGCTGTTCGCACGGCCGCGGTGAACACCGACAATTGCGGGTTGCTCGACGCCGCGGTGATCGCTTGCTCAGTGCTCATCTGGCGGATGCTGCCGGTGCCCGTGGCGGGGAGCATGCCGCAGTCGGCGCCGATCGGCGCCGCGCTACCTGGCCGGGCTGCACTCGGGCGCACGGAGTAAGGTCCGGCTCCCCCGGTTGGCCTGGCCGGGACAGGGGGCGAAGTGCCGCACGCAGTTGCTGCCAGCACCAGTCCGGCCATTGCGGCAACGGTAGCGTAGTGAGTTCGTTGCGCCCAGAAGGACCGAAACCACATTGCCCGGTTATTGCCCTCTGACCTGCGACTAAACAGGATCTCGGGTCAGAGGCTTTGCGGCCCGATCATCACCACGGGCACGGACGTGGGCTTGAGCGAGCCGCTGGCGGGCTCGACGGTGAGGCCGACCATGTCGCTCGCCGACATGCCAGAGATCAAGGTAGGCCGTGCCATTCCGCTGGCACGGACCACGAGCCGGCCGGCCGGGCGCTCTCCTCGGGGTCCCATCAGCCAAAGCTCGTAGCTCCTGGTACGCGGCAGCGGACGCAGCCCGTGCGCCATGAAGACGGCCATGTGCTTGTGGCGGGATGCGACCACGATCGCGACCCCGCCGGTGGTGACCGGCGCGGACCGCATCACAGCGTCGCGCGCGCTGAGCACGGCATCAATGACGCTGGCTGGCCGCGTCGACGGGTGGTCGGCCATGTCGGCGTAGTGAGTGCCGACGCCCGCGCCTGCGGCTACAGCGATCACCGCCGCTGCGGCCGCCAGCGTCCGGATCGCGCGCGGCCTGCCTGCCGCGCGGTGCCGCCTGGTACTTTGCCCGCCGTTGAGAACGGGAGCGAGCTGGCCGGTCGCCTGCGCGGCCCTGATCGTGGGTTCCCTCAGCTCAGGGCGCGGGCGGACGGCCTCTGCCGTCCCCAGGCTGGAGGCCGCCTCACGAAGCTCGCCGATTTCTGCCCGGCAAGAGGCGCACCCGGCCAGGTGCGCGGAGAACCTGGCCCGCTCCTCGGCCGAGACCGCGTCGAGCACGTAAGCGCCGACCAGGGTGTGCAGGTCAGGATCGTTCGACGTCATCGTTGCACCCCCGCTACCCCCAGGCAGTCCCTGAGCCTGATCAGGCCGTCGCGCATCCTCGTCTTGACCGTTCCGGCCGGAACCCCGAGCAGCCCGGCGACCTCGGCATACGTGTAGCCCCCGTAGTAGGCCAGGCTGACGCACTCGCGCTGCAGCGCGGTGAGGGAGCCGAGGCAGCGCTGGACCCGCTGCCTTTCCAGGCTGTTCTCGACGGCCTCGGTCACGTCGTCGTAGTCGATGACAGCAGTAGCCGCCTTGAGCTCGCGCTCGGCGTGGCTGCGTTCAGACCGGACCCGGTCCACTGCGCGACGGTGCGCGAGCGTCATCACCCAGGCGGCGCCGCTCCCGACGGCCGGATCGAACCTGCTCGCCCGCCGCCAGATCTCGAGCATGACCTCCTGCATGACCTCCTCGGCCATGGCAGGGTCGCGCAACACCTTCCGCGCCGCTCCGAGTACCCAGCCTGACGTCAGGTCGTAGACGGCCTCGTATGCGCTTTCGTCGCCCCGGGCGACGTCGGTGAGCAGATCATCAAGCCGGTGCGAAGGACGGTGCGCGCGCCGCGTGCCCCCAGACAGCGCTCGCGGACGCTGCGCGTCGCCGTCGGTCATCGGGCTTGTCCGCCCCTTCAGGTCGCCGCCCACACCTCATTATTCGTTGCCGCCCCCATCTGTGGCTTGGCGCGGCGGTGCGCAGCGGCACCGAACCAAGGCACGCCCTGGTACGAATATCAAGTGTGACCCTTGACATTCGCATGCGCGCGCGGGGCGTAATCACCGGACTGCTGTCCGGCGCGGCCGGAGTCTGCGTCGGTTTCCTGATCGCCGGACTTACGGGCGCCATCGGCTCCCCCGTGGTGGCGGTTGCTCAGCTCGCCATAGACCTCAGTCCGCCGGCGGTGAAGAACTTCGCGATCAGCAAGTTCGGCACCAACGACAAGCTCGTACTCCAGATCGGCGTGCTCGTGGTGCTTGCCGTGTTTTCCGCCGCCATCGGCATGCTGGCTCAGCGCCGCCAGGCGAACGGCCTTACCGGGATCGCGATCTTCGCCGCCGTAGGCCTGGTAGCGGCCGGAACCAGGCCGACGGCGACCCCCGTTGACCTGCTTCCCACCTTGATCGGTTCGGCAGCCGCTGCGCTCGTCATGATCGCGCTGACCCGGGCCAGCGCGCCCTCGGCGGGCCCCGGGCGGGCCCCTGCGGCCGTGGCGGGTCGGCCGGAGCCGGCCACGGCAGGTCAGGCCGGGTCGGCAAGCCTTCGCGTGAGCGAGCCGGACAGGCGCCAGTTCATCGCGTACAGCGCGGTTGCCGCGGGTGCCGCCGGAGTGTCTTACCTCGGCGGCCGGATGCTCGCAGAGAGCGCGAGCGTCGCCAAGGCCGTCAAGTCACTGCGCTTGCCCGCCGCCGCCAAGTCGGCGCCGCCCGTGCCGTCCGGCGCGGACCTGCGCGTCCCTGGTCTTGGCCCGTTCATCACCCCGAACGCGTCGTTCTACCGGGTCGACACCGCGATCGTGCTTCCGCAGATCCCGCCGTCCAGATGGCACCTGCGCATCCACGGGATGGTCAGCAAAGAGCTCACGTTGACCTTCCACGATCTGCTCAGTCGCCCCCTGATCGAGGACTACATCACGCTGACCTGCGTCTCCAACCCGGTCGGCGGGCCATACATCGGAAACGCCAAATGGCTGGGCGCGAGCCTGGGGTCGCTGCTGCGGGAGGCGGGCATCCGGGCAGGTGCCAATCAGTTGTACTGCACCTCGTTTGACGGGTTCACCTCAGGAACGCCGGTCCAGACCGCGATGGACGGCAGGGACGCTTTGCTAGCCATCGGGATGAACGGCATGCCGTTGCCGACGGCGCACGGGTTTCCCGTCCGCACGGTCGTCCCCGGGCTCTATGGTTACGTGTCTGCCTGCAAGTGGATCACCGACATCGAGGTGACAACGTACGCCGCGAACCACGCTTACTGGTCGGTGCGCGGCTGGAGCCAGCAGGCGCCGATCAAGACCCAATCCAGGATCGACGTCCCGTCCGGGCAAGGAGCGCTGAAGGCCGGGCCGACAACGATCGCAGGCGTCGCGTGGGCGCAGCACAAAGGCATCGACGCGGTCGAGGTGCGGGTCGACCGCGGGCCGTGGCGGCACGCCACGCTCGCCGCCGTGCCCGGGATCGACACCTGGCGTCAGTGGTCGGTCGGCTGGAAGGCGACTCCCGGCGTCCACATGATCGAGGCGCGCGCCACCGACGCGACCGGCTACACGCAGACTCCGGTCGGTTCGCCGCCCGAGCCGAACGGCGCCACAGGCTACCCCTTGGTCACGGTAACCGTCACGCATTAGTCAGGGCGAGCCCGCTCGGCAAGGTCGGCAGGGCTCGGGCGGTGTTACCTTGGGGGTATATGACCGGTCCGGGGGTTGCCGCCGTGGTGTTCGACATCGGCGGCGTCCTGCTCGACTGGGACCCGCGTCACCTGTACCGGGAGCTGATCAGCGACCCCGCTGAAATGGCCGAATTCCTCGAGCACGTATGCACGCCGCAGTGGCACCTGGCACACGACCTTGGCGCAGACACTGAGCGGTCTTGCCGCGAGCTTGCCGCCAGACACCCCGACCAGGCCGAACTCATCATGGCATGGTCGCGGCGCAGCGAGGACATGGTGGCTGGTCAGATCGACCAGGCCATCGAGGTGCTGGCCGATGTCAAGGCGGCGGGGCTGCGGTGCCTGGCGCTGAGCAACATGGAGCCAGATAAGTTCCTGCTGCGCCGGGACAGGTTCCCGTTTTTCGGCCTACTCGATGGGTGCGTGATCTCCGGCATGGAGGGTGTGGCGAAGCCGGATCGAGCGATCTTCGAGATCCTGCTGAGCCGCTACGATCTCGATCCGGCCGCGACCGTGTTCGTCGATGACACGGCCGCCAACGTGGCTGCCGCGCGCCAGATCGGGATACGCGGGTTTGAGTACTCGACAGCCGAAAAGCTCAGGCGCGACCTGCACGATCTCGGCATCGCCGGCCTGGCCTAGCGGCGGGTCCCTAGGCCGGGCACGTCTTGGTGGAGAACTTGGCCACCTTGAATCCCGCCACGCCGTTGCCGGTGACGCTCTTGCCGTGATCGCCGGAGAACAGGTAGAGCCGGTGTTCGCGGTAGGTCACCTGCAGTCGGTGACCGAGGTGCGCAGTGGCCAGGCACTTGGTGCCGAGCGGGATCGTCTTGCCCTTGGGCATCAGCAGCGGTGGCCAGACAACTAGGCACTGTCCTGTGCAGCCGCCGGTCGGCTTTATGTACAGGGCACGGCCATGGACCGTCGCGAGGATCTTGCCAAAGTGCTGCCTCGTCACGACCTTGACGACGGTCGCCTTCCCCGTCGTCGGCGCCGCCTGCGCCACCGCGAGGTCTGCCGACACGGCCGCCACGCTGCCGATGACTATTGCCGCCGTGACCGTTCGCGCCAGCCACTGCCGCATGGGTGCGATATGCGCCATGATTCCCGCCCTCACTTGAACGAAAATGGTGTCCCCGGTGACACGGATTTGACCGGACGCCGGTTCAGCGCTTCGTCGCGTGCACACCGTGTTCGCCCCCGGCTACCACGGGTAAGTGTCGGGAATGACCGGCGACGCCGCGGCCGCGCCCGCCCGGATTCTCCTTGTCGGAGACGATCCTGATGCTGCGCTATTCGCGCTACGGGTCCTGGGCAGCGGCGCCGGGTTCGCGGTCAGGCAGGTGAACGACCCTGCCGAGGCGCTGCGCCTGGCGGAGGCCGAGGCCTGGGATCTCGTGATCACCGACACCAACCTGACCGGCATGACCGGGATCGAGTTGCGCCGCCGGCTACGTGAGCTCGACCCGGTGATTCCGGTGGCGGTGGTGACCGGCCCGGACGCCGCCGACAGTCAGCGCGGAGAAAGCGGGCAAGGCACAGACGAGTACCTGCGCAAGCCGTTGCGCCCCGGCCAGCTGATCGCCGCTGTAACGGCGCTGGTACGCAAGGGCCGGGCCGCCCGGGTTGCCCGTCCCGAGATCGTGCTCGCGATCGGCGCGCACCCCGACGATGCTGAGGTCGGGGCCGGAGGAACGCTGCTGGCCCATCACGCGGCGGGCCATCATGTGGCGATACTGACCATGACCGGCGGGAGCGCAGCCGATCCGCAGGCTGGCGAGCGGGGCGAGGAGTCGGCTGCGGCGGCCAGGATCCTCGGCGCCGACCCGTATCAGGAGGATCT
>Ga0126378_10002316_pt1 | contig 14108 bp, 10 predicted proteins | sample PanSoiMetPlot_23_FD_92587 | JGI IMG/M metagenome (GOLD analysis project Ga0126378, IMG submission 92587) | Tropical forest soil microbial communities from Panama - MetaG Plot_23 | ecosystem: Environmental > Terrestrial > Soil > Tropical forest > Bulk soil | place: Panama | collected 2016-02-17 | reverse complement strand
TCGTCGTACTTGTCGTCTAGAGCCAAGAAAGATTATCCTCAAAGCGTCCGGTTAAGGACGAGTGTTACCGTTCAGCGGTGTTACCGTTCAATTGGTGGGAACGTGGCACTGCGGGGTTGTGCCCAGAGGCACAAACTTCCAGATTATAGCAGAACGCCGGACGTCTGCCCATCCACTGAGTTTCTGATCTCGCCCGCGCACAAATGCGCACATCTCCAACCGGTTTAATCGTTTAGATGCATTTTGGGAGGGGTTTGGACCAGGGTTTTTGGGAAAGACCCTGTAAGCGGTCTGACTGAACGTAGCCCTAAAAAGAATTTCGACCAGGGAGTTCCCAAAACCGCTGCGAAGCTTCGCTCCGCCACGCGGGCGAGGGCGCCCGCGCCACACATGTCTACTGCGGTTTCTTGGGGCCGGCATCTTCCCCGGGATCCGAGAGACCTGGGTCCATCAACGCGCGCTTGAGGCGCACGCGTTCCTGTAACAGCGCCTGGAGACGAGCGGGATCGGCCTTCGCCTGCGCCGACTGCAAATCCTGCTGGACCTGGTCCAGGCGGCGGCGGATGTGAATGCGCTTCAGCGCACGGATCGCGCCATCAACACGCTCGACCGTCAACTCTTCGTCGTCCTTGAGAAGGATTGAGGCGAGGCGCGGGCGGTCGGTATCGGAGAGCGACAGGTCCATTATGTCCGACACTTCGAGTCCTCCGGCGAGCAACGCCTCGATCAGCGACTCGGTCGCCAGCCCTTCATGCAAGCGCTCGCTTTCGAGCGCGAAGCGCGCCTGGCGGGCGGGATCGAATTCTTCGTCTACCCCTTCCCGGGCTGAATGATGCTCGCCGCCCTGCATCTCGTGCGCTGAGGCGAGGGCGCGAATGAGCAGGCGCTCGGCGTCGGTGATCTGCGTCTCGACGGGAGCTTTGATCGCGGCGCTCGACCGGCTCGCCGCCACGTGCTTCAGTTCCTGCCGCAACACGGCCGAGTCGATGCCGAGCTTCTGCGCGATCTCGTGGGCAAGCTCGTCGCGCACGATGCGGCTGGGCACGCGTTGAATGTGCGGCAGAAGGTGGTTCACCGCTTTGACTTTGCCCTCGGGACTGCGCACCGGAAACTGCGTGCGGGCGCGCTCGATGAGGTAGTCGAAGTAGCGGGTCGAATGGCGCAGTGCCTCGGTGTAGGCCTCCTTGCCCTTGCGGCGAATAAAGAGGTCGGGATCGAAGCCGGAGTCGAGAGTCAGCACCTTGATCTGGAATTCTTCCTCGACGAGCAGGCCGAGGGTGCGCTCGGTGGCCTTGGCCCCGGCGGTGTCAGGATCGAAGTTCACGACGACGTTTTTGCTGAAGCGGCCGAGCAGCCGCGCCTGCAGCTCGGTAAACGCCGTGCCCGAGCTGGCGATCACGTTCTGAAATCCCGCGGCGAACACCGAGATGCAGTCCATCTGGCCCTCGACCAGGATCGCGTAGTCGAGCTTGCGGATCGCTTCCTTCGCGTGATCGAGATTAAAAAGCACGCGTGACTTTGAATAGATGGCCGTCTCGGGCGAGTTGAGATATTTCGGCCCGGCTTTTTCGTCGGTCGAGAGGGTGCGCCCGGTGAAGGCGATGATGCGGCCGGCGTCGTTTGAGATCGGGAAGGTGACGCGGTTGCGGAATTTCGAGTAGAGCGCTATCTGCTGTCGGCTATCAGTTTTCAGCTTGTTCGGAGGTGCGGCTGGCTTAGGTGGCGTACCGTTTGTTTTCTGACTGCCGCTGTTCGAAGGATTTTGCTGAGAAGTGACAGCTGATGGCTGAGCGCCGCCTTCCTGACGACTGAGGACTGGCGACTGACGACTGCCGTCCTCCTTCCACGAAAACAACCCGCTCTCGCGGAGCAGCTCTTCGTCGAATTCTTTGCGGAGCGCGTCGCGTAGGAGGAAGCCCGAATCGGCCGCGTACCCGATGCGGAAGCGGGTGATGGTTTCGTCGTCGAGGCCGCGCCCTGACAGATAGGCGCGCGCGGTCGCACCTTCCGGCCGCCGCAGGTACTCCTGGAAAAACGCGCAGGCGCGTTCGTGGACATCGAGCAGGGCCATGCGCAGCTTGGCTTCCTTAGCCTCCTGCGGGCTCGAGAACTCGACCTTCGGCAGGGGCACGCCGAGCTTGTGCGCGACCAGGCGCACGGCCTCGGGGAAGGTGATGTTTTCAATCTTCTGCACGAATGAAAAGACGTCGCCCGAGACGCCGCAACCGAAACAATGGAAGAACTGCCGTGTGGCGTGAACCGAGAACGACGGCGTTTTTTCGTTATGAAAAGGACAGAGGCCGGAGAAATTCTGCGAGCCCGACTTCTTGAGCCTGACGTAGTCGCCGACGACCCGAACGATGTCGGCTTGCTGCTTGAGCGAATCTTTAAAGTCGGGCGAGGCCATGGTGGCGAATCTCTATTGTGGCATGGCGTGGTAGACGAGTGATGTGGAAGAGTGTGGAGAGCTGTGGAGAAAAAGCTTGTGTTTGTGTCCGTGTGGCGCACACTCCTGTGCGCGAAATAAGCCTGCGGGGACTACGGCGGCGGACGGTAAGAGCGGAAGCTCTTTCACAACTCTCCCTTGCTTTGCGGGTGCCAGGGCTAAAAATAAAGAAGGCTGCTCGGGCACAGAGTCCTGCGCCCGTATCCCGTACGGTCCATGTTTGCACACCATCCATCCGTGCAATCGCTTGATGTTCTTACCGTCATCCGTGCTGGTGATTCCACGCCTGCTTCGCGGAGTGTGCGCGCCACACGGGACGTGGTTCTGCTATCGTCTTTCGCATGAAACCGATCTTGTTGGAGATTGTGAATCGCCTGTCAGAGATGGGAGCCAGCCTGGGCGCCCTGGAAGCGGCACTGATCCATACCCGCCAGTTGACCCCTGGAGACGTCGAACGCCTCATCAGCGCGCACCGGGCCAACGTCGAATCCCAGCTAGCCCACTTGCGGACGTCGATCGCCGCGTTGCCGGATTAGGGATGGGTTGTCGGTCGGATGTCACTTACCCCTAGCAGCGTGTCCGAGAGATGCGAGGAAGTCCTGCGCGCCCGATTTCTTGAGCTTGCCGCGGAATGTCCTCGCGGAAATTTCGCGCACAGGAGTGTGCGCGCGCCACACGAGATCAGAGCCCAAACTTCGCAAAGAACGCGGTAGGCCAAAGGAGCCGGGAATAGTCACGTTCTGGGCCGATCTGTGATATCAATTGGTTGCGGGAGACGGCGGCGGCGCTGTCGATTTCCGAATCCGCAGACGGCGGAATGAATCTGATCAGAGCGATGGCTTCAGAGGCAAACACCGCAGAAGTAAAGGTCCGAGAGCCAAGGGCTCCCGAATCGACGGTCCAAGCGGCCACGCCCACACTAGCGGCGTTCCAGCGACCCAAGCCCACGCCGACGACGGCTGCGGAGTTGATCGCGGAATTCCGGAACATCCCTATCCTTTCTGATTTGCCCGAAGACGGCCTGCGCTGGCTGGCCGAGCACGCCCTAGAGTATGAATTTCAGCCGGGCGAAGTCATGATCAAGGAAGGTGATGCGGCCGACGCGATGATCATCTACCTGGAGGGCGAGAGCGACGGGCGGCGCGAGAGCCTCGGCCCGGATTCGCCCGTGTACACGGCGCGGGTCGGCGCTGTCACCGGCATGCTGCCGTTCTCGCGGATGACGAATTACAGCATCACGGCGCGGGCGGTAACGAAGACGCGGGTTGCGCGCATTCCGAAAGAACATTTCCCGGAGATGTTGAACCGCATTCCGGAGTTGGGCCCGCGGCTGGTGGGCATCCTGTCGGACCGCGTGCGCGAGGCGACGAAGCAGGATCTGGCGCGCGAGAAGCTGGCGTCGCTCGGAAAGCTTTCTGCGGGGCTGGCGCATGAGTTGAATAATCCGGCGGCGGCGGCGTCGCGCGCGGCGAGCATGCTGCGGGCGGTCTTCGAAAAGCGCGAGCAGGCCAGCATGGAGATCGACATCGAGAACCTGTCGCCGGATGCGCGGGCCATGTTGCGCGTCATCGAGTCGAAAGCGCGCGAGATTCAGCTGCAGACCAAGCCCAAGAACGCGCTCGAACTCAGCGATCAGCAACAGGAATTGCAGGCGTGGCTCGAAGCGCATGAAGTAGACGATGCGTGGGACCTGGCGGCGATCCTGGCGGAAGCCGATGTGAAGGTCGAGAAGCTCGATCACCTGGCCGAGAAATTTTCATCTCCCAAAGTGATCGGCGCGGTGATCCGGCGGTTTGGATCGACGCTGGAGATTTCGCGATTGATTGCCGACATCGAGCACAGCACGTGCCGGATTTCCGACCTCGTGAAGGCGATCAAAGAGTATTCGTTCATGGACCAGGCGCCGCGACAGGAAGTGGACGTCGCGAAGGGCCTCGACAGCACGCTGATCATGCTGACGCACAAGCTGAAGCATGGGATCATCGTGACACGGGATTACGATCCGGATCTGCCGCGCATTCCTTCTTATGGCAGCGAACTGAACCAGGTGTGGACGAATCTCATCGACAACGCCGCCGACGCGATGAACGGAAGAGGTGAGATCAAGATTCGCACGATGCGCGAGGGCGAGGACGTTCTGGTCGAGATCGTCGACAACGGTCCCGGCATTCCTCCCGAGATTCAGACGCGCATCTTCGAGCCGTTCTTCACGACGAAGCCGATGGGGCAAGGCACAGGACTTGGGCTCGATACGGTGTATCGGATCGTGCGCAAACATCGCGGCAATGTGACGTTCGCGTCGCGGCCGGGTTATACGTGTTTCCGCGTGCGGCTGCCGATCGAGAATACGAGGCTGTAGGGTTCCCTCTTAGAAGTTACCGAAACCAGATCGACCCTCGAAACTCGAGTGCTTGCTACTGTACGTTCAAAGTAAACGTCGTTGGGTGCTTGAAGTTTCCATCTGTCAGGTTGACCGTGACGTTCGATGTGCCCGTTGGCGTGCCGGGAATCGTGCCGGGTCCTCCACCGCTGCAACCCGCCACGGTCAACAGCCAGGCGATAGCAGCCACACTAAACGCCGAAGCCCACCGCCGCTTGCGTGGCATAGCACCGATCACAAAAATCCCTGCCAGAAATATTCCGCTACCACCAATCCATGTACTTACCGATGAGCCTGGCGCGATGCGGGTCGTCGGCGCCGTTGTGGTGACGGTAAGCGTGCTCTGACCGCTGCCGGTGATCGATGCGGGGCTGAAACTGCACGCTGCGCCAAACGGAAGCCCGGTGCAAGACGAGGATGACAGATTGATGGTGCCGTTATAGCCAGACTGTCCGGTGATCGTGAGAGTCAGGTTGCCGCTGGCACCTGGACTCGCCACTGTGATGGAAGGTCCGCTGAAGGCTGGAGTGAAATCGGGAGCAACGGTGATGTTTACGGGAGCGGAAGTGGCAGCGACATAGTTCCCGTCACCACCGTATTGAGCGGTAATAGAGTCCGCGCCCGTGGGCAGCGTCGTGGTGAGACTGGCCTGCGATGAGGCCGTGACAAAGGTTCCGCTGGTTGTGATCCCACCGGCAGTTTCACCGAACACCGCCGCGCTACCAAGAGACGCGGTTCCGCTATAAAACGTGACACTACCTTCCGGTGCGAGACCACCGCTGCTGGTCTTGATGGTCACCGAGAGAATGACGCTGGTTGTTGGACTTACTGCCGAGGATGGCGTGGCTGTTAAAGTGACAGTGGGCGTTGCAGGCGTAATCGTAAAGTTGACGGCTGATGAGGTGCTTGGGTTGAAGCTCAGGTCTCCGTTGTACATCGCTGATAGTGCGTGGGAGCCGGCGGCGAATCGAAAGAGTCCGTTTGGAGGCGCGGTGTTTCCCTGGCTGTTCAAGGTGTAAGGGTCCCCGTCCACCGACGCTGCGCCGTTGTCTTCGAAATACACGACGCCTGAGGGAACGCCATATCCGGATTGCGCAGTAACATCCGCGCGCGGATAGACGAAGCTTCCATATGGCCCAGTTGTAAATGGGATTGGGTTCCCGCTTGCATCCGCGGTGAGAACCTTTACTGACGTGTTGCTGGCTTCGGGCGTGACCGTCACTTGCACAGGCGTTGACTCACTTGGAGCATAGTTAGCGTCGCCCGCATAGTGTGCCTTGATTGAATAAGTGCCTCCGGGAAGCACGCGTGTTGTACCTGCCGCCGATCCGTTGCTGAGCGTGAATACGGTGAGACCTTGCGGAGTTACTGTCGTGCCGGGAACCGAGAGCAGGCTAACGTCGCCGGTCGGTTTTGAAGAACCACTTGTCGGCGTGACTGTAATGTTTGCGGTCACCGCGGAGCCGTGGGGAATATTAGTCAGGGGTGGCAGCCTGAGGCTGGTGGTTGTTGGATTGTAAGTAACAGAGGACCACTTGCCGACGAGGCTGGTTACATTGACCGATCCAAGTCCGGTTGCAAGGTCATAGCCGGTTTCGCTCTTGTATTGCGGGCTGCTCGTGCCGTAACTGGCTTCGCCCGGTACGGCATTGTTTCCCGACGTGACGTCATTGAAGACGCACGAGGACGTGGGCGAACTCGAGGTGCTCGAGCCATTGCATTGCGAGAAAGTTTCGGTAGCAGCCAGGCGGTAAAGGACATAGTTGGCGGCGCCCACGCGTCCTCCCGCCTTCTGATCCACTAGCGCCATGATTCCGGCGAACGAAGGCGCGGACGCGGAGGTACCGCCGATCCCAGCCAGAAAGCGCTGACTGCCTTGATTGCAAGAGCTAGCGAGGCAAATCAGATATGGATCGTGGATTGCCGCCGACAATGACACATCCGGAACATCGCGGAAGCCGTCATTGGGAATTCCCTGAACTCCCGCTTGCCAGAAAGGTTTGGGCACATTCGCGCTGGGCCCGCCGCCGCCGGCGGCTATGCTCGGACTCGTCGAGTTAGTGGAACTCTCGTTCCAAACGTTCTCCGGGATATATTTCAGCGCAGTTACTGGTGTTGACGTGGTCGAACTCCAGTAGTTGCTGTCATGCCCATTTTCGTTAAAGATTGTGCCGCCTACAGCTACGTTGAATGCGGTGGAGGCCAGAGCGTTCACCGAGAGTGGACCACTCGCGCTGGCCTCGCTCAGGTCATCGCAGCCAGCGGAGCCGGTATCGCCGGAAGATACGATGTATGTAATTCCCTGAGCCGCCGCTTGCTCTGCCAGTTCGGTCATGCCGGCGAGCTGCGCACTGGTAGCGGTAGCCTCGCAGGTCGAGAAGCTCTCTGTCATGATGTCGCCGAGATTGTTATCGACGATGTAGATGGCGGAGAGATCCGCTCCATCCGTTGTATCTGTACTCGCGGAGATCACGAGCTGAACGTTCGCCTGCGGGGCAACAGCACCTGACCATGTTGTGTCGAGTACGACCTCTGCTTCTTCGCCTCCGCCTAAGTCACCCGGATCGGGGCCGTTGGTCATGATCGAAAGGGACGGAGATGAAAGTCCCAGAATTTGCCTGTACGTAAAAATATCGGTGGTTATCAGGTCGGAACGCGCAACGACCGCAATCGTGACACCCGAGTGCATCGTGGCGTAGACCGGATTGATCGTGTAGATCACCGCGAAGTCACCGGGCGTCAGGTAGTGATGCCCGTTGGATCCAGTCGCCTGCGGATTGGCACTTCTTACCGATTCGACTGAAAAGCGATCCGGAGACATGACTAGAGTTGGTTTCTTGAGAAAGTTGTGGAGCGTCCATACTCCGGTGACGACCGGCGTGAGCGCGGTTGGGATCGAGGGATCGGTGGAGTTTGCCCAGTGCGACACGCCATCTGCGACATATTTATGGACGGAGGTGCGAAAGGCTTCCTGCACCATGGCGGCGGTGCCGGAGAATTCGATGACGGTGCGTCCCTTGCTGACTTGGGCGATTTGAAAACCGTGCGACTGGAGCCAGGAGGTGACCGTCTGGATATCCTGATCGGCGGGACCAAAGCGCCGGCCGAAATCGTCGGGCGTGAGCCATTTGTGGTAGTTCGGCGAAGACCTGTCCTGCTGCTCGTCGAGTAACCGGCGCAAGTCGGCTTCCTGCTGGTCGCTACGCTTGAGGACGAGCAACATACGTTGCATGGGAAGCGAGGCGGGAGCGGCGCCGCGGTCCAACTGCATGCGAGCGAGCGGATGGACATTTCCGCGGAGAACCGTCGTGGTGGCTTCGTCGAGGGTCTGGGTGATACGCGGTTGAGTAGCTGGCTGCTGGGCGAGCGAAGTTGCGGACAGACAAAGAAAGAAGAGACACAACGACTGCAGGAAAGACGAAGGGCGTGGTCGCATGCTACCTCGTACCGTACACGGCGCTCGTGAAACCAGTTTCAGTTCCTCGAGACGTCGATTCGGGGCGGTAATTCCGAGACCCCTACTTACAAAAACAGAAGTGGGATGATGCCGTGCGAGGCATTCGGCGGTCAAGGAAATTCCAGCCAACAGTAGGTGGACTTAGTGAGCAGAAAGAGTCGGGGTTAGGCGATTTTCGTTTTGTTGAAATAACCTGCAGGGGAACCTACATGGGAAAGGGTTGACCAGGTTTCAGAGTTTCAAGATTTCAGGGCTATTAACGCTTCCGTGCGTGGCCGTTCGCACTGCGCGGGGGCTTCTCGCACAGGAGTGTGCGCGCCACGCAGAAGCCTTACGTAGAGAAACTTTGAACGACTGGTTCTGCTTTTCGTAGACAAGGGGTCCCCTTCGACTTCGCTCAGGGCGGGCTTTCGACTCTTTCGGCATTCGCCTCACTCGCTCAGGATGACAGAGTTAATAGGCACGATGCGGGATGGATACTCGGTGCAAGCGTTCTCTGCTAGAGTGCCCGGATGCGAACTCTGCAGGATTTGGTCCAACATAAGTGGTACGCCAATGCACGGCTGCTGGCCGCGGTTCAACAGGCTCCGGCGGCGGCACAAGATCAGCAGGTTCGCGATTTGCTCCAGCACATTTTGCTCGCCAACCGGTTTTGGTTGAAGCTAAGTCGAGGCGTCCCGTTTTCACTCGAAAAGGAATCACAGGTTCCCGAATCCCTCGATGCCCTCGTGGCGCAATATAGGGAGACTTATACCGAGGAGGCGGCCTGGGTAGAGCAGCTGACCGACGCGGAACTCGAACGTCAGCTTCAAGCCTCCTATTTCAAGGGGCGCACTTTTTCGGTCGAAGAAGGGCTCGTGCAGATCTGCCTGCACAGCCACGGGCACCGGGCACAGGTCGCGATCCGGCTCCGGGAACTCGGCGGAACGCCGCCCAGCCTCGATTACGTAATCTGGCTCAAGGATGATCGGCCACCGGTGATTTGGCCGTAGCTGGCCGACAGGGGTAAGCAACCGGGTATTGCCGGCGCGTATACGGACAGCACCCTTGGTAACCTGTCCTTACCCCCCAGTCACAGCGGAAAATGCCTATCTCGTAGTTCAGTTTCTCGGATTCTCTCAAGAGAAAGCGGCATTTCATGTTTGGACTCTCGACAGGATTCCTGATTGTGTTCGCGACTATCGCAGTCGGCGTTTTGGCGCTTGCGGCGATCCTGCTGGCGCCCGGGCCCAAGCGCGCCGAGAAATGGGAAAAGGCCGAGATCATGAAAAAACTGCTCGCGCTTTCCGAGCAGGAAGAAGGACGCCGGGCTGCAGCAGCGGTAAAGGCTCGTCCGCAACCTGCCCGGCAGGTAACACGTCCCGCTGCAGCAAATCTGAAGGCCACCTCAAAAATTGCAGCACCTGTACGCGCCAAGGCGAGATAGCGAAGAAGCGTCTCTTACTCAGTCTTACCCTACCTGTTAACTTTTCCGTTCCGTAGCGAAACCAGCCACACTGATTTCTGGTGAAATCACGCCGATTCATTGATCCAAATCAAAACAATTTTGCGGTCTCCTGCTAGAATTCCTGCTATGTCTAATCTCACCTCAGTATTAAGCCAACTACAGCAGGAACGTAGTCGCCTCCAATCTCAGTTGAACAGCATTCAGAATGCAGTGAAAGCCCTGAGCGGAAAGACTGCCGGTCCGTCTCGCGGCGGCATGTCGGCCGCAGGCCGTGCCCGCATTGCCGCGGCACAGCGCGCCCGGTGGGCAAAGGTCAAGGGAAGAAAGAGCGCGGTGGCGGCCGCACCTAAGCGGCGCAAGATGTCGTCGGCTGCGATCGCACGGATTCGCGCCGCTCAAAAAGCTCGCTGGGCAAAGTGGAGAAAGCAGCAGAAGTCTTAGGCGCTGTGTCGTAGTAGCAAGATGGGCTTCCAGAAATGAACTAAGTCCTGGTGCCGAGAGGGCGGCGATCGGGTTCCGACTGTTGCGTTGTCTTAGTGCCTTACAGTCTCGCCGGCCAGTAATTCTTCCCACGGACCTGGGTGGTTACCAACGCGGTGAATTGCGACGCGGCTGCCACCTTCGACACCGGCGTCTAGAATCCAGACGATCCGGAAGTTGGCGCGATGGTGTCCGTACTCGACGATCAGCAAGTCGCCGCAGCGCAGTTCGGCGCTGACATGCGACAGTAAGGCGCCGTTTCCGCTGATGTTGGTGGCAATCGCATACTCGGAGAAATTTACGCAACGCGCATCCACGCCGGAGATCTTGACCCGCAGTTCGGCGTGGAGTCTTTGTTCCCGCCTGCGATCTTCCATGCCCGCAAGCTTCCGATAGTAACTTCGGCAATTTTTGAAAATCACTTGAACCCTGGTCAGTGGCAGCTGATGTCCAGCGACCGGGCATTACCGGTCATCGTGTAATCTTGGTGCCCTGAAGATTGGGGGAACCGGGCTCGAACATCATGCGACTCGCGAACCAATCCGCCTTGATCACAGGTGGAACCTCGGGAATCGGCGAGGCCACGGCCTTGCTGTTTGCGCGGGAGGGCGCCCAGGTTACGGTCACCGGCCGCGATGAAGGCCGGGGGCAGCGAGCGGTCAAGACGATCGAGAAGAACGGGGGGAGGGCGATTTTTGTGCGCACCGACGTGCGCAAAGCCGCGGATTGCCAGAACGCGGTCGCTGAGACCGTGAGGGCTTTCGGGTGCGTGGACATCCTGTTCAACAACGCCGGCGTCTTTTATCCGCACGACGCGCTCGAGTGCTCGGAAGAAGAATGGGACGAGCAGATCGATGTGAATCTGAAGGGCGTCTTCCTGATGTCGAAGGCGGCGCTGCCCGGAATGGTTGCGCAGGGGCGCGGCGTGATCATCAACAACAGTTCGGGATGGGGGATTGTGGGCGGCGACAAGGCAGTCGCGTACTGCGCGTCGAAGGGCGGCGTGGTGCTGATGACCAAGGCGATGGCGATCGATCATGGGCGGCAAGGGATCCGCGTGAATTGCATTTGTCCCGGAGACGTCGAGACGCCGATGCTTCCGCTCGACGCGAAAATGCGCGGACTGAAATGGGAGGACTATCTTGCGGGTTGCGCCAGCCGTCCGCTGGGGAGAATCGGCACGGTGGACGAGATCGCGAAAGCAGTGCTGTTTCTGGCGAGCGACGACTCGTCGTTCATGACGGGAGCGGCGCTGGTAGTAGATGGCGGAGGGACGGCGGATTAGGGGGAACTGGTTTCGAGTTTCAGGTTTCAACTTCTCCGCGGTGGTGAAAATTCCTTTTTGAGCCAGCGGGGGGGATTGGGGTGTATGGGGTCCCCTTCGACTTCGCTCAGGATGACAATGATTGAAGGGTTTCGGGTTTCGGGTCTTAGGTTTCGCGTTTCAGGTTTCAGGGTGCGGAGTGCAGTTGCCGATTGCAGATTTCTGATTGCAAATCTCTGATTGCGGATTTCTGATTGAAGATTGGACGCTCGGCACTGAGGTGCAATCTACAATCTGAAATCTACGATTTAAGATCTTACTTCTCTTGACCTCCAAGTCCCGAACTCGATCAGCGCAATATTTCGACCGCGCGCAGCGGTCGTTGGTGGAGGGGGTGAATTCTCCTTCGCGGGGAGCGGCTGTGTTCTCGCCGGGCCCCGTGGTTCTGGAACGCGGGCGCGGGTCGCATGTTTTCGATGTTGACGGGAATGAGTACGTGGACCTCATGATGTCGTTCGGTGCGCTCATTCACGGGCATGCGCATCCGAAAATTGTTGAGGTAGTTTCACGGGCGATCGCCGAGGGATCGCACTTCGCGGCGGCTACGCCAGCTGAGGCTGAGGCGGCGGAGCGATTCTGCCGCATGGTGCCATCGGCGGAAGTCGTGCGCTTCGCCAACACTGGGAGCGAGGCGACGATGCTGGCACTGCGACTGGCGCGGGCGCACACGGAGCGCACGAAGTTTTTGAAGTTCGAGGGGCACTATCACGGGTGGTACGACCCGTATTGTTTGAACGGGCATAGCCATCCGGTTGAACAACTGGGGCCGCGGGAGAATCCAACGAAGATTCCGGACTCGCAAGGCATTTCAGCTTCGGTTTTCGATGATGTGGTTTTGGCGCCGTGGAATGACGAGGCGGCGCTTGAACGCGTGATGCGCGAGCACGGACGCGAGTTGGCGGCCGTGATCACCGAACCGATCATGGCGAACATGGGCTGCATCCCACCGCGCGACGGATACCTGGCGAAGGTGCGTGATCTTGCGCATCAGTATGGGGCGTTGTTCATCCTGGATGAGGTGGTAACGGGCTTTCGTTATGCTCCGGGCGGATGCCAGCAACTCTACCATCTCAAGCCCGATCTCTCGACGTTTGGCAAAGCGCTGGGCGCGGGGTTTCCGATTGGCGCGGTTGCGGGGCCACGCGAGATCCTCGACCGGATGCGCTGGTCCGAGAACATGGTCCTGCACTACGGAACGTTCAACGGGCACCGGCTAACGATGAATGTGGTGGCGGCGAATCTGGACCTGTTGAGCGCGGAGGGAGCACACTGGAGGCTGTTTGCGATCGGCGATGCGGCAATTGCGGGATTGCGGGAGGCCTTCCGGCGGCGCGGGATCAAAGCGATTGTGCAGGGATTCGGGCCGATGTTCCAGATCTACTTTACCGAACGCGACGCGATTCACGATTACCGCGACTATTGCCAGTACGCCGACACGAAGAAGTATTCGCGCTTCGTCCACGGGCTTCTCGAACGCGGCATCTACATGACGCCCTCCAATGGCCTGCACTGGATCATTTCGACGGCGCACACTGAGAAAGATGTGGATACGCTAGTGGCGGCGGCGGACGAAGCCTGCGCGGATCTCTCCTGATGGCTATCGTCTTTCTTGGCGGGGGACGAATTACTTCGGCACTGCTGACGGGCCTGCGCCTGGCCGATTTCAAAGAGCCGATCATCGTGCACGACCGCAACGCGCACAAGTTGCGCGCGCTGAAAAAGAAGTTCGGCGTCTCTGTGGAAGCCGATCTGCAACGTGCGATCGATAAGGCGAGCCTGCTGATGATCGCGGTGAGGCCCGGCAACGTTGCGGACTTGCTTAAGACGATTCGGGTAGGAGCGCTCTTACGAGGTCGCGACGATAAGAAGCAGCGCGAGTTGCTCGCGTGCAGTCTTGCGGCCGGAATTCCGCTGGCGAAGCTAAAGGCGCAACTTGGATCACCGGTTCGGTGGGCGCGTGCGATGCCGAGTCCCGTCGCTCGTTCACGGCGAGGGCTTACAGCGGTCGCCTTCGAGCGAAGCCTTCCAAAATCATCTCGCAAGAAGATTAGGGATTTGTTGGCGAACGTCAGTACCGTCCTTGAAATTCCGGAGAGCAAGTTCGACGCATTCACGGTGAGCTACTCGAGCAGCCACGGCTATCATGCGCTGTCTGTGCTCGCGACCGCGGCGCAGAAGCTTGGCCTCGACCGCAGAACGGCTTTCATCGCGGGCGCCCATGCGCTCGCTGATGGGATCTGGTCGTGGCGGGAAGAAAAAGTTTCCCTGGAATCCCTGCTGCACGAAGCCGCGACTCCGGGTGGCATCGCCGCCACGGTGATGCGCACGATGGATGCAGCAGGATATCCCAAAGCTGTCGAAAAAGGCTTGCGCGCAGGGGTGGCACGGGCGCGGAAAAACGCGCGCAGTTAAGTGGAACGGAGAGAGAGAGAAGTCTTCCAGCCAAACGAAACAAGCGCACCACGCGATAGAGCGGGTACAACGGAGCCGGCAGGTTCACGACGTCCCATTCCCCAACGCTTGGCGTGAAGGTCAGGCGCGCTACAAAACGCGGGCGGTCGGACACGCGCTCCC